>Ga0213839_1002593_pt1 | contig 9985 bp, 9 predicted proteins | sample SWPATP21_FD_160075 | JGI IMG/M metagenome (GOLD analysis project Ga0213839, IMG submission 160075) | Coastal seawater microbial communities from Marineland, Florida, United States - SWPA TP2 #1 | ecosystem: Environmental > Aquatic > Marine > Coastal | place: USA: Florida | collected 2016-08-14 | reverse complement strand
TCTGTTCAAAACTCCGGCCGGTACAATTGTTCATTCTTTTTTCGGAATTGTAGCTGCTTCTGATACTTTTTGTCGGCGAGTGGTCGGCAGAGGCACATTTCGGTGCCAATGCTACGGCGATGGCGCTCGCTACGGCGGTTGTCTCAAGAAATACGCCGAATTGGAGTGTGGTATCGCTGCAGCTCGTTCGTTGGGCGTGATGCATCGTCTTCGTCCTTCACGGAAAACCCACTTTTTCATCAAGACGGTCTGCCGCGATATGATGCCGTTACAGCTGAGCACGTAAAGCCGGCGCTGACACAAATGCTTCAGACTATGGAAGCAGAAATGGGCTCGTTTCGAGAATCGCTCGCTGCCAAGGATGCAGCTTCGTTGACTTACGCCGACGTCATGGAGGAACTTGAGATTATCAAAGCACCCGTTGAATATGCGTGGGGTGTTGTTGATCACTTAGCATCAGTTATGGACAGCGACGAGCTTCGTGCTTCACACCAAGAAATGCAGGGTCCAGTTGTGGAGTTGTTCACCAAACTGGCACAAGACAAGGTTATTTTTAAGTCTTTGGAAGCCATCCAAGTGAATGGCAGCCATCTAGATAATGTCCAAGCTCGAGTTATAGAAAGTGCAATTGCCGATATGAGACTTGGTGGTGTTGACTTGGAGGGAGATGATCAGGAGAATTTCAACAAGAATTTGCTGCGCCTGTCGGAATTGTCTACCACTTTTGCGAACAATGTACTGGACTCTACAAAAGAATTCAAAATTGACGTTGAGGACCCTGCAGACATTGAAGGTTTACCTGCTTCAGCGCGTGAACTATGTGCGCAATCGGCATCGACGAGCCATGATGGTGCCACCGCAGACGAAGGACCATGGCAACTTGGATTATCTATGCCAACGTATCTGCCAGCAATGCAGCATTTAAAGAATCGGAGCCTTCGACAACAATTGTATTTGGCATATGTCAATCGTGCAGGAGACTCAAATGCTCCTATAATGGAAGAAATTCTTCGACTGCGCAAGGAGAACGCAAATATTCTGGGATTTCGTTCGCATGCAGAAGTATCCTTGCAGACAAAAATGGCGCCGAGCGTTGACGCTGTCAGCGAATTGACTGATCAATTGCTTGCGAAGGCCCGGCCAGCTGCAGAAATGGAATTCGAGAAACTCACGTCTTTTGCCAAAGTTCGTTTGACACCTTGTCGATTCCTTCAACTACTTGTTTATCTATGACACGTTTCCGATGTCGTTGTGCAGAAAAACGGATTTGAAGACAAAGAATTGTCGCCCTGGGACGTTCCGTTTTGGAGTGAGCGGCAATCAGAAGAGTTGTTCGGGTTTGATGAAGAAGAACTGCGGTGAGTCGTAAAAAGTGCGCAGCACCAATAGTTGACGGGCTTTAACTTGCTTCGTCCAACCTGACGCTGTTGCGGGTTTTTAGGCCATACTTTGCTCTCGAAAACGTGCTAGACGGCCTTTTCGGATTGTGCACACAGTTGTTTGGCATTCGAATTGTTCCGGCTGATGGTGATGCATCCGTTTGGCACGAGGTTTGGTGGTCACCGAGATGACGCTTGATGACACGCTTTATCATCCAGATTGATTGTTTGGTAGGATGTCCGGTTCTTCAACGTTATCAATGAAAGTGATGACACACACATTGCATCTTTCTTCCTCGATCCGTACAGCAGACCAGAAACGAAACGGGGAGGCGCATGGATGAACACCTGTGTGGGGAAGAGCAAGGTGTGTCACTGCATCAGTGATCGTGATGTACTTGATCGAAGTTACACTAGTTTTTGTCAACGATCATGTCCGCGACTAGGTGCTGAATCGAAAGCCCGTGGCTCATCTTGTGTGCAATGCATCTCCGCCGGTCGGGGACAAACCTTCGTTGATGACTTTTGACGAAGTCACAACTCTATTCCACGAAACTGGTCACGGGTTGCAGCACATGTTGACAACCGTCGAGCACGCAGCTGCGGCAGGAATTTCCAATGTGGAATGGGACGCTGTTGAATTGCCGTCTCAGTTCATGGAAAATTGGTGCTATCACGAGAAAACCACGTACGTATTGTTGGTGCATAACCAGTGCCGAGTATCATTGTGCTTTGCTTCGTAAGAGGTATTTGACTATTTGACAATATTTAACCATTGCTCCTCTGATGCCGACGACAGTGTTGATGGTGGTCTCGCCGTTCACTATGAGACCAAGGAACCTCTGTCGAGAGAAATTTTTCAACAACTGAATGAAAAGAGAACTTACAATGCCGGGCTTATTCTGTTGCGGCAGCTTTTTCTTGGATCAATCGACATGCAGTTGCACGACTCCTTCGATCCCAGTGACTCCAAAACAATTATCGAATTCCAAGAAGAGATTGCAAGCAATATATTACTCCCACAATCGCTGCCGGTTCGAAATATTCTTTGCAGCTTTATGCACATCTTTGCAGGTGGCTATGCTGCGGGATACTACTCGTACAAGTGGGCTGAGGTGCGCTCGCAATGTATTCTTCATTGCATCACGACGTACGGTTACTTCTAATCTCCTTCCTCTCACCAGGTATTGAGCGCTGACGCATTTGAAGCGTTTGAAGAAGTCGGATTGGACAACGAAGAAGCCGTCAAGGCGACCGGACGACGATTTCGAGACACAGTGCTTGCCATGTTCGTAGTGTGACGTGTTGCTGTCTGATGGCTCCACTACGTATTCTGACTGTCATTTGTGTGGCAAAGGGGCGGCGGTACGCATCCGCAAGAAGTGTTTGAGGCGTTCCGCGGCAGAAAGCCTTCGCCCAAAGCGCTGCTGCGTCATAACGGTTTGGTATGATTCAACTTTTTATAAAAAAAAAACACGAAAATAAATATTGCGGGCACATCACTGATCGCGTGACGGAGAACCGTATTCTGATGAGTCACTGTGTGATAAACGGTACCGACTGCTTCTTTGGACACTTCGTTTGAAGTGTACCCTATTCGAACTGACATTGTGATTATTCTTGGTGCGAGCATTGGTCTTCAATAACGGCTCCAAGCGAGTCTTAAGTTGTTTCCAAGATATCCGGTGGTTGTTCAGCCTGTCAATATCATCGAAGAGCATCGCTTGATCTTCAAGGGAAAAACGAATCCCGCACATCTACGCAGGAATGACATAAAAATAGTGAAGAGAACCATTCGATGTTAACAATGCACAAGTTCCTTCGTCAAGCACAAGTCGCACCTGTAGACCTTCAGAAAATTCGCCAAAACTGGCTGAATCAGTGCGGAAGCGGTCCATCGAGTAATACAGCTTGTCAACTGTGACTGCCCGTTGTCTCATTTGCGCTGCTAGACGGCGCACCATGTACGTTTCCGCTCGATCCGTTGATGCTGAAAATTCACTCCGCTTTTGCGTTGAGCGCCGCGGTTTGGAAGCTGAAATGTTGGACCTATGACTCATTGGGGGATCCAGTGAAGACAACGTCAGTGGTTTGGGAGATTCGTTAGGATCCACTATGCCGCGACGACTGTGTTGATGGGGCGTGCCCGCAGAACGTTGTGGTTTAGATTCCGTTCGGCGCGCACCCAGATCCATGTTTGGTTGGTGTGTTTGGACATGTATTGTAGCTGTGTCTGCGTGTTCTGCGTCCTTCCCCTCACAATGATCGAGGCATTCGCTTTCAAAATTTGTATCAACAGAACAGTGGCTTTCTATTGGACCGTGATTCTCTACTGGCATGGACGCTGCACCAGTGCAAGAACCTAGTGTGTTTGTTTGAATGAACTGTTTCAAACGGGCAATTTCAGCATGAAGCTGGGCATTTTCTGCCTCAACAATTCCAATGTATTCACGTAGATTGTCGCGCTGTGCCGTCGATGATTCCACCGCCGCAGCCATGGCGTTCAGAACTTCCGTGTACTCGGACATTGAGTGAAAATCGGCAGGTTGTTCCGTTGCCATTTCTAAGTGAGTCCGAGGATTGCCTGGATTCGTGACCACAACACCGTGAGTGCGACTACATCTCGCGCGTCGCCGCTGCGCCGGCGGTATGGAGGCCGATCATTCAAATTGATTCCTCTAGCGTGCAGTGGGAACGCAAAATGGGTTTGGATTTTGGGGTTATTGAAAGTACTGTCTATGATTAGGTGTATATCTTCCAGGGCCAACCACGCGCAACGCTATTGGTGGCCGTCACCCACCACCACGTCCAAAGTGTTAACAACTCCGACATTAACCAACTCGAACACACAATGTTAACCTATACGCACAGAAACCACTCCACACAAGCAATAACAACAATACTTTCCCGCAACCTCTGCGTTGCTTCCAGCCATAACGCCACTTACCAAATCCTCGACACACGTTCAGTAAGAACTCTAAAAGCTCCACCGCAGAACACCGATTACGTGGCGTCTTCGAGCAACCTTTCCACAGAACAAGCACAACGACAACAACACCACAACCACAACCACCACAACCACAACTACCACAACCACAACACGCACCATCGCCACAAAACCAACTCAACCAACGCTCAATCGACAGCAAACCGAACCAACGAACGAATCAACGAACTACCCAACGACCCAACGAACCAACACACAAAAAGAACGAACGAACCGACGAACGAACCAACGAACGAACCAACGGACGAACCAACGAACCAACGAACAAACAAACGACCCAACCGTTGTTTCGAAATCTTGAAATCTGAAATCTGACAGAGAGACGTACAGTTCGACCGTTAGACCACAGCCTGTATAGAGGTCAAAGATATTTGCTCACCAGCCTGTATTATTGTTGGAACCGCGGGGCTGTCGGCTGTCGGGTCGTTCGTCGTTGTTCGTTTGTCCGGCCGTTCGTTCGTTCGTTCGTTCGTGTGTTCGTTCCGTTTGTTTGTTCGGTCGGTCGACCGACGCGGTTCGCCGCTGGCAGCGCATAAAAGTCAACCCACCAACACGCCAACACGCCAGCACGCCAGCATGTCTGTCAACACGCTACAACATATGCCAACACGCCAAAACCAGCACGCCAAGGTACCTCCTGTTTAAATGATAGTTGAGTTAGTTCGGCTCTACTCGGCTCGACACGGCTCGACGCGGTTGGAGTCAACAACGGCTGCGTGGATGGTGATGCGCCGAGGAAGCTAGGGGCGAAGTTGTGAGCATTAGAAGAAGGGAGAAGGAGGAGAAGTGCACTCATACACAACAAAATGTGCACTATTGCATTCGGCTGCGAGACATTGTTTCAAAATAATTTTTGCTCGATTTCAGACGTCGCTGAAGCAAGATAACTCGACGTGACAGGTCTAGATCCAGAAGGGAGACGTTCCACTCCTCATGTACGCGTGCTGCTCGTCGTTGGGGGATAGTTGAAGAACAATGCCCCGTGAGTATATTCTCCGATTTTTCCTCTTGTGCGCGACCTTCGTGTGGTCCGCGCGACATGGAACACAAAGTGAGTTTGACCAGCCAACGGTCACCACACGAAACGGTGTCGTCCAAGGTGTTGCAACCTCTTTGGGACGCTACTTCAGGTAAACGTCAAGCAAAGCGTGCAAAACTTTTCGCAACAGTCCTAATAGTTGTTGTCGTTGTCGCAAATTTGATGTCCTGCAGGGGGATTCCGTATGCTGCACCACCTGTGGGTGATCTTCGCTTGCGGTCACCACAACCTCCTCTGAACTGGTCTGGGATACTCAACGCGTCGACTTTCGGTGCAAATTGCCACCAAGTACACAGGGTACCGTGCTCTGTTTTGTCGCTGTCTGTAAACCTTACAGTGCGTGAGTCCGTTCGCATTTTTCGTTTCAACGCGTGTAGGTCGTGAACGACACAGCTAGATGTTCAGCATGGCCAACGATTCAGGGCTGTAACAACATATCTGAGGTCCGTCTGTGCCGGTAACCTCAATTACACTGCCATCAATCCTGCGTTTTCAGCGTGTTTGCGTCTGAACAGGACTGTCTCTTCCTCAACGTGGCAACTCCGAATTTAACGCAATCTGACCCAGCCATGCAAAAATGGCCCGTCATCGTGTATATTCATGCAGGCGAATTTTACGTTGGGTCAGGAAATGATTTGGAAAATAATTGGTACAAAATTTTGATGGGGATGTGAAAGCCCTTTTGTAATTGCATCACATGCTGACGTCTTTTTTCTCCTCCACTTTGCTAGGCCTTATTCACTCCATGACGTTGCCGTTGTTACTTTCAATTTTCGAATGGGGAACATGGGCTTTTTGGCAGCAGAAGAACTGAGACACCGAAACAGTGATAATTCGACAGGAAACTATGGGATTCAAGACCAAAGAGCAGTTCTTCAGTGGGTGCAGGTCCGGATTTGGGGTTGGAGATGTGACGTGTTCAATATTGTACTAACAATATGAGGGTCGGTGTGACAGAACAACATTGCCGGTTTTGGAGGAGATCCTAACAACGTTATTTTGATGGGAGAATCATCCGGAGGCACTAGCGTAGCAGCTCATCTTGCAATGAAGAAGAGCTGGGGTCTATTTCACAAAGTAAGTTGCTTGCATGGACGACAACGTTCGCACTCTGCGTGGCTGAAATGGTTGTTGCTTTGGGGCATCTGTGCAAGGTCATCATGGAGTCTCCTGGTTTAACACAAGTGAAACGGCTCGAGGACAATGTGATCGACACTAAGTACCGACTCGCACAGCTTGCTTTGGCCGGGACTCCAAATTGTTCAATGCTACCATACGGCGGTGACTATGACACTCCCGGTGCATGGATGGAAATTCCGAATTGTCCAATGAATGGACCAATGTTGTTCACCGCAAACTTCACTTCCGTTCGAGATGCGGTAAACGCCTGCAATGAGAACGCGACTTGTGTCGGGTTGACGTACATCAACACAACAGATGCGTTGACCAACATCACTGTCATCCAAGCATCTTTCTCTAGTGTGTATAGTGCAGTCCTTCCCGTCGATGCCAACGTCTCATCCACCTTCCTCAGGGCCCCAGATACATCATCTCTGGAAGCTTGCTTCATAAATCTTCCGGCCACCGACTTCTACGATGCGTTCGAAGCACCACACGAAGACACCGACTTCAAAGATTTATATGCCCCCACTATTGATGGGATTGAAATGTCAAGTTCTATTATTGACATTGTACTGCATGGAGAATTGCCACCGGGTGTGCAATACTTGATGGGATCGAATTTGGACGAAGGGACGGAGTTTATTGGTCTATCCGCCCTGACAAGTTGCAACATGAGTTTTGATGATCTTGCTACTTGGGCTTTTATCACGTTTTCGAACGATCGCGTCGACTGGTCACCCAGTGTTACGCAAAAAATTGTGCAAGGCATAGCGTCAACATATCTGGGTGACCCTTCCAATGCGTCTGATACACGTCTTGAGTTGCCAGTGCCTTCATGTGATGGTACGTCGTTCCCCAACAAGTCGGCATACATTGCCGCGACTAGGGCGATCGGGGATGCTTGCTTCTATTGCTGGGTGAAAGCATTTGCAGATAGATTGACGCTGGACTCCCCTTTGCAGCAAAACGGGTCGTCCGTTTTTCATTACTACTTCACGCATACACCAACAGTGTCGCTGAACATGCAAAATTTAGAAATGTATGGAGCGTTTCATGGTAGCGAAGTCCCGTTCGTGTTTGGTTTCCCGCCAGAGCTCGGCACAGACGCAGAAAGGTTCCTATCAAATGCGATGGGATGCTACTGGTCCAATTTTGCACATTCTGGAGACCCAAACAATGTAAGTGCAAGAGACGTCGTTGACGACACGTCGTAATAACCACTTGAAAATATTTTGTTTCGTTTTCTCCTCCCTGAAATTGTAGGGCCCATGCAACAACACTGAGCATGCTCCAGTCACGTGGCCTGTGTACCGCCCGATAGGCAGCATCAATGCCACGCCGTTCTCGACGCTAATTCTAGACACGGGGAATCAGACGGGAAATCCATCATCTTCTCCGATTCACGTGGGAGAGAACCATCGAATGGATAAATGTGCACTATTTGCCGACTAAGTTGGGGAATTCAGTATGCACTGCAAAAATACTGTGTCAACTGAAACTGTGAGCATGTAATGTAACCTCGATCACTGATATCTAAGCAACCATTGGCCTCCGTAGTTGTCTCCAAAAAATGTATCAATCTCTGTCATCTGTCATCATACATCTATGATGCATCGCCGACACCATTTTCCTTTTCACATGGTATAACAAGACAGAATCACAATTTCAGTTGGTGCACCACACACTCGTGCACGAGGCGGGCGACGATACCTGGAGCCAATCTCCGTTGAATATTTTCGATAGATACCTGCGAAGAACCACGAAACATAATCAGTCAACAGGCAAAACCGTGCTGCTGCCGCTGCCACGGGGTATGCACGCACTTCAGGCCGGAGTCGGACAATATTGTAACAATCACAACCGGGTCATCAGGACCAAAATTCACAATTTCATTGGCTTGGTTGGGTTGCAAAGTATCTCCCGCTTCCGGCGTCACGTCCTGGAGCGGCTCTGGTGCGCCAGCGGACTTGCCGGTGGCACCTTCGAATTCTACTAATTGTTTGGCAAGTTCTACGCCTGCGTGAACGTTCATTCCAGAGCTTCCTCCCACACACAGCCCTTCTGAACAAGCAAGTCGGCGACACATTTGGAAAGCCTCCTTGTCTGTGACCTCGAGAACGTGGTCAACAACCTGGAGATCGAACACGCCAGGAACGCTTCGCTTGCCGACGCCCTCCACCAGAAACTTCTTGGTGTGCGGTGCTGCTTCGGTTTCTGTCATTTTCTTTGATAGCATGAAATTGAAAATGGAACCAGCTGGGTCGGCGAGTACAACACGAGTCGAAGGTCGCTGCTTTTTCAGATATCGCCCAACGCCGGTGATCGTTCCTCCCGTGCTTGCCCCTGCGACGAAATGGGTGATCAAGCCTCGAGTTTGCTCATAAATTTCGGTCCCAGTTCCAGTAAAATGGGCGGCCGAGTTGAGGTGACACTCATACTGGTTGACGGAGAACCAGTCTGGGTGTTCCTTGCTCAGTTCCAGCTCGATCGTCATGTAATTTTGCGTGGGTTTTGCCACACGCAGCTGAGCACCATAACTACGGATTGCATTCATTTTCTCCTTGCTGCACTTGTCATTGGTAATGATAACAGCTTTGTAACCTTCACGAAGTCGACATCAACGCAGCCGTAGAGAAGATCATCATGTGTTGCTCAAGATCATCATGCGCGCACATTCATGTCCACAACATACCTCTGGCGGCGCACAGCATCGCACACGCAGCGCCTGTGTTGCCAGACGAGGCGCAGACGACAACCTGGCCACGTTTCAGTTTTCCTTCCTCTTCAGCCTGGTTAAAAATTTTAACGATAATTCTGTCCTTCATGGAGAAGCCAGGGTTCAAAAATTCAGCCTTGCCAAACAGGTAGCAACCGCCAGCCCTTTGTTTGACGCTTTCTGGCAGCAACGAGGACAGGTCCACCAAGGGAGTGTCGCCGACGAGATCAACATATCGCTTGGTTGATTTCAACACATCTTTGATGTCCATTGCAATGGAAAATGCAGCGCGATGACGCGCAAAAAAGCTTGGCCAATCGCAATTCGGCAAACTATTGCGACTAAAAAGCAGAGAGTACTCCGCTAGTTTTCGCATTTGATCACGTGTCACGATATCGCCAGACTAACGCCCCAATGGCCGCAACCATTGTGGTCCCACTCACGCAACATTGACCTCAGCAGAGCACACGTATCCGCGTGAACAAGGGAACGACAGTGCACGTTCAAGTCAGGACCTGAACGCTATAAACATGGAAACGTACTATCCCTGGTCCGTTGCAGTGTTACAGCGGCCAACCAGTGTGGTTGACGCTGGGACGCGGCAAGACAGCGAAAACTTGATGCCGCGTAACAGCGAATAACTGCGAACCCAGAGCCGCACCAGTCCCATCAACGCACAAGCAAGACGTCGAAGAAAAGCTGCGGGTTGATTGAATGTGTCT
>Ga0213839_1002592_pt1 | contig 9988 bp, 11 predicted proteins | sample SWPATP21_FD_160075 | JGI IMG/M metagenome (GOLD analysis project Ga0213839, IMG submission 160075) | Coastal seawater microbial communities from Marineland, Florida, United States - SWPA TP2 #1 | ecosystem: Environmental > Aquatic > Marine > Coastal | place: USA: Florida | collected 2016-08-14 | reverse complement strand
GCTAGCGAAGTACCGAAAAGAAGCGGAGCGCAAGCGGCGCCTTGCCGCCAAGGACCCCAAGAAGTCTCGCTCCAAGAGCTAACTCTTGACCCAACTCATTTGTTGTCTCTCATTGTTGTATAAAAAATTATTTACAATTGAGAGACTATCTCCGCAAGTGAACACCCAGCAGCACGATCCCAACCTTCGAATCCTTCGAATGTCCGTGTCATTGTTATTGAATATTCGACGGACATATTCACTGCCTTAGAGCAGCACATCACGGTACAGAAAACCAACTGTAAAATGTAAAACACAAAACCACCGTGCAGCTCAAGTTAAACCACTATCCCACCAAAAGTGCAAGTGCAGCTTGCGCTGTGGTGCTCCAGCGTGTTGGGTCGCGCGCACGTCGTAGGTGGTCGGTTGCGACAATGACATTCGTATGAAAACAGTGAATAGTGCTGAGTCATTCTACTGTGTCAGCTGCCTTCTCCGTCCGTCGGAATCGATGAACGAACGAACGAACGCACGAACGAACGAACGAGCGAACGAGCGAACGGTGAACCACGCAAACGAACGAACGACCAACAACGACACCGCGAGTTGACGACGAACAGCACGACAATGCGCAGGACCACGCAACACGTTGTGGGCATTCAAGGGCAAGAGTGCGAGACGACATATTTTGTGTCGGGAAATTGCGAGCGAGGCAAAGTGGAATGTTAACTTCAAAACAAAAACACAAGGCATGCTGCATGGCTCCAATTTTTGTGGCGTGTATTTGACGGAGATCCTATTTTTGAGTTTTGGCAATTGAGTGCGCGGGGTTCAACCACGAGGGGAGCGAACTGCGTCGTACCGGATCAATGGACGCCGCTGAAATCGTCCGCGTTGCGGCGGAGAACGGCCTCGATGACCGCGAGAGTTTGGTGTCGTTCACTCTCGGTTTCGCCTCAGGGGCCGCAGGGCGGGACTCTACGGAGCCAGTTCACTTGTACGGCATGGCAGATTCAATTATTTGTGCCGGAATTTGGGCGTTTCTTATCGATGCCAAAATACCATTTGAGTTCCACAATGTCAACATTTTTCAAGACGAGCACTTAACACAGGATTTTCAGGACATCAACATTTATCACACGCTGCCGACAATAAAGCATGGCAGCTACGCTCTGCACGAGAGCAGTGCTATTTTGCGGTACTTGTGCCGTGCTTTTCCAACAGCAACTTCCAAATTTTACGGCAATGGAGATATTCAAGTGCAGGGATTTATTGATGCTGCCCTTGACGAACGTCAGATTGGCTTGCGTTCCGTTGCTTTACCGACGCTCTACGCGTCAATTGGAATCACGTACGTATGACCTCGTTGACTGCTGGACGCAATGTGCCCTCGCCCTGCCCGTGTTTGTACTCACGAGGAGTCCGGTTTTTATGCAGCGCTAAACTATCAGAAAGCGAAAGTGCCAAAAAATTTGAGGACTTCAACCATCGTCTTGCGCTGTTCCACAAACATTTTCTCAAGCATGGGCGCTTTGTTGGCGGCGACCATCCTAGCATCGCTGACTATTTAGTTCAATCTTTGCTCTTGGTTCGTTGCCGAGTTTGGTGTTACTCTGAGCTTTGAGCGCGTCGTGACGCCGTCGCCTTGCCTCTGTAGGGATACAGAGGTGCCGCAGTGTATTTTGACAATTTAGTTGAGGGTACACACGAGTACATAGATGATTTTTTGGTGCGTGCTGCGTACCGCAGGCATCCGCATGTTTTGGTTGCTGATGACAACATGAAATGTGAACATAGGCGGCCGCACCGGGCTTTGTCACCGTATGCGACGGTAAATTGAATGGGACTGGGATTGGAGCGCGGACGGCGTTGGAGGAAAAGGCGAAAACCTTCGACGCCACTGCAGTTGGAGCGTTCAACGGAGCATTGTGAACACAATGTCCACAGCAGGAGCTACTTTTTCTCATGTGGTGTTTATATTATTGTACAGTCAAATATTGTTGTGTGCATGGGGTACAAGAGTTCTGTTCGCTAAATCACGTCGGAAATAGTAGTTTTCCGCTTCTGCAACCGATACCGCTTCTGACGATCTGAAACTTTGCGTGTGGAGTACGACAAGAAGAAACAAGGAAGGAGCGCCGCAATGAGTACGGACGCTGGCAACACGTACGCGCCATTGAGGCTTGGTGTTGAAATTAACTCCTTGCTCAGTGTGACCAGAGAGAGAAGCGGGGTGCCGAGAAAGCCGACACCAAACGCAACAGCGGTGATGGTTGCAGCAAGTGTGCCATAGATTTGAATCGGGAACTCCAACAGCAAGAAGGCAAAGGTCACAGTGAACAAGAATGCCTTTTGCATTGAGAAAACTACCAAGTTGGCCACCTGAATACCGTAAACTGGGGAAAACAGTAGCGCCAAGCATGCGCATGCCACAATGTTTCCGCAAAGGAATACGAAAGAAAATCCGTGCTTCTCCAAGAAGATACCAATAATTGGGTTGAAAACCAGAAGGGGAAGGTTCGCAAGGATCGATGTCTGCCACGATACTTCAGCAGAGGTGCCGTTCAAGGCTTCCAATATGTTAGGGAACGAACCTCCAACAAATGCGATCATCAGGTTCGAAATCGACCACCAGACCAGCAGCCACCAAAACTTAGCCCTGTCAATCAAACAATCAACCAAGACGCGCGTCATAAAAAAATGACAAAAATTCAAAATTCGTCATCAAGCACGCATGGACACTTACCGCTTCAGTGACTGTTTCAACAACAACAAACTCGAAATTTTAGGCTTTTCATGGGATGTCTTTCCATCGTCACCTTCTTCGTCCGGGACGCGACCTGTGAATCCAGGCGATTCCATGAAGTCGCTGTCATCATCAAGTGAGTCAAGTCCGGGACTTATTGGACTGCGTTCTCTTGGGTCGCTGATTGGATCACTTGGAAGGGAGACCTTTGCAGCAGCAACGACAGACTTCGAGGCTTCGCGACGTACTTCAGGGACAGGCTGTCTCCGACCCTTGGATAAACAACTCTCAACGGGTAACACACAAGTATCGCCATCATGGTACACCTTGTCAGGGTAGAGAAGAAGTGCCACAAAGATGCCAGCGCCAGCGACGGCAGTGTAAATGATGAAAATATTGTAGCGCAACGTCTCTGGTGACAAATTCAGTTGTTTCAGCAGTCCTGGACCAGCAACATCGAAGAGCCAGTAAAAATTCAATCCAGCTAGGTTGAAAAGCCCGGTCACAGCGCTGATGTAAACGCCCTGGTACTTTCGGAACAAGTTGGAAAAGTTGAAGTGAGCGAAGTATGGACCGATGCCACCGGCCCCAACGAGACAAAATCCAATAACAAAGTAGTCAAAAGTCTCGGAATCGGAATATGCCAGCAACAAAAATCCTGCCATCGTCATGATCAACCCAAATATCGCTGCGACTCGGGGCCCAATGCTGTCCACCATCACTCCAATGATTGCCGATGCCGCGTTCAGCCCGGCATAAGTGTATGTGAAAATCAGCTCCAGCGCCCTTTGTTGAGGACCGCACAGTTTCAAAACGCACGCTCCTCCTTCGTTAACACAGGTGCCGTCAGCTTTTGCAACAGCGCAGGTCCCATTTGTGGCCAAGCTTGCAATGCACGTTGCGTTGATGTCGGTGCACAATTCGTTGTATTGCCCTTCAAACAGCAGCCACTCCTGCAGTGTGCCAAATCCAAGCACTAGTCCGCCGGAGAGCAACCACGTCATGAAACACGACGCAGTAATGAGGACGAGCCGCGAACGGTTGCCTCTCTTGACTTCAACATCTGGCGACGAGTCATCCGGAGCCTCGTCCCCTGACACATCTATGAGAGGTGTGTGTCGGTCGTCGTCGTCAGCCCCACGCATAGTTCTAGCACGCCATCAAATCCTCCACGCGGTGACGCTCCCGCCCAAAAATTCAAACCGCACTTATCAGAGACGACGAAAAAACGCAGTGGCTTTTCTCAGAATTGCCCATACAACACAACAAAAGCCACCTTATTTTTGCACCGTGATCCATGTGAGTGTCATGTTGTATGTTCGTTGTCTCCGTTGCGTCGAGGTTGTTTCAAAAACGCGTCGCCGTGTCGAGTGTACAATCCACTAAGTCCAGCGCGCGATTTCATCGCAGGTCACTTTCCGGACAACAAATGAAGCACACATTTCCTCACAGTCATCAACGTTATAGTTGTACTTCCCCAACGCCGCGGCTCTTCGTACGTGTGTATTACCATATGCGTACGCCGTCGGTCGTCTATGTATTGGTGTCACCCACTTTCTTTCCGGTATGGCTGGATCCTGTTCGCGTGTTGACTGACGATGAACGAACGATGACGGCGGTGGCGGTCGGTGATCGGTGATGCTGACGCGTGACGCGATGACGGTGACTTGGCCTGCTTGGTGAAAGAACGAACGGCGTGAGTGAGTGAGTGAGTGAGTGAGTGAGTGAGTGAGTGAGTGAGTCCAAGGCTGGCTGGACAGTGGACACGACTGAGTCAGTGAGTGGGTGAGTGACTGTAAGCGACTGTTTGTGACTGTGGGTGACTGTGGGTGACTGTGAGTGAGTGAGTGAGTGAACGGCATTCTTTTCAAGTGAGTGAGTGAGTGAGTGAGTGAGTGGGTGACCGCACTTTTTCGTAATCTGCTCTTGTCTTTTGTTTGTTTGAACTGCTCTTCTCCCTCTGACTGACTGACTGACTGTGAGTGAGTGAGTGTGAGTGAGTGATCATCATAGTTGGCGGGGGACAGTGAGGTGAGTGGGAGAGGCGCGGGTGAGTGGGAGAGTGGGAGAGTGGGTGAGTGGCTCAAGGCGGGCGAGTTCGTGTTCGTGTTCGCGTTTTGTTTGTTTGTGTACAAACTCACTCACTCACTCAATCGCTCAATCAGCAATCAGTCACTCACAACTCGAAACGGTGTATTGATTTCTGTGATTTGTGAGCAGCTGTGCTGCCGCACACAGACGTGCAAAGTTGCGCAGGCCTAATTCCGTTAATTTGGATCGTCCATCTATCTGCAAACTTTATTGAAGCTCTCGACTTTGGACTTTGGGCGGTGCAGGGAAGCATGAGTGAGTGAGTGAGATTTATAAGTAACATGGCCGGTTCCACAGTCACGAGTTTGCGTGGTCTAGATGGTTATGACGTCTGCTTAACACGCAGAAGGTCGTGGGTTCGAGTCCCACCGCGAATACGAACTCTCTTTTTGTCTTTTTGTCGTTTTTGCCTTGGTGGCCTGTGTTGTCTCCTTGACAGTGAGCACGGACCACGGACCACGGACCACGGACCACGGACCACGGACCACGGACCACGGACCACGGACCAGTGGACCACGGACCACGTTCCACCCAATCCCATAGGACCGAGTTGCAATAGTGGTGACTGACCATGCCACAGGAACGGCGGTGTCTGAATTGACATGCAAGTGAGAATTGTTGAACGACCATTCGCCGATGATCACCAAAGTGTCTTTTTACTTCTTCGGGTTGACACAAACTCGATCCAGATGTAACAGTTGGCACATCACATTGCAAAACCACTTTGAGCAGTCAAGAGAAGCAAACACCGCGGGACTGTCTGCACAGCGTAACCACACGTGGGACCGCTTGCAACAATGGCGTGCTCGCTGTAGTACTACGCACAGCGTTGAACCGGCGTGTGCCACTATGTTGGGGCCGATTTGCAACAGTGCAGCAACACTGTGGGGCCTATGTTTTGCATCACAATGTGCTGACAATGTGACAATGTGGATCGTTTTCTATGGCATACTTGCAACTCTTTTTTTGCACAGGTGTTGGGCCAGAAGCAGTTTCAGTTGCTGTTGGTTCCCTTGGCGCACTTGGATCGATTTGCGAGGCAACATTTCGTCCGCAAGTCGAAAGCGCGGGGATCAACTGCTGCTCGGATCGTCGAACTTGAAACGTCATGAGCCTGTGAACAATGACGATCGAGATCGAAGAATCGAAAATCAAAGAATCAAGAATCGGGTTCGGGATTATCGCACAACTGCACTTGACGACTTGACAGTGAAATCGGCATTTTATTGTGCCCCACAGCAGTGGAATGTGAAATTGAAATCGGTAGAAAAATAAAAGTCTGATTCAGTCAGTCACTCATTGCCCAGTGGCCCACAGTTGGTGCGACGTGGTATTTATAATGAGATTGCACGGTTGCACCACCACGAGTTTGCGTGGTCTAGATGGTTATGACGTCTGCTTAACACGCAGAAGGTCGTGGGTTCGAGTCCCACCGCGAATACGAACTCTCTTTTTGCCTTTTTGCGTTTGGAGTTTTGCTTTGCTTTTTGCTTTTGCCTTTTTCGCGTTTGGAGTTGCGGAGTTTGGAGTTTGGACGTGGGAGTGCGTTGTCGCGTCACGTCGTGTGGTGTTGCGTTCGTTTCGCAGCGCAACGCAGCGTTGTGTTGCGTTGTTCGAGCAAAGGGGAGCTCCATCCAAACGCAGCGACAACTAAGGGTGGTGGTTTGACACCCGACATTGACACGAAGGAAGACAAGGCGACTCAGGTCAGCAACGGTTGCAGCTTTTTGAATTTTGTGCGTGCTTGCTCTTCGTTTTTTTTTTTTAACACCACTTCGAAAATGGAATTCGGCACAGTCACGAAGGCTGAGTGCTAAACTGTTTTCGTCAACGATGTATATATCTCGTGGAGGTGTGCCGGGAGCTTTTTGCCACCCACTGAATGGGCGAACGGCGTGCGCAGAACGGCGCTAGGTGCGCGCTATCTTGCTGCAGTACCCACGCAATGAGCAGTGCTCCCCGGCACACCGTCGACATGGTTCATTTCCCGCGGCGTCGGGGAGGAGCGCCACTCTCTCGCGTTCAGCATCGATCGCAAGAAGCACCTAGTGGTCTGAATGATCACACCACAAACTCTCCTCCGAACAAATCCTCTCCGACCGGAAGTTTAGAAATTGTGGAACAAATTGAAGACACTTTGTCCATTTTCCGCCGGCGATTGCGCAACTCACCCGATCTGGAACTTCTGGTCCAAAGCTTAGACATATTGCTGGGAAGAGTCCGGGAACGAATTGCAACATTTGAGCGTTTGCTACCTCGCCTCCGTAATGTTGTCGCCAAACAGCGCGAAGAGCTTCGGTCCAGCCAGCAGCTACTCGAACAGGCCAATCAAGCACACCTACGAACGCGGTACGAGCTCAAGATGACTCAAATCCGTGATCAACAGCTGACTCCGAACAGCAACAGTCAGCGGCCGGCACATCCGTCTGATCGATGCGATGCAACGACACAAACACAAACCGAACACGTAGCAACAAGTAGTGCCGCTAAAATCCTGCAAGAAGTTTCACGGCTCAATGCTGAGGTTGAAAGCCAGAAACAAACAATCAAACAACTGGAACGCAAAAGTGGGATCGCCACGTCCCAGCTAAAGTTGATGGACGACATTGTGAAACAGCGCACATCCACTGTGGCGATGTGGCGCCGCAAAGCAGAGTTTCAGGAGTCAGTCAATGCAAAGTTACAGCGTGTGATCAAAACCCAAGAGAAGTTGTTGCGAAGCATCGGTGTTGCGCAGGCAGAGTCTCCGCCAACGGCGTATCACGGGCGAGCTCAGTCGCCCACGCTCTCCTCGGATGACTTCGAGTTCACAGACGAGGCTTCTTCTGACGCTGAGAGCAGTGTCGGGGATGAAAATCGAGTTCACGCACACGCACACGCGCGACCGCCACTGCATCGTCCCTCCACTACATCAGACCATAATCGTACAGTTAACTCTCCTCATTCTTTTGGAAGAAGAACACCTTGACGGTCTGCGCGCGTCTGTGCGGCCGCTGCTGCGGATGTAAAACGCGCAGTTATAGCCATTTTACTTTAGCTACCTGTGATTGAATCGTAAAATAGTAAAAATAGTCGAAAGTTTGAGTTCTCAAAAGCGAAAATTCTCCAGGTTCCCACGCCACCACGGGGTACACCACTCTGTTAAACGACACCAGTTGAAACTCAAAACGAAGGTCATGGTCGACGGAACGAGCCGCCTCTTCCAGAGCGGTGTGTCGCCGAATTCCTCGTGGAGCGTGGGGTGGCACCTCCTCGAGTGGGTGATCGTGGACTCGACTTTGGACTGGGATCCATGGGCTCGCTGTTCCCAGGGAATCGTAGAAAGTTTGCCGTTGTTGCAACTGGTAATGTCTGGACAATTCTACCACTCCAGTAGAGCCCATTCGACGGATCGTCAATAATGGCCCTGTACACACAAAACAACGGACAACCAACGATCGGGGACAAGATGATTACGCGATGCGTGTGTCGCCAACCAATGCAAGTAGATACAACTTCTCGTACCCAGCACTTCGAGAGAATGGGGACGGAAATAGCGCGTACAATTCTGCTGGACTGAGGTTTCGCAGTTCGTCGTGGTCCACGCATTCCTCGAGCATCGACTTCAATCCGACCTGTAGCAGCGAGGGCGTAAGAATGCTGTTCCAAACAAGCATGTTGAAAGCAAGCACATCGATCGCGAACCTGGTAGCATCTTTCTTCAATATCCGCGCGTGCGCTTTCGAGATCACGTTGCAGAAACCCAAACCGGGAGAGTCGGCAATACTCTAAAACAAGAAATTTCATGTTCGCTTGCTGTGCTTCTCGGACACTGTTGATCAGTGTCTTGATGCTTTTTGCCTCTTGTTGCCCGCATTTGATGATGATGTCGCCTTTTTTCAACCCAGCTGCCATTGCCGGACTAGATGTACCGTCGGAATCCATGAGCACATTAGTGATTTGCAAACAAGTTTTGCTACAATCTTGACCGTGCACCTGCACTGTACGCGCTTGTGACAGCTCAAGTCCGAGCGTCCCGTTGTTGACGCGTCGCATGTCCAAATATGCAATTTGCTTTTGGCCTGACAATGGTTGATCTGTGATGACTTGAGTCATGAGTATGGTATGACCATCATCAGAGTCCAGAAGCCCAGAAATTTCAGCGGCCATTCGCTTCAAGCGGGCTTGCACACGCACAATTGACGACCGCGCCCCACGGAATCTTTCTGTCGAGTGATCATACGCCCGTGACGCGGTCGACATTTCGACTCGACCGACCGGAGAGGACGCGAGGGAACGGCGTCAAGTGCGAACCCGTTATGGCGTCGATATACTCGAAGAAAATGGAAGCCACGAACGTCACCAACACGCGTACATTCTGAACATTATTCTAACTGAAAACTTGGCAGTAAATTCCTCAGCACAAGTCTGTTGATCGCCACTGCTGCGAAAGCAGATGTTGCTCACGAGTCAAGAAATTGCAGCTGTTAACAGCCGCATTGCGAACGACGGACACATACAGCAAGCTGCCATCGCGGTGTGTTGGTGTTGCCGAACTAACAACAAACCATTGTTCTGACTTGGAGAGCATCACAGACAAGCAGGGAGGTATTGACCGTTCGAATTCCTTGCGCAGACTGATTGCTCCAGGCCGTTCGCTCGTCAAGTCAGGTCAACGTTTCGCGTGTCACCAACCAACCAACCAACCAACGTATCAGGCGACCAAACAGGCAAACCAATAACCGCTAGAGATGCAATAGAGGGCAACACCATTGCCAGCTACCCGTCGACTCTCGTTGCAACTTCGCATCACGACGGCAAATGCAAGCAACCATCCGAACGACAGCGAACAAACAAAACGAACGAACAACGAACAAACGCCGAACTTCGAACTTCGATTCGAAGTCATTTGTCGTGCGTGCAGGGAGGCACAAGGAACGCTCCTCACACTCACAGGTCACTGCCCGCTCGCCAACGATCATTCCCAGCCTGTATAACGTCACATTCAACAACAACAAACCTGCACACTGTCAATACTGCTTTTTGAATACTGAATGTACGCAATGAAGTACTTGCAGTACAAGGAAGTTCGGTATTATATTGACGAGTGATCGCTCTTGCTTACCATGCTATGGCACAGTTGCAGCGACGACCGTATATATATCTATAACCAATATTTCACGTTTTAGAGGA
>Ga0213839_1002591_pt1 | contig 9991 bp, 12 predicted proteins | sample SWPATP21_FD_160075 | JGI IMG/M metagenome (GOLD analysis project Ga0213839, IMG submission 160075) | Coastal seawater microbial communities from Marineland, Florida, United States - SWPA TP2 #1 | ecosystem: Environmental > Aquatic > Marine > Coastal | place: USA: Florida | collected 2016-08-14 | reverse complement strand
CGAGCCGGCCCTGGCGCAGGGCGATCTCCGACCGCGACCGGGCCGCGACGGCGGAGGCCTCGAGGTCGCCGGCCATGTCGGACCACGCAGCGAGGCGCCGCACGTGCACCAGGGCCTCTTCGAGCTCGCCCCGTAGCTGGGCGCTGCGGATGGCCACCTCGATGGCCAGCCGGCGGCGGGGGTCGTCGGGGGCCATGGCGTCTTCGGCGAGGGAGGCGGCGTGCACCGCCCGGCTGAACGCGCCGGTCTGCTGGGCCATCACCGCGCCCTGGACCAGCGCGTCGACGGCGTGGTCGGTCTCGCCAGCCTGCAGCAGGTGGCGGCCGTAGCGGTCGACCCAGGCCGGGTTGGCCGCCAGGGCCACGGCGCAGGCCTTGTGCAGCGCGGGCAGCCGGCCCTCGGCCTCGGCCCGCTGGAGGATGGCCTCGCGGAGCATGCCGTGGGCGAAGTGCCACTGCGAGCCCATGGTGCCTTGCTCGCCCACCGCCAGCGAGGTGCGGAGCAGCGCGAGCAGGAGCCCCCGCTCGATGTCGACGCCCGCGGCCTGGCAGGCGGCCTCCCACTCGCCGCTCACCACGGTGACGCCGAGGCAGGCGGCGATCTCCAGCGGTCCACGCCACGACGGGTGGCCCTCGAGGAGCTGGTCGATGCGGCGCGCCCAGATGCGCCCGAGCTCGCTGGGGATGGCGGTGCCGGCGTCGCCGTCGACGCGGAAGCCGCCGGGGCCGAGCTCGAGCACCTTGCGGTCGACCCAGTCGCGCATCAGCTCGACGGCGAAGGCAGGGTTGCCGGCGGCCCGGTCGACCACCTGGGCACGCAGCGCCGGCTCGAGCTGCAGCATGCCGTCGACGGCCTTCTCCATCTCCTGGCGCGACAGCGGACCCACCCGGAGCAGCCGGCCGCCGGGAAGCGTCTCGAGCAGCTCGCGCTCGCGGTCGTGCTCGTGCAGCTCCTCGTCGCGCACGTTCACCACGATCAGGGCGGGCAGGGTGCGGCGCTTGAGCACCGAGTGGGCGAAGCGCAGCGCGTCTTCGCCGCGGTGGGCGTCGTCGATCCACAGCACGGCGGGCCGGCCGTCGGCGTGCCAGCCGATGGTCTCTTCGACGATGGCGTGGTGCTCGGTCTGGTGGGTGGGGGCGCGCCCCGACAGGAACCGGGCCAGATCGGGCCCGCGGCTGGGGGGACCGCCGTGACGGTCGATCACCTGCTCGAGGTGGGTCTCCAGCAGATCGAGCCGCACCCGGGTGGTCTGCAGCGCGCGGCCGAGGAGCCCCACGAGGCCGTGGGTGGGCCCCTCGTCTTCGCCGTGGGTGGCCCGGTAGATGGCGGCGCCGCCCACCTCGTGGGCCCGGCGACACAGCCACTCCACCAGCCGTGACTTGCCCACCCCTGCGGGACCCGCCATCACGACGGCGGCGGGCATGCGCGTGCGGTGGACCTCGGCGAGCGCCCGCCACAGGGCATCGCGCTCCTGCACCCGCCCGACCACCGGGAAGGTGCGCAGGCCGAACAGCCCGGTGCCCGCGCCCCGCAGGCGGACGGGATCGGCCTCGCGGCGGCGCCAGGTGCGCGGCAGCGGGGGCTGGTCGTTGGCGTGGGCCGACATGCTGGGGTCGTCGCCGTCGAACACCAGCGTGTGCAGCATCGAGGCCTGGATGTCGCGGGCGAGCTTCGGCGCGGCCTGGTCGAGCTGCACGAGGGCCCAGGCAGCGTCGGCGGCGCGATGGAAGCGGTCGTGGACCCGCTTGGCCATGAGCTTGTAGACCCACTGATCGAAGCCGGGAGGGAGGTCCATCCGGGGGCGGAGCTCGGGCACCGGGGCATTCTGGTGGGCGTCGATGAGCTTCTGCGGGTCGCGGTGGCGGTAGGGGCGGCGCCCGCAGGCCAGGCTCCACGCGATGCAGCCGAGGTTGTACAGGTCGGTCCATGGACCCTGCAGCGAGGGGTCGGCGGCCACCTGCTCGGGCGCCATGTAGGTGGGGGTTCCCGCGAGCTGCGGCTGACCGGCGGTGCGGTCGAAGTAGGCCTCGAAGGCGAAGGCGAGCCCGAAGTCGGTGAGCTTGAGGCGGGCCCGGCCGGGCTTGCCGCTCATCAGCACGTTCGACGGCTTGAGGTCGCGGTGGATCACCCCGCGGGCATGGGCGTGGGCCAGGCTGTCGAGCAGGTCGAGGAGCACCGACTTGAGGCTTGCCCAGTCGTGGGTCCACTTGCGCTTCGACAGCGTGGTTCCTTCGACGAACTCCATGGCGAACCACGGGGACCCGGCGGGCAGCTCGTTGTTGGAGGCGGCGGTGGTCTCCTCGGGGACGGCGCCGTAGTCGAAGACGTAGACGATGTGGGGGTGGCGCAGGCCAGCCATCGCCGCCACCTCGGCGTGCAGCGCGTGCACGAGGCGGCTCGCGGTGGCGCCCTCGGCGGTGAGTACCTTCACGGCCACCCGCTCGCCCGACTCCCGATGGCGGGCCTTCCACACCACGCCCATGCCCCCGCGGGCGGCGACCTCTTCGAGATCGAAGGCCGACAGCGGGATGGGCTTGGTGGAGGGAGAGCTCACGGCATGCCACTGTACTCTGAGGTGGCGATCGTGCCGGAGGGTACCGGGCGCGATGTGGGCGTGGTGGCCGCGATCTCGACGACGCGGTGCGTCACCGCCGCACGAGGGCCTTGAGCATCTGACGCATGGCCGCGGTGGCCTCCTCCGGATCGCGGCCCTCGGGGAAGTGCCCATCGATGAGCATGCGCGACATGCCGTAGATCATCGCCTGGGCGGCGAGCCGCACGGCGTCTTCCCGGGCGCCATCGGCCGCGGCCGCCAGCGTCTGCCCGTTGGCCTCCACCTCGGTGGGCCCTTCTTCGTCGGCCTCGTCGTCTTCGTCTTCTTCGCCGGGGTGGTATTCGGGGGCGTGCATCACCCGGTAGTAGGCGGGCTGCTCCATGGCGAAGCGCACGTGGGCCTCGCCGAGGGCCATGAGCGTCTCCGTGGGGTCGAGCCCGGCCTGCCCGAGGGCCTCGTCGACCATCTCGTCGAGGCGCTCGCCGCCCTCCTGGGCGAGGGCCACCAGCAGGGTCTGGCGATCGGGGAAGTGACGGTAGGGGGCACCGGAGCTCACGCCAGCAGCGCGGGCGGCCTTGGCCATCGTGAAGTGGTCGAGGCCGCCCTCGGTGATCAGCTGCAGCGCGCCGTCGAGGAGGGCACGCTTGAGCTGGCCGTGGTGGTAGCGGTCGCGGTTCTTCGGGCGAGCCAACGGGCCTCCTCGTGTACGTCGTACTTGCGGTCGCCGGTAACCTGGGGAGATTCGGTTGTCGGGGGCCTGTTTGGTTAGAGCCGGGTGCGTGTCGCCTGTCCCGCCACCGCCGCCCGAGCGTCGCACAACGCTGCCGCTTCCCGCCGAGCCCTACGTGCCGGGCGCGGGGCCCGACCCTCGGACGAATGGAACGTGGGTCGACCCTGGCGACGAGCTGCGCTTCGCCTATGCCTGCGACCTGTTCGAGGCGGGCATGTTCTGGGAGGCCCACGAGCTGTGGGAGGAGCGGTGGCGCGGGCTGCCGGAGGCCACGGTGGCGGCGCGGCATCAGCAGGGACTGCTGCTGGTCGCGGCCTGCCTGCACAAGGCCCGGGTCGGGCGTCTCGACGGGGCCGAGCAGCTGCTCGGGCAGGCGCGGCGGGTGTTTCGTGGGGTGTGCGCACGCCGTGGCGAGGTCGTGGGCGGGCTCGACGTTCCTGCGCTGCTGGAGGCCGTCGAGCAGGGCATGTACGGGGGGCCGCGACCGGTGCTCGGCGCGGTGGTGCCGCTCGAGCCGCGGGTGGTGGTCGAGGACGACGACGACGGGCCCCGCTGGCCGCCGTGGGTGGAAGACTGGGTGCTTCCCTACGTCACCGAGCCGGCGCTGTGGCCAGTGCTGCTGGCCCTGCTCGGCCACGTGGTGGTGGTGATCGCGCCGCTGGTGCTGGCGGTGGCACGCACCGGGAGTCTCTATGCGGTCGCGGGCCTCGTCGTGCTCGCGGCGGTCTCCGCGGTGTTCGTGCGGTGGGAGCTCCGGGTGCGCGGCCGCCCGTCGGCGGTGACGGGGGCGGTGGTGGGCACGTGGATCGTGAGCCTGGTGTCGGCGTGGGGGGCGGACCGCCTCGGCGTCCTCTGAGCGTCGTGCTCCGCGATTCCCCTGTTTGGCCCGTTTGGGGTCAGCCCTGGAGCAGCTGGGCCGCGGACTGGTTGATGTTCTTCGCCTGCGACAGCGCGGCGACGCCCGCCTGCTGCATCACGTTGTACTTGGCCATCTCGCTCGCCTCCTGGGCGAAGTCGGCGTCGCGGATCTGGCTCTCGGCGGCCTGGAGGTTCTGGTCGGTGTTCTCCAGGTTCCGCAGCGACGACTCCAGCCGGTTCTGCACGGCACCGAGGTCGGACCGATATGCGTTGAGCGTGTCGAGCGCCGTGTCGAGGGCGGGCAGGGCCGCCGACGCGCCGGTCGAGGTGGACAGGTCGATGGTGCCGGTGTCGACGCCGAGGGTCGCGGCACTGAGATCACCGAGGGTGACCGCGATCTGGTCGTCGGCCGTGTTGTTGATGCCCACCTGCACGTTGATGGTGGCGTTGGTGCCGTCGGCGAGGGCGAGGCCGTTGAACTCGGTGACGTTGGCGATCCGGTCGACTTCCTCGGACAGCTGCGTGAACTCGTCCTGGATGTAGGCGCGCTCGCCGTTGTCGAGGGTCTCCGAGGCGCTCTGCACCGACAGCTCGCGCATCCGCTTGACGATGTTCGCCACCTCGTTGGCCGCTCCCTCGGCGGTCTGTACGACGGAGATGCCGTCGTTGGTGTTGCGCATCGCCTGACGGAGCGAGCGGCTCGCCGCGTCGAGGTTCTCAGCTACGCCGAGGCCCGCGGCGTCGTCCGCGGCGCTGTTGATGCGCAGACCGGAGCTGATGCGCCCCAGGGTCTTCTGCAGGCCCTTGTTGGTTCGGTTCACCTTGGCCACCGTGTTCATGGAGGCCAGGTTGGTGTTGACGGTCAGTGCCATCGTGTCCTTCCTTTTCCGGGTGTCGAGAGCTTCCCGGGGGGACCCCCGGCATGGATCTGTCGATCGGACGATGGGGTGGGTTGAGGACGAAGTTCCCCTCGGGGGTGACGGACGTCGGTCGAACGACCTCCGTCGGACGTCGGTGATTTGGCCCATTGTGGAGGAAGGAGCATTGGACCGGGCCTTGCTTCCTCCGGGGGACAGGAGGTGCCCCCATGACGACCCATCCCGTCCAGATCCTCACCCTCGTCGACGAAACCCTGCGTGCCGAGGGTCGCTCGGAGGCCACGCGCTGCAGCTACCTTTCGCAGGTGCGCGCTTGGCTCCGGTGGACCGCCCACGACGTGCCCAGTCCCTGGGGCATGCAGCGCTTCATCGACGCCCGCGCCGTGCACCACGCGGCGAGCGCCGATCAGGCGGTGTCGGCGCTGCAGGTGGCCGCGGAAGCCCTCGGGTGGGCCTCGGTGCAGCTGCGCCGCCCTCGCCGAAACGACGCGCCCGAGCCCCTCACCCCGGCCCAGCTCCAGCGGGTGCTGCTCGCGGCCTCCGACTGGCGCGAAGACGTTCTGCTGCGCCTGCTCCTCGAGGGCGGGCTGTCCCTGTCGGAGCTCGCGGGGCTGCGCGTCGAGGCGGTGCTCGGCGGCACGCTGCGGCTGCCCGACGGTCGGGTGCTCCCCCTCGGCGAGCGGCTCCGGAGCGGGCTGTGGGCCCTGGTGCGCGGGCAGTCCCCGAGGCGGCCGGTGCTGGCGGGCGCCCAGGGAACGGTCAGCGAGCGGGGGCTGCGGCGGATGCTCGCGCGGATCGCCGTTCGAGCGGGGGTGCCGAGCCTGAGCGCCGGGGCGCTTCGTCGGGCGGTCCTCGACGCGCCGGTCCGCCGTCCTCTGGCGGCCGCCGCTCCGTTGGCCCTTCGCTGCGCGAGCTGAGGGCGGCGAACCTGGTAGGATTCGCAGCGACCACCGGTGGAGGGAGCATGCGGATGCGAACGATCTGGGTCGTCCTGGCGGTGGTTGCTTGTGGCGGCGGCGGAGCCGACGAGCCCACCGACGAGCCCACCGATGCGCCGTGTGGCACCGACGATGACGACGACGCCCTGCCGGCGTGCGAATACGTCGACGTCGACGGAGAGGTCGTCACCTACTGTGAGGGCGACCAATGGCCGGCGAGCGACGGCTGCAACTCCTGCGGCTGCGACGCTGACGGGCAGGTCTTCTGCACCGAGATCGGCTGCCGCTGAGCAGGGGGAGGAAGCATGGCACTCGGGGCGTGGTGGCTCGTGCTGGCCCTGGCCTGCGGTGGGGCCGATGACGAGCCTGCCGCGGAGCCGGCGGCCGCCGCCGACGACGAGGGGCAGGCATCCTGCGACGACGTGAACGCCGCAGGCGAGGTGGTGACCTACCGGGTCGGCGAGGAATGGGCGGCCGCCGACGGCTGCAACGCCTGCGTGTGCGAGGGCGACGGCCTGGCGATCTGCACGGAAGAAGACTGCGGCTGAGCCTGCTCTCGCCGCTCAGATCACCCACACCGACAACGTCACCGCGCGCGCGTCGATGGCGCTCACCACTCCGGGCTCCGACTCCTGCCCGTCGATGGCGAGCACGGCCCCGTCCCAGCCCTTGTCGGTGGCCGGTCGGCGGCTTCGCTGCACGGCCCGATCGGCGAACGGCAGCCGCACCGACCAGGCGTTCGAGCTCACCTGCTTCGCCGTGGCGGTAGCGACGACGTCGAAGCGACCGCGATGGAGCAGCTCGATAGTCATGAGGCCACTCTTACCGCGTCGAGGGCCTCAGGCCACGAGCGCTCCGGCCAGCAGCAGCGCCGTGGCCAGGGCAGCGACAGCCCCGAGCCACGGGGCCGGCAGCTGCGCGGCCATCGGCGACTCGGACTCCTGCGTGTCGCCGTCGTCGGGGAGCTGGTGGATGTCGGTGGGCGGGCTCGCCATGCGAACCTCCTGCTCCCACCCTATGCGCGCCTCGATGGCGGCCACCCACCACTTCGGCAACGATCCAGCAACGGCTGCGAACCTAGGCTTCGGCCTTCTCGGCCTCGAGGGGCGGCAGGAAGGTCTCGTAGAAGAACGCGCAGTCTTCGCGGATCTTGTCGGCGTCGAGGTTGTACTTCCCGAGGTCGTACTTGTGGCCCGACTTGTAGGCGCGCTGCTTCTCGCCGCGCTCGATGGCGGCCTTGCGCTGGGCCTCGGTGGGCTCGTGGCCGATGAGCTCGTGGATCTCGTCCATGACCACCTCGAACTCGCCCATCATGCGGTCGTAGCGCACGACGTAGACCCGGCTCTTGTCGATCTTGCCGCTGTTCCAGTCGTCGGTGAACAGGCGGAGCAGGTCGACGAGGCCGACGTACATCCGCTCGTACCACTTGTTCTTCACCTCTTGGGGCAGCTTCTCGAAGTTGAACGCGTTGTCGAGCACGCCCGACACCAGGCTCATCGCACTGGGCAGGATGCTGACCGGATCCCGCGCCATGTAGAGGATCGAGGCCTCGGGGTACTTCGCGAGGAATGCCGGCAGGCGGGGCCCGAGGCTGAACAGCTTGGCGATCGGCCGCTCGGCACCCTGGCCCACCATCGAGCGACGCCACAGCTCGTCGAGCCAGGCGAAGTCGCGGTCGTTGACACCGCGGAGGTTGGGGTCGAACTGGTCCTTGAGCTCTTCCTCGGCGAAGGCCATGAAGAAGCCGTACAGGAAGAAGCCGTCGAAGTAGCGGAACAGCACGCCCACGTCGTCGGTCTCGACCGAGGTGAGGCTCGTCTTGTGGGCGGGGGTGCTGTGGTATTTCGCGGGGCTGATGATCTCGAGCAGCGGCAGGATCGGCTTGATGAACAGCTGCAGCGTGAGGCTCGGGTAGAGCATCCGCCAGATCTGCATGCCGGCGCCGTAGCCGTGGTCGGCGAGGTAGCGCTGCAGGAAGGTGGTGCCCGTGCGTGGGTTGCCCACCAGCACGATGGGCCGCGTCACCTGCGTCTTGCGGAGGCTCGGGAAGAACAGGTTGTCCATCGCCATGCCGATGGCCACGCCGATCCGGATGTTCGCGAACACCCAGGCTGCGAACGGCGGCAGCAGGTAAGAGCCGAAGGTTCGGCGGGCGACGCCATAGGCGGCGAGCATCCGCCCGATCAGGGAGTCCATCAGTACCTCACGATGGCGGCCGCGACCGACAGCCCTGCACCCGTCCCCAGGAACATCACGGTCTGACCGCGTTCCAGGCGCCCACTGCGGACGAGGGTGTAGAGAGCCATCGGGACGGACGCCGCGATGCAGTTGCCGTACTCCGGCACGATGTCGACGATGCGGTCGGCCGGGAATCCGAACCGGGGAATGGCCTGGATGGCCGGGCCGGATGCCTGGTGGGGGACCACCCAGTCGACGTCGCTCGGGGTCATCCCGAGCTCGTCGAGGAGCTGGCGAATGGTGCGTGCGACGGTGAGCACGGCCTTCTTGTAGATGGCCGGACCGCGCATGCGGAACAGGTTGTGGTGCGGACGCGTGTCGTCGGCGTTGGGATGGAACCGCGTGCCGGCACCCTGGAACTCGGCCAGGTGGTGGTGCTCGGGCAGGGTGATCATCTTGAAGCCGAGGAGCTCGCCGGTGCCGCCCTCGGGGGTGGGCACGAGCACGGCGGCCGCGGCGCCGTCGCCGAAGAGCACGGCGCTCTCGGGGTGGTCGTAGTCGCGGGACTGGCTGGCCATCTCCGACGACACGACGAGGATGCGCTGGTAGGCCCCGGCGCTCAGCAGCGCGGCGGCGTTGTGGAAGGCCACGACGAACGACAGGCACGTGGCGTGGATCGAGAAGCTCGGGATGCCGGAGAACCCCAGGGCGTTCTGCACGAACACCGAGGTGTCGGGGATGAGCTGCGTGGGCGTGAGGGAGGCGTTGATGATGAGGTCGGGCCGGGGACCGTCGCCGAGGGCCTCGCGGGCCGCCTTGGCCCCCATCTCGGCCGAGGGCTCTTCGCAGATGCGGCGCTCGGCCACCCGGGTGCGCGACAGGATCCAGTCCTCGGACTGACCGACCAGCGGCGCCAGCTCTGCGGCGGTCTGCACGCGGGGCGGGGCATAGAACCCGACGCTGTCGACCTGTACTCTCACGGGCTCGTCTCCAGAGCAGCGGGAAGGTAGCTGGCACGGGGGCCGCCCGCCACTGCGAAGACGCTTGCTGACGGCCTGTACACACACGTGGACACCCCGTGACGCGCAGGCCCGGTGCTCACGCGGTCACGGATTCGACCATGAGCATCTCAGCGGCGTCGGCGTCGGCGGGGGAGGGGAGGAAGGGCGAGGGACCAGGTGCCCGCGGGACCGTCGATGGTGAGCGTGCAGGTCTGCAGGAAGTCCCAGCCGAGCAGGGCCACGGCGCGGAACCCCTGCACGCGGTCGTGGAGCCCGGGCACCTCGATGAGGTCGAGCTCCCAGAACCGCGGGTCGTCGCCGAGCTTGAGCTGGCCTCGTCGGAGGGGGGCGGCCTCCCGGGGACCGTCGCTGCCCGCGGTGACGGCGAACCAGGTGGCGGCGCCGTGGGACGGCAGGCCGAGCTCCCGGGCCACCAGCCGGTCGACCGCCGACATGCTCGCACCCGTGTCGATGATCGCCTGGCCCACCGTCGACTGCCCGCTCTCGCCGCGCAGCTCCACTCGCAGCAGGGGACCCCACGCGGGGTGGAGGAGGCCGCGGAGCAGGGGACGGGGGGGCTTTGTGCGGGTAGCCACCCCGCGAGTGTACTCACAAACGCCCTTGGCCAGACTAGCTGAGCTGCTCCAGCTCGGCCCACTCGGAGTGCACCGGCGTGTCGGGGGCGTCGAGGCGACGGTAGGTGTGGGCCCCGAAGAAGTCGCGCTGGGCCTGGATGAGCGAGGCGGTGCCGTGCCCGGTGCGCAGGGTGTCGAACCACGCGAGGGACGTGGCCAGCGCCGGGGTGGGCAGGCCCGACCGCGCGGCGGCCGCCACGACGGTGCGCCAGCCGGGCA
>Ga0213839_1002588_pt1 | contig 9997 bp, 12 predicted proteins | sample SWPATP21_FD_160075 | JGI IMG/M metagenome (GOLD analysis project Ga0213839, IMG submission 160075) | Coastal seawater microbial communities from Marineland, Florida, United States - SWPA TP2 #1 | ecosystem: Environmental > Aquatic > Marine > Coastal | place: USA: Florida | collected 2016-08-14 | reverse complement strand
GTTTCTACTCGGACGTGGGTCACATGCGAGGATCAAAATGTGCTTGTACGGAATAATAGTTTATAGTTTGCAATGGGACATCACTTGGCCCGCAGCCTTGCTTCTTCTTGTTTATACAGGTCGTACACTTCTTCGCAGTACGGAGCGTTCATGTCGATGTCGCTTAAGAACTGTGCAATTTCAGATGGGTCCACATTCATTTCAACCCACAACCTTTCGAGTTCATTTCGCGCAGAGGCAAGAGCTTCGGCCTCTCGATCGTCACCATCTTCAGCTTTGAAAGACAGCCCATCAATTGTGCGCTGCAAGTCCGCAATTTCATCCTCTTCCCGTTGAATGGCCGCCTCTTTTTCAGCAATTTGATCTTCCAGACTTCGGGTCTGTTCCTTCGCTTCCGTGTATTTGATGTCCGCCTGCTGCAGCAAAGGCGCGAACCCTGCTTCATATTTGGCAGTCAGTTGACGACGCATATCCTGAAACTGGCCCTCCAGCTCCTCTTCTCGGAGCTGCAGACTCTCGGCTGCCTGTTGCTTCGCAGATTCAACCTTGCCGCGCCACTTGTCGGCTTCTTCTTGCACGACGCGTTCTCGCTGCGCGTTCATGAAGTCTAGGAACGATTCTTCGGCCCTCTGCATGCGCTGCCTATGCTCCAACAACTGCTCGACTTGCGATGACTTCACGGTCTTGTTGAGCATGATGGCAGTGCGCATTTGCTCAAACTCAGTTCTGAATCGCTGAATTGCGGAGGCGGATTGCGCGATGTTCTGCTTCACCTCCGCTACTCTCGATGCTGTCGCCTCAATTTCCTTCGCATAGTTTTCTGCTTGTATCTCCAGCTGCACTAAGCGAGCTTGCCGCTCCATGTCGGCTAAAACATCTTGCACCTCCTGGCGTGTCTTAATGTTCTCCTCTGTTTGCATTTTCTGCTCGCGAAAGTCTCGCTCGACATCATTCTTTTGCTTCAGATACGTTTTCCATTTCTTGTAGAGCTCGGCATTGGCTCGCTCGTGCTCTGGGAACGACTCCACGTCGATATCGCACAATCTTGCGCGCAATTCTGCGAGATGTGCCTCCTTGTCAGCGAGCTCTTGCTTGAGCGACTCTTCCTCTTCGACAAGCTTCGCCTGCCCGAGGAGATAGTTCTTAAGCTCAGGGAGCTTACCTTCCTGCACAATCCTCTCGCGCAGCTTGGTTTCTTCTGCTTTGAGCCTCTCAAGGAGCTTCTGGTACGGAGCCAGCGAATTACGCACTGCAATTTCTGTGTTAGTGAGTTTTGTCTGGGTTGCTTCGATGGCCGCCTTCTTGCGCCCGATTTGCTCCGAAACTTCGTCGTATCGTTGCTGCAAGTCAAAGGACTCGTTTTCGAGTGCCTGCACCGTCTTCAGAGAGTCGTCTGGGATTCCACGATACTTTTCTGGCGAAAAATTCTCGATTTTGTTGAGATACTGCGACAGCTTATCGGAGAAAACTTGGAGTTGCTCTCGCTTCATCCGCCCGGCAGTCCACATGTCGTCGTCCATCTTCCTCGACCTCGTCTTGCCGCAACCTCGACGAGGCGCAAGCAAAGCCGCAGTATCAAATTACCACCACTGAGGAGCTCACCTAGTCACTTCACTGTCGAAGAACGCAATCACAAAATGTTCGCAACCACAAATTCAATCTTGAAGAAAACCAGCAGTGTCAACCACGAGGCAATGTTCCACGCCGTTCCCGAAAGCGTCTGTTCTGTCAGTGTACGAATCGATCCATCCACTGGTCGAAACAAAACGCACAGCCAGGACCACTACCAGCAGCTCGAACCGCTGCCTCCTCCACCTCCACCAGCCAATCGATGGGAGGACGTTGGAACGTTTGGAACGAAGGGAAGAAGTCAACAAACGAAGCCGGCGAACGAAGGAACGGAAGCCAACGAATGAAGGAAGTCAAAGAACGAAGGAAGTCAAAGAACGAAGTCAACGAAGTCAACGAAGTCAAACAACGAAGTCAACGAACGAAGTCAACGAACGAAATCAACGAACGAAGTCAACGAACGAAGTCAACGATGTCAACGAACGAAGTCAACGAAGTCAACGAACGAAGGAACGAAGTCAACGAACGAAATCAACGAACGAAGAAGCCAACGAACAAACAAAGTCAGTCAGTGACTGTGAGCGGAGTGAGTGAGTGGTCGCCGGACAGACAGATAGACAGCGAGTGACTGTGAGTGAGTGAGTGAGTGAGTGAGAGTGAGTGAGACGTCAACGTCGCTTTCACTCCGTTGCTCCGCTGTCACTCACTCACTCACTCACTCACTCACTCACTCACCACCGTTCAATTACCGAATGATGGTCACTTACGATGAATTCCAACATTTAAGCCCGATACAAGGATTAGTAGTACTGTGTAACAGTGGCCTACCTTTATTTAAATCCAATATGAACTCTCAGACAAAGATAAGTACATGATCCACGTATGAGAGGATCTCAACTCACTCACTCACTCACTCACAGCTTACAGCTCACAGCGCAGTCATCGCACAATGGGACCTACAACGCCCACAAAGAAGATGGATGATATAACGGACAACTAAGACCCAGTGAACGACTGAACAACCGAAAGGCCATCGGCGATGTCCGAAGTGAAATACTGAAAATAGTACCGTAGCGTCACATAATAGTTAATCGGTAATGAATTAAATAGCGGTTAGAGATTGAAAAGATTAAATGACAGTGCAAAGCGACAGTACACAGAAATGGTATTTTCGCGGCGTCGTTGTTCGTCTTCGTTTGTCGTTCGTCGTTCGTCGTTCGTTGTTCGTCGTTGTGTTGGTCGACGTCGACGTCGTCGTCGTCGTCGTCGTCGTCGTCACAGTCATCAAAACACAACACAACACAGCTCACGATGAATGATGACGGACGGATGACGAGTGACGACGACTTCGACGACGATGACTTTGATGTTGATGACACGTCTTTTGATGGCGGCGGCATTGGTTGATGACGAGTTTGACGATAACTTTGATGACGAGGACATGGATGACGACTTTGGTGACGGAAAGACTTTGTGGAGGTTGTCGGGCTTTTGACGACGACTTGTGGCGACTTCGGCGACGACAACTTTGTTGACGATTTGGGGATTGGGACTGTCGGAGTGTGATGACGATGGTGATTACGATAACAACGTTGACGGGCAGTGTAGAGTGACAAACGATCGACGATTACTTCGAGACCTCAAGCACTACTACAATCTGGACACCTACGCAAAACGAAAAAAAAAAAAACACAATCACCAACAAACGGACAAGAAAGCGCACCCAGATGTGGTTGTGCATGACCGGCTGCAGCCCGTGATTTCCAACGCGGACCCGCGAGTTTGTGTTGAACGATACTGCTTGAGCCAGGTGACACGAAAGGAGACACACGGACAAAGTGACCATGGCGGAAGCCCAGGCGGCCGAGAGTGCGGCGCCCCCACTTCCTCCCGGCACACCAGAAAGTTCCAAGGATCCAAGTGAGAGCGCCGGCGAGACCGCTGGCGACGCCGACGATGCGTTCTTTTCAGGAATTGAAAACGATGGCAACATTCAGACGACAAAAGAGGAACGCAAACGCTTCGCAGAAATGCGCAAGTCCGGGCAATTTTCGTATGTGCGAGGGGATGACCAAGTGTACGTCCCGGGGAGCGACGCGTCCCCGTCAACCCCATCCACGCCCCGTACAACATCAGCGGTTGGCGCGAGTGGATACAGCTCACCTTTTCAACAGCCAGCAGGATTGGTGCAAACACCAAGCGCACCCTTGAATGTCGTTGAATCGCCCGCCACGGGCGGCGCCCACGTGTACACAACTCCCGGCTTCCAGCCCGAGGTTCCCATCCAACAGAAGACGTTAGAGACGGACCCATCCACGTTGGACAAGCGGCCGTGGGAACAAACCAGTGAGGACATGCATATGCCCTCCGCGGGTGAAGTTGCAACCGTGACGGCTGGGGTTGATGACGATGACGTGGGGCCGGAAGAAGAAGAAGAGGAAGCCGGCGAAGTCTCCGATTATTTCAACTTCGGCTTTGACACCGACTCATGGAACGAATACCGCTTGAATCAAATTATGTTGCGTGCCCTGATCAAGCGCAAGGGGAGGCGGTCGGCATTTGAATTGCCTCCCGGAAATCACTTAGCTCAGCTGGATGAACCAGGAGCTCAACCTAGCCAACCTTTAGGGCGCGGAGCAGAGAGCGCTGTCAAGTCGGAGCCTCGCGGTTGGCAACAATCGAGGCCTCCGGCGAGCACTTTGTCTCCGAATCGTGGGGGGCGAACGCAGGGCTTCGCAGGCAGAGGTCCCTCTGCCACAACTGATCCACACGATCAGAGAAAGCGAGGAAGGGACGCCGAGAGGCCCGGACAACCTAGCGCGAGCTCCCGCTCCCGCGATCGTGGCAGGTCCACTTCGCAGCGGTCACCGGAGCCTGCGAACAAGCGGGGCCGTTTCGGCCCAGACAGTTCTGAACCGCCGCGCAAAGACGGAACTACCCACCGAAGTCGCGACGGAGGATCTGACCGTGACAGAGATCGACGAGATCGTGACAGACGTGATCGTGACAGGCGAGACCGCGATCGCGATCGTGATCGTGATCGTGACCGCGACCGCGACCGCGACCGCGACCGTGATAGAAGAGGACGAGACAATAGAGACCGCGATAGGAGTCGTCGTGACGGACGTGTGAAGTCAGAACGACGCCATTAGCGCGTTTGTATTGTGACTTGCAAAACAGTCGGAAATTCAATTCGTGTTGTTAGTCAATATAAAAGTTCAAAAGTTCAAAAGTTCTAATTTTCTGGTTGTCACGCTTCCATGATGTGTTGCTGACCGGATTCTTCAGCGAGAGTCCACGCCGCCAACGCTCGTGGAATACGACTGTTGTATTAGTTCGACACGACTTCTTCTATCTTCGTTTGGGTGGAGTGTTGAACGCTTCCAGTCGCGTAGCCGTGCTTTGTAAATCGGACCTGTGAAGGCAAGCCTCAAAGTCTCATCGACAGGAAGTGGAGCGAAACATCAAACAAATCAACAATAAAACGCACCCGATGCGGGCTAATCGTTCAAGCATATCTGAGTGCAAAGTGTCCAATCGTTTCTTCGATTGCTGACCGGCGGGAGATAGCTTGCTCTCCATTGGAGATGGCACATCCGCAACGGTTGTCTGTGGCCGATAAGAATAGTTCAATTGTGATGCCGACAATGTTCTGGAGGCACCATTTGGTACTGCGTTCACAGTTCTCGTGCTTTGTGAGGTGGGATTGTTTCGCTGGCTGGACAAGAACTGTCAAAAGCCACACACATGTAGTGACGTGTCAGTGTCGGTAACATTTCAAACACATCGGGCAGCAGGTGAACTTTACCTCGCGGTCCGATGTTCGTCGGGGACTGCGCGCGTAGGACTGACGCGCAGGGACATTGGCGGCTCGACTGCTCAAAGTAGCAGATCCAATTTTGTTGCGCAGCTACAACAAATCGCAAAGGCACATTGAGGTTCAAAATACATACAGCAGATCTACCTGGGCCACGACAAACAAGCAAACTACCTGTTCACATACTGCTTCGTAGTCGCGACGAAGAGCGGACAGCTAAGCAAGCAAACGAAAACGCAGTCAGCGATTCTCTCACAAAATTGGCAGAATGGGCGATTGGACGAACCTGTTGCTCACACGACTTCAGCGCATTTCGGCAATCTAGCAACTCTGATTGGCGATCCTCCAGTTCCAAGATCAATACCTGGAATAGACAGCGCAACGTCAAGTGCTGCAACGACGCCGTGACCGACGCAATCATGCACAACTCACATGATTGTTCTTCTCTAGACGCGTAATCCGCTCATCTTTCACGGCAAGATCGTGTTGGTGTTGGTCAGCCTGAATTTGCGCCGATCCCTGGAGATTTTGCCGTTGGCGTTCTGCGCGGCTCACAGTCGCTTGCACCCGCGCCAGCTTTTGGGTAGCGGCCACAAGCCTCTGTTCCATTTGACTGACAGCATCCGTGACTTGGCCATTTCTGCCCTCCAACTCTTGTCGCACTTCCTTGGTCTTCGCGACAAAGAATCTACAAAGTCACGCAACAGACATTAGACATTACGTTCAACTGGATCGAGAGCATGCGTCGGCATCATGTTTATCAAGGCACGTACCTTTGGGCACTTTGGAATCGGCGAAGGTGTCGCAGAACTTCTTGTCGCTCGCGTCGAGAAGAGCCGGGTGACTTGCCCGGGCTGCGTCCAGGGGATGATGTGCTCGGCAAGAACGCTCTTAAAGCCGATATGATATTAGATTCCCACTGTCGCATTTCATCCAGCAAGTCATCGTCGTGTCCGTGACTCGTTAGCGCCGTGCTGCGGTGGCGGCTCTGGGAGCCTTTCAGCTGCAAGTTCTTTTCCGCTTTGGCAAGTGAACTTTCTGCTTTGCGTTGGAGCTCACGGATGTCGCGTGCATACTGTTCTTTTGCTCGCGCGAGCTTGCGTTGCTCGCGAGCCAGCCACTCCGACTGGGCCCGCATTCGGGGATCTTGATGTGCACTGTGCTGTTGCAGGCTCATCCTTTGTGAGTCCGTATTCATGTTAATGACTAGCGCAGTGTCGCGATCTAGTGTAACACCCTGTACTTGCTGCAACTGCTGACGAGTTGCGGCGTTCAACTCGCTCAACTCTCTCACCCGTTGTGTGAGCTCGAGGTTCCTGGGGGACAAACAATCAGTGCCAGAAAACGCGAGCAAGATGAAGAACTGTTAGCGTTCAAATTTGTGGTGCCGTGCCGTGTGGGGTGGGGTGACGAACCTTGCGCGTTCACCTTCCAAGTCTCGTTCCAAGGTCTCTCTCTTGTACTGCACCACACTGAGTTTGCCGTTCAACTGTCACAGCACATGGAGTTTGATGAGTTGCGACCGCTGTGAAGTGGTACCAGCTGAGGCCCAGCACAATCTCACCTGGTGAATATCTTGCTGCAGTTGAAGGGTCTCTTCACTGGTGATTGTTCTTAGTTCAGCCTCTTGCTTGGCAGATTTCAATTCCAGCTCGACTTCGCGCTTTCGGAGCTGGGCGCGAGTGAATCGAAAGTCAGACCCCAAAATTTACATCACCACGGCGAAAACGCAGACGAACCCGTTCTTCGGCCTGGCGGACACTCTCCAATCGTTGTTGTGACTCTCCGTCTGATACGTGCGAGGCAGCCTCCATCTTTTGGATTCGCTCTCTGGCTTGTTGCAGGGCCTGAGCAAATGACGTTTGGGGTCGGAGTGACATCTCAATCACGAACAAAATTTGTGAAACACTGGACATTGGTTGCAACTCACCTGCGTCAATCGAGCATTTTGAAGGGTTAGGTCTCCTCTTTGATCGGCGTCGTCGCCATGATTGTTGCGCAATTGTCTGTTTTCGTCCTCTAAGCGCTTGATCTCGAGCGCTTCCATGTGTGCAATTTCCGCCGCTTGCTTTTTCAGGGCGTCGTGCTTTTGCTCCCACTCCTTCAAAAGTGATGCTCGCGACAGCAACTGCACGCGAAGGTCATCGGATTCCAGCTGCAAGCGGTGGATTTGGTTGTCTTTCCTCTGAATTTCGTCCTTGAGCTGACGGAAAGACTCCGACGTCGTCTCCTGCACCTTGGACGACAGGTTTGACAGCTGAGATTTGTACTTTTCGGTTTCCAACTCGGCATCTTGAACGCGTCGCTCAGAACGCTTGACCTGTTCCGTTAAGTCGGCCACTTTGGCTTCGAGGTGGGGGACTCTGGAACCGGTCTCGGCAAGGGAGGTCATTGCCTGATAAGGTGAGGTCACACAGCAGGAGTTTAGGACCAAAGGGACCAACGAATGTCAGTGCAGCGCGACGGACTACATACCTGCTTGTTGGCATCTTTTTGTGCTTGCAGCTCGGCCGTCATTTTCCTGCGGTACTGCTCAAACTCTTGCTCTCGCTCCTCCAAACGCACTCCAGCCTCTGCCTCTTGGCGATCACCACGTCCTCCGCGAGCCATTTCAAGATCAGTCTGCAGAGATTCAATTGCATTGCGTGCTTTGATGAGAAGCAAGTTCCGCTCCTCCAGCTCAGCAGTTTTTTCGTCGAGTAGCATGGCTTGATCATAGTTCTCTTTCATGAGGGCCGACATGTCTTCACCACCCTGTCTTCCACTTTTTGCCAAGCGCTCTTCGAGATAGAAGACACGCAGCTTCATGTTGAACAGCTGCTTGTTCAGGCGAGCAATCTCACTCTCTTGATCCCGGAGGACTTGAGGAGACGCCCTCGTCCGGTTGGCAGCATCCGGGCTCATTACGGACGCCATTGTGGTGTTTTGCATGCTATGCTCACTTTGCGTCCGGTACGTGTAAGAATTCTCCTGTTCTGGAGTGTCCATCTCGTGGACGTGCGGACGGTGCGAGTGTCCGGCCACCGCAGCAGTCCAAGTCACCGACTAGAAACTTAACAACACGAAATTAACAAAAAATCTCGAGAACTTCTCTGCGACCACATGACTTCCTTCAACGTAATCTTCTCGTCGCACTGACGCTCTCCACGCTTACGACGGCTATGTCATAGATCGAACGCGTGCACCCGGGACGAGGTGGTGGCTTTGGGGACGCGCACACAGTGCTGCGAAACACCAACATCTCACTCCTCCATCTCAACAACCCCAACAATGTGTTGCGACCGTCGTCGCTTGATGGCTAGCCACAACGCTCAGATTTACAACCTTGTAAGCGAGTGTCTCGTCGCTTTTGGGTTGTTGCGTTCTTCGGCGACCTCTGCTGCGGATGCTCACCAAGTCCGACATCCACCTCCTTTGAGTCCACCTCGCTAGCAGCCACAACTGCCGGAGTTCATTCTCCCCATACAACTATGACTGACGCCAATCTACTTGCATTCGCTGCCTTCGCTGTCCCATGGGGTAGAAGAACCTTCGCTCTTTCTTCTTTCTTTCGACGAACGTTGGCGCTGCGACGCTGCGACCAACACAACAGAGCAGCAACGAGGAACGACGACGAACATCGACGAACATCGATTGAAACGAACGAACGACGAACGAATGACTGCAACAACAAACGAACGAACTCCAAACCGCCGAAATTCTGCAGCATAACCACAGCGTAAAGTCCTATTTGCGGATGACATTTCCCCATACACACACTGTTGTGTGTATCCTTATTCGAGACTTACTCTCAGAATTTTGAACATCAACCGTCCGTTCGTTTGTTCGTTCGTCGCTCGTTTGCTGGCTCGCCACCCAGACTACTACTACAGTACTGTACAGATGCATGATTCTCGCCTTCACCCGCATTCGCTCCACGGCGTCGGAATTCTGGTTGGTTTGGGTTGGGTGGTACGATTTCTACTTATCTATAACCGGGAATAAGCGAATACACTGTGATGTGGAAGTGGTACTACAGTAAAGTGCCATAAGAGGACACATCGGCGTGAGTGCACTTTTCTGCAGCATTTTTCCGTCATTTTTCCGTCACTTTTTCCCGCGTACAGTATAATATTTTCCGTGAGGGCCGCCGGCGTGTGGGTGCTGTGGGGAACAACGGCTGGGAGCTGGGCGGGAGGGGACGGAGGAGGCTGAGAGCGAGCTCAGAGGGCAGGAAGGCGAGGAGGGAGCGGGTTGACTGACTGACGATTCGAACGGCAAACCACTGACTGAGTGTGGCTGAGGGACTGACTGACAGCTGGCTGCCAGGCTGCCACTCCCTGCCACCCACTCACTCACTCACCGTCACTTCCCCGTCACTTCCCCGTCACTCACTCACTCTCTCCATGATAGTATCTACATGTGGCAATTCACGGTATAGCCCCACTACGCCATGCGCGAAACGGTAGTATACTAGTTAAGGATAAGTACCCGTGCCTCCACACAGCACGCGGAGGTGCTGCCGCTGTCATGTACTGTACACATGCATGATTTCGGCGTTCATGCCCACACGAGCGACGACTTCCGCAGCCACAGCGAAGTCCAAGTTGGTAGAACTGGCCGCGGGGGTCG
>Ga0213839_1002587_pt1 | contig 10003 bp, 6 predicted proteins | sample SWPATP21_FD_160075 | JGI IMG/M metagenome (GOLD analysis project Ga0213839, IMG submission 160075) | Coastal seawater microbial communities from Marineland, Florida, United States - SWPA TP2 #1 | ecosystem: Environmental > Aquatic > Marine > Coastal | place: USA: Florida | collected 2016-08-14 | reverse complement strand
ACTCACTCATTCACTCACGCTCTCAGTGATTCATTCAGTCGACGACGCAGTCGGTCGTCGCCGTCGTCGCTGTCGTCGCTGTTGTTGTCGTCGTCGTTCTGTTGTTGTGGTTGTTTGCTCTTTGTTGTTGTTGTTCGTTGCGCTTCGTCGTTCGTTCATTCATTCATTCGTTCATTCCTCCCTTCCTCACTTTGGTTCGGTGCGGTCGGTTCGTGCCTCCGTTCGTTCGTTCGTTCGTTCGTTCGTTCGTTCGTTCGTTCGCTGTCTGTCGCTGCGGTGTCTGCTTGTTCGTTTCGTTGTTGTCGTCGTCGTTCTTCTTGTTGTTGTTGGCGTCGTGGAAGTGGTGGTGGTGGCAGTGGTGGTTGTCAATGTCAGCGTCCGTGTCAACGACCGACGTCGCCGGCACGGCGCAGGCATTTCGACGGTCCTGCGTTCGTTGCTCCTCGTTGAAGCAACGTGTGTGGAGTGGGAGTTGTCATCGTGGTGCCACGTTGTGTCTGAGGCAACCTGTGCGTGACGCTTCTCCCACAACTAAGAGAGTGGTGTTGGGCGTTCACATTCCAGTCAGGTAGAAACCGTGGCAGTGTTAGTGTGGAAAGACACGTTGCTTCGTCCACCACATCGGTGTGCACTTGAACACAGACTTGTTCGACGGACGGCGGGACCGTCGTCCTGCAGGCAACCTGCACTTGTTGCAGAATAAAAATAGAGGTGTACAAACTGGGTTGATCTTTTATTTGTAGTTCGTATTCTAGCTAACCTCACAACTTTTCATCATGGGAAAGCGCGGACGCGGTGGCGTGAGCGGTAACAAGTACCGCATCACCCTTGGTCTTCCAGTGGCAGCTGTCATGAACTGCGCTGACAACTCGGGTGCCAAGAACTTGTATGTTGTCTCCGTTTGCGGCATCGGTGGTGTCCTCAACCGTCTGCCCCAGGCTGGCCTCGGTGACATGGTCATGTGCTCCGTCAAGAAGGGAAAGCCCGAACTCCGCAAAAAGATGCTCACTGGTGTCGTCGTGCGCCAGCGCAAGGCCATCCGCCGCAAGAACGGAGTCTTCATCAACTTCGAGGACAACGCCGGTGTCCTTGTCAACCCGAAGGGAGAAATGAAGGGTGAGTTTGGTTGATGGTCACGCTGTTCTGTTGGGTTCTTGCGATGATACACTCGCAACTGGCCGCGTTGCGACCCACTTGTGTTTGCCCACCTTTCTCATTTACTTTTTGTTCAACGTTTCCCCCAGGTTCTGGTATCACTGGTCCCGTGTCCAAGGAGTGCGCTGATCTGTGGCCGAAGATCGCCTCCAACGCCAGCTCCATCGTTTAAGTGCGTGCCTCTAAAATAATTGATCAACCCTCTCCGCAACTTGGGAACAGCGGTGGCGTAAAGGTTGGAAGCTACTGGACCGCAGCCACGGCACTGGTCTGGCATGGCTGGTTTTGTTGTGACTTTTGTGTTTTTAGTTGTGCGGATTCGGAATTCTTGCACCTGTTCTCTCTCACTGACTGAAAAGGTGATCGCAAGGTCGCAAGCTGTTTTGGTTTTGCAACGCTGCCTGTGCCGCCCTGTCAAGCGTTTTAAATGCACAGAAATCGGGGTGGTGGACAATTATTCGTGTGACGTTGTGGTTGACTTCAAATTGTTCACACCTCCCGTAATCCGAACGATGGCGTGTAGTGGTGTGTCACCGGTCAACGGGGGCGAGTATTTGAGTGTGGTGGTGGAGGTGGCGGTGGCAGCAAGTAAATGTGCATTCATTTTCAAGGTTACTAGAGCATCATCATCAATAAAAGAAAAACTGTTGTCAATTGTCGTGAAGGTCTTGGACGATCGCCATCCAAATCGTTGGCGAAGTCCGCAATACCGTCGATGACAGCTGTAGTGCGGCGGCAATGGCAGCCGCAGTGCCGTTTTGCTGCTTCAACTCGCGAAGATGTTCGAGCAGACTGACTGAGCCGCCTTGGTCGTTGGTGACGACAAGATTATCGTACGAAGGGGCATGGTTGGCGGTCAAAAACAGTAAGAGTTGAGCAAACGACGACGCATCGTTTTCAGAAACCGCCTCCAAATTCATCTTTTCCAAGTATTGAATCAACGGAGACCGGCCAACACGACGTTGCCACTCCCCCCACGCATCCCGCGCTGTTACGAGAATCTGCACAGACCAACATGCCACAATGAGCCGCAAGGTTCGTTCACTACAGCATGGAATAAAGCGCCAACCTGCTCGAGTCGCGTCCTGCCGATCAGTGTGTTTCCCGATGACACCTCCGTTGAAACTGAGTCACCATAGAGCACTTCCAGCAATTGCACATCTCTCACTGTATCGTGGTGCACAAGCTGCTGCATGGGCGGCCGGGGTAGATTCGTCTGCATGGCAAGAAACTGTTAGCGAGAGCAATGTCCGAAACATCTCGGAACAAACGACAAAATTGAACAAAACAAGTACCTGTAATGACTTGCATAATCGCCATACGCTGAGATGCAGCCCGAGAATGACCGGCTGCAACAACATAACCAGTAAACGAAGACGATTGAGGTTAATCACGCTGCTACGATATCACGACCGAAATTGCTCAACGTACCAGCATGGCTTCCTTGTCCCGAACAAGGCATTCGTGCATCGTCTCCGCGAACTTCGCGGGCCTGCGTGGAACAACACAGCATGACATCAAGCTTTGTCGATCTTCTTGAGATGCACAACAGCAACGTCACAACCGCACCTGAAAGCCATGCAGCGCTCCTCGAAGTTGTCAACTAACTCACGGTCGCCATCTACGTCATCAAAAATTCCCACAATTGAGACGTGGAAGACTTGGATGTGTCAACAACCAGGGATCCTACCGAGAACAAGCCGCCTTTGATGAACAGCCCATTTTTCTTGACCAGGATTACAGAAAAACCACGCGAACGCCCTACAATCGATGAAACGCTAGGATCAGACACCACGCATTCATTCCACTTGATCGTCGGCGCAATGCTGCTTACGTGAGACGCTCATTGTAGGCGTATTCTGATGCAACAACTGACGCTGCCGCGTCTGAATGAAACGCCTGACAAAATTTGTCACCCTCGTCATCCAAACCCAAGAGAGCTGCCAGGGATTTGTGCCGAGCTCGCCCGTACGCAGAGAATGGGCGGTCGATCAGACTGAAAAAATCACAATTGTTGCCGAAGACAGTGATCAGAGACAGACGTCAACAAATAAAAATGCCCAAAGACGGTGCACAAACCTGTGTTTGCCATGTGCATCACGTTCATGGCTCAAGTACCCACAGCGCCGTTTCAGCGCGATTGGCAGCCTAAGAAAGAAAACGATGTAAAACATGTGCAATTGATGACAAACTGTGGCTGACAAAATATTTACGAACCAAAGGTTGGTGACAATACGGGCATTTCTGTCAGCTGAGTCCCCATCCAGTTCCTGCAATACACGAGTCAAGTCATCGTCAACTGCGATAGCAGTGCTAAGCACACCTATCATACATACCAGTTTGAGCGGCCAGTAACGTGGCGAAGTTACGGCAATAGACTTGATCCATCGAAGTGGTGGCAGCAGGCACGGTGAAGACAGTTCCATTGCCGTGATTTCTCCAGGTGTACCACCTTCTGCTACTGGAATTTCAACTTCTACTCTAACCGGCACAATAATGTCCTCACCAGTGTCAGCGTCACAAAATTGTAGGCAACGGTACTCCATGGCCAAGACATAAAAATGCCGCAACGCCTGCAGATGGTAGCGCCCGTCCTTCGTGTGATGAGGATATACATGGAAGAACGAAATCACCAGAGCTGCCACCGCTTCGTTGGACTGCGAGTTCAGAGAAAACTTTCCACCGCCCAAAAACAACAACCCGATGGCGATGTGAAGCGCCATGTGGTGCCCATAAGATGTCTTCGCACCTTTGCTGCGAAGTGCACGGAACACGCGCAGCACATCCAGATCTCCCGTGCCGGCCATCACCATGGCGAGCGAGGTTGCGAGGACACCAATGCAGCGCCCAAGCGTGGATTGTTTTGGTTTCTGCTTTCTAGCTTTTGGCTTCTTAAGGTCTTTGAACTCCAGCAGATACCGCAGTACCGTGGCACGAGCGCCAGCGTGACCAGTTCCGGCATACTTGATACCAATGGCCATGCAGGCGCCAGAAATAATATTGGCGCGTGCCTCGCGAACGTTCGTCCAGTCAATAGACTCGCGAGAGTAACGTTCATATCGCCGCTTCTCCACCTCGGGAGCTTCTGCAAAATCATAAATTGGGTTTTGCCCGAGGTACGCATAAGCATCAGCAATTGCAGGCGGAACCTGACGTGCCACCCACTCCGGGCGAGCGGTAACCCCCTTCCACATCACAAGTGAGTGAGCCAGCATCCGCAGCGCCAGCAGGTCTGGTCGGACGTAATCCAGTTGAAATAGCGATGTGGGAACTTGCAGACGAGCCGCAATAACGTTGTTCTCGCTCCTTAAGTACATGAGCCCAAGGCCCAAAGTGGCGCCAGCGGCGGTAATACTGACGTTCACCTTCCGCGACGGTGGGGCATCCATTGTCTGACTCGGTGCCAGACTGACGCCCTCCCTGTCCAGAACGGCTGACGCACCTTCAGAAGTCCCACCCCTTCGACCTGCAGGCCCGATTCCTCGCGTACTAATTGTCGAAGACACGGGACCTGCTAAACCCGACTCGAAGTTGATTGAGCCTCCGTAGCCATCCATTGCGTAAGGGTCGTGCACAGCATCAAGTGAAGGAGAGCCCCATCCGCCTGTTGTGGAACCGCCGCCCCCACCAACACCAGATGGGCCGGACAAGGAACTTGTCGTTCCGGTTCCTGCCGTAGTGTCACTGCGGCTCTCTAGTGTGGATCCTGGGCTCATAAAGCGCAATAATCGGTCCTCGACGTGCAGGTCTTCAAGCCCTTCTGCACACGTTTTTCCTCCGCGTCCCAGCGCCACCAAACCCAGCCCTAAGCCGGCTGCAAGGGAGTAGCCTTCCACCCTCCACCCATCGTTGTGCAAGGAAGCTGGCTGACCCTGCTCACTTGCCTTTAGTGGGTTGTGACCAATTTGCGACAGTAGGTACTCAATCATTAGACGATCTCCCGATTCTTGATACAGCAACGACAACCCAAGAAGAGCAGCCGTTTGCACCATCAGTGACGGGTAAATTTCCGCAGCGGCTCGCGCTGGGAAAAGGGACGGGAGATGAAGCTGCATTAAGCGGTACTCTCCGTCATCACAAGTCCCCCTCATTCCTGCTGCCCGCCCTAGCAACAACGCAGTCAGAGTCGGTGAATGCCTGTGTTGCAAATAATTCACGATGTCGACTCTACGCAATTGCCTAAGGTGACCCTGCAGACCCAACGCGAGTAGAAAACCTGCCTGCGCGTTTGTTGGGACTGCTTTGTTGCAGTTGTACAAAATCCAGGAACGCGACACTTGAGGAACACCTTTCACTTGCGAGATACGTAGGTGAGCAGGACCCAAGCGAAATCCTGCTGCGGCTCCATTATGGAACTCTGGCCACATTGCAAAATCGTCTGGAAGATTGCTAACTTCGAGAGACAAGCGCGCGTTGTTGGGTGGTACTTTTGCCATCATACTCAGCGGTGGCAGTGGGAACTTTCCGGACACTACGGAAAAGAGAGCACTTCCAAAGGTGAGCATTCCACGCCCAACTGGAAGAGCCAACGACCGCTTACAAAGCTGCAGTAGCAACCGCATTTTTGCGCGTTCGAACTCAGCGTCAGAAGACTCCACAATATTATCAACACGCAGCTGTGCACACTTTGACGAGCGCAACAGGCGGCATACTTCCTTCATGCGGCGATCTTCTTTGAAGCGAAGGCTCGAGCTTTCCTGCAAAACGGCGAGGCCGTCACTATCACCGGCATATCGTAGTTCGGCTTCTCGGGTCAAAGTAATGGACCCGAGACGGAACGACGCCTTGTCTCCTTCGCCAGAACCTTCGGCGGCTTCAGCAGCTGCTGAAACCGCCGAAACCGCTACTCCCTGATGCACTCCTTGCGCATGTTGCCGTTGCTTCCAAAGGTGGTGCCCGCGAATGAAGGTGATTGGTGACGAGGCAGTTGCCAGCGATGAAGAGCCAGCTCCGATGGCTGCGGCAGACGCCGCCGACTGAGCCGAAGTCGTAATGTTTGCGATCGTGGACGGTTGGGCAAAGTCGCCAGATGACGCCGAACCTGGGCGTGAGCGAATGCCCCCTGCCTTGGCTGGCGGTGGCGGCGAAGCCCCGACCAATTGTAAGGATCTGTTGAATATCGGGTGCCACAGTGCTGCTAAATCTTCGCGCCCAATTAGGCAGAGCGATTCGCGAGCACGTGAGCGTTGCTCGTGCACATTTCCTCCATGATCTTTGCCTGCGAACGTGACGCTGTCAGAACATTCACGTAGACGCTCAAGAAGCTCCCACAGTGGCTGAGCAACACCGCAAGGCAGCGTCTGCAAATGGGTTCTGGAAAAACCCAAGGCCGCTAGCGTCTCCACAACAAGCCACGCTTGTTGCAAATTGGGAAGCGACGACGCGTGTCCTAACTGTTGAGACGGGCTCGCATACAACAAAAAGTACACCGTTGCGACGGCAGCTAAACGCTGGCATGGCGTGCTTTCGCGGGCTATAGCGACTGCTGCGCTCTGCACCCCGTTCTCTAGAAGGAGCGGAGCGTGCGAGTATGTTGCATTTCTCACTCGACGGAGTAGTTGACCAAAGCAGAGCAAACTGTGCGTGTTTTGCGCCACAATGGCCCTCTCAGGTGAGTTTCGATTCGGGGCATTTACAACAACGTCCTTCACAAAATCAAACACAGACGGCACCCGCGTTGCATGGCCCACGCATTGCCGCAGCTTCAATACGTCGGTTGCCAATTGCGTCGATGTCGCGAAACGGGGCCGACTGGCACCACAACTTTTCGCAAGGTGTCCCTCACGCTGGTAATAGTCTCGGAATGCCAAGACCAGCGTGTCAGCACTTGCAAGAGAACTTGATGGGAGGAACCTGTTCAGCAGGCGTAACTGGAGCCTGGCGAGACGCAAGCGATCACTAACTCCGAAAGTAGCCAATTTAGCATCTTCGTACAGAAGGTGTAGGCCCGCGAACACCATCGGTAAGGCATTCTCCAGATCAGGACTCGTCACGTGTTGACGGCCCTCAAGTGGTGCATACCCTTGATCCGATGAATGTTGTGTAGTGGCCAGTCCCAGCACCGATCGATCCTGGTACTGCGATTGAAAGTCGGACGCGAGAAGATCTAACCAGTGTCCAGAACCTTGAGCTTGCTCATCGTGCCGTGGGCGAGAGTTGCGAGTGACATCATCCACAATCGTGATGTGTGAATCGACAAACTCTAGAAAGGAGTCCCATTCCTCATCGCGTCCACCGTTGCGGAGAACGTGGCATTGCACTTCAGCGAAGAGTTTGCGAGGGAGAAAGCATTCCAAAACGGCCATGACGTGCTGAACTAACTCATCAGTGGGCTCCAATACAACCCTGACACGGACCAAGTGGCGCACGCCTAAGGTCTTGTCCTGACAGGAGATTGTTACACAATCATGCACAGGATCTACAAAGCCCACTACATCTCCGAAATGCACCTCCGATGTCTCCGATTGCGCAGGAACTGTCATTTCATGAAGGAAGCATGGCCCTGCATACATGGCCACAGTGGCTTTGCTCGTGAGAACCAGCATTCTGTTGCTGGCCATGGAAGCACGACCAAGAATACTGCTGGCAGCGCGCGGTGCGACTGCCACAGCATCAAGGCCATCGATTTCGCAAACCACGGCGGCAGCGCCCTCGTGACCTGCAGTTCGCGTGGAATCGGAAGTGATGTTTGCTGTGGGCAAAAGCTCATTGACTCGGAAGAGCTTGATCTTGCGATCCGTGTGCAACACGAGACAGACCAAATAGTCTGCCCCGTCATGTTGAGTCGAAGGATGCGTGGCAGGGGCGTAATCCTTCAAGACGAACGCACGAAGAGCGCGCGTCAACGGTGCCGCGCCCAAAACCGTATGTGCGGACAGAATTGCCCTCGGCGACTCCACGGAGGGCTTGGACACCACCAATCGGCGGATTTTGTGCTGGCGCGACCCAAGATCATACAGGACAACGTATATCACAGAACGCTTCTGGACAGCATCGCCTGGAAGGTCGAGAGAGCACACGAGCACTTCTTGCGAAAGAAAGCGTTCTGGCCCCGATGAAGTGGTGGCAGAGTGTGTTTTGTCCATGGTGACTTCACATGGGCAAAATTCTTCCAACGGGTGTTGTAACAAGAATAGTGCATTGTGACTGGATGCAGCATCGTCTGTAAACATTCCGTGAACGACATTGCTGTGCATTCCATACGGTGTGCTCGGAACAGACGCAGGTCCACTTTGGATTAAGAGCCCCTGAGCATTGGGGAGAGCGACGGCGTCGCTCAGTGACACAGGGGCCCGGAGTTGTGTCAACTTACCATTGAGGGCATATAACGTCAGGTGCCCACTGCTTTGCAAGACTGCCAGGACATGCCCGCGCTTGTAAGGCAAAAAGAAATCGTGTGGTGGAAATTCACACCAAAGCGCCTTGACCACATCGTACTCGCATGTCAACTTGACTTTCACTAACGGGTGGTCCGCACTCCGCCATATCACAGTTCGTTTGGAAATTACCAGTTCGTCCTCCGAAAAAAATGATTGCCCGTTGGCAGGGCAATCAACCCGCTGCACACAGCATGGAGAGTGCGCACTTTCGTTGGTGATTGATACTGCGACCAGCGACATAGTGGTGTGTTGTCAAGCTGCTGCTCGGCGATAGATCTACAGTGCCAGACCGACGCGCATAGCGCAGTCAGACGTCTGCCGCCCCTATTCCATGCGGCGATCGAAAGGGGAGAGAGGCCTAAAAAGTGTTTGGCAACCAATACACATTTGATATTTTCTGTCTCACACTGAGTTTCGTGGGGTGTCTCATCTGACAGTGGTCACTTCGATCGCGGAATCATTCGTTCTTGTAATATGGGCCTAAAGCACTTCACTTTCTCCGCCATCCATCCCTCCCAGACCTCTCTCGTGGAGTTTGTTTCATTAGTTCCAGTCCACACCTCCGGCCGATCGGTCCCTGCGCCACTTCGATCGAATCATTGCAGCATAGCAAACATTTTCGCCGCCAAGCGCGGACTTGCTTCCTCACCACCATCATCTCATCCAAATATGTTCGAGAGCGCGCACGCCGTCCGCCCATTGACATCCGACGGGCAGGGAGAAACGTCTAACACGGCCCTCGGTCGTGGACAAGTTGGCGCGTCGCGCGTGTCAACTCACGCATGCAAAGAAGAAGAAGCCGAGCGCGACGCGAAGACGACGACGACGATAATAGCGACGACGACGACGACGGAGGCGGCGGCAACAACCAACAATGCTCACTCACTCAGTGAGAGTGAGCGAGCGAGTGAGTCACTGTGGGTCACTCACTCATCATCACCCACATCCTTTCATTTGAAATCGCCCCCTTATTTCACTCATAGCACTTACTGTCATTCCGTCTCGATTTCCTGCTCATAACACCGGGTGATCTTCATACTCACTGAAACTTCACTGGTTTATACGACATTATTTTTGTTCAAAAGACGAAAGTTGTGCTAGTGCAATTGTTTGATACGGATTTTAAATAAACCAGTCGGTCACCTGTCACTCGTTGGTTCCTCACTCACTCCCTCTCAGCACCCTCCAATCAATCAATCACTCAGACCACATCGTTTGTTTTTGTGGTGGCGTCGGTCCGTCCGTCCGTCGCAAGCAAGCAAACCAACGAAGAAAAGCTGCGTGTTGCGTGTTGGTCCAGCCGTTGACTTTCTGTCTGTCTGGCTGGCTGGCTTGACTGTCGGACTGTCGGACTGTCGGACTGTCGGACTGTTAGTCGAGTCGGTGCGTCGTTGCGTCGTTGCGTCGTTGGTCAGTCTGGTCGTTGCGTCGTTGGTTTGTCTGGTCGGCTGTGTCGTTGCGTCGTTGGT
>Ga0213839_1002586_pt1 | contig 10005 bp, 7 predicted proteins | sample SWPATP21_FD_160075 | JGI IMG/M metagenome (GOLD analysis project Ga0213839, IMG submission 160075) | Coastal seawater microbial communities from Marineland, Florida, United States - SWPA TP2 #1 | ecosystem: Environmental > Aquatic > Marine > Coastal | place: USA: Florida | collected 2016-08-14 | reverse complement strand
TTCTCACAAAGTGTAGAACTGAGAACTGAGGCAGCAAAACTTAGAAATTGGTGAATTGGGCATTTTGAAATTTTGAAATTTTGAAATTTTGTTGGGTTAGTGAGCTGCGAGCTGTGAGTGAGTGAGTGAGCTGTGAGTGAGTGAGTGAGCAGTGAGTGAGTGAGTGAGCTGTGAGTGAGTCGAAGGGAGAGAGTGAGCGTTGAGGAGGGTGAGTGAGTGAGTGGGTGAGTTTGTGAGTGGGAAGGAGAGGGCGAGCCGGCTGCCGTTTCGTCTCTGCTCCCACTCCCACTCCCACTCCCACTCCCACTCCGCTTACCTGTGTGTGACTTGCTGTTGCTGTCGACGTTTGTTTGTTCTGCTGTTCCGACGGACGGACGTTCGGACGTTGTTTGTGACTGACGACGTCCACAGCTAGCGAGCCGATCGACCGCACGAACAATGAAACGCAGACGAACAACGTAGACATAGACGCAGACGTAGACGTAGACGTAGACGTTGACAGAGACGAGCACGTGGACGCACACGAAGACGGACGGAAACCAAGACCGAGATTGGACTGCAGATGTGTGTATGCGAGAGGTGCTACCCTGATTGAATGACAAAAAGTTGGCGCCAGAATGCCGACTGGCTGGACGGTAGGTTTACGGGCGGACGGATGAAATGATGTTACATGGCGAAGTCGGCTTCCACTTGAATGGTAGGTTTAAAGGTAGTGGGGGCCACAGAAGTGTATTATCGAATCAAAAAAATATTAGGTGTCTTGCACATATTTCAAGAATTGTTGTTGTCTTTCGCGACGCTGTGACACTGTCGCTTCGACTTGTGACGAGTCAGACTTCCCTTTGGTTGGCGGCGCGCTGTAGTGGACGCAATGGCGGCAGACGCAAAGTCAGCTCTCCGCCTGCGCTGGACATATGGATTCAACAAGGATGCTATTGGTGGCGTCCAGAGCCTCGCAACTAGCGCTCGAAATGCGTTGTTCTATCCCGCAGGCCACACCGGGGTGATTTACAATTATGAACGTCGAACTCAGCAATTGCTCGAGGGTCACAGCAGCACGATCACATGCTGCTGCGTGACTCGAGATAAGCGTTTTATCGCAACCGCTGACGCTGGCGATGAGTCACTCATTGTTATTTGGGATTCTTCGACAGGAATTCCAGTGAAAACCATCTTCGACCCGCACCCGAAGGGGATTGTCGCCATGGACTTCTCTTTCGATGCCACGTATTTGGTGACCCTGTCTTCTCCAGGCGGATCGGGCGAGGGTCAGGTCATATCGATATGGGAGTGGACTGCTCCAAATTCTGAACCGTTGTGTTCTGCCACAGTAGACGCTGAGTGTGAGCAACACTGCCTGAAGGTGAACCCCCGAAACGAGTACGACGTCATCACCAACGGCAAAAAACACGTGTTCTTTTGGAACTGGGAGTCCGGAGAACTGACTTCGTATCAACCGAAGCTGAGTGCCAAAGACTTTCAGCAGAGCGTTGCTGAGTACACCACGTCTGCGTTCATTGGTGCGGACTCAGCAGTCACGGGTACTGTGGATGGTGATGTCGTTCAATGGGATGTGGGATTCGAAGATCCACCAGATGGTTCCGACGCTGGTGTTGCGGCGCCTGCTGTGAAGCCTCGGTCAGCGCTGAAAATTATTCGACTTGGCGAAGGTCACAGCATCAACTATCTGGCCGCCATTGATGACTACGTCGTCTGCGGAACGTCAGATGGTGCGGTTCGATTTTACGATCTCAGATTTCGCATCATTGCCTGGTTTGAGGACTTGAACGCCGGCTCTGTCACATCTGTGTCATTTGCGTCCAACCGCCCCATACACCCCGGTGACAGCAACCCAGACGTATTTTCTGTCCCAGATTTCATTGTGGGAACACGATTGGCCCTTGTCGTCGGCGTGGAGGCCTCTGCTTTCGAAGAGGTCGAAGAAGACAACAGACGAGGTGTGCTCTTGGTGCAGGGAATCGACAACGATATTAAAGGACTTGCCGCGAACCCGACGAAGCAAGAGTTTGCTGTCACGTCTGGTTCTGGAACCCTGCAGATGTGGAATATCGAGCACAGAGCCTTGATGATGGTAGCATCTTTCAAAGATGAAAAAGTAGAACCGTCGTGTTTAGAGTTTGACCCTGAGGGCCGCTACATTGCGCAAGGATTCGAAAACGGCTTGTTGATGTTTTTAGATTTAGGACAGCTGTCACCATTGCACAGGTGCCGTAACACCACCAAGGGAATCTCCCATATCAAGTTTTCACCCGATGGCGTGTTCGTCGCTGTCGCGGACGTTGACTTCTGCGTCGGTATCTATCGCTTCAAGGAGGGTGATGCTGTGAGCGGGGACGGGCCGGAATGGATCTATTTGGGCAAAAACCGATCCCATTCCGCGCCTATTACCGGGCTCGAGTTTCACAATTCGGGCGACGGGCATTTGTATCTTGTATCCGTGTCGGAAGATCAATTTTTGGCTGAGTACGACCTGGACTCATCATCGGTGGCCAAAGGTGTCGTGTTCCGCAGGGATCGACTGAGAGTGGGTGACACCGAGACACCCACAGCATGCTTGTGGGCAGCATCCCCCGCTGGGGTGAGTCGTACAGATGAAAGCGTTGTCGTCACAGCAACAACAGCATTCAAATTCGAGATGTGGAGCACGACTGAGGCCAAGTGCTTGAAAACGGCGTTGGCGCCAGCCTACGCCGGCCCTGTGAACCAGATGCTCACGTTGCCACGAGCGAATTCGTCCTACCTCGCGTACGCCACCTTTGACAAGGTCGTTGGTTTGGTTAAGTTTCCTTTAGATGGAAATCCAACGAAAGCGATGGGTATCATTGCCCACCCAGGCGAAATTAGTGGTATTGCAGCAAGCTTTGATGGTCAAACTTTGATCACATCCGGCCGTGCAGACATGACTGTTGGGATTTGGGATATCGACACGTCAGTGATTGACAAGGAAGTTCGCGACTCCGCTGGTATTGAGCCCTACTTGAAACTTTTGGGAGACGACGAAAGTGGCGGCGAAGCTTATGACGAACTCCGCGACTACTTTTATTTTTCACAACTGCGAACTCATGGCGAGAAGTCGATCGACGAACGAAAGGTCAGTGGAAGAGTTTCTCTCAATGAAATCCCCAACATTGTCCGCGCACTTGGGTTTTACCCATCAAAGAAACAAATTGAGCGCATGATTGATGAAGTCAAACTGAGCGGTGGCCATTCGGGCAGTGACAATCAAGACAACCAATCACACAGAGGGAAGGCGGCAAACAGAGAAGTTAAGGACATTGGACTCCACGACTTTGTACGGTTGTACATCAACCATCGGCCTGTGTTTGGAGTCAGCAACTCTGATATTGCTGCTGCGTTGGAGACGCTTGGAGCTGATGAGTCCACGGGTGGGTCGATTCCGTGGTCTGAACTGAAATATAGGTTGCAGAACGAAGGCGAAAAAATTAGTGATGCGGAGATGAGGACGATTCTTGGTGCTCTTCGAGGCGGTGAAGAGCCCCCAGCTGACATCACATCCGACATTTTCGCAGGCGATATCCTTGGGTTTGCAGGCGACGAGTGAGTGCAGCATCGAATTCTTTCTCTGTACGTTAGTTTAAGCAGTATCCGTGAGAAGAAGTCGTAGACTTTGTGGCTGTGCTAATAAGTAAACTCTGAAAACTAGCCTCTCATTGAGCTCCCGCATTTGGTCTGTCGACAGTGTAAAATGACTCAAAAGTCGACGGCGGGTAACACATGCTTACACAACACCCACCTTAGCAGAATTATTAGTTCATCGTCCTGCCGAAACGCCACGGGTTCATCTTTACTGTCAGGGTTAATGCACAAACGTCTCCTTGGCTGCGGATCTGTTCCAAAACATAGCACCACGGCAACAACGTGGGAAGTAGACCGCACACGAGTAGTCGGGCAGTCACAAATACGAACGCTTTTTGCTGCGTGATCGTTTCAACAGAATGCGGTCGCCTGCCGGACTTTTGCGCTTCGTGCTAGTGGGACGTTCGAGCAACGAGGTTTTCTGTTCTATTCCTGGTTGGGAATTAGGTGAAAAGGGCCCATTATCCACGGACCCAAGTTGTGCATCTCCGTCAGCCCTCCGATTCCAGCCGAGTAAAACGGCGTCCTGGGTTCGTATCAATGTTTGGAGCTCGTTAAAGCTGGCAACATGTCGACCTAAACCATATTGTTTGGGTGACCGTCGACGCAATTTGATACGCGACACCACGGATACACACCTTGCAACAATTCTCGTGAAAGAAGACCGAAAGCGATGGGATAAATGGCCTGGTAAATGCAATGCATTTGGTGACCAAGGCTATACAATGAAACGCTGTAAAGTGGTTGCTCACTGGTCGGGCACTTTTCTCTTCGCGACTTGGCACGGACTGGTTTCGTTGTGACATGTCAGCGTTGTACAAAATATTTCCTGCCCGAGCAAGTCGTCATTGTTACAATGATACTTAACAGCTACTACACCACGCACGGGTTTCGCACGAACCAAGGAGAGAGTGAAGCACAGCGTTTACTTCTTGACTTTGAGCATTGAAAGCAAACATGCCAGTTTCCAACAAGTTCGAGGGGAAGAACACCGACCTATGCAGCATTTTGAGGGTGACTAAATCCGCCAACGACAGCGCTAGAACAAGAAAACAAGCAGCTTACTTTGAGCGAAGAAGTGGGTTGTTGCGGAGAATACGGTCAGTGTCAATGTCGAGCACTTCTGTCACAACCCTGGAGACTTCGTTCCCCCCTTCACGCCAATGCTGCAAAACCTGGTACGACAATTAAGTACAGCTCATAATTGAAGAAAAAACGTGGACACAACGCGTGTGCACCGGCGACATGACGTACAGGGATGATATCTGCAATGAAGTCTCGGAAAAGGCCATTCCTCAGAGCTGCGCAAGCCTACAACACGAAATTGTGACTACCACGCAACGAAATGCGCAGGTCGACCAACGTAACTACCTCTTTGTTCAGGGCTGTGCGGATGAACCTAAACTCTCCAGTAGGGTCCGGCGTGAAACGCAAGAGTGAAGAATCGAACCCAGTTGCTCGGCCGTTTAAATGCTCCACCTACATAATGATTGTACATGTGCGTCATGGTGGGGCAGATTCACTGGCGAGAGAACCATCAGCTTACGATATCTTCTAAAATGGCTCGTCGAGCGACAGCTGTGTCATCTTGACCCTCAGGGACACGAATTTGAATTGTGACCAACGTCTCAGCCAATGTTCGAACATGCAAAAGTGACGTTAAGGTCGATGAATCCGACACGAGGGAGTTCGTGTCATCGCAGTCAGCCTGCAAGCACACCAGCGACATGTGTGTTGTTGAGATGCCACCCGTTACGAAGCATATTTGGAAAGCACTTTGCTCACCAATATTAAAACAGCGTCAAGCTTTTTCCCAGCACCAAACTTGTTGGTCTCCGTGACAAAGATAATGGCCTGTGTTGGAGGTACAATACAGTTGTTTCAACCCAACGCTCTAACAAGTAGTCGACTGCGAGATCGCAAACAAAGAACTCACCTCCTCAATTTCCGCAGCACTGTCAGGATCTCCGTGCAGGTGGTGAATCAGAAGGTCTCCAAACCTCGTGGTGATGGTTCCGCCTCGGCGGAGTACCTGAAGAACGATCCAATATCAGCACACCCCACCCAGGCCAGAAGTTGGCGAGAGCAACGCACGAACCTCGTCAACACTTTCGGCAGCATCAGGAACCCACTCCCCATCCGCGCACGTGTCGTCGAACGGGTGAAAGGAGACTGCTTTCCAGGGTCGACCTAATCGCGCAGCGACGCAAATTTCAAAATTAGATTGTCGTTCCCTGTGATTGCACAACGACGATAGTGCCGCTTGCCCGCAGCTAAGAAACGGTAGTAGCGCCATTCAGCAGACTTGTCGGAGAGAACATAGATGTGGTGAGCTTCAGAGTCGCGCAATGGAACCTGATATTGAGGTTGGAGCATCAGCCTAGGGTCTGGTATGCGAGAGTCAAATCCTCGTCCACACTCACCTCGTAACCCGCACTGCCCGGTGGTGGCTCTGTTGTTGGCGGAGGCGCTCCAGCACCTTACAAGGATCACAAAATATTATTTGATGAAATGTGGCTCCACTCAACACAAAAAGGAACCTACCGGCTGGTTTTGAAGCCGTGCTGTCAAGTGAATCTGCTTCAAGCTCAAATTCGTAACGTTCAGACTCCGTCATTGATTGCCAACTTTCAACGCATGTTTCATAAACGAGGCTTTCCTTGACAGCACACCGCGCTTGTTGCCTGTTACCACGATAGTGTTTGAAACATGTTAAATGCATCACATCATGATGCTACTATCATACCTCCCAATACAGTCCATCCATAGTTGAAAAGCTGGAGAATCATGACGATGTCGTTTCAAGACCGTTCGCAACTGGAAGGAGAGGCGAACATCAAAACGCCGCCGTGGTGTCATCAGCGAACAATTGAAACCCGTACCCTCAAAAACCGATTGAATGTGTCCAAATAGTCTCCCATGTCAGTTGGATACCCAATCATCAAGAATGACCTCTGACGAGTCAACAATTCAGAGGTGTACCTGCAAACAACAGCTAGTGATGACAGCATGACAACATAACATACTTTGGCAAACACTGTCATCCTCACTTTGTGGTCGTTCCGACGGAGAGTGAAGATCTTTTCCGGTGTATTTGGGGATGATCTGGGGCGCTCACGGCCTGCTCATGTGTAGCAGTACTTTCAGCAGGAGGTTCATTGTCAGTGGAAGGCTTGTTTTCATTCGCCATGGCTTGGTTTCGTGGCGGCACATTGATTTCTACTTTGTGTAGGTGACGACTGGCGTTGTCGCCGACCGTCAGATCACCGACTTCTGCCGCCAGAAAGATTAACTTGTCTTTCGCCATCAGTTTCCGTTGACTCGCAAAAGCTGGTGCTAGAACAATTTTGGCCTGCAGCATTGACACAGCCTATCAGTGTATTCTGTCTGATATGCGGTTTTGCCGACGGCACAAAACCTGAGATTGCGGAGTCGCTGCTCGAACGTATCCAATGACAATCGCTTCGTTGCCTAACGTGGAGCATGCTTCGGCGAAAGTGAGGCCGATCAACCCCCCATGGAAAACTTTTGCAAGTGGTCTCGAACCTGTGTGGTGACAATACGGTGCATCAAAATTTGAACAGAAACACCATCCACGCGCAAAAACTACGCACAATACAATTCATTTCCATCGTATCTCATGATTTCGGCAAAAAATTGACCTTGAACGAATACAAACTTCATAACGATTGCAGTCACCTCAAAACATAGAATCTTTACGCTTTGCTTACCCAACGTGGGCACCAGAGCATGCAATGCGTACGTGGCATTGATGGTTGTTCGCATGGAGACTACCTGTATCCGTGCAAGAATTAAACTTGCATGCGGGACAAATAGAAGTGCACTTTCAAACCAACACACCCTCAAATCCATGCCACGTCCAATTGTTCTGATAACGTCTGCACTTTCTTTAACTCTCACTTCAGCAATGAGTGTTCCCGTGAAGGAAGTTGTTTGTGTGGGGTCTGCCAACGAGTTCGCACGACCATTTGGAGGTCGCTGCCGTTGTAGAATGCTAGCCGAGCTCTCTGCGGCTTGCGTGTTGCTGTCACCATCCAGGCCGAACATGCCCAACCGACGCTGAGGCACGACTTGAAGACGCCGCTTCGATAGTGTCGCTTGTACGGCCTGTGCATCAATAGGTTTTTTTCTGTGAGTGTTGACGTGAATTTGGCAAAAACAATAGCAAGTCTCGGTGCTAGCGTACGAGGACGGTCCGCAATGTCTTTTGATCGGCCGTGTTCGAGCGGTCTGCGGAGTCTCCAAGAATCATCACGAATCGAGCAGAATTTAGCGAAACTCTGCGCAGTGCATCGGGCTCGGTGGGATTACCCTCAGCAAAGATGATTTCCACGCCCTGTTTCAATTTTGACGGCGAAAAGCACAGAATGTGTGTTCAACTCAGAGTGGCGATCGAGTCAGAGATACTTGAGCCCAACCTGTAGAAAGACGCGAAATCCTTCGGATCGAATTGAAAACGCTGTTCGTAGCTGCTGCAGGCAAGTTTCCTCTCGAACTTGTGACAACACAATTATGACTGGCAAAATCTGCAACAGTGTGTGTCAACAATCACTCAGATAACGTTGAGAGTCTGAGTCCAAGCCGAGCTGACTCACCTTTTCTCCAGTGCTGGTTCGCATTGCGCGAGAATGACAGCAAGGTCTGCAATGCCTACGTTCGAAGTGGAATCATCAAAGCAGGCACTGGACAAATCGACATGGTACGGAAAATAACATGAACCAATTAACGCCAACCTGCGGCTGTGGTCCGTCGTGCTGTCGTACATGTTGCAGAGTTCCCGAATGAGGAAGAGTGTTTTATCATTCCACCCCAGAATTAACACGTGATCTCTTTGGATAATGCGGAAGTGTAGTTCTCGATATCGAGCACACAATGAGCGCACGCGATCAACAACAATGCCAAGAACGACGAGAAGGAACAAGAATCCGCTCACTGATTGAACTCTGCACAAATATTCAGCGGTGATTATGAAATGACTGCAACGTGCAAATCTCGCAAGAATGTACTTACACTGCGACGACCAATACCCACGGTCCTTCGACTGACGGTCGCAAGCCCGTCTGTGTGCCAGGGTCAATGAAGAGAATATACGAAGCCCACGTCGCGTTTTGAATTGAGGCAGACAAAAGGTGTCCATCTCCGCCTGCAGCTGCCCAAAGTACGGATCCAATCGCCAACAGCAAAACACCGGCCAAAACTATCGAAGCTACTTGGCCGCAAGGTGTGAAAATGAATTCCACCAGCGTGGCGCTGTCGTCATTCCGACGGCGTTTCGTACTTGCAGCAAACGATTGCGTTCCTGTGTCAGGTGCAAACGTCAAATGTTCTCGTGAATGCGAAGCCGATTTCGAAGTTACTTCGGAATCCTGGCTAGATACGACGCCAGCGCGCACGGAGTCGCGTTTGCTTGCCAGCTCCATTTCAACCCCTTTCATCGAACGGCGCTGTCAGTTCTGCCCATTGATGATTTAGCAACTGCTGCAAGCAAGGTATTTTACCTCATTGAGCGAATATTTACCAAAAACCACCTTGCAAACTTGAGCAAATTTTTGCGCACAGAAATAGTTTGAGTTGTTCGGCGTGTAAGTCTGGTTGAAAAGAGCAACTCAGTGATGAAAGGAGCACTCACCGCACGCAGGACAATCCTGCGGGCCGCGGTAAGCATTCACTGCAGCATCAGTTTCCAACCGACCCAACAACGACGACTACCACTACAGCGCCGAAATCGACGTCACCACAAGGATGAATGATGCGTAGAAACACAAGCCAGCGACGTCGTCACAAAACTAAGTCACTGTCAGAAAATAAAGTGTCCAGAAAACGTTGTGTTCGTCAGCGGTTCATGATGCTCGCTGCTGCCGCTGCAAACCGCAACGGCGACAGGCGACAGTTTGCAGTTGCAGGTGCGTTCCTTCCTTCCATCCCAGTCAGTTTGAATCAAAGGCGCCGGCTGGCAACTGTTGCAAGTACTTATGATATAAACGCAATGTTCGACTAAACCTCTTAGAACCTTGGATTCAAGGCTATACTCTTCAACACAATAGTACGGTATAAAATGATGCGTTGTATGGTGACCTAGCATTCCGTAAGTATGGGCATCTAGAGAGAGCGTGTAACGAGGTCGGTGGTGAGGCGTTGGCGCCACGCTGTCCGCGGCCACGCCGCCACGCCTCACCACGTCATCGCGACGATGTTTGTGACTCGTGGCTTGTGGCTTGTGGCAAGTTGCTGTCTTCGACCGACACGCCGCCCGGCGCATCTGCGACGAACCGACGAACCGACCACTGTGTGCACCGTTTGCATCACGAGCCCAGCGGCGGCGGGGTAACACAAAGCAAATAAGTTGTGGGGAAAGCCCACGGAAGA
>Ga0213839_1002584_pt1 | contig 10011 bp, 9 predicted proteins | sample SWPATP21_FD_160075 | JGI IMG/M metagenome (GOLD analysis project Ga0213839, IMG submission 160075) | Coastal seawater microbial communities from Marineland, Florida, United States - SWPA TP2 #1 | ecosystem: Environmental > Aquatic > Marine > Coastal | place: USA: Florida | collected 2016-08-14 | reverse complement strand
CACCTCCATGCTGATGGTTGGCCCCAGCGTGAGGGGCGGCACGGTCGTCGGGGGCACCAACGACAGCGTGGAGTCGCTGCCGGTCGACCTCGACAGCGGCGAGGTCGACGAGGCCAACGGCGCGCTCAACAAGTACGACAACCTCGCGGCAGGCCTGGTCGAGCACCTCGGGGCCGACCCCGAGCGGTGGTTTCCCGGCGTGGTGCCCTTCCGCGGTTTCACGGGGTGACATCGAAGGACGGCGCCCTCCTCCCGTCTACGCCGCACTGGTAGGCTCGTGCGACGGGAGGAAGGATGCGCTGGATGTGGGTGTTGGCCCTGGTGGCCTGTGGAGGGAAGGACTCCGGCGAAGGGGGCGGAGGTCCCTTCGACCTGGACGACTACTGCCAACAGACGGCGGACTGCTACAACGACTACTTCAGCGCCTACCAGCCCGACACCGGCACCGGGTTCACCTACGAGCCGGAGACCTGCGTGCTCCAGTGGGAGGCACAGCGGGAGCAGTTCGCTGGAGGGCCCTGCGAGGGCGCGCTGGCGGCGGTGGAAGACTGCATCGCGACCGCGGAGCACATGGTGTGCGTGCGAGGTAGCTACGCGTCGGGGGCGTGCACGGTGGAGTCGGCGGATCTGAGCGAGTGCCTGCTCGAGATGGTGCAGTGATGGGGGCGAACATGCGGTGGCTGCTGGTGGCTCTGTGGGTGGTGGGCTGTGGAGGCAGGGAGCAGGCGTTCGACGTCGTCGCCTACTGCGAGGGGCAGCTCGAGTGCGAGAAGGACTCCCCCTACTTCCCGATCGAGCGCACGATGGACGAGTGCATCTTCCAGTGGGAGTCCGAGCGGGACGTCTACACGGACGAGGGCTGCGGCGTCGAGTGGGACGACATGGAGTACTGCATGGCCAACGAGGAGCTGTCCTGCGTGTACGGCAGCTACGCGTCGACGGCGTGCCTCGGGGAGATCCAGGCCTTGTCGGACTGCGTCCAGGCTCTGTTCGACGACACCCCCGAGACGTCGACCACCTACTGAGCGTGAGGGTCAGTCGCGACCGAGTTCCTGGGCGAGCAGCTTGCCCATGAACTGGATGCCGACGACGGGGCTCGCTTCGGCGTCGCGGGCGATGTCGCTGGCGTGGGAGAGCAGGGCATCGGCATCGGGTGCGTCGGCCTGGCGCGCGCGGGCCATGTCGAGGAAGCCGCTGGCCACGAGGCGAACGCCGGATGCCTGGCGGTAGGACAGGCCGCGGACCAGCTCGTCGCCTCGGTCGAAGGCGGCGGTGGCTCCGGCGAGGTCGCCCCGGGAGGCCAGCAGGCTCGCCCGGTAGAAGTTGGCCATGGCGTCGAGGACGCCGTCGCCGGCTGCCGCGAGGGTCTCGCTGGCGTCGACGAAGTGCTGCAGGGCCGTCTCCGGCTCCCCGAGGGCCCACTGGGTGGCGCCGAGGTTGAGGAGGGTGAGGCCGGCGAAGCGCCGGAAGCCGATCTCACGGAACAAGCGCAGGGCCTCGGTGCTGTGCTCCATCGTGGCCTCGAGGTCGCCGCTGCGGGCGTGGAGGCTGGCGAGGCTGTTCAGCGTGGTTGCGTGCCCCTTCAGGTCGCCCCACGCCCGGTGGATCCGCTGGGCGCGCTCGATGTAGTTGCGTGCCTCGTCGACCCGGCCCACCTCGGCGCACAGGAGCCCGAGGGTGGAGAGGTTGGTGGCCATGGAGACTTCGTCGCCGGCCTCGGTGAGGAGCTGGATGGCCTCGGTGCACAGACGCTCTGCCTGGCCGACGTGGCCGCGGGTGAGCTGGTGCCCGGCGAGGAGCCCCGTGAGGAGGCCCCGCAGGCGCAGGAGCCCGGCCGCCTCGGCCTGAGGGAGCGCCGCCTGCACGATGGCCTCGGCCTCGTCGATGCGGCCCTGGTCGGTGTTGAGGGTGGCGAGCACCGCGAGGGCCTCGAGCTCGCCGGTGATGGCGTCGGCGTCTTCCTGGCCGGCGAACAGGGGCAGGGCGCGCCCGAGCTCCTGCTTGGCCTCGTCGACGGCGCCACGGACCCGCAGCGCGCGGCCCTTCGCGAGGTGGAGGCGGGCCCGGACGGTGTCGTCGTCGAGGGCGCTCGCCTGCTCCAGGGCCTCGTCGAGGAGCCGGTGGTGGAGGGAGGTGGGGCCGCGGGTGCGGAGCACGTGCTCGAGGAGGAGCGTGGCCTGGAGGGACTGATCGGGGTGGGAGCGACGGCGCCGCGACTGGATGGCGAGCAGGTTGTCGGCCTCGACCGCCAGCTGCAGGAAGTTGGACAGCCCTCCATGGCCCTGGAGGCGACCCATGAGCTCCCCGCAGTGGGCGAGGACCCAGCTGGCGTGGCGGTCGACGGTCTCCTCGTCGGGGTCGAGCTCCCCGAGGCGCTCGGCGGCGTAGGCCCGGATGCTCTCGTACATGGAGAAGCGGACCTCTCCAGGGAGCTCGTCGGGCTCGCTCACCCGCAGCAACGACTTGTCGCGGAGGGCCTCGATGACGTCGAGGGTCCACGGGGCGTCGTCGGAGAGCTGGACCACGGACTCCGCGCCGTCGAGGGAGAAGCCGCCCACGAAGACGCTGCACTGGGCCAGGGCGGCGCGCTCGTCGTCGTCGAGGAGATCCCAGCTCCAGTCGATGGCCTTGCGGAGCGTGCTCTGGCGGTCAGAGCCGTCGCCGGCCGACTTGGCGGCGAGGACGCGGAAGCGGTGGTCGAGCCGCTCCCGGAGCTTCTCCAGGGACAGCAGGCGGGCCCGTGGCGCGGCCAGCTCGATGGCGAGGGGGAGGCGGTCGAGCTTGCGGAGGATGGCGTCGATCTCCCCGGCGTTGGCGTCGTCGACGTCGGCTCCGGCGGCGCGGGCACGGTCGAGGAACAGCTCCCGCGCGGACTCGTCGTCGAGGGGCTGCAGCTCGATGGTGTGCTCCCCCTGCAGCCGGAGCCGCTCCCGGGAGGTGACCAGGAATCGGGCCTTGGGGGCGAGCTGGAGCCAGCGGCCAAGGGTGGCGCTCGCAGCGTCGATCACGTGCTCGAAGTTGTCGAACACCACGAAGAGGCGCCCGCGGTTGGCGAGGCTCTGGCCGAGGATCTCGACGTTGTCGGCGCTGTGGACGAGGGGGACGCCGAGGGCACGGCCGACGGCGGAGAGGACGCCGTCGAGGTCGGTGGCGTCGGTCAGATCGACGACCCACACGCCGTCGCTTCCCTGGAGGGCGAGCCGGGCCGCGGCGAGGGCGAGGCGGGTCTTGCCGACGCCCCCGGGGCCGAGGACGCTGACGAGGCGGGCGCCGTCGGTGAACAGCTTGCCGAGCAGCGACAGCTCCTCGGTGCGGCCGAAGAAGGTGCTCCGCTCGCTACGGAGGTTGGTGGTGCGGGCCGGAGGGGGCGCCGGGGTGTCGAAGCGAGCGGTGTTGCTGGGAGGCGGGACGAAGCGGTAGCCGACACCGTGGACGCTGATGAGGTGGACGGGCTTGGAGGGATCGGGCTCGACCTTGGATCGCAGCCGGCGCATCGCGACGTCGACGGCGCGGGTGGCGTAGTTGGCGCGGTACTCCCAGACCTGATCCAGCAGCTCGTCGCGGGAGACGTCCTGCTCGGAGCGCTCGGTGAGGTACCCGAGCAGCTGGGCCTCGCGGGTGGTGAGGGCCACCGTCTTCCCGTCGGCGTGCAGCACCTGCTGTCGGATGAGGTCCACCCGACGGTCGGCGAGCTGCACGATGGAGTTGCTGGAAGAGCCCGACACCCTGCCTCCTGTCCCGCCTTTATACGCTGCGAACGACCTGGTATCACCCAAGCCGGTTCCAACGGCTTGCCAGAGGCGGTAGGCTGCGCCTCCCACGGGCTGCGCGACTTGCGATAGCATGCGGCGCACGTTGACCCAGGAGCCGACGATATGGCGGAGAACGAAGACCGCGGCACGGACGACGACGTCGATCCCGACGCGGCCACTGCCACGGTAGCGACCCGTCTGACCACGCTGCCTCCGGTGCAGAACGTCGCCGATCTGCCGAAGAAGGCCGAAGAGGGAACCATCTGCTACGTGCACGAGAAGGGCACGTCTTTCCTCTTCGTCGACGGGACCTGGTCGAGCGGCAGCGCCAAGGGTGAGGACTGAGCATGGCCGGACCGGAGAGCCTCGGAACCCTCGCACGCGGGTGGATCGAAGACACGCAGGGCCAGGTCGCCCGCGAGCTCGGCGTCCTGCAGGAAGCGATGCTGGAGCGGGTGGACCAGCTGGCGTCGGAGCTGGCGTCGGCCTCCCACGAGGAGCTCGCCGAGGTGGCGGGGGTGCAGGCCTATGCGGAGGCCTTCCTCGTCGACGCGGGGCAGCTCCTCGAGCAGCTCGCCAACCGGCTCGACAAGGGGCTCGAGGAGCGCCTGGCCGAGCTGCTGGCGCGCGCAGAGAACGCGGGCGAGGCCGGCGTCGAGGCCCGCATGTCCGTCGCGCGGTGGCGTCGGGATGCCCAGCACTACCTCACCTTCGTGGCTCAGTACGTCGCCGGATACGTCCAGGGCGGCGGCGTGGCGCTGGGCCTGCTGCTGGAGATGCCCGAGGGTCCCATCGACCGGGCGGTGATCACCAGCATCGTGCGCCATCGGCTGATGTTCGCGGCCGATCGCGCAGAGCTCGCTGCGACCCGGTGGGTCGAGGAGGTCGGAGCGGAGCTGGTCCAGGTGGCCCGTCGCCTCGACGGCGAGCCCGGCGTCGCCGAGCGTCGCCCTCCGCCCGCCGAGAGCTTCGATCTGTTCGGCCCCGACGACGCCTCGATGCGCTCCGACACCCTGGTTCCCGGGAGCTCCGACGAGGAGTCCGAGGCGATGCGGCTCGAGCGCCTCCTGGGCTTCGCGGCCAAGCTGGGCGTGAAGGTCAAGAAGGTCCCCAAGAGCCCGAGCCACAACTGGCTCGACAAGATGGAGACGCAGCTCGACGCGGTGGCGGCCAAGCGGAAGGCCCAGGAGGAGACCCTCTCGGCCCGCAAGGCCCGTCTGGCCGAGCTCCTCACCTTCTCCGCCAAGCTCAACGTGAAGGTCAAGAAGGTCCCGGCGAACCCGAGCGAGACCTGGCTCGACAAGATGGAGGCGAAGCTCCTCGAGGTGGCCGAGAAGAAGGGCGTCGCCGTGCCCAGCTCCTTCGCTCCCCCCGACGAGGAGGCCCACCAGGTCACCGGCGACCCCGCCCCCGAGCGGGTCGCCCCCCCTCCGCCCCCTGCAGAGGAGCCGGAGGAAGCACCGGCCGACGAGGAGCCCTCCGAGGAGCCCTCCGACGCCGAGGGTCCCCCCGACCCCGATCGCACCCTCGACGGCGACGGCGGACAGGACACGTCGGACCAGGCGCCCGACCGGGTGGCGGGTCCGTCCAAGATCTCGGCCGAGGAGCGCCAGGAGCGCATCGACGCCATGCTCAAGAAGGCCAAGAAGGCCAACCTCGAGCTCGGCAACATCCCCGACACGCCCAGCGACGAGTGGCTCGAGAACACCGAGACGATGCTGGAGACGGCCCTCACCAAGCGGCGGGCCGAGCGCAAGGCCGCGCGGGAGAAGAAGAAGCGCGAGCGCGACGCGCGGATCGAGCGGCTGAAGCAGGACGCCGAAGACGTCGGCATCGACATCGGGCCCATCCCGAAGTTCCCCACCGAGGACTGGCTGTCTCGTCTCGAGATGAAGATCGCGTCGATGCGGATGCCGGAGGAGGACGACAGCTCCGGCGACGACCGTGCCGCGCGGCTCAAGGCGATCCTGGCGAACGCGGAGGCCGCCGAGGTCGAGCTCGGTGAGGTCCCCCCCGACCCCGACAACCTCTGGCTCACCTGGGCCGAGGGGCGTCTGCAGGATGCCGAGGAGTCGGGCGAGCTCATCGCCGCCGGCGAGGACCCGGAGGAGGAGCCGGTGGCCCGGCCGCGGGTCGTCTTCGAGGAAGGCACGGTCCAGGAGCGGGTCTGGGTCATGGAGGAGGGCGAGCTCACCATCGGCCGCGCCCGAGGCAACCACATCCAGATCCGCGACGACCGCGGGGTCTCTCGCCTGCACTGCACCATCTTCGAGAACGACGGTGCGTACTTCGTGCGGGACAACGGCAGCACCAAGGGCACGCTGGTCGACGGGCACCTCGTGGTCGACGATCAGGCCATCGACTCCGGCACCCGCATCAGCCTCGGCGACACCGAGATGGTCTTCCGGGTCTGAGGTTCACACCCACCGCAGCGCGGTGGTCTTGACCCACAGCCGCACCGCCACGCCCTCGGCCAACCCCAGGTCGTCGACGGCGCGTGGCGTCACCGACGCGGTGATGCGCAGGCCGGCGTCCACCTGGACCAGACGCTCGTCGCCGTCCGCGACGATCCGGCGCACGGTGCCATCCAGAGCGTTCCGTGCCGACGTGGGGCCGAAGGGGGGTCGGGCGACGATCACGTCCTCGGGGCGCACGGTGACGTGGCTGGCGTTCGGCGGCCGGGGGGGCAGGACCAGGGGGGCGTGGCGGCCGGCGACCCGCCCGTCGGCGTCGACGGGCCACACCATGGCGACTCCTGCGCGCCGGGCCGCCACCACGGCGTCCTGGGCGTCGGCCGTGAGGGGACCCGCGCAGCGAAGCCGCCCCTCGTGGAGGACCCAGAGTCGGTCGGTCAGGGCGAGGAGGTCCTCGGGACGGTGGGTGACCATCAGGCACGGGAGCGCGGTCTCCTCCAGGGCCGCGCGGAGGTCGGCGAACAGCTCCCGACGGGCGTCGGGGGCGAGGGCCGACATGGGCTCGTCGAGGAGCAGCCAGCTCGGCCGACGGGCCCATGCGCGCGCCAGGGCGACTCGCTGTCGCTGGCCGCCGGAGAGGGCGGTCACGGAGCGGCGGCGCAGCGGGCCGAGGTGGAAGCGCTCCAGTACGTCGTCGACGGGTCCGGTCGTGCCGAAGGCGACGTTGGCCTCGACGGAGAGGTGGGGAAACAGCCGCAGGTCCTGGAAGACGAGGCCCACCTGCCGCGCCTCGGGCGGCCGATCGTGCAGGGCCTCCCCGTCGCGGTGCACGGTCCCGACGCTGGGGAGGAGTCCGGCGAGGGCGTGCAGCAGGCTGGTCTTGCCGGCACCGTTGGCCCCCAGCAGGCCGGTCACGCCGGGGGTGAGCTCGCCGGTGAGGGCCAGGCCGCGGTCGGGGATCCGGAGGTCGAAGCGGACGGTCATCGACGCCTCCGTGCCGCGACCTCCGCCAGGCCGGCGGCGAGGAGGGAGAGGACGACGGCGGCCAGGGAGAGCCGCCAGGCGGTGCCGTCGCCGTCGACCTGCTGGAGCGCGCCGTAGATCGCCAGCGGCACCGTGCGGGTGCGGCCGGCGATGCTGCCAGCGAAGACCGCGGTGGCGCCGAACTCCCCCAGGGCACGGGCGAAGGCCAGGAGGGCGCCCCCGATCACCGCGGGGAGGGCGAGGGGAAGGACGACGCGACGCCAGGCCTGCCAGGGGGTGGCGCCGAGGGTTCGGGCGGCGTCCACCAGTCCTGGCTCGACGGCCTCGACCCCGTGCCGGACGGCGCGGACGAACAGGGGGAGGGCGACGATGGCGCTGGCGATCACCGGCGCCAGGGGCGTGAAGGCGATGGGCCAGCCGAGACCTCGCGGGCCGAAGACGAGGAGCAGCCCGTAGCCGGTGACCACGGGGGGAAGGACGAGGGGCACGGTGACCAGGGCCTCGCACACCAGCGCCATCGGCGTGCGGCGGCGTGCGAACCAGGTGCCCAGGAGCAAGGCCACGGGCAGGTCGAGGAGGGTAGCGGCGGTGGCGACGGCCAGGGAGAGGCCGACGGCCTGGAGCTCGGCCGGCGTCATGGGGAGACCTCGAAGCCGTGGCGAACGAAGGCTTCCCGGGCCGCGGGGCTCTGGAGCGCCCCGTAGACGACGCGCCCTCGCTCCTGGAGCAACAGCAGCGGGTACGTCGCTCGGACGTCGAGGGTACGTACCGGCTCGAGGCCGGCGGCCAGGGCGTCGGTGGCGTAGACGAAGCCCGCGGCGCAGTCCCCGTTGGCCACCGCACGGGCCGCGGCGGGTCCGGTGGGGAAGGGGACGAGATCCGCGGGGGGCCAGCGTCCGGCGGCCTCCAGGCCCTTCTTCGCATAGCGTCCGGCCGGGACGTGGTCGGGGTCGGCGAGGGCCGTGCACCCACGGGCTCCCTCGGCGTGCACCTCCACGATGCGGTTGTGGAGAAGGTCGACCCGTGCGAGCACGGGGCGCTCGGCGGCGACGGCGTCGGCCCAGGCCTCGTCGGCGGACAGGAACATGTCGGCCGGGGCACCGTCGACGATCTGGCGGGCCAGGTGACTGGAGGCGTTGGCGTTGAGGAGGAGGGGCCCTCCGGTGGCCTGTGTGTCGAGGGCCTCCTGGACCGCCCGCTCGGTGCTGGCGGCGACCGCCACGTCGACCCACTCCCCGTCGACCCCGCAGGCCAGCCCACTGCCCAGGACGGTCAGGATGGCGAGGCCCGCTGGCCTCACTCGGCGCAGCCGTCCCGCTTCAGGGTGCCGGCGGCCTCCAGCTCGGCGAGGTGCTGGGACCAGTCGTCGTCGGACACGCCGAGGAGCAGTGCCGCGTGGGCGATGGCCTGGGCCTCCTCGGCGGCGAGGATGCCGTCGGCGGCTGCGGCGTTCACCAGATCTTCCATAATCTGCCACTTGCCGCTGGCGGGCAGCTCCTCGGGGAGGGCCACCAGCGCCTCGTCGCGGGCCTCCTCGTAGGCGCCGGTCAGGTTCCCGTCTGCGTCGACGAAGCCCGTCTCCCTCAGCATCGCCGCGGGGAAGCGGTCGTGGAGCCAGCTGCGCTCGGCGTCGTCGATGTGCGCATCGGAGCCGAGGATCTGGTCCGCCATGTGCAGGGTGAAGGCGAGCTGGAGACGCAGGAGGTCGTCGGCCACGGAGGCTCCTTGGTGAGGGGGCAGCCTACTCCCTGGAGGCGTCGGGGACCACCGCATCGTGGGGGATGGACCCGGGATGGAGGGCCAGGGTGAGGTCCCCCGTGGAGCCATCCGTTCGGGGGACGTCGGTGAACGAGGCCTCGACGGTGTCGGGCAGGAAGCGGAGCATGCCCAGGGCCATGCCGAGGTCCCGCGTCAGGGTGGAGCAGCCCATGGCCAGGCCTTCCTGGTGGCAGTCGCGGGGAGCGAGGTCGAGGCGGCCGCTGGCGTCCTCCAGGGCCAGGGTGTGGGACAGCATGGCCGTGATGGTCTCGAGGGCCGCCTCGGCCTGGCTCCGCTCGGTGGGCAGCATGTCGTCGGGGAAGTCGGCCCGGACCAGGGTGATGGGCTGGGGGAGCAGCGGCAGCCACTCGGCGTCGACGCTCCGGTCCAGGGACAGCAGGGCCTCGACCCGCTCGGCCTGGACGGCGAGGGACAGGCCGGGGCTGGCGACGGCGGTGTTGACCCCGACGACTCGGGCATGGGCGTCGAGGAGTGGTCCGCCAGAGGAGCCTGGGGCCACGGTCGTCTGCATCTGCAGGAAGGGGGTGCCGCTCATGTCGCGCTCGCCGGACACGATGCCCTCCGTGAGGCTGTACTCGAGGCCCAGCGGGGCGCCGATGGCCCAGGTCTGGCTGCCGATGGTGGCTCGCTCCGGGGCGAGCGCCAGGGGCTGCAGGGCGACGCCGTCGAGCTGGAGGAGCACGAGGTCGTCCTGGGGAAGGCTGGCGACCCGTCGGGCCGGGACCCGCTGGCCGTCGCGGGTGCGGACGGCGAGGGCGGTGGCATCGCCCGCGACGTGGAAGTTGCTGACGATCAGATCGGGGGCGACCGCGAAGCCGCTGCCATGGCCTCGCAGGGTCGGCATGAACTGGGCCACGACACCCTCGGCGGCGGACTCCGTCTCGATCACCACGACGCTGTCGGCGGCGGCCGCGAAGACCCCGGCGGCATCCATGGGCTCGGGGGGCGGCGGCTGCTCGGACTCGCCGATCTCGAGGGGTACCTCGACGACCTGCTCCTCGACGGCCTCCGGCACGACCGGCGGGGTGCCGATGTGGTGGGCCGCCAGCGCCTGGGAGAGCACGGGCACGTCCTGGTCGAAC
>Ga0213839_1002582_pt1 | contig 10013 bp, 13 predicted proteins | sample SWPATP21_FD_160075 | JGI IMG/M metagenome (GOLD analysis project Ga0213839, IMG submission 160075) | Coastal seawater microbial communities from Marineland, Florida, United States - SWPA TP2 #1 | ecosystem: Environmental > Aquatic > Marine > Coastal | place: USA: Florida | collected 2016-08-14 | reverse complement strand
TTGGTTGTTGGTTGTTCGTTGTTGGTCGTTGGTCGTTGTTCGTTGTTCGTTGTTCGTTGTTCGTTGTTCGTTGTTCGTTGTTCGTTGTTCGTTGTTCGTTGGTCGTTGTTCGTTGTTCGTTGGTCGTTCGCCATTCGTCATTCGTCGATGATTCGTCGATGGTCGTTCGTCGTTCGTCGTCCTGCGTTCTGTCGAAAGATCCCGTCAGCGAACGGCGACTGATGTTGTGAAGCTGAAGGCTGATGAATGAAGGACTGACTGAGTGCTGTTGGGAGGAAGCGCGGCAGTATGATGCCATACAGTTCGTGAATGGCGAATGAATGGCCTGTGTTGTTCTCAGTGCATGGACGCTGAGAAGAATGAAGTCATGATGAATGAATAATGCCATGCAATCAATGACTGACAGCGCGCTTTTGGCTTTTGGTCTTTTTTTTGGCTTTTGGTCTTTTGGTTCGCGGGCGACACGAGCAACTTCAGCGAATCTTTCGTTCCTTTATGATAGATCTAGACTGCTTCGTTGTCGTTTGTCGTCGTTTGTCGTCGTTGTCGTTGTCGTCGGTTGTGGTCTGTGGTTTGTGGTTTGTGGTTTGTGGTTTGTGGTTTGTGGTTTGTCGTCGTTGTCGTCGTAGTCGTTTGTCGTTTGTCGTTTGTCGTTTGTCGTTTGTCGTTTGTCGTTTGTCGTTAGGCTGTCGGACGGAAGCTTCAATGGTTCGCTGCTCGCACTCCGATGCACTAGTCAGGCGACGTCAACGAGTGGAGTCGGGCGCAGGACCTAAATTCCAATTCGACGCATGGGCTCTGTGGAACCACTTGATGGGTGAAAACACAATACGGACTCATCACACAGCCCCTGACATAGAGACCAGCTGTGGAACACTGTCGCACTGATATCTCGCGGAATAAAACTTTCGGACTTTCGGTTGATTTATATACAAAGGGAGTTGCTGCCGGTGGTGACGGCTGCAGCCAGCAGCTGAGGAACTTATTTGCCTCGACACGCAATCGTGACGACAATTTTAGACAGTATGAGAAGTTCGTCGACTCCGCTTGCGGCCAAAATTCCGCCAAACCTGCGTGCCAAGCTCGAACGTCGTCGCCTCCACACACACTCATCAAGTGAACGACTGGCAACTGCCGCTGAGCGACGGGAGGCGTTGCAGAACGCAAAGAAGCAGGGCGTCAAAGCTCACAACGATGCCGTGTCGTTCAAACACATTAAAGTAGGCGCCAGTGATGATGTACGATACGTCAAATCAGCGCAGAGGCTCGCTGCAAAGCAGATTCGAGCGCAGCAACGACGCCAAGCGCTCGTCAAGCAGCGCGTGCAAAAAGCTGCGGAACACAATGCTGCCAGCCGGTACACTGCGATGGGCAAAGCAAGAATTGACCAGGTGAACGCTGAAAACGAACGTCTCAGACTGATCGAATCACAACTTGCTGCCGAAGAACGGGCCGAACAACAGCGATCCATACGAGCCGACCGCGCTGCGGTGCAGAATTGGCGAGTAGATTTAGTGAAGCGTAGGCGTCAACAGGATTTGCTATGGCAAGAGAGCGACGAATCAACGGCGACGGCGGATTCCAGGTCAGCCACTAGCTCAGATTCGGAGCCACTGTTGAACTCCAGCGACTCCGAATCAAGCGAAGTGTTGCCTGGTAACAGCGCCTTGTCGAGGAAATTAAACATTGGGCGTGACATATTCTTGTTCGCGTTCTCTCCCGAATTCCGCAGACACCAGCACCAAATATGAAGCGCAAAAACGGGTGGGCGAGCGTCGGTGTACAGATAACTTATTCTTGAAGTCGTGTTGACGAACTACACAACAAACTCTAGGACTTCGCGTTTCGTTACGCAACAGTAACTTGAAACACGGGAAGGTCTCGCGCTACACTTTGCAGGGTTGCCTGGGACGCAAAAAGGAACAAATGCACAAGTCAAACACCACTCAGCGGAGGAGAACGTGGCAAAAGAGCGCGGCCAATGGCAAACCTGCAATGCCCGATTTCCTAAATTGTCGAGCGATTTGAAGAAAATTGCTTCTGCCGCAGCGTTCTCTGCGTCGGCCTTTGACTTAGCCTTCTGAGCAGCAGCACTCAAAGTGGTTGGCTTCGGCGTCGTGGGGGTGCTTGTCGTTGCAGGTCTCGGCGGCGTCGTTGTTGCGGGCACAGGTGTTGTGGTAGCCGCTGTGGTTGTGTTGGGTCCTGCCGTCGTGGTTGGGGTTGTATCGTTAGGTGTGGGTTGAACCTGTTTGCTCGTTTGCGCGGCGGTGGTCGTTGCATTCATCGCATCCGGTGCCGCATCTCCGTGCTGAGAAAGATCGACTTGGCTGTGTAGTTGCACGAACGAGGTTGCGCCGGTCCTCGCGGTTGCTTGGCTGCGCGACGTTCCAGCAGAAGTTTGCGTGGCGTTTGCGGCGACACTTTGGAAGAACTCCGCTAAGTTGCTGCGATGAGCCCGAACAGCCTGCGGATGAACCACAAACACAGACCTTGGATCGCCGCTTCCTCCTACACCCCGCGGCTGGACGGTTGGGAAACTCTTTTGAGCATTGCACTCATCCGAAGCAACGACAAACAACACAGCCTACAACGCACAGACAAGTCAACAAGACCATCAGCGAAAAATTGCAGACCGCGGCTCCGCACCTCTTCTTGACTTTGGCTGTCTTCAAAAGTTTTCCCACCCAAAACTAACTGGCTGGATAGCGTAGCGTCATCCCACAGCGTCGTGAAGAACGCGGAAATTGCATGTTGGATCAGTTGTGGTCGCACCAAATATTGACCGGGATTTTCGTACATCAGACGCAAATGACGGTCTCCGATGGCTGCGGGATTCATGAGCCCACAATAATGCTGTGATGCACGCCGTGCGGCGGAACACTTTTCTCCCAGCAATCTGGCTGCGTCTTTGCTGGTTGGGTCATCCAAGTTTATCGCATGGCCGAGTTCTCGTTGCAGGTGGTGTATTGCATCCAGACTTGTGCTGTGGAAAAATTTTCTTGGCCCACTCTTTGTTAGGTAGCTCTTGAAAAGCTGCAGGACCGCCTTCGCGGTGAGATTGCCCCCGTTGCTCGTCGTCAGGCCAGTTGAATTGTACACTAGCTTTTTACGTTGATGTAATTTCAGCAATTGCTCCTCGAATATCTGCAGAGCGAGCACGAATTCGGCAAGGTCACCGCCAGGAGTGCCAAGCACAGGCTCAGTGGCTCGCCCGTCTATTCCGGAAAGAGCAACCAAACTGACATTTTCGAACTTGAGACGTGACGGCAATGGAAGGAAAGATATGACCTGTGTTGAATTGAATGGGTCAGTATCGTCGGCTGCAGAGCTACTGATTGAATCATCTGAGTCGTCGTCAATGATGTCACGACTGAGCTGTTGAACTTTGTATGATCGTGGAGTAGGACAAGAAGTAGACAGAGTCGATCCGGTGCGCGTGGTGGCTGCAGCTGGTTTTGCAACTGTCCAATTTGATCCACAATTGCAGGTGACATCAAAGAAGGCGTCACCTAATTGTAGTGAGCCCTGGAGCCCATTAGATGTTGCATCCACAATCTGCTCTGTTCCGTTCGTTCGTTGAGCGGACGAAAGAGGCGTGATTACACTGAAACTGGTAAAAGAGCTGCGCTGGTCCGCGGTGATGTTGGGTGCTTGCACGGTCGCGCGTCTTGTTCGCCTTACACCAACAGCCTGAACGACGGCGAACAAAAAGCAACACAGGCCTGCAAGCCGCACAACGACTCGCATGGTGCCGTCCACGTGCGTGGAGTTCAGGGTCCAACGCGAAGCTTCCACAAACCCATGACTCAAACCATCGCCGACAACATCTTCGCCTGCAATGGCACAAACAAAATATTTGGCCAGATCCTCAGCGCGAAGAACATTGAGTGTTGAATTGAGCTCGGTTGTCTACCCTCTACCTTTCCACCACACTCCATTTACTGGCAAGCTAATTGACGTAGGTTCACGGTACTGCGCACTCACCAGCGATGACTTTCACCGCAGGAACCAACCCACATCAGTCAACGTCGCCCCCCCACAACGCACGCGAACCACGCAACCAACACCAACGACCAAGGACGATGCCGTTTCCACAACGACCAACGACCAACGACCAACGACCAACGACCAACGACGACGACAACAACGACGACGACGACCAACGACCAACGAACAACGAACAACGAACAACGAACAAAAAACAACAAACAACGAACAACGACCACGACAACAACGACCACGACGACCAACCAACCAACACAGACGAAGCGAAGCGAAGCGAAACCAAATAAATGCAAAAGATTCGACGGAGGAGAAGGAGAACAAACCCAACTTTCGTACTTTAAGTACGACTACTCCCGTCACCGACTCCACTGACATATCCCACACAAACCTGCTGTATTAATCGTATACCCAGAAGTCTCACAGTACCACCTTAAACCACAAATTCCAAATGCCAATTATGACGCTGTACTAAGCGTACTGGGATTGGTACCGAGGTGTTATGGAAACCGGAATAGAATTTGATGTCGTGCTCTCAATGAACGTCCAGCGGCCAAGCACCAACCACACCATGCACACACACCAACCACCACCACCACCACGTGGCAAAAAGGTTCGTGCGTGCGTCGTGTTGTGGTCGTCGCGTTGTTGTCGTCGTCAGGTGTCAGGTGTCAAGTATCAGGTCGTCAAAAAGCCATTCATGCAGCACTCGCGCTGCTTTCTTTTATTCTGTGTGCGCGTTGGTGGTTTGGTGGTTTGGTGGTGACTTTGGGGTATGTTGTGATGTTGTGATTGTGATGGAGTGTTGGAGTATTGGTGACCTGGTTTCCTGGAGATGCACTATTGTTGTTCGGAGTCCTGTTGCAGTGACGCAACACCATCGACGAGCGACGTCGCACCGTGGATGATTTGGATAGTGCAGTGGCAGGGGAGTTGTCGTGGGTCATGGGACTTAGGTCGTGACAATGACGTTGCACGACCTGACAAGTCAATGTTATGGAGGTAACATCAGTTCGGGCAGCGCGTCAAATAAGTCAGGAGTTGTCTTCAAGACCGACAAAACACGGGTTGGATTGTTGATTGAAAGTAAGACCACAAACGACATGGACTACGACCACTCGCAGAGCCGATTTCGGCTCACGGAAGTGCAGCAGGCCGAGTATGTTTCCCCTTTGAAACAATGGTTCCGGAAGCAAAACCCACTCGAGCAGCAAGCTGAGCTCGAGAAGGACAACATGGAACATAGACCAAGCCGCGCAGTCCGGTACTTGAATCAGAGAGTGTTCGCGGTTGGTGAAACAGAGTTAGCCGCAACAAAAGTAGAAGAAAAGTCTGTGCTGGAGGGAGCCAAGATTTTTGGATCGTCCTTCCTCAGCGGGCTCGTGTTCATGAGTTTTCTGTCAACTCCCATTGGTTGCCTCGCTCACTCTTTGAAGGGAGCAAACATGAACTCCCGGACTTTGTTTCCCGACATGGTTGCAGCCGGCCTAAAAACAGGATTGCGCAGTGGCGTTTCGTATGGCGCCCTTCTGGCAACATTTAGAGGCGCAAATTACGCGCTTAGTGGTCAGTATTTTCCAGTGTACTGCGAAGTTTCCTTTCTCGCCCCTATTCCTCTGTTTCACATGTGCGCACGATTGTTGTAGGACTTCATAGTGATAACCAGCAAACTGTAACAACCATTACGGCATCAGGCGCACTTGGATGTGCCGTTGGGTCAATTGTCTACGCCGGTGGTCTTCAACGACCAATGTTAGTTGCCGGTGCGACCCTGATAGGAGCGGGTTTGTTCTTTTCGGCGAGTCAACTCGTAATTGAGAGCGCATACGACGATAAGGACTACACAGAGCCGGTCGAAGTGTAACTTTTTCGGTTTGGTTAGTTAGATATAAGACGTTATTGACGTTTGTACTTGAAAGCGCGCCGTGTTTCATACGGGCACAGAACTATATTGGCGGGAGAGACGCACAGTAGCAGCAATGGCACTAGCATATCACACAATCCGAGCATCCGGACTTCCTTGATTTTGACGCTTTGGCTGTCGATGCTGCAGATTGTTTCGGGCTACCCTCCACTGCTGGAGATTTAGTTACAGGCGTGGGGGCACGTGCAACGTTTGCGTTAGACGACGGAGCTTTCACGTTCACAGCGGGCTCCTCGATCAACTGTACTTGTGATGCCACAGCTGACCGGTCCGTGTCACTCGAAGCCCAACCGCATTGATTGCAGATGACCAGCGCCTGGCAACACAGTGCAGCGAGACAAAATCACTGTTGAAACGAAGTTTCCGGGGCTCAATTCTTAGTGCAGCGCGTACTTGTGATGCTGTTGGACGCTGCGATGGATCTGGCGACAAGAGGCGGCAGAACAGGTCGCGCACAGCTCGAGGCAAGGTACAAAACCATTCCGAAATCTGCAGCACACAATTCATTCACAACATTCATAGTGTAATCGTTGCTCCGAACATCACGTGGCATTATGGACATTTCTGTAACACAGCCGCGCTTTCTCACCTCAAAATCTCGTGGCTGCTTTGACACGATGTTACAATACTCGGTTGCCCCGCCATCTGGTCCAATGTCGAACAGGTGGACTCTGGTTCCGTCTTGATCGCTGTAAAAAATTCTCGCAAAGCAAATCAAAAGCGAGGTGGCAGCTGACCATACATCGCGTGATTCGAGAGCCCATGTGTCACCGACGAGAAGTCCAGCTAAAGCTAATTCTTTTCTCTCAAGAAATGTTTGATGTGACGCCGAAGAATGAGATTCCGTGTTGACTGCTGCTTCCTCATTTGTATGCGACGGAGCTAGTTGTGCTTGTGGTGAGGTGTCCACTGCAAACAACTCCGGGGGCGGTCGGAATGTCGCGTCGTTCAACAAGTCAGCTTTTCGGGCAGCAGGAAGAGAGCCATCGCCGTTTTGCACTCCATGGCACAGAGCCAACACGACCTGCGTTGCATCAGCGAAGAGAATGCTGCTACCCATGACGACGAAAGATCGGTTTGTCAGCTGCAGCTGGCAAATACCGAAATTGTGGAAGAAGGCCAGAGTCTCAAAATAAATGGCAGCGATATTTCCACGGCCATAACTTGCCACATCTTCGTCTGACAGTTGCTTGGGATTCGGAAAATTGGGATCCACGTAGAATACAACGAACCCATAGATGGTTTCTGAGGCCGCTCCGACTGCTCGTCTGTCCGTCCACACAATTCTATTGACGGGCAGGCATCGCGCATTTTGTAGCTTGAGCACAATGTTAGCGTTCTCCAACTCAGCCCCTGTAACGTTTGGTGGGCATTCAAAGTACTGCACAACAACAGATGCTTGAGCGTCCACGCTAAAAGTTTCAAACACGTCACCATGAGTTGGGTGATTTGTCAGGGAGTACGCTCGGAAGAGCGAGTCGTCGCAGTCGACCCACTCCATTTTGACGACTACACAACACGTGACAAAATCTCAACCTTCCGTCACATGGTTCTACGTGAACTATCTTTTTCCAAGTAAAAAATCAGAAACAACTTTTCACAATTTGCAAAGGGCACGGCGATGCAGCATGCCCAACAAAAACATGGACCGTGTATATGGAGAAAGACCTGCATCCGCAGCTCGGTCAACGTCGCGTGTCTAAGTTCATCTCGATGCTCCTTCAGAAACTAAGTCGTGCCGAATTTTGAATTTTCCAGTTACACTACTCGAGCACACACTACAACGAAGTCGACAACACATTAGAAAGTCAAGCACTGTGTTGTTGCTGCATCACACGCCCCCGTTTCTGCGTCTTGAAGCGTCGCTACCACACACAACGTTGCAACGTTGCAACCTCACACGAAAACGAATCTTGCTTGTCAACAAACATCCCGAGCGAGGCGACGCGCGCACGCATTCTCAAGAATACGCGTAAAGTGCTTTCGGGGGTGACAACTCACCACAAGTCCATCAGTAACAGCATTACTGTACACCGACGGCGACGGCGACGGCGACCGAACGGCAGCGACTTCACAATGGCCATCGAGGTTGCAAAGTGTCCTTTTCGTCCGCGTTGCCGCTGTTTTGGAGGGTACTTTCCAGGTCAACACAGTGTTGCAGTCGTCGTGCCAGCCGGGTACTCCACTCCACACCTTGCTCGACACCATGCCCTCTTGCTCACCGCTTTGCGCGAACAACAACAACGCAGCGGCAGTTCCCGCGACCCACGCGAACGAGGAACGAGGACGATGTTGTTTGCTTTGCCGCGTGCCGCGGTCGTCGGGGCCGTCGTATTAGTGACAAAACAGAGACATGTCGATCAATGCGTAGGAACGTAGGCTGTTCACGGAACAGGTGCATTTTGTCGTCACCGACAGGAATGTCCCCTGAAACAAACCAAACGAACGGCAGACTTGCAACAGGAAACGGCTGGAGGGCATCACATTCGCGCGCATCCCCAAAGAGTGGAAACTTTGGAGTTCGTTGCCAAATTGATGAAGGATGTGAACGCGCGGTGGTCGCTTGGCTAGACAGACGCTTCTGGTAAGCTTGCCTTCATTATCAATAATGCCACTTGAAAAAACTAAATTGGACTTATTTATTGTGGCATCTCGTGCGTCTATCTTGCTGTGTTTTCCGTGACACTATGTCACGATTACTTTCTAGTTGAAAACCTGAGCCTTGCAGCGACATCGGGAGTGTCCCGCACGGGTAGATGGGCGCCTACTACTCGGAATTGGGAGAGTTGCGCCAGTCCGAGGCCAACTTGTTGAGTGAGAATGTTAATTTCTCTTCGAAAGAAGTGCAAGCCCTGTTTGCCCGGTTCAAGAAGTTGGATAGGAGTGGTGCTGGTGTAATTAGCCGTGACAATTTGCTGAAGATCCCAGAATTGGCCATGAATCCACTAGTCGATCGGATTGTTGACTGTTTCGAAGCAGACGACGAAGGAAATGTCACGTTCACTGCCTTCTTACAATGTCTCAGCCATCTCAGCACATCCGGGACAATTCGTGAGAAACTTGCTCTGGCCTTCCGAGTGTATGACATCAATAACGACGGGTTCATTTCAATAGACGAGCTTACTCAAATTTTACGACTGATGGTCGGCGCACACATGACTGACGAGGAAATCCAAAAGACTGCAATTACGACGATTGACAGTGCAGCCAGTGATGGAGAAAAGATTTCCAGGGACGACTTTTACAGCCTTTTCGGCGACAGAGAAGACGAAATTAGTCGCATTTTCACAATTGAGATAGTAACCAGGGACTAGCAGCCCAGCAAACAAGTGTCTCGACGCTTTGGCATTTATGAGTTCTTGTGAGTAAAGTCTCGAGACATGATCTGGTTTTGTCAGACCGTCCCATGCAGTCGCGGTTATCACGACATTATTGTGTCATTTTCATGAATCCTGGAGGTGATTGTCCGTGGTGTTGTGTTCGCGAACGGAGACGTTCTGTTGTCAGTGATCAGATCGGGCGCATGGGCTGGGTTGTTGCACCATTGTCCGCCATTCCGCGACAGCTGACCATCGCCATGTCGATTCCCTCAACGCCCGGGATCACAACGACAACCATCTGCATCAGGTCACGGTCTCGGTCACCATCTCTCCATCACCGTCGTCATCGTAATTATTATTACCATCATTGCAGCATCACGACACAATTAGCCGCACATAACAAGCACCATTATCATCGTCGTCATCAACGCCGTAATCACACCGTCATAATTACAGTATCATCCCTTCCACAGTGGTCGTCACCTCGGTCATAATTGTCACACCGCCGCCATCATCATGGTCATTGTCATGACCATCACCACCAGAAGCGTGCGTCAGCAGCCAGCTCACCAGCATCAGCATCAGCAGCATCACAGGCATCAGCATCGCTCGCAGGCATTAGCATCAGCTTCAGCATCACAGGCATCAGTCAGCATCACAGGCATCAGCATGAGCTTCAGCAATCACGACACACATCACAACATCACAACATCACAACAAGGAGACATTCTTGTTATCATAGAGTAAGTAAGTAAGCCCTGTACAAC
>Ga0213839_1002580_pt1 | contig 10017 bp, 1 predicted proteins | sample SWPATP21_FD_160075 | JGI IMG/M metagenome (GOLD analysis project Ga0213839, IMG submission 160075) | Coastal seawater microbial communities from Marineland, Florida, United States - SWPA TP2 #1 | ecosystem: Environmental > Aquatic > Marine > Coastal | place: USA: Florida | collected 2016-08-14 | reverse complement strand
GTAAGGCACCCCAATCAAGCGAGCATGGCGCTTCTGAAACTGTCGATTCACAGCCTTTCACTAATTTGTGTAGCTATGCTCACAACACCAATCCGCGAAGAAGACTGTTCTGCATGGTTGAGCAGTTTACTTCGCATCTGCGATTTACCGGCGCGGCTGTGTCTTCGTTTGATGTGGATGACTATCCACTGGGCCCAGAATTGTTTCGGGCACGCTTTTCTGTGGCTTGCGGCAGCGCAAACGATCCTCCCGGCACGTACACTGACGAGGAGGTGCGCAGCAACATTTTCACCTCCGCGATATTGAGTGGAAGATTTCAAGGACATGAGATCAGTGGCACTGGAGATTCGTATTCAGTTATTTTTTCGTTTTCTTGGGCAGTACAAGCCATCCTTGAAATGTACTGGCAGAACGTTGCGGATTCTGGTGATGGGAAGGCAGTTAATGGTGTGGCAGACGATCCAGAACATCGTGACCCTGAGGTTCTGTGGGTTCGCATCGCCGGAGCTTTCGCCCCCAACAGTCCGTTGGCTTGCGACCTGAGTACGGCGTGGACACCGCTGCAACTCGTCAACGACGTGTCCTCTCTTGCGTGCCGCACCGCAGGATCAGCACATCTCAACGATGTTGGCAGCTCCACTCCTTTGACAACGCCAGATGTTTCACTCGACGTGAGCTACAGCGTCGTAGACCCCACACAAATCATGACGCCATATCGCCGGCACTTGGATAGCCAAGACCTCGCGACCGGCTTCATGTTTGAGGACAGCGTGTATGGTAATGTCAGCCTGGAGCAACTTGTATCGCTGGAACGCATGCTCTTGGTGAACATTGTCGAAGCCAGAGATCTAAGTTTGCGTTGTGGATCTGCCGTTGATGTTTCAGTGGGAGCAGATTCGCGGTACCGGCCCGACTTCACCGATCATGAATGGGATGTTGCACAAACAGTTGGCACCATCATGAGAGTTGAGGCCGGGATGCAATTTCGGTTCGATGCCGGTGTTATAGTCGATGAAGACGGGCTTGACCCATCGTCAGAACCACAAACACCACGCTTTGCTTCGTCGAGCAATTCGCAATACGAACATTTGGCTGTTTTCCCAGAAGTAACTGCCGTGGATCAGTCAGCGGCGGTGAAATCGAACGCACCCACGGAACTCGAGCAATTGGGATCAGGCTTCAGCGCACTCGTTCGCGAACGTGGCTGCGTCAACTTTTTGGATTCCGCTGTGAATCCTCCCAGTTTTTCTTTTGTGGCTAACCTGTTTGATGGCCGAACGGATGTCCAAGACGACGTTGATGACGTTGACAAAGCTACCGCTGACACGCAACATGGCACGACTCCACCACACCGTTTTACTGCCATCCCCGCAACCGCTGGCATCCTCCCCAACAACGCACGTGCAAGCAAGCCATTAACTCGCCTCCAAAAACTGCTGTCCTTGCAAGACAGTGTTGACGCGCTTGACGTCAAGTTTTCTCTTCGGACAATTTCCGTGGTCCCGGCCCATGAGGAGGAGATGAAAGGGTCCACAGTATTCAGCAGTCACTTTGGCGATGACGAGGGTGACCTGCCAGTACTACAACCTGATGTCGCACGCGCGGCGCTCATGAGTGCCACGAAAGGGCGGCGAATTCGTGTATTGGCAGGTTCCGCCAACCTTTTTGATATTGATTACGAGTTGAATAAGCCGGTGGATTGTTGGATTCCCATTGAACAATCCCAGCAAAGCGGGAGCACTTCGGCACCTGACGACACATCCAGACAAGCCGGTGACGCACGTGCGCTGGATGGACCACGGCTAAGAGTGGCATTCACTTACTTCGTTCCCGCACTTATGCCTCCGGCGCGTTTGTTGGTGCCACAGGCAATTCGTGAAAACTTCCGCACACGCCGTGGGCAGTCCACTGTCGGAACCCTGCTGATGTTTTACGTGGATCGGCTGACAGCTCTTCCTCAAACGAAGAACGCGCACGGCGGAAGTACACGCTTGGTCATTGTTGCGCGACAAGCATCCAGCCGCAGTGAACCTTCGTCTGAGTTGGTACCATTCGGTCAATTAGGCAATACGCGCCGCGTGGCGCCAGCCCATGTAGTGCTGTCTCGTGAGCTGACCAAAGCTCCAGCGTCGTCGGCAGGCGGTGGCGGATACCAATGGGAACAGAGTGCAGCAAACACTCTCGTTTTACCCACGACAACGACTCGTGGTAGCGCAGCACTGGTGAGTGTCGAGGTTTTCGCGCTTCACCGTCCCGACCCCAAGTATGACGCGGAATGTCTTCTGGGCTCATTTCTTTTCCACTCCAATGAAAGTTCTTTATCTGGTCCTGGTGAGAGCATTGAGAAGCACGTGCTTTCTTTGACCCCGTCAACGGAAACGCGATTCCGAGCTGCGGTCCATGATGTTGACGAGGCGATTCGTCGGGCCGCAGCCACGCCCATCTCTGGTGCGGGATCGTCGTCGTCACTGAGCTCCAACACGCCACCTCCGCGTCTGCAGGCAATCCAGGTGCCTGCGAAATTGGTTGCGCTCGAGGAGTTCTTCAACCCCTCAGAACTTGCTTCGACGTGCCTTGAAGCTCGGAGCTGCGGTGTGGACTTGGAACTTCTTGGGTTTCATTTGGCGCGTGACTGTTTCTCCAGTTCGAGGTCATGTGAACTGAAAAAGTCAAAGGCATTAGAAACTGCAGTTCGCAGGTTACAGCTTGCTTGGCACCACCGACGCGCACGAGAGTGGAGTGACGAGGTGTGTGCCGATGGTCATGGCGACTTGTCACCTGAAAAGTTGATCGCCATAGCAAAACCATTCGCAGCAACGGCCATGCAGCGAGCGGAGGCCGGCGCCTTGCAGCGTAAGATGCAACGCGATTTCCAACTGCAACTTGCGGTTCGACGTGTCCAAAATGCCTTCACTTCCTTTCGTGCAACAGTTGTTGGTCGGCAAGCACTGGGTGCTCAGGACACGCTCGCGCTTGTGATGGGGAGCTCTCGTCAACGCCGTCCGAAACTCCTCGGACGTGGCGCTGGATCCGAGAGTGATGCGGACAGTAGTGATAGTGATAGCGCAGCTGGGGAGACTGGCCCGGCGGATGAGGACCCTTCTCAGAGTAGCAACAAACTGCAACAGGAGAGAAAGAGCACACTTCTGGGCAGGCTGTCCCGAGCTGTCCGCCTGTTCCGCCTTAAGGCTGGTGGTTTCGGTCGTGGGAAATTGAAGCAGCACGTCCAAAAGCGAGACTCGTTCGTGGCACGCGTACAGCTGGCTTGGTTGACCCGAGGGGTTCGCCACCATATAAGCCGCACTGATTCTTATGCACAAAACGGCAGCGGTCAATGGTCTACGGTCCGGCAAGGTGTTGCTCCAGCCAAGGACTGGCATCGGCTGACACAATTTTTTGCTGCTCGAAATCGTAAATTGATCACTGATCGTGATGCTGAAGATCGAGAACGACAAGCTGCGTTGGGGCTCATGGTACGCAGAGTGCAATCTGCGTGGCTGGTTCACCGCGCCCAACAGAGTAAAGACGACGATGATGACACTTCCATGTTGGATTTGGTGTGGGCACGTATTCGGAAATCAAAACAAAAGAAGGGCGACTACCTCCGCCAAATGGCCCTCGTGTTGCAAATGGCATACCGTCGCAGAGAAGCTCTCGTGGAGTACAATAACCGATTGAATGATGCACCGGCGGCGTCCAAAGCGGTGCCAGAAGCTCTCATGCGCGCTAGTGTTCAACGAGTGACCCTTGCTTGGATCCGGTTCAATCGCCGCCAAGGCAGCCCTGCCGCCCTGTTGAAGCACCTTCGACGGGCGTTGTTGCAACAGAAAGTTCAATCAACATCAGGAGTCGGTGCGATCATGGCGCAGAGGTTACAGGAAATGTACATTCAACGAAAATCAAGTCTGACATACCGCAGCTGTTACGTTGTGACCGTGTTTGCTGCAAGAGGAATCCCGCTGCACTGTCGACGTGGCAACTTTGTTCGACTAAAGTTAGTTGATCGCCACGGGCGTGTTGTTGGAACTGCTCAACAAACGACTGCGGTTCATGACCTTGAGAACCCTATGTGGATCAACAGCGCCACCGATTCTCCTGAAGAGCCAGTAGCTGCGGCCATCCCATCCCAGGCAGCGCAAGGCGGTGCCAGCGACCCTAGCCTCGTCGCTGATGTTGAAATCCGTGGCTTGCACTTCGTGTTCCCACACCTGCCCGCGTTCCACCGCGGAGGCGCTCACAGAGACGGTGGTTACGAGAGCAATGAAGAGGATTCCGACTCACGTCACAGTGACGATTCGTATGACAACCAAGACGAACCTAGGTTGCCGGGTGGACGAAGGCGTCGGCGTTCCGACGAATCATCACAGCCAATGTTCGTTTTTGAGTTGTTTCGCGAAACCGATGATGGTGCTGATCTCATCGGCAGTGCGACATACCCAACAAGGGCTGTTGGATTCGGAAAGCATGGAGGCGGGCAGTGGATTCCAGTGAATGCAAAAGATGCTGCAATTCGAGTTGCGCTGTCGTGGGTGGACATGAGTCGATACGCGTCGTCTGTTTTTGCTAACGAAGCAGAAAAAGCCGCAACAGCATGGCGGGAAATGGAAGCAAAGCGCATACGTGAAGAAAGGGCTCGGGAATCTGGAAGACGGCAGGAACAAGCGGCGCCCTCTCAATGGAAAGCCATAGTGCCCACAGCTCGGGTTCGATCCCGAGTAGGTGGACGCGTCACGCGTATGCTCTCGCCGGGAGAAGCAATAAAGCAACATAAAACTGAGTTTGTCGGAGGACGCTTGTGGATCGGATTCCACGACACCGAAGACATTTCCTGGAAGCAAGCCCAAGATCCCGACAGTCGACTAGCTCAGGCTCTTGGGCGGCTCGGTGTGGACCAATCCACAACGCAAGCTGTCATTCCAGCTCCATTGCGCTGGGTGGCTGTGACGAGCCGCCGCCCACCGTACACAGCAAAGTTGTCGCCATTAGACGACGCTGGACTGCCAATGCCTAAATACGCACGAAAACTGAAGGACTCGGCCTTGAAGCGAGCCAAACGAAATCGTGAAAAACACGCACCGGGTCCGACGCACTTGTTGATCACAATTCCCAACGCCAGCAACCTGCCAGAGTATCGACATGGATCCGTAACTCCTCACATTGTCGTCGATTTCGTAGCCCAACGAGACCAAGCATCCCTCAACTCGCGACGAGCAGATGCCATCGGCCTTACAAATGGGCGCCAGGAAGCCGCTCTCACAGATTCCAGCAGCGGAAGTGACAGCGATGACGGCGGCGAAGACGGAAGCGAGGACGACAATGGTTCAGAGGCAACATCGCGTGAGAATATGTCTTTTGTCCGCAAAGCTGTTCGACTCGAGTCGGTGGGGCCCACATCAAACCCATGTTGGATGGAATCACGTGCACGATGTAGCTTTCTTCTTGATGTGCGTGACGTCAATCTGCGCGGACTGAGCAAGCCACGCTTGTTTGTGTCGGTTCGCGATTCCACTGCACCAGAAAACCATCAATCCGCAGAGCCCACGAATCATGCTGCGGGCCATCGGAATGACAATGAAGAGGAGCCAACGGCCGCGCATAGTCACCACAAGAAGCAATTCGTTGAAAAAGTCGATGCATCAAAATGTCTCATTCGCCGAAAGGGGTTGGGGAATGTCGTTGGCGTGGTCACGATTCCGTTGTCAATGCCGTCAGCGGACCCAGCAAGTGCAGCGAGCGCCTCTGAGTTGGATGTTGACGCTCACAGCTCCGAAAGTGTACACCGAGGCAATGGTGGGGGTACTGAGGGTGAATTCAACTTTGAGCGGGTGTACCCGCTTTCCACAGTTGGCATTGTCAACAGCAATCGTGTCGACAGCGCCACACAGCCGACAATAACGGTCGGGCTTTTGTATTTTAATTTGCACGATGTGGCAGCTGCATATGAACACAGTATGAAATTGGAGCAGCTCATGACTGAACAGCGACTTGTCCGCAAGACTCTTCTGTCAAAGATCAACGATAGGGTACTGCAAGTACTGGATATCGTGGCCGATAATTCTCAGTACATTTTGGCGACCAGAGACACGGGCGACACTGGCTTCGTCGCTCTACGTGATCGCAACACTGACTCGACTGGTTCGAGTGTGGACAGCATGACAGTTGTGCGACATCGGTCGAGACGTCGTCGGTCACGTTTATATTCGAACGATGTCATTCGGCAACGCCGATGGGTTCCTTCGGCGGGGCAAACCAAGCGCGTGCATGCGTTAGCCGGTCAAAACCTTGGAGAGCGAACGGCCCGCCTGGCCCAGCATCGTCAACACCTGCTGGAGAGTGTCGTTGTGCCTCTCACTTCCGGGTCCACGTCACACGGCGCGGTTGCAGCAGACACAACTTCGAGCAATGTTATTGGGGCGGACATTGGTTCCGTTTCTGATTCACACCATTCACTTTTGAACTTGCGCGGTCGCGGAGAATCTGCTGTCGCAGTCTTGGAGCGGCGACTGTCCAAGACGCTTAGTATTATGCCAGGATTGTTCAACAATCACGAAATCCGTGAAATGCGCGCAACAGTCGTGATGCTGGCACTGCTCGGCAACAACAACTTCGTCAACGAGTCGAAAGTGTCGAGTCACACTTCACCTGGCCAAGCTGTCATCGGTAATCAAGGGCCGATGCTTCGGAAGTTTTTTGATGCCGTGACAACTTTGACCTTCCTCAGAACCCATGCTTACAACACTGGCGTCTCGCGCAGAGTTGAATTCTCAAAACTGTTCTACATGGCACAGCAAGCTGAACAACTGTCCACCCTACTTCGCCAGGTCGCAAGGAAGTGCCAACTTACCGAATTACTGCGGCTACATTCTGCCGGACGAGATCCCGCACAGTTTTCCGCTGGCCGTGCGGACGGAGTCATTGCGGACGGTCCAGCACTGTTGCTGTTGTCCGAGAAGCTGGCAAGTCTTCGAGCCGGGAATGTGCAGGCGATTGCTCCAATACCGAACGACGCGGATGCCATTGTTAGCGCTTCCAAGTCTGGGCAAAGTATGGAGTTCATTAAGTCAACTTGCGACGCAATAGGACTCATTGGGATAAAAACCAATCCGATCCAATTCAAAGGCGACTCACACAGCTCGAGTGAACCACCGTCTGGCGAGCGAATTGTTTCAGGTCGAATTGTGGGCCTTGCTGTTCCGATATCACAACTGCAAGCAGCCGCCAAGAGTACAAACGGATATTTGTCTGGCGCAGCATCTTCTCTGGCAAAGGACGCAGCTACAGGTTTGCGCGCCGTTAACTGTTTTGTCCGAATTACCGTCGGGGCGCGATCATGGAGGAGCTCCGATCTTGAGCTATGTCTGGGGTGCTTTGCTCCAAAGAGTAGGCTGTCCGACCTTGACGAATTTGACGCAGGTCCAACAGCTTGGCTGTGCGGCGAACAGTCACGCATTCGACGTTCATTGGAAGCTAGCAAAGCTGCCAGCCGAGCGCGTCGCAACGCACTAGCAGAATCTCGCCGCAGTGGCGTTCCTTTGCGAGAAGAAGCAGACGTGCCTAGTTACAAGTTAGACACGTCCGACCTTCTCGTGCTGTCAACAGATTGTAGTAGCGACCGCACTGCATTTGCAATTGATCCACGCAATGTCGGCGACGCCGCCAAGAGAGCCGTGCCCAGGGGTGACGGAACGGGTGCTCTATCCATCGATTTTGCGATTGAAATTGCACGGTTAGATGAGGTTGGGGACGAAGCATGGGCAGAAGTTGGTGTGTGGGCGACTCCACGAGATTACAAGTCGGGACACAGCGAGAATGTTTGTGTCGGGACCACGTGGATCAACACAAGTCGTCATCAATCAGCAGCGACACAAGATGGGGACGCACCCCCGCTGCTGTCTTCACCACTCAACAACTCTCCTCGACTCAGCTACGTGTTGCACAGTGGTTTCACACGCCCCGACGATGTCAATCGACTCGCTCAGCGCGGAGCAGCACTGCATCACGCAGGTCACCTTTTGCGGACAAATATCGGAAAACTGCCTCGTACCACCGTTATGTCGTCAACATTCCCCGAGGAACCCGACAACGTTCATTTCCACGAGCAGCATCCAAACCGAGTTGTGCAAGAGCAAGCGACGAGGCACGATACGAGGAGCCCCACACGTACAGCAACCCGGAGTGACACGGTTGTACATACAGAGCGTGATCAGCGAAATGCTCGAGACACGTCGGGCGTTACACCTCCCAACCCACCTGATAAAGCTGTGCGGTTACAAGTGCTGAAGGGTGGCGCGAAGCGAGGTGCAAAAAAGAATGCGAAGCAGGGAGTGTCTCGGTTCCTGTGTGACGGACTTTTCAAGAAGACACACAAGCCAGCGTTAAGACAGCAATCAAGGGACGCTCACAGCCGCGATGAACAGGCAGCCCCAGCCCCAGCGCCGCAACCCGTTGTCTCAACACACAAAGTCGCTGAACTGGCATTCGAGAGATATTGTCTTCTCGAACGTGAGCAATTAGTGGCGTTGTGTTCCCGACGACAAATTTCTACAGAAGGGTCCGCAACAACGCTGGCTGCTCGTCTAGCTGAAAATGATGCGCGCCAACGACCGCCTGCACCAGCACTCAAAATTGCGTCCCAAAATTCTACGGAATCCGATGACAACAGCGCTGCCAGACCGCAGCCAACTCCTGCGCGTTCGCAAGCGGAGACTCAAGACAGCGACCGGATGTACACAGATACCGTGCAACAATCGCACAGTGGCGCGACACATTCGGAAGGTGACCCCACCGCGCCGGTGTTCAGTCACGAGGAGGCCTCCAGCACGCCGCCCCCGCCGTACACTGAGTCTGAAGACGACTTCGATCAACTGAATCCCATGGCAATTAGTAACTTTGTCACAAGTCAAGTGATTCGAGGGCGCAACTGAACGGCCGTTCATTTGCCCTCGATGCAAGTGGATGCAATGCAAATCTGCCATCCATCACAGAGTATCATGCAAGTAACAAAAAAGCAAGTGATTTTTGATAATAAAATAAATAAGCTGCACGTTTGTTTTCACTCCTCCGTGCGTGCTCTGCTTCGTATCCTCTATTTTTCGGCCAGTGCATTTGTTGAATCGAATTCAATCGGAGAAAAGTAATGGATCGATTTACGTAGTTGTGAGCGCCACGCAGGACAAACATAGTCGTACACGTCGTTTGAAACACGATCATCAAAATATTCAACCCAACGAGTCCTTGTTGTTTGCTCAAATCTCTTACGCTGCGTGGCATTCGCCAGACGATCGTCATTACGAATGTGGGCGTCATCTAGTGTCCTCGCATCGTGGACAAAATTCCAAAACAAATTTCCAAGTGCGTGATGCGTGCGATTGAGGAGAACATACTTTGCCTCGTCGACAAACATTTGCTCTAGGTTTTCGAGTTTTTCGAGCCGCTCGACGTCCGTGACTTCAGGGAACCAGGTGCTACGGGGCCGCTTGTACTTGATGCGCGCACGAAATCTATTGCCGGGTTCAGAGCCATCACCGCCATCTATGTCCTTTGGATAGGGCCACGCAAACAGATAAAAGAGCAGGCACATCGATTGGCCCCACTCCTCTGTGACTCCAACCCATGAGAAAGAGTTCAAGATTTCAACTCGGATATCGTCTCGCCACTGAGGAGAATGTATGTAGTTTGACCGATTGAGAGATGACACTCGGGGCAGAAAATCCGGGAAAGCATGTCGGAGCTGCAAAGACATGGCGGTCTCTTTGTAGTATTCACTACCGATCCATTCGTGTGCAGTGTCGAACCAACTACATCGCGCAGGACTCCAGCCGAACGGGATGTGCTTTCCGTGACATACTTTCTCTTCAAAATATGAAGCACGCTGATCAACAACGCCTCGGAGTAGAGTAATTGGAAGTATTCGGACACCATCACTTCGAGGACTGGCACACTTTGCTTCCGGGAGTAAGCTGTTCGCTGTGCGTACGAAATCGTGGGAGAAAAGACACCTGCAACTCTTCCATTGGG
>Ga0213839_1002578_pt1 | contig 10019 bp, 11 predicted proteins | sample SWPATP21_FD_160075 | JGI IMG/M metagenome (GOLD analysis project Ga0213839, IMG submission 160075) | Coastal seawater microbial communities from Marineland, Florida, United States - SWPA TP2 #1 | ecosystem: Environmental > Aquatic > Marine > Coastal | place: USA: Florida | collected 2016-08-14 | reverse complement strand
CGTCGGCGTACGCGGCTACGATCCGCTTCCTAAGGTCCATCGACAGTGCCGCCGGCATGCCACCTCCCAAGGGCCCGATCACCCGGCGGCGGCATTCGATCAACTCATTCGGCCCGCGCTGTCAGGCGATCACAGTGGGGCCACGGGAAGTTGACACGCCCACCTTGGACCACGCGAAGTACCCGTCGACCAACCGTTGGCTGCGCGCCGCGCGCGCGGCGACGACCTCGTCGGGCGGTCGCCCCTTCAGCTCGCGCTCGATGAGGAACAAGTCCTTCAAGGTGCCGAGCGCGAGGTGCGCTTCGACGGGGTGGTGGTGGAGTGCCTCGAAGAACCGCTTGCGCAGGTGCGACCAACAGCCGCCGCGCGTCAGCTCTTGCTCGCGAACCACTTCATTGAACTCGGAGCCCCCATCGACCAGAAGCAGGTCGCCGGCGTACCCATCGAGCAGCGCCGACGGGAACTTGCCTTGCTTGGTGTCGGTGAAGGCGTAGAAGACCTGCTCTTGGTCGGTGAATGCCCACAGCCGGCCCTTCCGCAGCTTGCCGTTGCCGCCGTCCTGCACCGGCATCCCGGTGTCGTCACCCTGCAGGAAGGCGCCGGCCAGCAGCTCGGCGCGAACAGCCTCGGCCACCACCGACAACACCTTGCCCGCCTTGCCGACCCACGACGACAGCGTGTGCGAGCCGACCTCGAAGCCTTCCCGCTTCATGCGCTTGGCTTGTCGGTTCGCCGGGATGTGGTCGGCAAACTTGTCGACCAGGACGCGCGCCACGAGGCCGTTGGCGGCCATCGACCGGTCCAGCGCGAACGGCCCCGGGGCGGTCAGCACACCTTCGCTGGGGCAGGCCGGGCACGCGCACTTGTCGCGCGTGATGTCGTAGCGGACGAAGTGCCCGGGCACCCACTCGATGCGGAAGGACTCTGCTTGACCGATGACCTTCATCGTCTCGCCGCAGGACGGGCAGGGCGTGGGCTCGGCGGCGCAGTGCACCGCCTGGGCCTCGAGGTGTGCGAACGCATCACGGTTGCGGCGCCTCGGGGTCCGACCCCGCCGCTTCTTCGGGGGCTTCTCGGTCTCTTCTTCGTCGGCCGGGGGCTCGGCCACCGCCTCGCGTGGCGGCGCCGGCGCGTCCGCGAACATCGGCAGTTCCGACTGTTCCGGCGGCACATACCGCTGCGACGCCGGGCCCTGACGCGCCTGGCGGACCAGCCACAGCTCCTGCGCGAGCTCCTCGGCGCGCTTCGTCACCGCTGCAAGCTCTTCCTCGCGGGCCGCCAGCGCCGCTTCATGGGCCTCAAGAACGCGCGCCTGGGCAGCCAACTGGTTGCGCAAACGAGTATTCTCATCCAGGATTTCGGCGAGTCCCGACATGAAGCTATCTATCCCGCACGATCTACTTTGCCAGCACCTTCTCGCGGATTCCATCGCTTCAATCGGCGGGCCTTGGCGAGGTCGATGCCCTCCATCAAGGCGGCGAGCTCGGCGGGCGTGATGGTGCCGCGGTCGGCGTCGAACAGCGGCCAGCGGAACCGGCCTTTCTCCAGCTTCTTGTACAGCATCAGGAAGCCGCCGTGCGTCCAGACCAGCATCTTGAGGCCCTTGCGGGTGCGGTTGGTGAACACGAAGAGTGTGCCGTCGAGCGGTGCTTCGCCGAGCTGCACCTCGCAGACCGCCGCGAGGCCGGCGATACCCTTGCGGAAGTCGACCGGGTCGCGGGCAACCAGGATGCGTCGCGGCGTGGGAATCAGCACGCGGCCTCGAGGACGCGGCGCAGCAGGGTCAGGTCGGTGTCGTGGTCGACGACAATGTGGGCGGGAAGGTCATCGAAGGCGATGACCACTGTGCCTTCGCTTGGCTCGTGGGATGACACGGTCACTGCGTCGAAGCGTACGGCCGCCGGCGGCCCCTGCTTCCGCGCGGCCGTCGACGACGCCTTGCGTGAGCGGCCCAGCCGCGACCGCCACCAGGCCAACGTCTTCGCGTTCACACCGCGCGCCTCGGCGAACACCCCGATGGTCTGTCCGGACGCCTCATGCTCGTCGATGATGGCCGACCACCGCTTCGCGGCTGGTGTCTGATGGACCATGGCTGCCTCCTGCAGCCCGAGTCACGTGATCAGGGCGCAGGCGGTAGATGCCGCAAGAGTGTGGATACTCCTTCGACGGGCTTGGCACAATGTGGACAATCAACGGCCATCGGTCTCTCCTGCTGGTCGTGTGGTGGACAGGGCGGGTCGTTGCTCACGGATGCGGATCAAGGCATCCACGGCCTGTTCGTCGGTGAGACCAGGGTTGAGGTCTCGGTAGGCGTCGACGGGGCTCATCATTCCGCCCTCGACGAGTTCGAGGAGGTGGCGGCGCTGCTGTGCAAGCTCCTCACCCGAGCGGGGGACCCCGTGGTACGTCACCTGGTACCGGCCCTCTGGGAGGGAGCTGCCCGTGGCCCGGTTGTGCTGCATGGCGGTGATCGCCATGGTCCGCTCGTCGCCGGCACGGAACTGGGGCTCGATGCGACGCTGCTGCTCGCGTTGAGCATCCCGGCTGACGCTGAGAGCCAGTCCGGAGCGGGGATCTGCCGACATCCTCTGGAGGTCCGCCGGGTTGATGCCGGCCTGCGCGATCAGGGACCGCTCGTAGACCTCGATGACCGACCACATGTCCATCGGCGTGATGGGCGGCTCCCACTGGCCCACGTTGGGGCTGTGGGCGTCATCCATGGGCTGGAGCAGGAGCACCGTGCAGGGGTCGGGGATGATGGTGCCGGTGTTGGCGTCGATCCCTGCCGGGTACAGGCCCGACATCCATCGCTGAGACCACGATGAGGTGGCGGTCACATGCTGGAGCTGGGTCCGCAGGACCGCCAGATCGAGCGTGCCTTCAATCATCGAGCGGAGATGGTACGGGTCGTAGATGTCGCCGGTGCGGGCTGCCCGGTACTGCACGTAGGGGATGCGAGGGCGACCGAGGCTGTCCCGCCACTGCTCGGGCCAGCTCGTCTCGTCCCGGAACAGTGAGGTCACATCCCGGACCTCCCCGTCCCTTGCTCTTCGCACGATGCGGTAGGCCGGTGCCTCCGGGTTGGAGACATCCAGCTCGTCCCAGAGCCACTCGATGCCGTCATCCGTCTCTCGGGGACGGGCGTGCCACAGGATGTCGGCCTCGGAGGGCCTCTGCGGGTTCGGGTGGCAGACCACGAGGTCGGGGTAGACGGGCGTGTAGACCGCCTCCCACTCGGCCGTGATGGGGTCTGGAGCCACGTCTACGTGGAGCCACATCTCCCGGAGGCCCAGCGTGTACATGCAGACCCGGGACATCAGGGGCCACAGGTGGGCCTGCGAGGCCAGCTCCGCCGCTGCTCGCTACCGGGCAGGCCGTTGACCGATGGCCAGCGGTCGTACATCGTCGACAACGTCGAGAAAACCGTCCGGTAGGGGTTGGAGCCCATGTCCGGTGGGCCAATCTTTGTCGTGCGTTCGGTCCCGAGCCTGAGCTGGAGTCGGCGGACCACGTCGTCGGCGTGGTCGTTGTCCAGGATCCTGCGAGCCCGCCGGGTGAACTCGATGCGGGCCATGTCGGTGCCGTGGGGGCCCGACAACGGGGGGAGGGGAATAGATGCAACCATGGCTTGATCCTACCGATGAAACTCAACAAGCAATCAAACGACCTTGACGGTGGGCATGGCGGGGCGAACCCCTTTGGTCCACCAGGGCGAGGTCAAGTACCGGAGGGTGTCCACCTGGTCCTTGCCGGGATTGTCTCCATGCCCGGGACCGGTCCAGATCGTGATGCCCTCGATGGTCCGCTCACATCGGGGATGGATGAAGAAGGAACCACGAACCATGGCCTCGTAGAGCCACCGAGCTGATGGCTGGACGGACACCCGGTCCCAGCCTCTCTTCGCTGTCTTGATCTCCGGGCGAAGAGCAGCACGGGGGGTGCCCAGTGCCTTGGCCACGTGGGCCATCAGATCCCGGTTGCTCTTCTGGCGGCCGGAGCCGGGCAGATGCGTCCGATCCCCAATCGCGAAGTCCACATCCCGCCAGTGGAGGTTGTGCCGGGCAAGCATGGCCAGGATGCCCCGGGCGTCGTCCTCCGGGATGGCCAGGCCCGTCTCGTCCGTGTACTCGTCCACGACATAGACCCTGGGCCCGTGCTCGGTCTCCTCGATGTAGGCGAGCACGGCGTGCTGCTTGCCTGGCTTGTCGCCGTGGTCGATGGCCACGTGGACCCGGAGTGGGACGCCCTCGGGCAGGAAGGTCGAGACGTGAGACCCAGGGATGCTCGGGTCGGAGATGAAGCAGTCGAGCCAGGCCCCGATGAGTTGGCTCCTGAAGTGCCCGTGGAGTGCCGTGTCGGCGATGGCCGCAGGTGTCTCCTCGACGAGCTGGTCGATGTACGCCTGGTCCATCGGGGTGCCGTCCTCACAGGGCAACGGCCGGGTGTCTCCGAGGGGCGTGACATTCTCCACCGATAGATCGTGGCGGTGGTAGTTGATCTTGCCGGCTTTGACCTCGTCTTCTAGCCATCTACAGTCGGAATTGATCGGGGTAGCGGTGAACCCGAGCACCCCTCGGGTTCTGCGAAGGCGAGCCCGCAATTCTCGGTACACCGGCTCGGTGGTGGGCTCGTCGACGAGCACGGCGTGGACCGTGCCTGAGGCGACCGCGTGGGGGCCTGCCATCGTCGTCTTTAGTAGGATCACACTGCCATTTGCGAACTTCACGGAGGTGTTCTTCCCTCGGAATCCACGAGCGGGGCCCAGGTACTCCACGGAGTCGGCGAGTTCGTCTTTTGGGAGCAGCTTCCAGAGCTTCTCCTGAATCGAGAGGCTCTGCTGGTGGGAGAACGTGCAGATCCACGCTGTGATCGGTGGGTCGTGCCGGATCGGGTGAAATCGTGAGTTTCCCCGGCACAGCTCGATCACCCAGGCGAGACCGGCGGTCGTCTTGCCGCCGACTTGCTGGCCGAGAGCGAGGAGCTTCGCCCGGTTCTCCCCGCCGTCGTCGGTCAGCCAGGCAGGCCCACTGGGGTGGCGTCCACCGGATGAAGTCGATGGGATGCTCGTCTCGCTCGACCCGGAGCTGGGAGAGGCCCCGGAGCGTCACGCAGACGCCCCGTCGATGATCCGCTGGCGGAGGTCGGGGGGAAGGGCTCGAAGGTCATCGATGGCGACCTGGACCAGCTCGTCAGGGGCCAGGTCCATCTCGGGTGATGCCGTCGCCGCCATCTTGGCCACGATCTCCGCCTCCGTCTTGATGAGCCTCTCTGCGGCCACGTAGGAGCCGGCCTCCGTGCTTGCGACGCGCATCCGACGCACATCGGCCAGGATGCCCCTCATCAGATCGCCGGGGTGCTCCTGGTCGATGGCTTCGACGGCAGCCTCACTGGCGGTGAGCTGGTCCAGCTCGTTGCGGGCCTTCCGGGCCTGCACCTTGGCCAGGTTGGCTGGGCCAAACGACCCAGCCTGGAGTGCTTCGCGTGCAATCCGTTCGTGTTGGGTGATGGCATCTTCGAGGTACGCACGCCTCGACTGCGTCACCGCCTTCGTCTTCCTGGCCATAAACTCTCGCAGAAATCTGCTTTTTTACAGAGGGGGAGAGCGAGAGGTCGGGGATCAAGTGGGGACCCTACTCGGATCAGACCACACTGCCCCGCCCGCTAGCAGACATCGTATGGTCCTATTGTACCCACGGGTTACGATGACTGTGCGGAATAATCGTGGCTCGCTGCCCGCTCGTGGAGTCCGGCGTGAGGTTTGTTGGCTGGTGCAGACCTGGCCATCGAGGGACGTGAGAGCCTGTGAGCTGAAGCACCCCCCCACCGAAACGCAGAGCCTGGTTACGCCAACCTGGTGACGACGGAGGGTGGGCATGGCCTTGACATCGATGGAGCTGCTGGAAGCCTGTCTGGAAGCCGAATTCGAGGTGACGGTTGAGGACATCCTCAACATGCTGAAAGCGAAGACGAAGGAGGACCTACACCTCGACTGGAAAGGCGGTGCCTTGTTCGACAACCCGAAGCACGCTGCAAGGAAAATCCGTGAGTCCGTCACAGGGTTCGCGAACGCAGACGGTGGTGTGCTGGTGCTTGGCGTTAACGGTGGAGATGCTGGGAGCGGCGAGGAGGCGTTCACGCTCCGACCATGTCCCCCGAGGGCTGGAAGGAAGGGCAAGACCCCAGCCCTTGCGTGGCTTGAGCAGGTCCTAGCACCTTTCACGCACTACTTCTCCTTCATGGTCAGATACCTTCGGATTGAGAACGAGGAACAGGAGGAAGCAGCAGGTGAGGAGCCGGGGCTGATCATGTTCGTGGCAGTCCGTCGCTCGCCAACTCTCGTCGCCGCAGTTCACTCGAAGTTCTTCCTTCGTCAGCATGACTGCACGAGGGAGATTGAGCCATTTCTATTGGCGGACCTAATGTTGGGTCGGAGACAACAGCCCAACTTCAGAGCTAGGATTCACGGTCGTCCGAGGAAGGAGTACCAAGCCGCTCTTGTGCCCCACACCGTCATCAAGTTCAACGTTGTCTTGGAGCCCAACTCGCTTGCCTGGGCTGAGGAAGTGACCTGGGGATACGTCATCAACAGTGCCGCAGCGGTGGAGCAGGTCTACGCAATTGGGGCTATTGAACCCTTCCTTCGGCTGATGCCGACAGACGACTTCTTCAGTGAACGGAGCTACTTTCAGGGGCGTACTCGACTCGTGGGCCCACTACGGAATGTGCTGGACTTGACAGTTTGCTGTGCGATGCCGGACGCATGGTGTGTTGAAAGGGAGCTAGTTCGTCGGCAAGGGCTTCAGGGTGCCCAACCCGTTGGAGCATGGCAGATCTTCAATGTTGGGGCACTCTATGTTGTGGCAAAGAACATGGCACCGCAGTGGTTTCACCTTGTCTTTCCTCCAGGGCCTCGTCGGCCGGAGTGGGAGCCACTGGTCGTGCCAGCAAGCACTCCCCTTGTCTGCCAGTTCTACAAGAACGGCGACACGGTGCTTCCGTGGGTCCTGCCCAACGAGGTTTTGCGGGCATTGGAGGGACGTTGAACGTTGGGAGTAGTGCGGCTCATCCTACCGTTGCCAGCTCGGTGATCCGCCGGAGACGTGCGGCAAGCTGGCTGATGACCTGGGCAGGGTGGTCATCTTCCGGGCTCAAGCCAAGGCCCTCGATGGCCGCCACGGTCTCGCGGATGATCTGGTCGTGTGCCCATGCCCTGCTCTGCCGATCCCGAGCGACCGCCAGCATGACCTCGATGGGGGCGGGCCGACAGTCGAGGGCCTCTGCGAGTTCGTCGAGGGAGGGAGGGCAGGTCATTACCTGGACACCGTCAGCCATCGCTCTCACAGCCCGGAGAAGGACGCCTGTGGGGACACGAGGGTCCAACCCTAGGGCGGTGGCCAAAGCGGCCTGTGAGACGCCCTGGGGACCTGTGAGATGCCAGTGGTCCCCTCGGGGGGACCGAGCAGCCAGGTCGTCCTCCCCGAGGGAGTACAGGGCGTTCCTCACCGCCCGAAGGCCAGCACCCCGAGGGTGGGTCTCGACCAGCTCGGTCTCGGTTAGGCCGTGGGGGTGGGCCCCGAGCTGTCGGAGGACGTGGCTCCTCGTGGTCCAGCCATTGGCAGTCGAACGCAGGAGGTCTCGAACCCTCTCGACCCGACCGGTGGAGACCAGCTCGTCCACAATGGCCTCGGTCTTGTTGTCGTCGAGGCCGTGGTAGTGCCGTGCCCTGTTGGCCAGACGGGAGACCGCGATGCCCTCGGTTCCTCGCTGGTGGATCTCGTCCTCCAGCAGGTCGAGGTCCTCGTGGTGGCGGTGGTGGGCGATCTGCTCGTGGGCGGGGATGATCCTAGGCATGGTGCTCTCCTCATGCTCGATGCCGCCCTGAAGTGGACGGTCACCTACATGGGGTGGCCTAGAGGAGGATCACCGAGGGGGAAGGCAAGAAAACTGGTGGAACCTGGGCGTGGAGGTCCGGATCGGAGGATCTTCCCGTGTCCGATGTGCGAGGCTGGATCGTCTTCAACGAGAACAGAGGAGGTCTGATGAACTACGAGGGACCCTGGCGGTGCGACACCTGTGGGCAGTTGATCGAGGAAGCAAGGGATGGATGGGTTGAGTGGGTCACGGTTGGGATTCCGACAAGGACCTGTAGAGACCTACGGCTCGTCCACTCTGCGGGATACCATGTCCGCAATGGTGCCGATCCTCGGAAACGAAATGCAGGCAAGTGTCAGTTCAATGAGAGGCGTGAATACGCAAAGGACGGGGGCACGGTCGCTGACATGGGGCTGGATAGCTTCCAAGGTCCCGATGGTCTGACCTATCTGCTGGAGAAGCTCTGCGATGACAACGGATTCACTCGTGAGGAAATCGCGGTCATGATCATGCGCATCCACGTCCCCGGCTACGACGTGGCCGGTGCGTACTTCAACCAGGCGATTAGTGACGGTGAGGTCGAGCCGAACATGCGGCCAAAGTTCTATCGGCAGTCGCAAATCGACCGGGTGGTGTCCATGTATGTCGAGGGTCAGGACTAAACGTCTGTTCTGGGTCCACTCAGGCCCCATCAGGCGTATGTCGATAACGACGGTTCTAACTGGTCCGTCCAGATCTGAGCAGAATGCCCCACCAGATCTGGTGCACCTTAGAGCTAGAAGGAGCTAAGACTTGCCCACCAGATCTGGGCTGAGGCCCACCAGATCTGAGCAGGGAGGTCCACCAGATCTGAGCAGAGAAGTCCACCAGATCTATCTAGGTAGAGTTGAGAGCAATAGATGGAGCAAAGATAGAGTGAGAGGTAGCTAGCGACCACACGCTCTGGTTTAGCTCTTCTCTCAGCCCTTCCGCCCCTGCGGGGCGGACGCAGCCCTCGATCACCTACTACTGAACGGGAAAATAGTTCAACATCGTCCTTCGCCAGTATGTCTGGAAAGGGTGGTCCTCGATGACCGCTGAACAGTGATTTTCATGGTTGCCGAAGTGTTCGTCTGTGAGCATACTTTAGGCGACCTGATGAGGTCCTGCGTTTTCCTCCTGTGGGAGGGGGATGATCACCCCCTCCCACCCACCGCCTGGAGGAGTCGTGGTTAGGAGGAGAATATGAAAGAACGGGACACGTATGTTCAGCCGTTCCCCTTGGGAACCCTGGTTGATCCAACGAAGTCGAAGAAGGCTCGTCTGATGGACTACTACACCATCAGGACTCGTGGTAGCTCTGATAGGTGGGATTGGACCTCCGATGAGCAAGTAGCCATCCTGGTTGGCTACTCGTCTGTGAGGCATCTTCACCGAGACCGTCGATCCCTGATCGAACAGGGGCGTCTCCTGGTTGAGGAAGTCCCTGACGATCAGCTCCGCTATCGGTCGGGGAAGCTCCGCTATCGGATCAACCTCGAAGCCGAGCCCCGTCTGTCAGACGAGGCCCTGGCTGTCTGGAACCAGATCAACAGTGGTGGTCGCTACCGCTACGTCCACGAGGTTGAGGTCGAGGAAGAACGGCCGAAGAAGAGCAACTTCATCCCGAGGGTCTACCTGGCGGGCGAGCGAGTCCTCAGTGCTCTGTCGGACTCGCCCATCTTGGCCCACTGGACGGAGCTGAAGGCCCTCCCAGCGAGGTTGCCCTGGTTGACGGCTGAGGGTCGGGACCGCAAGCAGTTCTGGCAGAAGCGACTTCGCTTCGCCACGGCAGACAACGTGGCCCTGGCGGGCATCTCCGATGCGGACCTCCGTGGCCAGGTTGGCCTGCTCGGGCTCGCGATGTGGGCAAGGAGGCGTTGCCCCGACGGCATGGTCAACGGTGCTCCCGTCAAGGTGGGCCTGGCAGTCATGGCCCTGAAGGACGACATCACCAAGCCTGATTGGGCGTGTCAACTTCCCGTGGCCCCACTGTGATCGCCTGACAGCGCCGATCAGCCATCTTGATTGAACCCGCAGTGGGTGAAGTACGCCTCGGCCTCGGGGGGCTCGATCATGTCCATCGCCATCGCCACCGCCGTGTTCAGGGCCTCGTATGTGCGGGCCTT
>Ga0213839_1002573_pt1 | contig 10028 bp, 10 predicted proteins | sample SWPATP21_FD_160075 | JGI IMG/M metagenome (GOLD analysis project Ga0213839, IMG submission 160075) | Coastal seawater microbial communities from Marineland, Florida, United States - SWPA TP2 #1 | ecosystem: Environmental > Aquatic > Marine > Coastal | place: USA: Florida | collected 2016-08-14 | reverse complement strand
GATAATCAACCGCACCGGCATCGAGCGCTGCAGAATCGAGAGCTTCATCTGATTGCCCGGTAAGCATGATAATCGGGCCGCGAAAGCCATTTGCCACAGCCCGTTTTAGTACTTCGAGGCCATCTGATGCGCCTAAGCGATAATCTAACAAACAAATATCATGTTTGTTTTCGCTAAGCTCACTAATGGCCTCTTCAGGGCAACTTAACCACTCAACATCGAATGTATGGGAACCTAATTGGTCTAGGTAGTCGCAAGTAAGAATATAATCGTCTTCGTCGTCTTCTACTAAGAGTAATCGGGTTACCTTGTCTAACATTCTTATTCCTTATTCCAATTAGCTTAATTAAGTATTTATGCGAATTGGACTTAGTCGTTCTGCGAGGGTGGTAGCTCTACAAACTCTACCCAGTATTTCCCTAGTGTTTGCATTAACTCAACTAAACCTTCAAAAGTAACCGGTTTAGTGATGTATGATGCAGCGCCCAAGTCGTAGCCTTTAACCATATCTTCTTCTTGTTTTGATGTGGTTAAAATCACTACTGGAATACCCTTTAAGTTAGGGTTGGCTTTGATGGCTTGTAATGCTTCTCGGCCATCCATACGCGGCATATTTAAATCGAGTAAAATCAAGCCCGGACGAGGCGAGTTTTCTTTTTCACTAAATTTGCCTTTACGCTCAAGGTATTCAAGCAACTCTACACCGTCTTCAACAAAAAACAGCTCGTTCAATACACGGCTTTCGGCCAATGCATCTTGGGTTAATAAACGATCATCTTCGTCGTCATCAGCCATTAAAATGGTAATTGGTTTAACTTTATTAAGTGGCATTACGCCTCTCCTTGTAATGTGAAAAGCGATGCTTCCACGGGTAGTTTAAGGGTGAAGCTTGCACCCTCACCAACGCGACTGCTTGCGGTTATTTCTCCGCCATGACGCTCAACAATACGACGACAAACCGATAAACCTATGCCTGTACCTTTATATTGAGAACGACCATGCAGTCGCTGAAACGGAACAAATATTTTTTCAAGATACTCTTCAGAAAAGCCGATGCCGTTATCTGAAATGGTAATAACTTCCCACTCCACATCACTATTGTGAGCTTCGCTAAATTCTGACGTTCGCTGGTATATAATATCAATCACAGGCGCAACATTCTCACGTCTAAACTTCACCGCATTTGAAAGAATATTTAAGAACAATTGCAGCATTTGGCTTGGATCGGCTTGAATATGCGGTAAAGTATCAAGATTAACCGTAGTTTCAGATTCTTTTATCGCAATTTCAAGATCATCAAGAACTTCTGCAACAACTTCATTTAAATCAGTATCAGTAAAATCTTTACCACGGGTGGTTACGCGTGAGAACTCAAGCAGGTCATTGATTAAATTAGACATACGCTGAGCCGCATTTTTCATCCGGCTAATATAGTCGATGCCTTTTTCACCTAGTTCATCTTTGAACATCTTTTCAAGGCGGTCACTGAAGGCTTGGATCTTACGCAGTGGCTCTTGTAAATCATGACTTGCAACAAAAGCAAAGTCTTCAAGCTCTCTGTTTGAGCGGCTTAGCTCATCAGAATAGATAGTTAGCTCTTGCGTACGTTCTGCAACTTTTGCCGCTAGATTCTCGTTTTGATTTTCAAGCTCAGCTCTGTATTTAGCTTGGTTGCGTAAGTTGATACGTGTTAATACAAACATACCTATAATCAATAAGGTACTGGTCACAGCCGTAATAGCAAATGTAATCTTCGCTTCGTTTTTGATTTGCGAGAGCTTTGCAAACTGCTCTATCTTAAAGTTAAGCTCTCGCATTTGTATTTCATCAACTGCTGTACGAATATCTTTATATAGATCGCGACCTTGGTCTGTTAGTAACAAGCGGCGAGCCTTAACGTCTTTATTTGCAAGGGCCAGATCAGTTGTTTTAGTCATTACCGCCACTTTGTCGTTTACCAAATGTATTAAACGAGCAATGCGGTCTGCTTGCCCTTCAATTTCTGAGTGCAAACTTTTCACAAGCATGATCTGCGCCTGCATTGAAGCGATTGCATCATTGTAAGGGAGTAAATAATCTTCTCGGTCACTAAGTAAATAACCACGCTGACCTGACTCAGCTTGCACCACAGATAAGTGCAAACGCTCAATCGCGGTGTTGAGCGAATTGGTGTTATCAAGACTACTTTGTGTTTCGGTGAGTGAGCGAATGCTATTAAGAGCTAAAAACGCATTAGCCACCACGATACAGAGCACCACAGCTATAAAGCCTGCCCAATTGACCGCTATCTTTCCTTTTTGTTTTTGCATTTGCTTCCTAATCTATGAGTGCTTAATCTGCAGCGTGAGTGTCACTTATTTCTTGTAAGTGCTCACTACACTGCTGACAATTAGCTATTATTTTATTTAATGCCTCTAATGCTTTTTGTTTTGGCATATCATTTTCTAATACGAGCTTAACTAACTCTGCATTCATTGAGATACGGTTCAGCGGCGCACGGGCATCGTGTACCATTTTTCGTAAAGACTCGTTATTATTCATAGCTATCCTTTTATTTGTATTCGCCAATGCCTCCATAAGCATTTAAACGGTTATAAAGTGTTTTCGTACTGATCCCCAGCATTTGTGCTGCAATCGTCTTGTTACCTTGTACTTTATCTAAAGTAGCGTGGATCAATTCTTTTTCAACTTCTTCAATGGTTTGCCCTGCAACAACTTGGTTTGCTTGGCTCTCTTTATTCACTTTAGAAAATGGCGACTCTAGCGATTCAGGTAAAGTAATAGCTGTGCCTTTAGGGTCACTCATAATAAAGGCGCGGTGAATAGCGTGGCGAAGCTCACGCACGTTACCTGGCCAATCATGGGCTTCAAGCTCTTTGATTTGCACCGCTTGCCATTTAAAGTCGGTGCCGTTTTCTTCATTAAGCTGCTCTAAAAAGGCATTGGCAAGCAGTGGAATATCTTCTTTGCGCTCACGAAGCGGTGGAATATCAATGGGGAATACCGCTAAACGAAAGTAAATGTCTTCACGTATAACATTGTTTTGCGCAAGATCGGTCAAGGTGCGGTTGGTTGCAGAAATAACACGGCAATTTACTGCTTGCTCTTTTGTGCCACCCACTCGGGTTACTTTTTTACTTTCAAGTACACGTAGTAAGTTTGGCTGCATATCAATTGGCATTTCAGTTACTTCATCTAAAAACAAAGTACCACCAGCAGCTTGTTCAAACACACCCTCTTTACGCGCAATAGCCCCTGTAAACGCGCCCTTTTCATGACCAAAAAGCTCGCTACCAATCAGCTCTTTTGAAAATGCACCACAGTTAGTTGCCACTAAAGGGCCATCACACTCAGTCGCATTGTGTATCGCCTGCGCCACCACTTCTTTACCGGCACCACTTTCACCCATCAACATTACATTGGCAGAAGTGGCTGCAACACGTTCAATCATAGTGTAAAGCTTTTGCATCACCTCAGATTCACCTATTAGAGTGCCGAAGTGGCGTTTAATCGCTGGCGTTGCTTTTTTCTTAGGGGCTGCTTTTTTAGGGTTAAGTACACGCTCAATGTCTTCGCGTTGCAGTGGCTTAACTAGGTGGCCGACATTTGGCTCACACATTTCAGCCAACTTACCTTTTACTGAAGGGTGACCTGAAATTAACGTAACACGAGGCGATTGACCGATAGCTTTTAAGTGCTCTAGTAAATGAAGGCCGCTGCCATCTGGCAACATAAAATCTAAAAAGACATGATCAAACGTGTTGTTTTCAAACCATTGCTCAGCTTCAGCAAGGTTCGCTGCGGTATTTATATTGTGTCCTAGGAACTCAACTATATGACAAACTACATCGCTAAATTCACTGTCATCATCAACTAAAAGTACGTTCAACATATTAATTTCCTAAGCTTTTTCTACCATTCTACGCAAAGTTTTTTCGAAAATAAAACTAAACGTTAGATACCTAAATAGTTCTTAATTCCAGTTATATTACCTTATTAGTTTCAATTTGGGGTAAGCATAATGAATTAAATGCGAAAAAAAGGTTATTATGGCACGTTCAATATTAAGCTAAGCTGTACTTGCATTAATTTAAAGTTGTAATCCTATGAAGTTATTAAGAAAAGTAATTCACCCAAGTTTAAGTAATGACTATGGAACGGTGTTCATTCGTCACACTGCCCGCGCCATTGTTTTAAAAGGTGAACAAATACTACTTTTATACACCGCCCGTTATGATGACTACAGCCTACCTGGTGGTGGCGTTGATGAAGGCGAAAGCATTGAGCAAGGACTCCTGCGAGAGTTACATGAAGAAACGGGTGCACTACAAATTCAAATAAAGCAGCCATTAGGATTATACGAAGAAATCAGGCCTTGGTATAAAGACGACTTTGATTGTGTTCATATCAAATCCTATTGCTACTTCTGTGAAATTAGCGATGAATTTGCAGACCCTAAAATGGAGCATTACGAAGTGCAAAATGGCATGCACCCTAAGTGGGTGAATATTTTTGATGCCATCGCACACAACGAAACCACCATGGCAATGAGTGAAAAACAGGGGCTATCGATTCAGCGCGAGACCTTTTTATTAAAGCTCATTGCTGACACTCTTTAAGTTATTTTACATTACTTTACGCAACCATCAGATATTGTGGCAGTCTATACTTATAGTTAAAGCCAATTATGAGAGTAAACCATGAGTAAGGTAGCCCCCCTTTCAAAGCCAACCATCCTTTTACATTGGACCGTTGCCATTTTGTTTATCGGCGTATTCGCGATGGGCATTTATGTTGCTGATTTTGCCGAGCCACCCGCTAAATTTACTTATATGGGTTGGCATAAATCAATGGGCTTAGTGGTATTAGTTTTTGCCATTACAAGGCTTATTTGGCGTATTAAAGAAGGTGCATTACCCGCGACATCTGCAATGCCTAAATGGCAAACAGCGATTGCTCACCTCACTCATGGCTTATTATTACTTGCAACTCTAGCTATGCCGTTATCAGGTTTTATCATGAGCTATGCGGGTGGTCGTGCAATTAGCTTCTTTGAGTTTGAGCTATTGAGCGCACCAGAGAAAACACCTTGGCTTGCTGATGCAGGCAGCTTTGTGCATCACAGTTCAGTGCTTATTATCGTGGTGATTTTAGCCTTACACATTGCCGCAGCACTTAAACACCAGTTTGTTGACAAAGATGGCATGCTTAGTCGCATGCTAGGTAAGTCTTAAATCAAATTTAAGCGGGCTTAGGGTGAGCATAAAAACGCCATAAGCCCACTAAATTACTTATTAAAAATACCGTTTCCATTACCACTGCTAGTGGTGAAAAAACCAAAGTGTTATGGGCTATCCAACCAATCGTGCCAACAATCATCAGTATGCGTAAGGTAAAATCTTTGCCTTGGAATGAAGCATAAGTTTGCAGTAACGTTGCCGACAGCGCGATAAAGCTAACCCAGCTTTGCCAAGTAAATAGTACTGCGCTAATACTCAAAAGCATAAAAGCTATCATCACCCAGGTTTTGCGGGCAAAAATACAATAGCCATAACGTAGTGCTGCAATCAGCATTAAGCTTGCTGCACTAAAGTTATCGAGCAGCATAAAGTGCAGAGATGTCAGTAGAACCGAGCTAAACAAACAAGCTAAAATTGCCTGCCTTTGTTCAAACTGAAATGAAGCGAAATCGAGTAATGTGGCAATGGCAACTAAGCACTGAGATAAAATAAACATAACGACTCCTGAAAAACCAGCAGTGTAATGTTCACTATTTTGCTGCGCCTTAACTTAAGTTAAGACGCCGTCTAATTCGCGATAAAGAAATCGCAGAGATCCCTAAATACATAGCAACCTCGTTTAAACTCAGTTGTTCAAGCCAATGCGGCTTTTGTTCTAGTAAATATTGGTAACGCTGCTCAGGGGTATTGAGTAATAAAAACGCTTCTTTTGCTTCTTTAAACAATAATTGCTGACTAATTAACTGATGTTTTATTGCTTGCCAGTCGGCACTATCAAGTAAAGCCAAAGGCACCTTAATAAGCTCAGCATCACGTATTACTTTTAGCTGATAAAGCGCTGGGGTTTTAATTAACCAGTTACCATAAAGCAGTGCAAATTCATCTTGAAAGTAAAACTCTTTACACTTTTGCGTACCCTGCGAGGATGCATGAAATGCCCCAAGCACCCCAGATATAATTAAGTAACCTGCATCTTGTTCGTCGCCTTGCTGCAATAAAACATCACCTTTAGCGTACCGCTTTATAGCGCATTGCCCTGCAAGTTTGTTACGAAATTCACCGGCTAGCTGATGATAACTATCACCTAGTGGAAGTAACTGGGTATCAGTCAAGACTGCCAACCTTGCATTAGTAATTCAGTAATTTGCTGGGCGTTAACCCCTTCTCGAACCACAAAGCGCTCACCACACCAAAGCGGAGAAAAACCACTATCGCCTTTAGTCTCTGCTTTTGCACGTAATGCCGTCATCGCAATCGATGCATATGGAAAGGGCGGCGCTTGCTCTGGCATCGCCCCTAACTCTTGCATCACTCTGTTGCGTATTCCTCGTGCTGGGCGACCAGAGAATAAGGTTGTCAATTCTGTTGAGTCTGGCTTAGCCGTTTTTAATACTTCACGATGTAAAGCACTTGTTGTCGCTTCTTCGCAAAGTAAATAAGCGCTCCCCACCTGCACAGCAGATACACCTAATGCTTGGTACTGAGCTACATCTTCAGCTGAGCAAATTCCACCTGCTGCAATAACCGGTATTTCAAGCTCTACACATTCTCGCACTAATTGCGCTGTGGTTGGTTGCAGCGATAAATCCATCGATAAAAAATGACCTCGGTGACCACCAGCTTCAATCCCTTGTGCAATAACCGCATCGGCACCATTTGCTTGTAACCAGCGCGCTTCGTCAAGCGTTGTGGCTGATGAAAGAACAGCCCCACCCCACGCTTTAATCTGAGAAACAATCTCTTTACTGGGCAGACCGAAGTGAAAACTCACAACAGCGGGCTTATAAGGCGCGATAATATCGATCACTTGTTGATTAATTGGCTGGCGTGAAGCGTTACGGGTAAATTGTGAGGCATCGACAGCAAACTCATCAAAATAAGGCTCAAGCACATTATGCCAAGCTGTTTGCTGAGCCAGTGTATAGTCAGGTGTTTGATGGCAAAAGAAATTAAGGTTGTACGGCTTATCAGTATGCTGACTAATGTAATCAAGCTCTGAGACAAGCTGCTCAGCCGATAGCATAGCGCAAGGTAACGAGCCAAGCCCCCCTGCTTCACACACAGCCACTGTCAGTTTGGCGTTTTGCACACCTGCCATCGGCGCTTGAATAATCGCAAGTTCGGTATTTAACACAGAATTTATCATTACGTATTCCTTGTAAGTTTTGCAGCCTGTTGCAGTTTTTACAGAAAAAGAGTGCCTAGCTAATATTAAGTTAAAATAAAAGGCAATTAAATCAGATAGCTAGGATATCGAAAATTAGGTATTAGCCTTGCAAACCTTTTCCTACAATTTTGTAAGGAGATAATGATGACTGATACTGTTACTACAATCAATCCAGCCAATGAGCAAACCTTAAATACGTATAATTTATTATCATTGCAACAAGCACAGAGTGAAGTTGACCAATGTCATCAAGCTTTTTTAAAGTGGCGCACAACATCCCATGAACAGCGCGCTAAGTTACTTAATCAACTTGCACAAGTAATTGAATCAAACCAGCAAGAGTTAGCCCAGTTGATGACCGATGAAATGGGCAAGTTATATCAACAAGGTCTACAAGAAGTTGAACTTTGCGCTGCAATTTGTCGCTATACCGCAGAGCAAGGGCCAAAAGTGCTTGCTGATGAAAGCCGTGATATGCAAGACGGCCGTGCAATTATTAGCTACCAACCAATCGGTGTCGTTTTAGGTATCCAACCTTGGAACTTCCCGCTTTATCAAGTTATTCGCTACGCTTGCGCGAATATCATGGCGGGTAATACCACTGTGCTAAAACATGCTGGTAATGTATTTGGCATGGCTGAAAAAATTGAGCAGTTATTTACTCAAGCAGGCTTTGATGACTATTGCTTTAAAAACTTACTGATTGACGGAAAAACCGCAAGCAAACTGATTGAGCACTCAGCTATTCGAGGTGTGACATTTACTGGTAGCGACGAAACAGGCAAAAAAGTTGCTGAGCTTGCAGGTAAACAGGTTAAGAAAACGGTACTTGAGCTTGGCAGTAACGATGCCTATGTTGTACTTGATGATGCTGACTTAAATACGGCGATTACCGCATGTACACAAGGGCGTTTGATCAATAACGGGCAAACCTGTGTTGCCGCAAAACGCTTTATTGTGGTTGATGCTTTATACGATGATTTTAAAGCCTTAATTAAAGATCAATTTGAACAAGTTGTTCTTGGTGACCCGAATGATGAAAAAACCACGCTCGGTCCAATGGCCCGTAAAGATTTGCGCGATAAACTTCATCAGCAAGTGACTGATTCAGTAAATGCAGGTGCGAGCATTGTTATCGGCGGTAAAGTTGCTGAGCACACAGGCTTTTATTACACCCCGACTCTGCTTGAAAACATTAAACCGGGCATGCCCGCCTATGATGATGAATTATTTGGACCTGTAGCATCGCTTATCAGGGCAAAAGATAATGATGAGGCAATGCAAATTGCTAATGACTCTCGCTATGGTCTTGGTGGCGGTATTTTCTCAAAAGACGAACAAGCAGCTATTGAGCTTGCAAAGCATCATTTTGATACCGGTATGGTGAATATTAATGGTTATGGCCTTGCGCAACCGAACTTACCATTTGGTGGTGTAAAAGACAGTGGCTATGGCCGTGAACACGGCGGCTTTGGGCTACGTGAATTTGTTAATATCAAAACCATTATGGTCAACGACTAACCACAAAGAAAGGGCTCATTAGAGCCCTTTCTTATATCTAATTGTCCGCCCTGAATAAGGTTATCACTTGTTAAACATTGGCACTTGCTGCTTAGACGCTGCTGGCATTTTTAACTCATCCACTGCTTTTTCTTTATCAATCTGCTCTTGTTGTTTTTGATTGTCAGAATCGGGGTTATAAACAAGTTCAGTAAGAAGTGCAAAATGATCTGAGCCATATTTTGCCAAACGCTCAATGCGCTTAACACTAAACTCATTACTATGAAAAAGATGATCAAGTGGCCAGCGCATAAAGAAATAACTGGCATGAAACGTATTAAAAAAACCGCGACCTTTACGTGGGTCTAACAAGCCGCTAATACGCATAAACAAGCGGGTACTACGCGACCAAGCAACATCATTTAGATCACCGGCAACAATACAAGGTCGCTGTCTGTTTTTAAGTGCTTTAGCTAAAATTATCAGCTCAGTATCACGCGGTCGTGAGCTGTCTTCTTCTGTGGGGCTCGGGGGAGCAGGATGAATAAAGTGCCCTTGTACTTCTACGCCATCTGCATCTTCAAACAAAATATGAATTGAGGGGATGTCGCTTTCGATAAGCTCACAAACTTGCTGTTGTTTAATTTTAAACTTGCTGTACAAGTGCATGCCATAACGATTATCTTTTGGGCAGTAGACACGATATGGGTACTCTTTTTCTAAACTGCTCAGTTTATTTTGCCAAGTTTGATCAGACTCTAACGTAATGAGGAAATCAGGTTGGTGCGTTTTGACTAAGCCAATTAGTTTGGCATATTCGGTGTTCGACATCAGTACATTTGCCGACATAATACGAATACTGTGCTTATCGCTTTTATTGCTTGAGGCAACTTCCTTATTAGCTAGTCTTGTGTAAGGATAAATCCAGCCAACTTGTAAAAGCAGCACGATGATACTCGCCAGAGCACAACCAATATAAAGCATTGATCCCGTGAGACTGATTAAATAGCTTGCAGCAATTAAACTCGCACAAGCAAGGTAAACCACTTGCAAGCGTACAAAGTCACAACTGCGAATTAAATAATGTTGGGAATATGAAAATGGCAAGATTGAGACCACTA
>Ga0213839_1002571_pt1 | contig 10031 bp, 8 predicted proteins | sample SWPATP21_FD_160075 | JGI IMG/M metagenome (GOLD analysis project Ga0213839, IMG submission 160075) | Coastal seawater microbial communities from Marineland, Florida, United States - SWPA TP2 #1 | ecosystem: Environmental > Aquatic > Marine > Coastal | place: USA: Florida | collected 2016-08-14 | reverse complement strand
CGTCGCCCACGTGGCCCGCGCCCTGGATGGGGAGGAGGGTCTCGACTGGGTCGCCGACCAGGGATCCGCCTGGCGCGCGGTGGTCGCCGAGGGGCGTGGCGAGCCAAGGCCCACGGCGGCCCTCAGCCTGAAGCCCGGAGGCGGCCTCGGCACCGACGTCGCCCTCCGCCTGGCCCGACACCCCGGCGATGCGACGGCCTGGGCGCTGGCCCGGTGGCTGGGCCACGATCCCCCCCCGGGCCCCCCTTCGGCAGACCACGCCATCGTCGGGTCCTGGCTGGAGGATCCCGCCGCAGACCGGCAGCTCGCCGCTTGGCCGCTGGTCCATGCGATCCTCGCGGCGATCCCCGGGGATCCCGAGGTGATCGTCGAGCCACCGCTGGCCGTACCCTCCCCCCGGACGCCCGACGCCCCCGTGGGGGTTGTTCCCGACGAAGAGACCACCCAGGAGACCGAGATGATCCCCGCCATCGCCCTCGCGACCGCCGCCCTGGGCGCCGACTTCGACCACACCCACGCAGCCTTCGCCGAGGTCCTCGACGGCGCCGTCTCCGTCGCGGGGGTCGACTACAGCACCATCGGCAGCCGGCGCGCGAAGCTGGACGCCTACCTGAAGACCGTGGCCGAGGCCGACGCGTCGGGCTTCGACCAGGGGCAGAAGCTGGCCCTGTACGTCAACGCCTACAACGCCTACACCCTGCAGACGATGCTGGACGCCGGTGCAGGTGTCAGCATCCTCGACCTCGACGGCGGCAAGGTCTGGGACACGCGAACCTTCCCCGTGGCCGGCCAGACGTTGACCCTGAACCAGATGGAGCACGAGAACGCCCGAAAGCTAGCGGACGGACGGGTCCACGCGGTGGTCAACTGCGCCTCCAAGGGCTGCCCTCCCCTCCCCCCGAGCCCCCTGAAGGGCTCCGGGATCGACGCCCAGCTCACGGCGGCCGCGAAGACCTGGGCCTCCCACAACGCGTTCCGCCTCGAGGGCGACACCGTCGCGCTGTCGAAGATCTTCGACTGGTACGGCGACGACTTCACGTCCGTGAAGGCCGAGCGGGATCTCCCCAAGGTCGACGGCAAGGAGGAGCAGGCCCTGTGGTTCCTGTCGTCCTACGTCGACGACGCGACGAAGGCGAAGCTGCTGTCCGGATCGCTCACCGCCACGTGGGCCGAGTACGACTGGAGCCGCAACAGCCGCTAAGCGGCCTCGATGCGGGCGCCGTCGAGTAGCTGGTGGAGCCGGGCGGTGGTGGCCTCCAGGCGCAGGGTCCAGGCCTCCGCCCACGCCTCGTCGGGCAGCCGACCGTGAGTCCGCAGCTCATCGGGGTCGGCCCCCTCGACCAGCGCGCGCTTGTCGGCGCTGTACGCGGTAGGGCGCGGGTAGGAGGCCAGGTCGACCAGGGCCCGCGCCGACGCCGCCCGCGCCGCCTCGGGAGCATGGGCGAGGGCCCACTCGACCACGGCCCAGGAGAAGGCCGCGTGGTCCCTCTCCTCCCGAGCGATCTGCTCCAGGAGCTGGTGGGTCACGGGGGCCCGGCAGACCGCCGCGCACCGCGCCGCCACGTCGGCGTTGAAGTCCTCGAGCTGGCAGCCGTCGGTGATGCTCTCGTAGACCAGGGTGCCGATCGGGTCGGAGACGCCGCGGGTGCCGACCGGCGTGCCCCCGATCAGCAGGTCGGGCATGGGCTCCACCGTGTAGGCCCGTCCGCCGTACCCCGCGGCCAGGGCGAAGCAGCGCTCAGCGTGGTCGATCTCCTCCACCGCCGCCCGATGGGCCCAACGCAGCAGCTCCGGGGGCGCGCCCACCGCGGCCAGCATCCACGACACCCGGGAGAAGGCGGGGACCGAGGCGTGCTCCTTCTGGGCGTCGTGCAGCCACAGGGCCTCGAGGGCGTCCCGGCTGGCCTGGGTGAGCCCCGCGGCATCGGGCTGCGGCCCCCGGGTCCAGTCGGTGCCGAGGCGCAGCTCCGGGTGCAGCTGGCGCCCGAGGACCCGCAGGGGGCGGCCCCAGGCGCCTCCGCTGAAGGACAGCCCATCGAGCCAGGCGGCGAGCACGCCGTAGGCGCTCCCGAAGAGCCACCAGCTTCCCACTACGGCCGTGTTCAGGCCACCGAGGGCCGCCAGGTACGCCCCGTGCCTCCGGCTGCGGACCCCCTGCACGATGGTGAAGAGCAGGAGCGGAAACAGCAGGACCGTCATGACGGTGAACAGCACGAAGGTGAGCACGTTGGGGACCATGATGAACAGCACACCGAGCAAGCCGTCGATGAGCCCCAGCGGGACGCTCAGGAGGAGGGCCAGGTAGGCGCTGCCGGCGAGGCGCTCCCGTCGCACGTTCTCTTCGTCTTCCACGGTCCCCCCAGGTGTGGGGACGAATCCAGATGCCCCCGACGCAGATTCCAAGCCGTCCTCGTGGCCTCTGGCGGCCCGTCCCAAGCGACCCTCGATCGAGCTCTATCTAGCGGACGCACCAGAACACATACATCCCGCTGAACGCCCGGGGATGCTCCGCCTCGACCTCGTCCCAGCGCGCGAGATCGAGCTGGTCGACGTCCTCGGGGAACCGCTCCCGGTACCAGTGGGCGGGCTCGGGCCGGCTGTGCTGGAAGCCACGGAAGCGCAGCCCACAGCCCCCCAGCAGCTCTGCCAGGCCCGTCGGCGTGAACCGGTGCTCCATGGGGTGGAAGACGAGGTCCCGGAGCCCCGTGCTGGACGGGAAGTCCGGGCTGTACAGCACCGGGTGTGCTGGGTGGTCCTCCGGGAGCGCGAGCAGGCGACGCCGCGCCTCCACCAGCCCCTCCGACGTGGCCCGCAGCCCCCACTCCCCCACCAGGGCCCGCGCCGCGACGACGTCCTGGCGACCTCGCTCGCTGTACAGCCCGAGCCGCATCGCGCCCCCAGGGGCCAGGTGGTGGACGAGTCGGCGCAGGCCAGCGGCGGGGTCTGCCAGGTGGTGCAGCACCCCCACGGACTCGATGACGTCGAAGCGCTCGGGGAGGTCGAGGGCCAGCAGATCGGCCTGGACGAAGCGGACCCGGTCCAGGCCATGACGACGAGCCGTCGCTGCCCCACGGGCCAGGGAACGACGGGACAGATCGATGCCGAGCACGTCGACGTCGCCGTAGCGGGCCACGGTCTGCAGCGGGTGTTGGCCGGTGCCGCATCCGGCCACCAGCACCTTCAGCGGACGGTCCTGGGGGGGCTGAAGGCCCAGGGCCCGCAGGCGGGCCGCCAGGGCGCTGGGATCCGGGCGATGGATGCCGACCCGCCGCGGGTACGGGTTCTCCTCGTACATCGCGGCCACGTCGCGGCTCGTCGCGTCGTCGATCGCCGTCAGCGTGGGGATGGACGCCGGGTCCTCCTCTGCGGGCTCGTCGATGGCCACTCGCCGGAGGGTCGGCAGGGCGTCGGACACGACCGACGGCGGGGCCGCCACCGCCATCAGCGCCTCCCGGGTCGGACCGTCGGGCAGGGCCTCGATGGCCACCACCCGTAGGGGTTCCAGGGGCTCTGCGTGTTCCGTGAGCCAGGCCTGGACCGCCAGGGCCTCGGCGAGCCGCACGTCGTCGGCCTCCCTCGCCATGTCGACGAGGTCGTGGAGCCGCGCCCGATCCTCCGGATGGGAGACGACGGCGTGGATCAGGACGTCCCGCAGCAGTGGACTGCGACGCAGGGCCTCCCCCTCCAGCGGGCGGAGCCGTCGACCGACCATCGGCTCGACCCGCTGAGCGTCGACCCGGGGGTCTCGCAGCAGCAGGGCCAGCACCTCATCGTCCTCGCAGCGAGCCCCCTGGACCAGGGCATCCGCGAGCAGCGCACCCACCGGCTGACCGGCCTTCAGGGCCACCGCGAGGGGCTCGACGGCCTCCTGGGGCGCTCCACGCTGGAGGGCCAGCTGCCCCAGGGCGCGGCCGAGGGCGGGGTCGGCGGTGGCCGCGAAGGTCGCCGACCAGGCCCTCCAGGCACCGGCCAGGTCGCCACGCTGGGCGCACACCAGCCCGAGGAGGCGCTGGGCGTCGGGGTGGTCCTGCCCGTCCAGCCAGCCCTGCGCTTCGTCGAGTCGGCCCGCCCCCACCAGCAGCCGGGCCAGGTTCAGCCGTGCCGCCACCAGCTCCGGCCGCCGCTCCAGGGCCGCTCGGAAGCTGGACTCGGCCTCCAGGGGCCGCTGCAGCGCCAACAACACCAGCCCGCGGTTCGCCAGCGCGCCGCTGTGGTCGGCATCCAGCGCGAGGGCGGCGTCGAGGTGCTCCAGGGCCTCGTCGGGGCGCTGCGCACGGTGCAGCAGAACGCCGAGGAGCTGGTGGGCCTCGACCCGCTCCTCCCCTCGTTCCAGCGCCTCCCGGTAGCCACGCTCCGCCGCGGCCAGGTCCCCGGCACGGTGTGCGGCGACCGCTCGCTCCAGGACACTCACGGGGCCGCCCAGGTCTCGCCGTCGGACGTGATGTGGTCCGGCAGCAGCACCACCATGTCGTCGGTGAAGAAGTAGCCCCCGGACTTGCCCAGCTGGATCTCGGCGCTGTACGGCACGCGCTCCGGCGTGGCCCGGACCACTCGGCCGGTCAGCTCCATCGTCTCGTAGGCCACGAGACGCTCCGGCTGCCGCTCGGTCAGCACCAACACCCGCACCTCCCGCTCCCCCGTCTCCCCGTCGGCCATCAGCGGGAAGAGGTACGCGTGGCGGTCCTCGCCGAAGAGCCCACCTCCGTGGGTCTGCCGGATCACCGCTTCGTAGTGGGCCTGCCCCGACGTGGCGACGCAGGCGTCGAGCTCCGGGTCGAGGGCGTCGAGGGGCACGTCGGAGTGCGTCGAACAGGTCCCGGGGCCACGGCCGAGGATGAGGGCGGCGCCGATCCCTGCGGCCACGATGGCCACGAAGGGAATGGCGAAGGGAAGAAGGCGCTTCACGGACCACTCCGGGGGGGTGTGAGGGTTAACCTGTGGGTCGGGCCCGAACCTGAAGGGGCCCGGGGGAGAGAAGGCATGGTTCAGACCCTGTCCCCCCTGCACTGGTTCGGCCAGTTCGGGGTGGACCGCGACCTCATCCGACGCGTGCTCGCGGAGGCCACCACCCACGGGGCCGACGACGCCGATCTCTACTTCGAGCACACCGAGGCCACGTCCGTGGGCCTCTCGGACGGCGCGGTCAACCGAGCCCACACCACCGTCGACCTCGGGGTCGGCGTCCGGGTCGTCCTCGGCGACCAGGTCGGCTACGCCTTCACCGAGGACCTCTCCCCGGCGTCGATGCTCAAGGCGGCCCGCACCGCCGCCGCCATCGCGCGCGACGGAGGCGCCGCCGTTCCCCAGTTCATCGAGAGCGTGCGAGACCTCCCGTCCTTCTACCCGGTGGACCGCCACTGGAGCGACGTCGACCTGTCGCAGCGGGTGCCGATGGTCCGCGACTGGGAGGCTCGCGCCTTCGCCAAGGACCCGCGGATCCGCAAGGTCAACGTCTCTCTCGGGGATGCCGACAAGCACATCCTGGTCGCCCGGGCCGACGGCACCGTCGTCGCCGACTACCGGCCGATGACCCGCGCCTTCGTGAGCTGCACCGCCGTCGACGGCGACGCGCGGGAGTCCGGCGCCTACAACGTCGCGAGCCGCGGCGATCTGTCCTACTACGCCGAGGACCGTCAGGAGCGGCTGGTCTCCGTCAGCGTCGAGCGGGCGCTGCGGGCGCTGACCGCCGGCTCCCCACCCGCCGGCGAGATGCCGGTGGTCCTGGCCGCCGGCAGCAGCGGCATCCTCCTCCACGAGGCCATCGGTCACGGCATGGAGGCGGACTTCAACCGCAAGGGCATCAGCATCTACGCCGACAAGCAGGGCAAGCGCATCGCCCCCGAGGGCGTCACCATCGTCGACGACGGCACCCTCCCCAGCGCGCGGGGCTCCATCAACGTCGACGACGAGGGCAGCGAGGTCGAGAAGACGGTCCTCGTCCGCGACGGCATCCTCGAGGGCTACCTGCAGGACCGCATCTCCGCCCGCCACTACGGCGTTCCCTCCACGGGCTCCGGCCGGCGCGAGAGCTTCCGGCACCCGGTGCTCCCCCGCATGCGGGCCACCTACATGGAGGCTGGCACCCACACCCCCGAGGAGATCATCGGCTCGGTCGCCAACGGGCTCTACTGCGAGGTGTTCGCCAACGGTGCCGTGCAGATCGGCGCCGGCGACTTCTCCTTCTACGTCCGCCACGGGCGACTCATCGAGAACGGCAAGCTGACCGAGCCCGTGAAGGACGTGAACCTGATCGGCTTCGGGCCGAAGGTGCTGGAGGCCATCCAGATGGTGGGGAACGATCTCGAGATCGACGAGGGTGGCTGGACCTGCGGGAAGGCGGGTCAGGGCGTGCCGGTGAGCCAGGGAATGCCCACGGTCAAGGTCGGCAGCCTCTCGGTCGGTGGAGGTCGCTGATGGACACCCCCGAGAAGCTGCTGGAGCTCGCCGAGTCCGTCCTGAAGTCCTCCGAGGCCGCCGGTGCCGACGAGGCCCTCGTGGCCGTCTCCCGCGGCAGCCAGGTGAGCATCGAGCGACGCGGCGGCAAGGTCGAGCAGGCCACGGAGTCCACGACCCGCGGCCTGGTGCTGTCGGTGCTGTCCGACGACCGCTTCAGCTCCAACAGCACCAGCGACCTGCGTCCCGAGGCCCTGAAGGCGTTCATCCAGAAGAGCGTCGCCAGCACCCGCTACCTCGAGCCCGACCCCGCCCGTCGACAGCCCGACCCCGCCCTGTGTGGCCGCGGCGTGTCCGAGGAGACCCTCGACCAGGACGACCCGGCGTGGCGCACCCGCACCGCCGACGAGCGGGCCGAGCAGGCGGAGGCCATCGAGAAGCTGCTCCTCGAGCTTCCCCGCACCGACCGCATCAGCTGCAGCTCCTACGTGAGCGACGGCCGCGCCGAGTCGGTCCGCGTGATGTCCAACGGCTTCCGTGGGGCCGAGGCCGGGGCCTGGTTCGCGGCCGGTGGCGACATGACCCTGGAGGAGGGCGACCGGCGCCCGGAGTCCGGCGCGTGGTTCGCGGCACGACACCTCGCCGACCTCCCCTCCGCGGCGTCCATCGCCCAGGAGATCGAGCGCCGTGTGACCGAGCGCCTCGGCAGCAAGGCCGCCCCGTCCGGCACCTACCCGATGGTGCTGGCGAACCGGTCCGCCGGTCGCATCCTCGGGGTGCTGGGGGGCCCGATGTCTGGCGGCTCGATCCACGAGCACCGCAGCTGCCTGGAGGGCAAGCTCGGGGCGTCCATCGGCAGCGAGCTGTTCACGCTGATCGACGACCCGACCATCCCTCGCGGCCTCGGCAGTCGGCCCTGGGACGGCGACGCCTTGATGGCCAAGCCTCGGACCCTGGTCGAGCGGGGCGTCCTCAAGCAGTACAACATCGGCGTGTACTACGGGCGCAAGCTGGGCATGGAGCCCACCAGCGGGGGGCGGAGCAACTGGGTGGTTCCCCCCGGAGTCGTTCCCCTCGCAGAGCTCCTCGCCGCCCTCCCCAAGGCCATCCTGGTGACCGGCTTCCTGGGCGGCAACAGCAACGGGAGCACAGGAGACTTCAGCTTCGGCATCCGCGGCACCATGTTGGAGCACGGCGAGCCGGCCGGAGCCCTCTCCGAGATGAACGTCACCGGCAACGTGACCGACATCTTCCAGCGCCTCGTGGCCGTCGGTGACGACCCCTGGGAGTGGTCCAGCGTTAGGTCGCCCACGCTGATCTTCGACGACGTCCAGTTCAGCGGGACCTGACCCGGGAGACCCCCATGACCGTTCGCCTTCCCTCCCCTCGCCTGCTCCTCGCCGGCGTGGCCCTCGTGGCCCTCGGCTTCGGCCTGGCCACCACCCTTCCCGAGGCCGAGGCCGCGAAGGATCCCACGGTGGTCTGCGAGCACGTCCAGCAGTCGGCCAGCCAGGTCGACGCGCAGTCCGTCGCCAAGTTCATGAGCGAGCAGCTCGTCGAGGGGCGCAGCCGCTTCGAGACGGTGCGCGGCATCTCCACCGTGATCTGCGCCTACTAGCGCGACGTTTCTGAAGTCCTTCGCCAGAGGTCCGCTGTCCGTGGCGCGAGGCTTCAGACTTCGGGCTACGGCATGCAAGGGCGCATGGACCGGCTTCGAAGACCTCTGTGGCGCCGCGCCTCGGGCAGCGCGGCCCCATTGCCGCGAGCTGAAGCCCGCAGCGTAACGCCCGAAGCCCCCGACCAGCCTCGGCGCTACGCGTGCAACTGGGGAGGCACATCCGGACCTCCGCACTAGCGGGTGGGAGGCGCCGCAGCGCCGAGCGACGACCGGTAGCAGCAGCCCGTTGCAAGGCGAGTCTCCAGCGGCCTGCTAGGCCTTCGAGAGCTTCTCCAGCGCCCGCTTGGAGGACGCCCTCAGGAGGTCGAGGTGCAGGCGCGGAAAGCCCTCGAGGAGGTACTTGGCCACGGCGGCCGTGTACTCCTTCTCCCACAGGATCCGGTCCATCGTGAACTGGACGCCGTCGGTCATCTGCATGGTCTCTCGGGGATCATGAGCGTGTTCCTTGCGGAGGAATCGCCCCGCGAGGCGCCCGCCGCTCCCCTTTGCACCCTTCGCGTCCGCCACCTCGCGGATGCGGGCAGCCTCTGCGCCCACCTCCTCCAGGAGACGGTCGATCCGCCGCATCCGCGTCATCATCGGCTCGTTCTTCGCGTGATCGGTCCACACCACGGAGGCGTTGCCGAGGCGGCCCCAGCACACGCCGTCCTCCTCGTGCTCCATGTGCACCCGGTCCCGCCCGAGTCGCTCCACGAGGGCCGGCCCGACGTTCACGATGCCCACGTCGGGACCCAGCTCCTTGCGGCGAGCCTCGAGCTCCTCCATGGTCCACGTCGTGACCTCGAACTCGTCGGCCAGGACGTTCTCCACGCGGGACCCGATGCGCAAGAGGTCCTTTCCGGCGACCACGATGTAGCGCACGCTCATGCTCAAGCTCCTTCGGGGGGGGCGACCTTCAGTCGATCGATCAGAGCATCGTGCAGGGGCGTGCTCACCTTTAGGCGGCGCGCCTCCGTTCGAAGCCAGCCGTTTCGGTACGGCCACTCCTTCACCGAGGCCGGCCAGTCGGGAATGGTCTCGCTGTAGGCGGCCAGTCGCTCCGTCACGTAGTCCGGAGCGGCGTCGACCCCCATCGAGGCGCGCCCCACCAGGCACAGCTCGGCCACCAGCGCGCCGAGCTCCTCCCGGTGGGTCGACGCGACGGCACCGACGGTGCAGTCGTGGGCCTGGCAGAGCAGCCCATGGGTCGCCAGCCACAGCAGCTTCTCGAGCTCGTAGTAGCTGAAGCGCCCCCAGTCCATGGCGTGGGCCTCCAGGCCGAGGCTGGCGAGGAAGCGGGCGCAGGTCAGCGCGTGGGGGCCGCAGAACGGGCTGACCAGACCGGGCACCACGGGCCCTTCCCTGGACCCGACGGCGAAGTACAGCAGGCCCCGGGTGGCGCCGGACAGGGAGTGGTCCCGCAGCAGGTCACGGATGGCGCCGTTCTGCAGGAAGACCAGATCCTCCCGTCGGTAGGTGGGGACGCGAGCGATCACGGCGGGCAGGTCGTCGTTGCGGACAGCGACCAGGATCGGGTCTCCCTGGGCCCCGCGCAGCGCATCGTCGCCCGACGAACGATCCACCAGGACCACAGGCTCGGCACCCCGTGCTTCACTCCGTCGCTTCAGGGCAAGCCCAATGCGCCCGGCTCCGATGACGACCAACGGCCCTCCTTGCGCGCTACCCTACCGCCATGCCGCTGCCCACCGCTACCGTCGCCGCACTGTCCCCTTTGCAGGTCCGTCAGGACGAGCCCCTCCACAAGAAGACGTGGTGGCGCGTGGGGGGAAAGGCGGATGGCTACCTCGAGGTGCGCGACACCCCGCAGCTCCAGCAGGCGGTCCGGGCCTGCCACGAGACCCACTGCCCCATCACCGTCATGGGCAACGCCTCCAACTGCCTGCTCTCCGACGCGGGCGTCCGTGGACTCGTCCTGCGGCTTGGGGGCGAGCTCGCCCAGGTCCGTGCGGTCTACGGTGAG
>Ga0213839_1002569_pt1 | contig 10033 bp, 6 predicted proteins | sample SWPATP21_FD_160075 | JGI IMG/M metagenome (GOLD analysis project Ga0213839, IMG submission 160075) | Coastal seawater microbial communities from Marineland, Florida, United States - SWPA TP2 #1 | ecosystem: Environmental > Aquatic > Marine > Coastal | place: USA: Florida | collected 2016-08-14 | reverse complement strand
TGCTCTTCTCCTGCTCGATCTCTTCCGCCGTTTTGAAATGCTCAGGGGATTGTTGATGATGCTCGTGGTGTAACTGAAACATCAGTTCATTGAGCTGGTTAAGGTCGTGGCTGTTCGCAGCCGATAGCCGGATAGGCAACATAACGCGTATTTATAGCAAGTTCAGTGTCAATTGATGTGATTCTAAGGGATCAAAAATAAAAAAGCCCCAATAAATCGGGGCTCCTCGGTGTTAAATGTGAGACATGGTCATTAGTCATGCAACACTCGTTCGATTTCACTCAGGCTGGCTGGGTCATCAATCGTGGACGGTATCGTATACTGCTCGCCATCGGCGATCTGACGAATGACTCGCCGCAAGATTTTACCTGAACGGGTTTTCGGCAGACGCTCCACAACCAGTGCATGCTTGAAACACGCCACAGCGCCAATTTCATTGCGCACTTTCCCGACCAGCTCATCTTCAAGTTGATGCTCGTCCATCTTCACACCATCTTTCAGTACCACCAGTCCAAGCGGCAGCTGCCCTTTTAACTCATCGTGGATACCGACGACCGCACATTCCGCAACCGCAGGATGACCACCCACGACCTCTTCCATTTCACCGGTCGACAAACGATGACCTGCTACATTAATCACATCATCGATTCGCCCCATGATAAACAGATAGCCATCTTCATCCAGATAGCCCCCATCGCCAGAGACATAATAGCCAGGGAACTGGCTCAAATACCCACTCTCGAAACGATCATGATTACGCCAGACAGTCGGCAGACAACTGGGCGGTAACGGGCGTTTTAACGCCACATAACCTTGTTCATTCGGACCAACCACTTCCCCGACTTCGTTAAGTACATCGACCTGATACCCCGGAATCGGCTTTGTCGCCGATCCGGCTTTGATCGGCATCATTTCCAAACCGATGGGATTACCGGCAATGGCCCAGCCAGTTTCCGTTTGCCACCAATGGTCAATGACCGATTTACCCGTATGCTGCGCGACCCAATCCAGAGTGGGTGGGTCTAAGCGTTCACCGGCCATAAAAATGGTCTGTAACGAAGACAAGTTGTACCGACGAATATGTTCACCCTGCGGATCTTCTTTTTTGATCGCCCGAAACGCCGTCGGTGCGGAGAAGAGCGCGTTAACACGATACTCTTCACACACACGCCAGAATGCCCCCGGGTCTGGGGTACGCACTGGCTTACCTTCGAATAAAATCGTTGCACAGCCGTGAATCAACGGGGCATAAACAATGTAGGAGTGCCCGACTACCCAGCCAACATCTGACGCCGCCCAGAATACGCCATCCTGTGGCATATTATACACGGTGGCGATGGAGTACTTCATCGCCACCGCATGACCACCATTATCACGAACCACCCCTTTAGGTTTGCCTGTCGTTCCAGAGGTGTAGAGGATGTAAAGCGGGTCTGTCGAACGCACAGGCACACACGCATGCGGTGTCACCTGGCTCAGCTCTTCACACCAATCAACATCACGTTCCTGATTCAGATCGGCTTTAAGTTGCTCACGTTGCAAAACAACCACGGTATCGGGTTTCCAACGGCTGTCCATGATAGCTTTGTCGACCAGCGGCTTGTACTCAATCACTTTGTTGATTTCAATACCACATGACGCAGTGACAAGCACTTTGGGTTCTGCATCTTCAATGCGTACCGCCAATTCATTCGCCGCAAAACCGCCAAACACCACCGAATGAATCGCTCCAAGGCGTGCACACGCCAGCATTGTCATTGCGGCTTCCGGGATCATAGGCATATAAACTACAACCCGGTCGCCTTTGCTGACACCTTGTTTCGCCAACATACCAGCGACACGGGCAACCTCATCACGCAGCTCGGTATAGGTGTAGTGACGCTTTACTCCGGTGACTGGCGAGTCATAAATCAGAGCGTTCCGATCGCCTCGCCCCTGTTCACAATGATAATCGAGCGCCAGCCAGGATGTATTAAGCAAACCATCGGGAAACCAGCGTTCAATGCCATTCTCATCAGCACCCAGAATTGTGCGGGGCTTTTCAAACCAGTCAATGTATTCGGACTGCTCTTTCCAGAATTGTTCCGGATGGTCGGTAGCGTGTTGATATTCATTCAGATAAGTAGACATCCGTCTCCTCCTTGAGTTTTCCTTGCTAAGCCAGAATATCAGCCGGGACTCTGACCCAGCCTTCCATTAATACTCTGGCGCTTCTACTCATACTGGCTTTCTCTACAACCCAACCGTCCTGAGTGTCTGTTGCCGTAGCCCCTACTTTCAACGTTCCTGATGGGTGACCAAATGTCACTGACTGGCGGCGTCCCCCTCCCGACGCCAGATTAACCAATGTACCTGGTACACAGGCTGCTGCCGCGGTCGCCACTGCCGCCGTCCCCATCATGGCATGATGCAGTTTCCCCATTGACAGCGCCCGCACCAATACATCCACTTGTGACGCCGTCACCAACTCACCACTGGATGACGTGTAATCCTGTGGCGTCGCCACAAACGCAACTTTTGGCGTGTGTTGGCAAGACCCGGCTTCTTGTAGCGTCTTAATCAAACCCATTTTCAACGCGCCGTGTGCCCGTATCACTTCAAACATCGTCAATGCCTGAGCATCGTTATTAATGTCATCTTGCAGTTCCGTCCCGCGATATCCGATGGCAGCTGCATCTACAAAAATGGTTGGTATTCCGGCATTGATTAACGTGGCATTTATGGTGCCCAATCCAGGCACCTCCAGATCGTCCACCAGATTTCCAGTGGGAAACATGGCTCCTTCTCCCGCAGCCGGGTCCATAAAATCCACCTGCACTTCTGCCGCCGGGAAAGTAACGCCATCGAGTTCAAACTCGCCCGTTTCCTGAACTTTGCCATGACGGACTGGCACATGAACGATAATGGTTTTACCGATGTTGGCCTGCCAGACCCGGACAGAGACCACACCATTTTGCGGTATCCGCTCTTGCTCTATCAGCCCGGCGTGGAGTGCAAATGGTCCGACTGCCGCTGATAAATTTCCGCAATTTCCACTCCAGTCGACAAAGGGTTGATCAATGGATACCTGTCCGAACAGATAATCAATATCGTGATCTGCCCGCTGGCTTTTGGACACAATTACAGTTTTGCTGGTACTTGATGTCGCGCCCCCCATCCCATCAATTTGCTTCCCGTACGGATCTGGGCTGCCAACAACACGCAGCAACAATTTATCCCGTGCCGGGCCGGCCTGTTGCGCGTCAGGGGGTAAATCATCCAGACTAAAAAAAACGCCTTTACTGGTACCGCCACGCATGTACATCGCCGGTATACGCATTTGACCGTTGGTATATTCTTTAGCTTGCATTCTCATCGAGCCCCTTATCCGGCCAAAAAGTCCTGTGCGAAGCGTTGCAACACCCCACCAGCACTATAAACGTCAACTTCATCAGCCGTATCTAGACGGCAAAGTACAGGCACCTCAATAATCTCGCCATTACGTCGAGTGATTACCAACGTCAGTTCCGCTTGCGGAGCTATGGTGCCTTTCACGTCAAATAGCTCCGTTCCGTCTATTTGCAAGGTATGGCGGTTTACTCCTGACATGAACTGCAATGGTAATACGCCCATCCCAACCAAATTCGTTCGATGAATGCGCTCAAACCCTTCTGCAGCAATTGCTTCAACCCCGGCGAGACGCACACCTTTTGCCGCCCAATCTCGGGACGACCCCTGGCCATAATCAGCACCGGCAATGATGATCAACGGCTGCTTGCGTTCCATGTATGTTTCGATCGCTTCCCACATGCGGGTCACTTTGCCTTCTGGCTCGATACGAGCCAACGAGCCCTGCACGACATCGCCATTTTCCTGCACCATTTCATTGAACAGCTTCGGATTAGCGAACGTTGCCCGCTGTGCGGTCAGATGATCACCGCGGTGAGTCGCATACGAGTTGAAATCTTCTTCCGGCACGCCCATCCGAGTGAGATATTCCCCCGCGGCGCTGGATGCCAGAATGGCGTTGGAAGGAGACAAATGGTCGGTAGTGATGTTGTCACCAAGGACGGCCAAAGGGCGCATCGCCGACAACGTCCGCTCTCCTGCCAGCGCTCCCTCCCAGTATGGCGGGCGACGGATATAAGTGCTCATCGGACGCCAGTCGTAAAGCGGGTTGGTGTTCAACAAACCTTCATCCGGTTTGAACATCTGGATATACACTTGTTGAAACTGCTCAGGCTTAACGTAGCGCTGAACAACGTCATCAATCTCTTGATCGCTCGGCCAGAGATCGTTGAGATAAATGGGCTTGCCCTGACTGTCAACGCCCAACGCATCCCGCTCAATATCAAACCGAACCGTCCCCGCCAGCGCATAGGCCACCACCAGAGGCGGAGAGGCAAGAAAAGCCTGTTTGGCATAAGGATGGATCCGGCCATCAAAATTTCGATTGCCCGACAACACCGCAGTGGCGTAGAGGTCGCGGTCGATAATTTCCTGTTGAATGTCTGGTGCCAGCGCACCGCTCATTCCGTTACACGTCGTACAGGCATACGCCACAATACCAAAGCCCAGCTTTTCTAGTTCAGGCAATAGACCGGATTCCTCCAGATACAACCTTGCCACTTTGGACCCTGGCGCAAACGACGTTTTCACCCAGGGTTTACGAACCAAACCTAATTGGTTGGCCTTTTTCGCCACTAAGCCAGCGGCAACGACATTGCGCGGATTACTGGTGTTAGTGCACGAGGTAATGGCCGCAATGATCACGGCGCCATCAGGCAGTTGCCCGTCTTTCTGCTGCCATTCACCGGAAATGCCACGCTCTGTCAGCTCAGATGTCGGTAATCGGCGATGTGGGTTTGATGGGCCAGCCATGTTGCGACCAACCGCGGACAGATCAAACTCCAATACACGCTCATATTTTGCCGTGGTTAAGTCATCAGCCCAGAGTCCGGCTGTTTTGGCGTATTTTTCTACCAGGTCGACCTGTTGCTCATCGCGACCAGTCAACTTCAGGTATTGGATCGTCTGTTCATCGATGTAAAACATCCCCGCTGACGCACCATATTCCGGTGTCATATTGGAAATGGTTGCCCGATCACCAATGGTAAGATCTTTTGCACCTTCTCCGAAAAATTCCAGGTAAGAAGACACCACGCGTTCATTGCGCAAAAATTCGGTGATCGCGAGTACAATATCGGTTGCGGTAATCCCCGGCTGCCGGCTGCCAGTCAGTTTAACGCCGATGATGTTTGGCAATCGCATCATTGATGGACGTCCGAGCATCACGGTTTCCGCCTCCAGACCACCTACACCTATCGCGATCACACCCAGACAATCCACATGCGGTGTATGACTGTCGGTACCAACGCACGTATCTGGAAATGCAACCCCACCTTTAACCTGAATGACTGGGGACATTTTCTCCAGATTGATTTGGTGCATAATGCCGTTACCTGCGGGGATGACACTGACATTTTGAAATGCCGTTTTACACCACTCAATAAAATGAAAGCGATCTTCGTTACGTCGCTCTTCTATTGCCCGGTTTTTTTCAAACGCATCCTGTTCATAGCCGGCATGTTCAACCGCCAGAGAGTGATCCACGATGAGCTGTGTTTCCACGACAGGGTTCACTTTCGCCGGATCGCCCCCCTGGTCAGCAATGGCATCACGTAAACCTGCGAGATCGACCAATGCCGTCTGGCCAAGAATGTCGTGACATACCACCCTTGCGGGGTACCACGGAAAGTCCAGGTCGCGCTTACGCTCGATGATCTGGCGTAGTGCTGCCTCCAGTTTTTCCGGCTCGCAGCGACGTACCAGGTTTTCTGCCAGTACTCTTGAGGTATAAGGAAGTGTCTCGTAGGCACCATCAGAAATGTCATTTACCGCGGCGCGAGTATCAAAGTACTCAACGCTGGTGCCCGGCAGTAACTTGCGATATTGGCTATTCATAACAACTTGCTCTTATAGACTTCGCGTCGACCTCTCTTTTACGAGAGGCCGATCGCTGATTAACCGCGCTGTTCGATGGGAACCCATACTTGTGCATCTGGGCCTTCGTAGTCAGCGCTCGGCCGAATAATGCGGTTATTGGCACGTTGCTCGTAAACGTGCGCCGCCCAGCCGGTTAATCGGCTCATCACAAAAATAGGCGTGAAAAGTTTGGTGGGTATGTCCATGAAATGGTAAGCCGACGCATGGAAGAAATCGGCATTACAAAATAAACCCTTCTCACGCTTCATAACCGCTTCAACCCGTTCAGAGACCGCATACAGCTGTGTGTCACCGACCGCTTCAGACAGTTCCTTCGACCAACGTTTGATAAGGGCGTTGCGAGGGTCGCTTTCGCGATAAATCGCGTGACCAAAGCCCATGATCTTTTCTTTGTGCTCGAGCATATGAAGAATATTGGTTTCAGCCTCTTCTGGCGTATTCCAATCCTGAATCATTTCCATAGCGGCTTCATTGGCACCGCCATGCAAAGGGCCACGTAATGTACCAATCGCCGCCGTGACGCAGGAGTGGATATCAGATAAGGTCGACGCACATACGCGCGCAGCAAAAGTGGATGCATTAAATTCATGCTCGGCGTACAGGATCAGAGAGCAATGCATGACTTTCTTATGGAGGTCACTCGGCACTTTGTCAGTGAGCATTTTCAGGAAATACCCACCGATACATTCTTCCGATTTGTCTTCAGTGTCGATCCGCACACCGTCGTGACTGTATCGATACCAGTAACAGATGATGGCAGGAAATAGCGCCAGCATACGCTCGGTGGCCGCTTGTTGTTCAGAGAAATCCATTTCCTGCTCGAGATTACCGAGTACCGAGCACCCAGTGCGCATTACATCCATGGGATGGGCATCGGCTGGGATCAGTTCCAACGCCTGCTTCAGCTCTTGCGGCAGACCACGCATCCCCATCAAACGGGTTTTGTAGATATCCAGTTCCTGTTGCGTTGGCAAATGACCAATCAGCAGAAGATGGGCCACTTCTTCGAACTGAGCATTGTTTGCCAGATCGGTAATATCATAGCCCCGATAGGTCAGCCCCGTTCCGGTTTTTCCGACAGTACATAATGATGTGCTTCCGGCACTCTGACCACGCAGGCCAGCGCCGCCTAATTCTTTGTTAGGCATGTTGAACTCCTTTTCTGTCCGGCTCTTACCCTCTTTCGGGGTGTTATTGGTGCTCGGACGGCTTCACGTTATGGATTTAAGGTGATACTTCTTGAGCTTCCTGTTTGTTGCGATACCCGAATCTGGCTACTGGCTAGAAAACAGTTTGTCTAGCTTGTCTTCATAGTCGTGGTAATTGAGATGTTCATACAACTCTTTCCGCGTTTGCATGGAATCGAGCAATGCTTCCTGATTGCCATATTCCAGTAAATGAGCGTAGACCATTTCTGCGGCCCGGTTCATCGCCCGGAATGCACTGAGTGGATACAACACCATGTCAACTTTTGCCTGCGCCAGTTGCGCACAGGTGTACAATGGGGTTTGGCCAAATTCCGTGATGTTTGCCAGGATAGGTATAGGTCGACCAACCGCAGATTCAAGTGAGGTGGCAAACTGTACGTACTGATCCAGTTTATTCATCGCCTCAGGAAAAATCATGTCAGCACCTGCTTCGACACAAGCAATCGCACGATCTATCGCTTTGTCGATCCCCTCAACAGCCAGCGCGTCTGTTCTGGCCATGATCACAAAGTTGTCGTCCCGTCTGGCATCAGCAGCAGCTTTGATTCTGTCGACCATCTCTTCCTGGCTGACAATGGCTTTATTCGGCCGGTGACCACAGCGCTTTTGCGCAACTTGATCTTCCATGTGCACCGCGGCAGCGCCCGCTTTTTCCATCGATTTGATGGTCCGCGCGATATTGAACGCACCTCCAAAACCAGTATCAATGTCCACCAGCAACGGCAGATCACAAGCGTTCGTAATTCGGTCTACATCCACCAGCACGTCATTAAGCGTAGTGATGCCTAAATCCGGCAAACCATAAGACGCATTAGCAATACCACCGCCGGATAAATAGATCGCTTGATGACCAATATTTTTCGCCATCATGGCGCAATACGGGTTGATGGTGCCGACAATTTGCAGCGGATCATTATCGGCGACTGCCGCTCTGAATTTTGCTCCCGGGCTTAATGACATGGTAATTCTCCTAGTCGTCTGAGTCGGTTTGCAGGATCTGCTGTTCAATCAGCGTTCGACTGCCGGAAATGTGTCTGCGCATTAGCATTTCTGCTAATTCTTCATCCCGGTTCTTAATGGCCTGCAAAATAAATTTGTGTTCGTTCAACGCCTCATTGGGCCTTGAATGTGATCGTGGAGACTGGTAGCGATACATGCGTAATAAGTGATAAAGCTCATCACACAACAAGGCAACCAGCTTGCTATTTCGACTGGCTTTAATGATGCGATAGTGGAAATCAAAATCGCCATGTTGGTGAAAGTATGATGACCCTTCCACCTGATCAATATGTTCGGAATGTGTCGACAATAGCTGTTCCAACGCATGAATTTCTTCATCGCTGATGTAGCGCGCAGCCAACCGAGCTGCCATTCCCTCAAGCGCTTCTCGCACTGCGTACAGTTCAAGTAATTTTTCATACGAGAAGGTAATGACCCGAGCACCAACATGCGGCACTCGCTCAATCAGCCCGAGCCCCTCCACTCTCATGATGGCCTCACGCAGTGGACCGCGGCTGACCTCGAAACGCCGTGCCAGTTCTGGCTCAGAGATTTTGCTTCCCGGCAAAATCTCCCCATTAACAATCGCCTCAATGAGATAGCCAGTTAAGTGTTCTGACTTCGTATTCTCTTTGGTCACCAAAGGTAACCTACTCTCTACATTCATGGTCTACCCGTTTCTTCCGCAGCTTCACTTCGCTTTATTTACATGTGCGAGACTGTGGCAACAACTTACTCTGCTTATAAAATAGACGATCACATTGTCGACAATCAAGAATATTGTCGACAATTTAGACTAAGGTCGAATTTAACCCTTGCTTCGTCCGTCTTACTAATTTCAATAAGAAGTATGGATTTATAGACAAGTAATAAAGGAATACGTGGCTTAACGACAGGAAAAACGAAATTGAGTTGATAGAACCAAAAACTGTTCAAAAGACAAGATTGTCAACAGTTCATACATAAGCTGCTTAGTCCACAGCACATTGCGCGTGATTAGTGAAAGGAAACCGCTTTGGCTTTGTACGTATGCATATTTTCCTGGCAGGTCTCAAAGATTGGCTCAGCAGCAGGCTCAAACTGATCAAATGTCCTAGACTGCTTTGCAGTGATATCGATGTGCTCACGCTCACTCAGCGCTCCCGATACTACTGTTTAATAACAAGACCAACGGGTAGATACACTACCAATAGACAAAGATCGCAATCAGGGATGATGTATGGCTGATCAATTTTCGGCGGCCGCAAGTGCCCTCTCCGCTAAGGATTACAGCGGAGAGGAACATAAAGCGACCGAACTGCGCGTCACCGAAGGAGTCTCTGCTCCATTTGAAATTCAGGTGACGATTGTTGCAAAATCGTTTGACGTTAAAGAGCAGCTCGGACAAGGGCTGACCATTACTCGCTACACCAATGAATCCGGCACTTTGACTGCGAGCCGAGTGTTTCATGGCATGATCATCAGAGCCCAGCAACTTGGGCTCGACAGCAGCTTGCAATATGCGTCCTATCAACTGACTCTTCGCCCTTGGCTGTGGCTGCTTAAACACACACAAGCCTTTCGTGTCTATCAAAACCAATCAACGCAAGACATAGTGACGGATATTTTTACCCAAGCCGGATTCAGTGGCTGGTATAGCACCAACAGTTTACCCTCCACCAAACGGGAGTATTGTTTGCAATACAACGAATCAGATTTTGATTTCGTCACTCGGTTGCTGGCAGAAGAAGGCATCAACTACTTTTTTACCCATAGCGACGGCAGCCATAAGCTGGTACTGCAGGATGCACAGACACCCTTTGATCAGGCTTCAACCAGTAAATTTGATATGTCGGAAACGC
>Ga0213839_1002565_pt1 | contig 10052 bp, 6 predicted proteins | sample SWPATP21_FD_160075 | JGI IMG/M metagenome (GOLD analysis project Ga0213839, IMG submission 160075) | Coastal seawater microbial communities from Marineland, Florida, United States - SWPA TP2 #1 | ecosystem: Environmental > Aquatic > Marine > Coastal | place: USA: Florida | collected 2016-08-14 | reverse complement strand
CTCAGTCGGACGATGATGGCACAATCGCAAGCTCACAGTACACCAACGCAGCAAAGTTGGATGACGACTTGCAGGCACAATTACAGCCGCTCGACGTCGCCGCCGAAGTCACTCGCCTCACAGAAAGCAACGAACATGACCAACAGAAATCCGCTGAAGAGATCGCCAGAGAAAACGATGCGCAACTGGAACTTGAGTTGGCCGCTGCAACCGCAGCTACAACTGCGGAGTCGCCAAACAACTCAGCCACTCTCGTTTCCAACGGCAATGACGCCGTGCAAGATCTGTGGCAGTCCGCACTGGACATGGACGCGAAGCTGAACGAGGAGGAAGCGGTGGTTGCACAGTTTCAAGATCTTGATACCAACGGAAGCGGGTTCTTAGAGGGAGCTCAACTACAGGCCCTCGAGTCCTGGATTCAAATGGAACATGGAGATTCGTCTGTTGGGCGGAACTTTAGACGCCAGTTTCGGGCAAAACTGGCGACCGTCACTCATTCTTCTGACATGAAACTCTCTTTTGACGAGTTTAAGCGCTGGTGGAACAATGCACAGCTACAACATGATCAAGCATCGGCAGTGAACCAGCAAGCACAGGTACCTGCTCAGGAGGCATCCAGCGGCAATGGTGAACACAGAGACCCCGCGACAGCAGTCCCGGTCGCGTCGGAACAGGCACCAGGACGTGCAAGCAGCGATTATGACGACAACAGCATTGATGATGTCTCTCATCAAAGTGAAAATGGGGCGTCATCCAACCCAGAACCCAATCAATTTGACATTGAGCCGACTCTGTATGCCGCTGCAAACGAGCCAACTGAAGCTACGGAGCCGGTGGTACAGCCGCGTCATAACGAGCAGCCGATGGCGAATGTCACGCACGAAGAGCCAAGCCAAAACATTGATGACAATTTGGGGACGGTCGAAGTAAGCAAGAACGACACCGAGCCACGGGGTGTCGCTCGCGAGGGCTCGGTGGATGCTGCCCAAGATCAATCTGACGAGCTCGACAACGATGCACCAACTGCTTCAAGAGTTCAAGCTGTCGACGACGATGTAGCTTCTTTTTCCGCAGCGAGCAACCTCGAGAACATCGCGTCCCCGATTCGACCAGCAACTAACAGTGATGATGTCGAGGACGTGCACATCATCGCAACTCCGCACGCTCCCTCTTCCAGAGACGAAGCAGAACGACCCGGAAATGGTGTTGACACGGGTGTTCCCACTGGCGATGAGATCGCAGAAGCCATTGATGATGAGGTGTGGACCACGGACCCTTACCGAACGGAGGCAGAAGGTCTCGAAGAAGAGGCCGGTCTCCTCTCTCTTGACTTGCAAGATTCACTACAACCGTTGCAGCCACTGGACGAGTCATTGCTCGCAGCGACGGCCGCGGAGACGTCAAGAACCGGCGCCATACTCCCTGGTTACGGGATAGATGCGACTGAGGAAGAGATTGCGCCCATATCTGCCGACGAAGAGCTGAGTTTCGACGAAGACAGTGACAGTAGCATTGGAGAATTCTTGGACGCACAGTACGCCGAGAAGGCGGACACGCAATAGAGCATCAATCGGCAACCGAGACGGCATGCTTTAGCGTAATAAGGGATGGTTGATGATAACAATAAAGTACATTACTGTGATCACTCGTAGTTCGACATGAGATCCGTCCGTCAACGTGTCGTGGTGGGACATCGTGACGTGTAAGAGCGGTGAGAGCGCGAGGTCAAGTCAAGTCAGTAGCATTCTAATCAAGCTGATCAATCCACAAGAATGATACCGGGACTCGATACAACAAACTGTCCACTACACAACATGTTGTGCGACCACATACACAATTGTTCCTTAAAGTCTTCTAATGTTTGTAATATTGTCGCTGCGAGAGTTGATGGACCGCTTCTGAACAGCATGGACGGCGGAGCAACGGCAGCAGACCAGCAGCAGAGTAATCTCAAGCGACGAACACGAGAACCACAACCGATCATGAACACAACAACACGGGAGCAACAACGAGGGCACAACAACAAGGGCACAACAACAAGGGACCACCAACACCGGAGCAACGACGACTCCTTCTGCGACGATAGTGCGCCACTGCATTGCACTTGACAGCTGTCATTGGTTGATTGGAATCGCTTGCATGCTTGCATGGACGTTGGTTGACGTAGCATTCATTGACTGAAGGGTTGCAGGTTGCAGGCTACGGCAGAGTCGAAGTGGATCCAAGCAAGACCCAAGTTTTTTTCGTCCCAAAGGGTCAGTCAGGGCTCACTTTGGTAACTATGACGACTCCTTGGCTTCGTTCGGCGTTAGGTCTTGGTACAACAACATGCACACGCAGCCCCTTGCCAGCAGGCGTCAGCTTTCAGCGCGCATGTAATGTATGTGTGCACAACAAGCTTCTCTCTTTTCAGTCAGAATTCAGATTGCGTGGCTTGTGGGTGTGGGGTTTGGTGGAGTGTCGCAGTTAGTTGGTGGTGAGTGGTGAGTGAGCTCTGTCACGTACGTATGTATGCTCACTCGTTCGATCGCCTGTGGATACGATCGACGGAATCTATGGATACCATCAGTCTGGTGCCTCGTAAATGCCGCGCACCACTCAAACTCTTTACACAACATCACAACATCCATAGGTCTCCACTCTCCACAATCCGTGTCATGTTTGTGGTGTCGACTCGACCTATCATACATACCCCGGGTACATCCATCCCTTGTTCACTCACACATATAATACCACACCAAAACCCAAAGACGGTCTCTTGCTTGGGGTGGTGGAAGTCCACACCCCACACCATCAGAGTCACAAGGAGCGTATCTTCTCATTCAGCCGCCATTCACAACTTTCCCCCAACCAAGCCTTTCTTCGACTCGACCAAGCCTTTCTTCGATTCGTCGCCGTCTCGCCGCCGCCACCGCCGCCGTCATTGTGCCCGCCGTCATCGTCATCGTTGGTGCCGTCTTCGTTGTGACTGCTTGCTGTTGCCGCTGGACCATGTCGGTCCGTGTTGTTGGGTCAACTCGAGCGCATGCCCTTTCTTGAGCACCTGGCATTGTGTATCTTTACGTGACCTCACCAACCTGACGCCGCAAGTCCAGTTCGCATTCCACATGGCGGACTGCCGAACAGCCTGGCCACCCATCTGTTTGTATGGCGCGAACGGGACAATGGTGGTGCTGTGGAGGCGAACCGTGAACGTGAATTGATGAGGATCGTCGTTGGCTGCTCGACGTTTCGTCGATTGTTGCTGCAACGTTACTCGGGCCACTGTCTTCAAGGTTGCTCGGACTGCTGCGCCAAACGAAGAATAGACAAGAAGGCTTTCGATTGACCTTTTGAGCCCAGACAATACCAGCAAAACTTCGATGGGAAATATTCTGAACTCAGGCACATGCCTGACGTACGCGGGAAACTGTGAAGCTTTAGTGCACCAATTACGGCCAGACAATGCTGCGAGCATGGAGGCAACGTCGATGGAGCTGGATGTCACCGGGCTAGCCGGGTACGATGATGTGTCCGTCCGATTTACGCACGGCAATTTGTCGCTGATCCCCAATTTCGACGAAGAAGCGTATTTCTCCCGCTCATGGTTTGTCGATACAGAAGTGATGGGGTGCTCGCGTGTATCTTTGTGGCCGGCCACACTTTTGGACCTCGGCACGGAAAGCGGCGACCCTGGTTCTTGGTATTTCGACGGCGTCAGCGTCAGCGTAGCGGCTGCGTTCGTCAATGCCACAAACTCGTTGCAGGTAACTTTCGATGCCAGGTGTAGGTCAAACATTTTTACTACGGTGCGCCACGTTCTCGACGGCGCTGCAGGCGCTACACCCGGGTTGGCAGCCTTTGCTGTGGCGGGTGCATGCGGGTTGTTGTCGATGGTCCCAGGCCTCGGCCGAGGTGCTGGTCGCCAATGCTTCAACTTGTCTTGGATGTCAGTGCTGTTGATGGCACTCATGGCGGTCTTCGTCGTTTCCCAGTCAACACTGGGGAAATTGTGCAGCTGTAATTCCGCTGAAATTGAGATTGTGTTCTACCACGATCCATCTGTTCTGGTCAACGGCGCAACAGCCGGAGCAACAGTGGTCAGTGGAGATTCACTGCTGCTGGAGTGTACCAACGACCAAGGTTCCTCGGTGCCGTGCTATTTTCAACCGAACTCTTCTCAGTGCTTTTTCTCGGATAGGTCTATTTATGGAAACTGCGGATCAGGGCGTCCTTTCGGCACCAACGACGGATCCGTTGTCGAGGCCGAAGTGTCGTGGCGGGAAGCGTTGCTACACTACAGCACCGGAACTGTGTTGGCTGACGACAATGCGGCTCTCGATTGGGCACCGGATTTTCCAGGGATGCTCCTGGATTGGAGCGATGCGTGCATGTCGATGCAGACGGACATGTCGGACGCGACTAGTGGTCAACTGACGCCTCTGATACCGCGTGATCTCACGAGCACATTTTCTGTCGGCCGTTGGTTAGAACAAGGACAGGCCGAACATGCGTCGGTTGCTGCGTTCAACAGGGCGTCGCTCAGTCTTATGGCGGTGGGTGCACCAGCTCGTATTATTCGGGACACTCAAATTGCTGCAGTGGAGGAAGTTCGGCATGCCGAACTCAGCTTTTCGCTCGCGGCCCTATGCAACCACGCTACAAACGCGTCTTCAACGAACGACGACGTGACTGGCTCCCTCTTGAGACGAGAGAAACATGGTTTGTCGGTGCAAGTCCCTGAAGTCCATGACATGGCGATCCCTCAGCCGCTCGAGTTCGACACCGACGTCATTGACGTACTGCGTTCGACTTTCCACGAGGGGTGTATTGCGGAGGTGAGTCCGATTCGTGTTCGCGGGAGCATGGTGTGCGTCCGCATGTGTGGATCAATGATGCTTCTTTGTTTGTGCAGCTTAGGGCTGCGGCGCTGGCAGCCGTGGAGTTGGAGGATCTGCGCCAATGGTCTGCATCGAATGACTGTCGCTGTGTGTCTTCTGAGGACCAGGACGCCGTGTCAGGATACTTTGCCTCTCCCCAATGCATTGTGGCTGACGCTGCGTGTGAGGTTGTGGCAATGGTTGTGTCAGAGGAGGCTGGGCATGCCGTTCTCGCGTGGCGTACGGTTCGATGGCTGTTGACGCAGATGGATGATGATGCAATGACATCCGCGCTGCAGGAGCTGGTCGGCCAGTATTTCAAGTCCGTGGCATCGGGCACTGGGCTCGCAGCCACGCAACAAGCCAAGGCTGTTGAAGTAGCTGTAGCAGCTCGGCTTGTTCCGATGTTTTGGAGTTACGTCACGGACCTCGACGAAGGCGTCCTCCTGCCCCAAATTCCAAGCGAATTGCTCACGATGGGAGAGAACATCACCAACGAGACAAGCTCGACCGGAGTGGAGAAGCTGCGGCGGAACATTGCCGATATCCTCGACACCGTCTGAAATGCCAACTGTGCGCACTGCCAAATCCAAGAGCAAACCTTGAGGAAAAGCATAAAACGGGCGAAACGCTGTACACGCTCTGACACCTTGAGTAACGATCGATCTACGTATTTATAAATTGCTTTTATCTCAAAAAAAATCTACGCTTCGCCTGGGCACATTTGGCGACGTTCAAGCGGCAGCGTGGACGTCCTTGACCTTGCACTTCGCGCGGAAAATGCATATCAAGACGAGACCGAAGGCGAACACGACAACGACGATGAGCACCAAGAAAGTGATGGGGAAGCAGCTGGTCGTTGGGTAGAGCGTGCCGTACGGGCAGCAGGCCGGCACCGCCGTGACTTCACCAGCATCTTGGCCGGTGACGGTGTCCGACGAGGCCACGGAGAAGCGACCACTGACAACTACAGAGACGGTTTGATCGGCGGCGGCGGTGCTGGACAAGAATGCTGCATCGACGTTGATCACGTAATCGCCTTCTTCTGGCACCGTGATGATAATCTTCTGCACGTTGTTGGCGGCAGAGGTCGCGCTGCTGCCGGCAGGGTACACAGTGACGCCTTCAGAGTAGGTCTGCGAGGGGCTGGTGACCGTGAGGCGCACATCGTTGACGACGCCATTGCCAGAGGTGGCAAAGGGAGCTGGAGCAGTGTCCGTGTAGGCCAACGTGACAACGAGCGGTTTGGAAGCATCAGTGACGGTGATGGTGCGGGAACGAGAACCGGTCGAGGTGAAAGTGTGCTGCTCAATACGAAGGTCGCGTTGGTGTTCATCCTCGAAAGGAAGAACGCGCTCAAGAACGGGAACACCCGCACCATTGCCGGCGGCAACACCTTCGTTGCTAGCAGAGGCGACCAGAAGGGCCTTGAGAGTGGCGCCGGAATATTGGCTCCCAGCTTCCACGGTTTCGGATCCGGTTCCGTTGTACGCGAAGATGGAGCCGTAGACCTTCAAATATTGCTCAGTGACTGCGACCTGGCCGGCAACAATAGCGGCAGCGGCGGACGACCCGGCGAAAGTGTCGACCTCGCAGAAGTCGGTGGCGTCGTTTGAGCCGGAGTTGGCAGCCAGGAGCGGTGTCACGAATTGGACAGATACGTCGGGGTTGGTGGTGGAAGATCCATCTCCCGCGAACACACCGGCGCTGATGCCGTTCTTGGAGAGGGCGGTGTTGACGTTGGAGCCTGAGTTGCCGGCGGCGGCAACGACGACGGCGTCGTTGTTGGACGTCAAGAAAGAGTCGATGTCGCGGGTGATGGCATCGGATGCACCAGATGAGGACGCGCCCCAGGCGAGCACAACTTCGTTGGCGCCGAGGTTGTAGGCGAACTCTTGAAGCGAAGTGCCGAAAGAAGTCGCCGGCACTTCCAAGTCGCCGGTGGCTTGACTTCCAATGTCGACGAAGACAGTGGTGGCGCCAGCAGCGACACCGGCAACGCCGTCGGCAGAGTAGTTGCCGGAGTCGGAGCACTTCACGCTGCGGGACTCGTACAAGGAACCAACAACAGTTGACGCAACTTTGGTGCCGTGGGCGGCGGCAAAACCGTCGGCGACGGGGATGTAGTTTTTGACTCGGCGGGAGGAGTCGGGGGTGGCGATCGGGTTCGTGGCACCTTCCGTGCACGTCGCTTCGCAGGCCGCATCATAGTTGGTGCAGTTCGTGGCGAAGCGGCAGCATCCGGTGGCAGCTTCTAGCGAAGGATCGACACCGAAGCAAGGGAGTTCGGTGTCACTGGGCGAAGAAAAGAACAAGCTGGCAGCGTCCAATCCGTCGTCTGCACAATGCACACATTTGAAGAAAGAGTGAGGACAACGATGTGGCGGGAAACAACGGCTCGCCCCGGCTCGCAAGCAACAAGACAGCACTCACCGAAGATGGCGACGATCTCGTCACTTCCATCAATGTCACGGTCGCTGAGGTAGCCGCACACGCCAGAGACGCCGAAGCCTTCGGCGACGTTGGCTGCGTCGCCACGAGGGATCCCCAGGTCAGATTCCGGGTTGGCTTCCAAGACGACAGCTTGCAAGACCGGCTCCACGAAGAGGACGTTGGGTTCATTCGCGACGAGGGAAGCAAAGTAGACGACGTCCTCAGCGGTAGTCGTGGACAAGAAGGTGTACACCGTGCGTGTGGAGGACACCGCAGTCTGTGTGACAGAGGTACCTGCAAGGGTCGTGGTGCTGTTCGAGGAGGTGCCGAAGCACGAGGGTACGGTGTACCCGCTGCACCGGCTGCCGGAGGTCTGGGGACAACCGCCGCCGAGGTACGTGAGGACGGAGCTGATGTCAGGAGCAGCGCTGCCGTCGACGATCTCGGCAACGATTTGCTTGCTGCTGGACGGGAAGGCGATGCTCGCCGGGTTGACGAACGCAGCAGACAGCTTGGCGCCGGTGCTCACCTGCTCAGCAAGAAGGAGCTGGTTGTTGGCGCGGAACGTGTCATCGAAGTTGGTGGCGATGGCGTCGGCCGGGACCAGCGCTTGGAAGACGGTGCTGCTGAAAGGCTGCACGTTCGAGAACGCGAAACCGGCGAGTGAGCTCTCAGCGGCAGAGGCGGAGGAGGCGAACTCCAGAACGGTTGGCACATCGTAGTTGTCCAGGTTCTGGGCCCCGAGGGCGTGAGCTGCGTTGAGGACGTTGGCGTCGCCGCCGGCGAACTGGGTGGCACTGCAACCAGAAGTGACGGTCAGCGAGTTGTACGCTGCCGAGTGAAAAATGGACGTGTCAACTTGGGCGAGGGCGCTTTCGCCGAGTTGGTTCAGGAAGAGGAGGGCCATGATTTCAACAAACCGCCGTCGTCTTCTGCGCGAAACCCGACTATTTTCACAGCAGCAGCAGCAGGTTTTTCGCTTGAAAAGGTCGTGCGGGATTTTTCCTACGCGTCTCGCAACGTTTCGAGGGGGCGCCGTCGGAAGGATCGGCTCGGACTTTTCGCTCACCAGTCACCACCGTCGAGGCCAACGACACTCGCAGGGTTGATGCGCGTGACGTGTCTGTCCTGGGAAAGGGCTGATATGTGCGCAGTCCAAAAGGCGGGACCCGTGCTTGCTCGCCGTTACCAACACAAACTCTTCGCCACATGGACAGGCCAGGACACAGGCAGACACCCCAACAAACGACGGGATGGGTCCACATTCGCATCCAAACGAACCGACGGCAACGCACGTGAAGCGTTGCCCTCAGCACCCTACACCACGGCGTCAAGTGAGATAGGGAGGCGAGCGTGTGGGGGTTGTTTCGCCTTGTCGTGATGAGCGCAGCAGCAGCACACACGCTCAACTCGATGCCAACGCCGCACGCACGTCAATCAAACAAACCAAAACACCAACTCGAACCACAAGCACGCGAACAGTGTCAACCAAACAGACAAACGAACGAACAAGCGAACGAACGAACGAACAAGCGAACGAACGAAGGAACGAACGGACGGACGGACGGACGAACGAACGAAAGAAACAACGCGCGAGATCAAGCAAAGGCAAAGGCAAAGGCAAAGGCAAAGGCAAAGGCAAAGGCAAAGGCAAAGACAGAGAGAAAGAGAGCACAACAACAGCAGCAACAACAACAACGACAACGACGACGCAACAACGACGGCGACGCGGCAACACAACAACGACGACGACGACGCAACAACGACGACGAACGACAAACGACGAACGACGAACGGCGACCGAACGACGAACGACGCAACAACGACCACGACAACGAACGACGAACGATGAACGACGAACGACGAACGACGACAGAGTGCAGTGAGCGAGCGGTGAGTGAGTGACTGTGAGTGACTGCCGGCTGCCAGGCAGCCAACACTGAGTGAGTGAGTGAGTGAGTGAGTTTGGTCGTCCAAACTAAGTGAGTGACTGTGAGTGAGTGAGGGAGGGAGGGAGGGAGGGAGTCAACGACCGATCTTTGAGTGAGTGAGTGAGTGAGTGAGTGAGTGAGTGAGTGAGTGTACTAACTGTAAAGCCTTGTCTGCACTAGGTAGTACAGTACGTCACTCCCTCCCACGCCCACTGATGACAGTGACTGTGAGTGACGGTCGTTCGTTTGTTCGTTCGTTCACTCACTCACAGTGAGTGAGAGTGAGTGAGTGAGTGAGTGAGTGAGTGAGCGAAGCGAACGCTTTGAAAGCTCAGTCAACAATGAGCGCGAGGAAGAAAGATAGAAAGATGCTTTTTCAATCTACAGTACTGCTTTAGTGAGTTTTGTGAGGCAGTGTTCATGTTTTGTACGGTTGTGTACATGTAGACAATGTTTGAGTTTCACTCATAGTGGGTACTATTAACAGTGTACACGTGACTGTACATAATATGTACGACCCACTTTGAAAACATCGAAAGTTCGATTTGCATACATCAAAAGAATGACAACATAACTTCCACAAACAAAGAATCTCCAGAAAGCCGCAGTTGAGTGAGTGAGTGAGTGAGTGAGTGAGTGAGTTGCGAGTGGCCGACCGTGACTGTGAGTGTGGGTGAGAGTGTGAGTGTGAGTGTGAGTGTGAGTGTGAGTGTGAGTGGCTGGGGTGTATGTATCCGTGTTCGGGACTTCTTCGTTGTACGCACTATGAGCACAGTGTCATACAGTGGAATGCCGGTTGTGGATAGGTCTACCTACAGTGGGGGGACTG
>Ga0213839_1002563_pt1 | contig 10054 bp, 7 predicted proteins | sample SWPATP21_FD_160075 | JGI IMG/M metagenome (GOLD analysis project Ga0213839, IMG submission 160075) | Coastal seawater microbial communities from Marineland, Florida, United States - SWPA TP2 #1 | ecosystem: Environmental > Aquatic > Marine > Coastal | place: USA: Florida | collected 2016-08-14 | reverse complement strand
GCTCCCGTCGGGCGGTCCGACCACGGAGCCCTGCTGGTCACCGGCGCCACGGGCAGCCTGGGGTCCCACCTGCTCCCCCGCCTCGTCGCCCGCGGACACCCGGTGGTGGCCCTGGTGCGCGCAGCCGACGAGGAGGCGGCACGCGACCGCCTCGCCCGGGTGCTGCGCCGGCGCGGGGTCCCCGAGATCCTGGACGAGGTGCAGGTGGTGGCCGGCAGCCTCCCCGTGCTGCCACCGCTGCCCGAGGTGCGGGCGGTGGTGCACCTGGCCGCGGAGGTCGACCTCAGCCGCGACCTCGACGGGCTGCGTCCCAGCAACGTCGACGGCACCCGCGCCTTGCTCGCCCTGGGGCGTCCGATGCTCTTCGCCTCGACGCTGTCGGTGTTCGTCGACTCCGACGCCCCCCGCGGGCGCTTCGGCCCCACCGACCCGCTCCCCGAGGCCGGGCTCGTCGGCGGCTACGCCCAGAGCAAGCTGGTCGCCGAGGCGCTGGTGCGCGCGAGCTCCACGCCGTGCTGTGCCGTCCGCTACGGGCTGCTCACGCCCGACCGCGTGCACGGCCATGTCCCTGCCAGGGACTGGCTCGGGCTCACCCTCCGCGGCCTCGGCACGCTGGGGTGTCTGCCTGCGGGCGCGCTGTCCCGGGGCCTGCAGATCGACGTGACGCCCGTCGACGCCGCCGCCGAGGTCACCGCGTCGCTGGTAGAGGCCCTGCTCGCGGGCGCCCACCCCGAGGTCGTGCACGTGTGCGCCCCCGAGCCGCAGTCCATCGACGCACTGCTGACCGCGCTGCGCACCGCGGTCGACGTCGAGGTGGTCGACGAGGCCACCTTCCTCGCGCGAGGCCGCCGGGCGCTCGCCGGGTCGGGCTCGGCTGAGGAGGCGGCGGCCGTGCTCGGCCTGGTGCGGGGACTCGGCGAGGCGACCCTGGGCGTCCACCGTGCGCTCGACCTGTTCCAGGCCACCGGCTGCCGCTTCGATCCGGTCCCCGGGATCCCCATCGTCGATGCCACCTACCTGGCGCGGGTGGTACGACGGGCCTTCGAGGGGGTGCGGTGAAGGGCCTGGTGATCGGCAAGTTCCTGCCGCCCCACGACGGGCACCGGCAGCTGTGGGACTTCGCCGCCGCGTCCTGCGACGAGCTCACCATCGTGGTGGAGCACATCGCGGGCGAGTCCATCCCTTCGGCCACCCGAGTCGCCTGGGTGCGGGAGCTCGCGCCGCGCGCGCGGGTGGTCCACCTCGACCGGTCCATGCCCCAGCAGCCCTCCGAGCACGACGACTTCTGGGGGCTGTGGTGCGACACGCTGGCCGCGCTCGCCGGTCGCCCCGACCTGCTCTTCGCCTCCGAGGCCTACGGCGCACCGCTGGCCCGGGGGCTGGGCTGCACCTTCGTGCCCGTCGATCCGGCACGCCTCGGGGTGGCCATCTCCGCCACCGAGGTGCGGACCGATCCCCACGCCGTGTGGCGCTACCTGCCGCCGCCGGTGCGGGCCCACTACACCCGCCGCATCGCCGTGGTGGGCCCGGAGTCGTCGGGCAAGACCACGCTGTCGCGGCAGCTCGCCGAGGCGGTCGGCGGAACCTGGGTGCCCGAGTACGCCCGCGCCTGGCTCGAGTCCGTGCCCGACGCAACGACGGACTGGCCCCGCAGCCTCGCCTTCATCGCCCGCGGGCAGGCGGCCCAGGAGGCGGCCCTCGCGCGGCAGTCCACCGGCACGCTCGTGTGCGACACCGACGGGCTCACCACGCAGATCTGGTGGGAGCGTCTGGTGGGCGAGCCGCCCGCCTGGCTCGTCGAGCAGGCCCAGGCCGCACGCTACGACCTCACGCTGCTGTGCGCGCCCGACCTGCCCTGGGAAGACGACCCGGTGCGCTACCTGCCCGAGGAGCAGGGCGCGTTCTTCGCGCGCTTCGAGCAGGGGCTGGCGGAGGCCGGGCGCCGGGTGGTGGTGGTGCGGGGGGCGGACCGGCTGCAGCAGGCGGTGGGGGCGTGGGAGGGGCTCGCGACGTGACGCCCGGGTCCATGTCTGGTCCCCGCCCGGTCTTGCGCCGGCCTACGGCGGAGGTCGCGGACTCGGAGGCGTCGGTCGGTGCCACGGCGTCGTGTGGGTGTTGGTGTTGGTGTTGGTGTTCGTGGGCAAGCTCGGCGCTTCGCTTTCGGGTGCGCTGGGGGTCCGCGACGTGCTGATTCACCGGGGCTGGGGTGCCCAGCCGGGGTGAATCGGTCATGGCCGGGGTCCGCGACGTGCCGATTCACCGGGGCTGGGGTGCCCAGCCGGGGTGAATCGGCAGGGGCCGAGAGCCCAGCCAGGTCGGAGCTGCTCAGTCGCCGGTCCACGGCGCACGTGGCCGCCGATACCGACGGTTGCATCGTGGACCCCGTGGTCGCGGAGGCCTCGGGATGCAGGTTCGACCCCGCTGGGGTCTCGGAGGTGCCGATTCACCGGGGCTGGGGTGCCCAGCCGAGGTGAATCGGTAGGGGCCGGGAGCCCAGCCAGGTCGGAGCTGCTCAGTCGCCGGGCCGCGGCGCCCGCGGTCACCGATAAGGCAGGTTGCATCGTGGAGCCCGCGTCGCGGAGGCCTCGGGGTGCAGGTTCGACCCCGCTGGGGGTCTCGGAGGTGCCGATTCACGGGGGCTGGGGTGCCCAGCCGGCGTGAATCGGTCATGGCCGGGAGCCCAGCCAGGTCGGAGCTGCTCAGTCGGCGGTCCGCGGCGCCCGTGGTCGCCGATACCGACGGTTGCATCGTGGACCCCGTGGTCGTGCAGGCCTCGAGCGCCAGGTTCGACCCCGCTGGGGGTCTCGGAGGTGCCGATTCACCGGGGCTGGGGTGCCCAGCCGGGGTGAATCGCCAGGGGCCGGGAGCCCAGCCAGGTCGGAGCTGCTCAGTCGGCGGTTCGCGGCGCCCGTGGTCGTCTGGTTCCCGCCCGGCCTTGCACAACCTATGGCTGAGGAGGGCGGAGGCCGTGGTCGCCGGAGGTCGCGGACTCGGAGGCGGCGGTCGGTGCCACGGCGTCGTGGGGGTGTTGGTGTTGGTGTTGGTGTTCGTGGGCAAGCTCGGCGCTTCGCTTTCGGGTGCGCTGGGGGTCCGCGACGTGCCGATTCACAGGGGCTGGGGTGCCCAGCCGGGGTGAATCGGTCATGGCCGGGAGCCCAGCCAGGTCGGAGCTGCTCAGTCGCCGGGCCGCGGCGCCCGCGGTCACCGATAAGTCAGGTTGCATCCTGGAGACCGCGTCGCGGAGGCCTCGGGGTGCAGGTTCGACCCCGCTGGGGGTCTCGGAGGTGCCGATTCACAGGGGCTGGGGTGCCCAGCCGGCGTGAATCGGTCATGGCCGGGAGCCCAGCCAGGTCGGAGCTGCTCAGTCGCCGGGCCGCGGCGCCCGCGGTCACCGATAAGGCAGGTTGCATCGTGGAGCCCGCGTCGCGGAGGCCTCGGGGTGCAGGTTCGACCCCGCTGGGGGTCTCGGAGGTGCCGATTCACGGGGGCTGGGGTGCCCAGCCGGCGTGAATCGGCAGGGGCCGGGATCAGTCAGCCATCGCGACCAGCTATCCACCTTCGACCGGCACTTGCACGCTGATCGCTGACCGCTGAATGCTGACCGCTCCTCGTCCCCACCCATTCATGCACATCCCGCACGAGTTCATGCAGCCCCCGCCCATACTCCGCGACCGAGGCCGACCATACGACCCCTCCACGCTCCGGGCCTTCCGCCCGGGCGCATTGGAGACTCCCATGGACCTCGACGGAACCACCTTCCTGATCACCGGCGCGAACCGCGGCATCGGCCGCGCCCTCACCACCGCGGCCCTCGCCCGCGGCGCCGCCCGGGTGTACGCCACCGCTCGCCGCCCCGAGACCCTGGCCGACCTCACCGACCCCCGGGTGGTGGCCCTGCGCCTCGACGTGCGCGACCCCGCCTCGGTCGCCGCCGCTGCGGCCGCCGCCGCCGACGTGGACGTGCTGGTCAACAACGCCGGCACCCTCGCCTCGTTCGACGTGCTCGAGGCCAGCGACGAGGCGCTGCAGACCGACTTCGGCACCAACGTGTTCGGGCTGCTGAACATGGCCCGGGCGTTCCGTCCCGTGCTCGCGGCCCGTCCCCGCGCCGTGATGGTCAACGTGCTCACGCTGGTCTCGGTGGCCAGCATGCCCGGCATCGGCGGCTACGCGGCGTCGAAGGCCGCGGCCTGGTCGCTCACCCAGGCCCTGCGCGCCACGCTGGCGGCCGACGGTACGCGGGTAGTGGGGGTGTTCCCCGGCGCGGTCGACACCGACATGCTGCGGGGCTTCGAGATGCCGAAGGCATCCCCCCACGACGTCGCGGCGGCGGTGCTCGACGGCCTGCAGGCCGAGGTGGAGGACATCGCGCCGGACGGGATGAGCCAGCAGGTCTACGCGCAGTTCCTCGCCGACCCCAAGGCCGTCGAGCGTCAGTTCGCCGCGATGTGAGCCGGCGCGGCCCACGGCGCGAGCGCATCGGCGAGGAAGTCCATCACGGTGCGCACGCGGGCAGGCACGTAGCGGCGGGTGGGCAGCACGAGCCAGGCCGACGAGCCGAAGGTGGACAGGGTGGCCTCCCAGTCGCCCAGCAGCTGCACGAGCCGCCCCTCGGCCAGCGCACCGTCGGCCAGCCAGTGGGGCAGCACCGCGACGCCGAGACCCGCCAGCGCGGCCTGCCGGAGCACGAGCATGTTCGACGCCTGCAGCGCCGGTCGCAGCGCAATCTCGACCTCTTCCCCGTCACGTCGCAGGCGCCACGTCCGTGTCTCCGAGGGCAGCGGGAACACCAGCGCGTCGGCCTCCGACAGGTTCGCGGGCGCGGCCGGTGCTCCGTGGCGGGCCACCCAGTCCGGCGCAGCCACCACCCGGTAGCGGGTGGCGAACAGGCGGCGGGCCACCAGATCGGGGTCGGTGAGGCGGCCCAGCCGCACGGCGAAGTCGACGCGCTCGTCGAGCAGCGACACCCGTCGGTCGGTGATCAGGCAGTCGAGGGTGATGCCCGGGTGGGCGTGGCGCAGCGCCGGCAGCAGGGGCGCGATGCAGCGCACCGCGAACGACACCGGCATGGTGGCGCGCACCGTGCCGCGCTGGGCCTGAGTGGCGTCGTGGGCATGCCGTGCGGCGTCGGCCAGGCCCGCGACGATGGGGGTGACCCGGTCGACGTAGCGCTGGCCGGCCTCGGTGAGGGACAGGTGGCGCGTCGTGCGGTGGAACAGGCGCACGCCCAGCTCGGCCTCGAGCCCCGAGATTCCCCGGGACACGGTGGACGGGGTGACCTGCCGGGCCCGGGCGGCGCCGGCGAAGCTGCCCTCGCGCACGACGTCGAGCAGGAGGCTGAGCTGGTCGGTGTCCATTCGTGCAGCTAACGCACGGGCGGAGGCTCGGTCGAAGACTCCAACGGCATCCCGTGCTCATCGACCAGCCAGAATCCCGCGGGGATGGGGTACGAAGGCTCGGTGATGCCGATCTTCGGCACGAAGTCGTCCGGCACAGGGGGGATGTCGGGACCCCACGAGTCTTCGGGCGGCGTCAGCAGCGACGGATCGGAACGCGCGAGCTCGAGCAGCCACTCCTGGGCGCGGAGTGCGGCCTCACTCTCGCCGCACCCCTCGCCTCGCGCCTGCCGCTTGCGGCAGTCTGCAATGCCAGCGCGAATCTCGTCCGCTGCCCGGACGTGCTTGGGGAGGTCCTCAGCCGGCACCATCGTGGAGATGTGTCGCACCGATAGCCATGATGTCTTCTCGTTCGTCTCGCTGTATGTGCCCACAAGGAAGGACTCCCGCCACGTGCCCGTAGGATGTCGCTGGGCAACGAGAACAGCGAGTGCGGTGGGTTCGGCCACGGTCCACGCCATGCTCTCGACAAACTCCAGGGAGTTCGCCGACACCGAGGCGGGCCCTCGTGCGCCGGCAGCTGCGAACATGGCCTGTAGGCCCGCAACGCCCTCGTAGTCGCCTGCCGGGACGAGCTTCAGCCACGGACTGTCGACCGCGGCAGGCTGACAGTCTGGGCCTAGCCCCTCGGTGGTGATCACCTGGATGGCGCCGACGATGGACAGCGTCACCTCGTAGGGCATGATCTCGTTGATCTCGGCAACCGCCTGCTCCAGGGGCATGGCGCCGAAACGCTCTCGATCCTCGACGAGCGGCAGCGCCTCCCGGCATCGGTTGTCGCCGACGGCCATGAACGTCAGGTTTCCAGCCCTGCGCTGGGGGTCCAGCACCTCGGACAACAACGGTGCCTCGGGGGGTAATGCCAGCGCGATGGCCGCGAGCGGCAGGAACATGACGATCTCCGGGCGGTGAGATCGTCCGCATCCGACCCCCGCCGAACGCATCGGTTCCCGTGGCGTGCTGGCGACGCAGCATCTGCCGCACCGCCTGCGGTGACCGTGGGTCTCGGAGGCGTCGGCGGCCCTCGTCGGCTAGCCGCCCCATGGATGGCGGCCGAAGGCGAAGAGTGGTCGGGGTGGCGGGATTCGAACCCACGACTTCCTGCTCCCGAAGCAGGCGCGCTACCAGGCTGCGCTACACCCCGACGACCCCACGGGCTTAACCGGCGCCCCGTCGCCGTCAAGGCCGATCGAGCGCTGCACGGTGTAGGGTCGCGACATGCCGCTGTCCCTCGTCATCGCCCTCGGCGCGGTGGCCGCTGCCGCGTCCCTCGCCGAGCCCACCTCTCCCCTGCCGGCCCTGCTCGTGCGCCTGCCCACGACCGATGCGCAGGGCCCCGTGCACGCCGAGCAGACCGCGCAGATCCGCCTCGACGACGACCTGCAGCAGCACGTCACCGTCCGCTCGACCCTCGCCAACGACGGTCCCCCGGTGACCATCGATCTGGCCGTGCCCGTGCACAGCCCGTCGGGCCAGCACCCCGAGCTGCAGCTGCTCCTCGGCGCCACCGAGGTTCCCTGTGCGCTCGTCGCCGCCGCCGCCCCGCCCGTCACCCATCGCTGCGAGGCGTCGGTGGTGCTGCCCGCCGGGCGCACCGAGCTCACCCTGGCGTTCACCTCGCCGCTGCTTTTCGCACAGCCCCCCGCCGACCCGTGGGAGGCCGGCACCGCGCGGCAGCTGCTCGTGCCGGCCCTGGCGTGGACCGTCCCTGCCCGGCGCAGCATCACGATGACCCCGGGGCCCCTGCCGTTGCCGAGCCTGCCGGGATGGACCCCGCAGGGCGAGAGCTGGTCGCTCGCCGGCACCGGAGAAGCGGTGGTCGAGCTGCCCGTCGCAGCCCGCGACCGCCTCGTGCGCCTCGGCGCCGCCACCCGCGACAACCTCGTGGGCATCGAGGCGAGCAGCGTGCTGCCCGACGAGCCGCCGAGCAGCTACGGCCCCCAGCACCTCTCCGACGCCCGCGTCGACACCGCCTGGTGCGAGGGCGTGGCGGGCACCGGCGAGGGCTCGTCGCTGATGCTCCGGCACACTCCGGCCCCGCCCAAGGCCCCGCCGCCCACCACCCTCCGGCTGGCCCTGTACGCCGGCTACGCCAAGTCCACGGGGCACTGGACCAAGAACGGCCGGCCTACCTCGCTGCTGGTGAGCGGCTGCGACGGGCGCGGTCCCCAGGTGGTCGACCTGCCGCTCACCGACACCCCCGAGCTGACCGTCACCGAGGTGCCCGCTCCGCCCCTGGACCCCTCCGGGCGCCTGTGCGTGCGCATCGAGCTGGCGAAGGTCGCGCCGGGCGCGTCGTACGAAGACACCTGTCTGTCCGCGCTGTTCGTGCACCCGGAGACCCGCCCATGATGGTCCTGCTCGCCCTGTCCACCTTGGCCCACGCCGGGCCCGCGCACGGCGGAGGGGCCGTGAAGGTCGACGACGACCCCGAGGTGCTGGCCGCCCTGCAGGCGCGCTGCGAGAAGAAGGCCAAGCTGAAGCAGGGCTACGACCTCGGCGGGGTGAAGGTGTGGCCCAGCGCCCGCTGCGGACGGCTGCCCCAGCCGATGATGCGCACCCCCGACGGTCGGGTGGGCCCCGCGCGCGGCACGCCCGCTCGGTCCACGACGGTGCAGCTCGACCTCGACCTCCCACGGCACCGGGTCGCCGCGTCGATCCGTGCCGTGCCCGGCGACGGCGGCCTGCTGTACGGCGCCCTGTTCCCGCTGAAGGGCGACCTCGAGGTCGTGACGAGCGGCCCGTGGGCCCGCGGACCGGTGGGGTGGTTCGCGGCCCCCGACGGCGAGGTGCACCTCGAGCGCAGCGTGCGGCTGAAGCGGACCGACTGCCACGTCGAGCGCGACCGGGTGATGATCGCGGCCACGTGTGGCGTGCTGCCGATGTGGGGCGGCCGCTGGTCGCTCGAGGTGCAGGGACTCGCGGACGGCTGGCAGCACAGCTGGACGGCCGAGGAGCCCCTCGCGGTCACGGTCCCCGCGCTCTTCGCCCTGGCCGATGCCGAGGTCGCGGCCCACGACGACCACGTGCGGGTGCTCGCCAGCCCCACCTTGTCCATGCCCGACGGGCAGGCCGACGCCATCGCCGAGCGCGCCTCGGCCGCCCACGACAGCCTCGAGGAGCCGTTCGGCGCCCTTCCCGACGTAGACTGGACCGTGGTGCCCGTCACCTTCGGGGGCGGGTACGAGAGCACCTCCGGCTACCCCGGCGTCGGCGCCGGCTACCGCGACCAGCACCCGAGCCTCTCGGTGCAGCACGAGGTGGCCCACGCCTGGTTCGGCGGCGTCACCTTCCCCGATCTGCTCGCGCCGGGCGGGCACTGGCACGAAGCGCTGGCCACCTGGGCCCTCGCCCACGACCCCGATGCCACCGAGGAGTTCCTCTGGATGTTCATCCAGGGGCTGCGCGACGACGGCCCCCCGCCGCCGTCGCTGCTCGACACCAGCTACCTGCAGACCGGCGACAGCAACAAGTACGGCCGTGGGCTCGCCGCGATGCTCACCTTCGACGCGGTCGTCGGGCGCGATCGCGTGGTGGCCGCGACGCGGGTGTTCCTCGACGAGCACCACCACCAGCTCACCACCTGGCGCGACCTGCTCGCCGTCTACGAGCGCGAGCTCGGCACCGACGACACCGCCTACCTCCGCTCGTGGCTGCACGAGCCGTGGACGCCCACCCTCACCCAGGTCGGCGACGCCGTGGTTCTCGACGACCCCGTGCACCCCCACCACCAGGTGAGGGGTCAGATCTTCTGGGGGGCCGCGGACTCCGACCTGCTGGGCACCTGCGACGTGTCCTTCGGTCAGGGCGAGGTGCCCACCTGCGAGCCCCCCACGGACTGGGCGTTCGCCATCGTGCAGCCCCAGCTGCCGGTGTCGGGCACAGGCGTCGTGCTGCGGCGGAGCTCCCCATGAGTCCCACCTGGACCCACCTCCCCTGGCACGACCTGCGCGCCGACCAGCTCTACGACGTGGTGAAGCTGCGCCAGGACGTGTTCGTCGTCGAGCAGGACTGCGCCTACCCCGACCTCGACGGCCGCGACCCCGAGGCCCTGCACCTGCTCGGCTACGACGGCGCCACGCTGGTGGCCTACCTGCGCCTGTTCCCCCCCACACCCCACGGCGAGCGGCGCGACGCGGTGATCGGCCGCGTGATCGTCGCCGCGTCGCACCGCGGCACCGGGCTCGGGGTGCGGCTGATGCGCGAGGGCTTCGAGCAGGTGCAGCTGCTGTGGGGGCCCACACCGGTGTTCGTCTCGGCCCAGGCCCACCTGCGCCGCTTCTACCGGGGACTGGGCTACCGCGTGTGCGGCGAGGGCTACGACGAGGACGGCATCCCGCACCTGCCCATGCGTCACCCCGGACCGGCGTCGGTGCCGTCGATCCCCTCGATGCCGCGGAGCAGCTGAGGCCAGGTGGCGAGGGCCCAGGCGCCGGCGCGCAGCTCGTGGCGGTGGCTGGTGGCGTAGCGGGCCGCGGCCGCCGGGTCGGTGACGGCCTGCACCCCGTGGTTGAGGCGGTGCAGCAGGCCGCCGAGGCGGTTGGGGAGCTCGTCGGCGAGCACCTTGCCGGCGGTCACGTCGTCGGCGAGCCGGTGGGTCACCCCCGCCTGCAGGGCGGCGAGGCGCTGGGCCACCGCGAGCCGGTAGCGGCTGCCCA
>Ga0213839_1002562_pt1 | contig 10057 bp, 5 predicted proteins | sample SWPATP21_FD_160075 | JGI IMG/M metagenome (GOLD analysis project Ga0213839, IMG submission 160075) | Coastal seawater microbial communities from Marineland, Florida, United States - SWPA TP2 #1 | ecosystem: Environmental > Aquatic > Marine > Coastal | place: USA: Florida | collected 2016-08-14 | reverse complement strand
TAGCAGCCGGCAATTCGATGCTGTGATAACATTACATAACCACCACCACCACCACCACCACCACCACCAACAACAACAACAACAACAGAAACAACTCCAAAAACTACAGCAGCTCGTCGTCGTCGTCGTCGTCTTCGTCGTCGTCGTCACCACCACCAAAAGTCGACTCCATCCATCCATCCATCCATTCATTCATTCGTTCATTCGTTCGTTCGTTCGTTCGATTGATCGATCGATTGTTCGTTCGTTCGTTTGTTCGTTCGTTCGTTGGATGGTTTCCGAAAGTAAACGAACTGCGACTGTGACTGTGACTGTGACTGTGACTGTGACTGTGACTGTGACTGTGAGCCGTCGTCGTCCGTCGTCCGTCCGTTGGGTGAATTCGGACAGCGGCACGCCGCCAATGAATGACTGAGTGAGTGACTGTGAGTGAGTGACTGTGACTGAGTGAGTGAGTGACTGTGAGTGAGTGACTGTGACTGTGAGTGAGTGACTGTGACTGTGAGTGAGTGTGGGGGAAGCAGCCCACCGCATTCGTTCAATGCGAACAGTGTGGTGTGTGGTGTGCCGTGCTGCGAATGTTATCTACATCTGCCATTCCACGCTTTTGCCCACTGCTCACAGTGGATATTCAGTGGAATAGCAGTTATGGATACCATCCGCGTCGCTGCTCTGCCAAGCCACAGGGTTGGTGGATGGATGTTATCTATACGTAGGATATCACGGATATTATAGGGTGAGTGTGAAGGTATTCAGCGTAATGTCGGATGTGGATATATCAAATGGTGGATGATGACTGTGGGAAGGTAGGGGTACAGTGGAGTGAGTGAATTCGTTCATTCCGAAATCACCTCGTACCTAGAGATACTGCAAAGAATACATGGACTCCCATATCCGGACATACCCAATCCACTTTGAAGAGTACTATAATTATATCCATAAACGACAATGTGCGGTTTTCTCACACTCACTCACTCTCACTCACGCAACTCAACTCACTCACTGTGTGTGTGTGTGTGCGGGGCGGCCGTCGGCCACTGCACTTCCACTCACTCTCACTCTCACTCTCACTCTCACTCTCACTCACTGTGGGAGTGAGTGAGTGAGTGAGTGAGCGCGCGAATTCTCTCCTCAGACGGCTACATAGACGGCATATCTTCATAAATCGCCGCGTACCACGACAGCAGTCCCCAGTCCCCAGTCAGTCAGTCAGTCAGCGGCGTGACGCACGCAGTCAGTCAAGTCAGTCAGCGGTGAGTGAGTGAGTGAGTGAGTGAATGAATGTCTGAGAGTGACCGCGAACGAATGAATGAATGAATGAACGAATGAATGAACGAATGAATGAACGAATGATCATCATCGAAGTTCGCCGTCGTTCGTTCGTTCGTTCGTTCGTTCGTTCGTTCGTTCGTTTGTTCGTTCGTTCGTTTGTTTGTTTGTTCGTTCGTTCGTTCGTCGCTTTGACTTCTTCGTCTTCTTCACTTTGCCTTCGTTCGTTCGTTCGTTTCTTTCTTTCTTTCGTTCGTTCGTTTCTTTCGATCGTTCCTTCGTTCGTTTCGATCGTTCCTTCGTTTCGTTCGTTCGTTCCTTCGTTTGATGTGTCTTGGTGTTGGTGTTGGTGTTGGTGTTGGTGATCTCACGGCGTTTTTTATTGTTGCTTGCGAGCATGGAACAAGACGATGAGCGGCGAGCGTCATAGCAGCGCTGCAGGTGATCAACGACGACGGCGCGGCTTGCCGAAGTACTTGCGGTAGGCGACTTGTGTTTGCTTATTGTGCCGACTGAATTGGTCTCTCTCTGCCATTTGCATGGCGGTTATTCTGTAGTAGTAGTAGTAGTAGTAGTAGTAGTAGTAGTAGTAGTAGTAGTAGTAGTAGTAGTTGTTGTTGTTGTTGGTGGCGGGATCGTCGTCGTCGTTGGCTTAGGCCGCCAGCTGTATCATGCAGTGCTTGCAGCGTTGTGTGAAGCCGAGATGTACGGTGTCACGGGTACCGCTTTTGGTACTGTGGGCCTCGCATGATCGACTGGTTGGACTTGTTGCGAGCTAAACAGTGTTGAGTAAGGTTGTTCTTGACCCAGTACGCACGGTTCCCGCGAGTTTGACGCCCAAACGTAAAAGCTCGCCGTGTTTTTTGCGTTGTTGTTTCTGTGTCTGCGTGCCGCGCCTCTGCCTCCGGTTGCGGTCTCGGGCCCTTCTTGTGTGGTGGTGCCGGTCGCACAGCAGTTCATGGTGCGGACGGTCATTCGTTTCTGCAGGGACTGGGGTCAGTCCCAGTGCAGGTAGGTGAGCGCAGCCGTTTCGAGCGAAAACGCGCAGCTAACAACACGCATAGACATTTACCCACGTTCGGCGCCTGTTGAAGCGCCCGTGCCCGCGAAGTCTTGGATTTCGTTGCAACTCAAAAATGTCCACAAAAGCCAAGCGACGCGGGATTAAATTAGCGGAGAGTGTGGGTGCCGTCAAGAAACAGTATGATAATGAAGTCATGGATTTGCGGCAAAGAACCGCGGTGTTGCGCGAGCGGATTCGCGTGAACACCAATTCGCTGAAGGCGCTCTTGGAACTCCTGCCGCAGACGCAATACGCCCTCTCTGACGCCAACGACTTAATTCTAAAGCGCATTGAGGAAAGCGTGGGCGCCGATGAACCGAACCCGGCGGTTGTTGAACGTGCTGGCTTGGAGTCCATGCACAAAAACGTGCTGCAGAACTTTGACTCTGCCGTGCAGCGGTTACAATCCGAAATACTCCAATTGGTGTACGAGTGGGATTCCATGTTCATTGCCCTCGAAACCAAATTTAAGAACTACGACAAGAAGCGTGCGACGTATGGCCACTACGGTCGCAAAATGCAACGGCTTGCCGAAGCTCGAAAGAAACGGAAGGAGAAAGGGATTGCAGAAACAGTGAAGAATTCGGAGCAGTGGAGTCGGAACAAGAACAAGTTCAAAGATGCCAGACTCGCCCACGACGGACACAAATCGGATTTCATAAAAGTGAGCAAGTCTCTTCTTGCGACGCAGGAGCCCCGTTCGAACATTTTGATGCGCGCGCTGCTCGAAATACAGTGCACCCTGTTTAAAGGACTCGTCGAAGACCAAAACGCGTTGAACGCCACCATGGATCAGTTGGAGTCCTTCATTTCCCAACAGCGGCAAGAGTTGAGCAACGAGCTCGACATTTTGGCTTCGGTGGATAGCGAAACAGATGTAAACGAGACTGACATGCTGCAGCAAATGCTGCTCCACATCTTGAAGACATTTCTCCGCGCTGCTGAGCTTCCTCACTCGGGCAATGACCTGGCTGGTCATGCGGAGAAAATCATGCAAGACTCCGAGCGGTACTTTCAGGAAATGCGCCAAAGGCTCGATGGCAAAGAAAATGGCATTGCCGCTCTTGACAATCTAATTGCGGCGTGGGAGGACTTGACGGCTTCACGTCGGGCGTCGCCGTCAAAGTCAAATCGGTACCTTGCTGGAGATAGGAATAAGTGTTTGGAAGGACATCACTTGGGCCCTTGCGATTTGGAAGGCTCGGAGTTTACCTGTGACATTTGCGGCGAGGTTCAGGTTGATAAGTCGCCGCTTCATAGCTGCCGGCCGTGTGACTTCGATGTATGTGAGAAATGCTTTAAATCTCCAACACAGATTCCCGGCTTCACGTCACCAAAGGCGAAGCGCGACCATGCCAACGAGGGCTGGGGATCGGATGCGGACAACAGTCCTCCCTCATCAACCCAAGATGATTTCTTCGGCAGCAGTGGCACAAGTACCACTCCGTACTCGGCCGCGGCTCCTGCACCAGCTACAGCTAGTGACACCGATTTGTTTGGCTCGCTGTTCGATTCTGGACCTACGGCTTCGTCGCCTGCGCCTGCGCCTGCGCCAGCACCACGCAGCGGTAGCTTTTCAAGTTCGTTGTTTGATCTGTACGACACACCCGCGCCTGCTCCGGCTCTGGTCGCTGCCCCCGCACCGGTACCGGCGCCGGCTGCTGCTCGCCCTGAACGTCGGAAGGGCCCTTACATTTGGGACTACCAATTCAGTCTGTGGAGACATCATAAAACAGGGGTCTTCTACAACGAGCAGACGAAACTGTACACACGTAGCCCGGGTCCCAACGCCGTATGGCTTCGCTTAGTGGGAGGCAAATTAGTACCTGTGTCGAACACCGCTCACTCACCCGCGCACGCTCGCTCGCCAGCGCACTCGCCCGTGTCGTCTCCGGCACCAGCGCATGCGCCAGCGCCAGCGCCAGCGCCAGCACCAGCACCAGCACCAGCACCAGCACCAGCACCAGCACCTTCGGACCCATTTGCCGGACTTGAGCCCGTGCCAGCCCCGGCTGCGGTCGCGGTTCCGACTGCTCCTAGAATATCACCTGCGGCCGTTCCGTCTGAAGACTCAAAGAGCGTTGACAGCGACGAGGAGCCCCCGCCGCCTCTCCCGTCGCGACCGTCACGGCGGCGCGCCCCGAAACCACCACCAAATGGACCCGGCAAGTTGGACCCCTCCCGTGGAGACCATATCAAGATAATTGAATACCTCGGCAAGAAGCAATGATAGTCTGGAACCCTGAACTTGACCGTGATTGCACAACTGTGTGTTCGGTAACAGCAGTTGAGTTTTTGGAATTTGAATAATTTTTTATTCGCAAGCGTGTTGCATTTTGCCATTCAACTACACAATTTGGATCGTTTTGACGGGCAAGCGCTCGATCAGGGCATGTGTTTCCCGGCACGCTCTCGAGCCTCTTGCGCAGCAGCCGCGACTTCGATGTGTTCTTCGACGAGCGATTCCCTGTACACTTGCAGGCTCACGAATGGGAGCAATTTGCACAGAGCGATGAAGGAGTCGCGACTGCGAAGGGCAGGTAACTCGGCCTGTGTTCCACCACCGCGCCCAAATATGGTCATGATGATGTCGCCGACAGCAACAGGTTCTCGGTCGTTACCGAGCAATCGTTGGTCGACAGCACATACACGCAAATATTGTCGTCCCTTGATCGGGACCCATTCCCCCTCATCTTCGACTTCGGCATGCTCTTCGGTCAAGTTGGCTTCTTCGTGGGTTGCCCAACCTTCAACCTCTTCGACATCGAATCCCAACAACGCCACCAAAGCGTTTTCGGGACCGTCGTCGCTGCGCAGTGGTTCGGTGGTTGTGATGTTTTTGACATCATTGATTCCGTCAGAACAATTGTCAACGATGTATGCGCACCACCCAGGTGGGTGCCCAACGGCTTTCAGCAGGTCTCCAGAATGAAAAGCGCCCCAAATGGCTGAAGTGGCTTCTGCGGCACCGTCTCGGATCCACTTGGGCACATTATCAGCAATGCGCTCTATCAAGCGCTTACTCGCAGACTCCAAGTCTCGGTCTTGGCTACGGAAGAGCAAGTGGAAACGGGCGAAGCAAGCTCGGAACTCGGCAACAGATACCCCTCCATCACCATCCTGCATAGAACACGGGTTGTCAACATGTCGCACGCAACCAACATTACTGTGCTCAATGTAACAACAATCTTACCTGATCTAATCTATGGAATTCAGCGTCCACAAAATCGCCAAACGTGTGTGCGTATCTGTAGCATAAGTGCAATTTTCGGACAAATGCAATCCCAAAACATTAGAATTGCCTGTTTATATGGACAAACACTCGTGTGGTAACGCACTTTGATGCCATTCCCCAAGTGGACAATGCGTTTGTCAGTTCTTGCTTCGTAACATGACCATCTCCATCATGATCAATTCTGTCAAACAGCTCTTGAATTTTCTGTTTGTCGTCGAACTGTGGGTCGCAAAACAGACAAAAGTCAATACGCTGCTCGCAGTATGACAATGAGTACCGACATACTTCCAGACAAAACAAGATACAAACCTCAGCTCCTCCGACGGCGTGGGCATTTTCTGCGCCATGTTGCGCCAGACAATAAAATGCCACTTGCTGTATACTGATGCCATGGGCAGTTCGCAGGATATCATCAACAGTGAGGCCGTTATTGGACCGCACGTTCAATGAAGCTCCATGCAAGAGAAGCTGGCACAAGATGTCCACATCTAAACTGTAGGCAGCTAACATCACGACAGTGTTGCCTTCCTTCCCGTTTCGGACCTCGATCGAGGCCCCGGCAGCCAGCAGCAGACTCACAATACGCGCGTTGCAGTGGAACACCGCCAATGCCAGCGGAGCAGCATCATTTTTAGTTCTGCGATTCGGGTCAGCATGGGCTTGCAGGAGCCGGTCACAGACCAAGTCGTGATTGCGTTGTACAGCGATATAGAGTGGTGTAACACCCGACCCGTTGACGTCATCAACAACAGCCTTGGCGTCCAGAAGCAACTGAACACTGACCTCGTGCCCTTCGTGGGCGGCCATGTACAGCGGTGACACTCCCCCATCCTTTTTTTGATGCAACGCAGCAGTAGAGTGAGCGAGCAACAGCTCCAAACACTCTTGGTGATTCTCTTGACTCGCCAGATAAAGCGCCGTGGTGTTTTCATTCGCCGTTAGAGTTTGGTCGAGTTCATCACCGTATGCTGTTGTGAGCACTTTCACGACATCGATATGATTCTGACTCACGGCAAAGATTAGGCACGGTGTGCCCGAAGCCGGCAAAATGTTTGGGTTGGCTTTTGCTGCCACCAGCTCTCGGAGGACATCAACACTTCCAAAATAGCTGGCGATGATGATGGGAGTCATTCCATCCTCGTTACAGCAGTCAACATTGGTATTCAACTCAATGCATCTCTTCGCCATTTCCACATCATTCGTTTCTGCCGCTAGCAACAAGGAGTCAGCATCCGCGATGCCAACTTCATACAGTTCTTTTCCATGACAATCGGATAAAATGGTTTGAACTGAGTGCCCGTGGTCATTGAGGACGGTGACCGGATCGTGCCCTCCAGCGGCCAAGATGTCACGCACCATATCGAAGCGACCTTCGTACGCAGCCAACATCATGAGTGTGTTGCCGTCGCCAGGTCGACGAGAGTTTATGTGGACGGCATCGTGTTCCAGCAAAAGCTGCAAGGCGCCCCTGGTTCCGCGAAAAATTGCGGCTTCCGGTGCCGTAGCACCGTGAGAGCATTCCAAGTGTGGGTCTGCCTTGCCCTCCAACAAGACCTTCACAACACCATCGTCGCGAGTGCGGACGGCAAAATGCAGTGGGGTGATGCCTTCCGCCGTCGGTGGATGCAGCGACTCCAGTAGTGGCTGCTGACCGACCGCTATGAGAGCGGCAACAACTCCAGCATGGCCCTCAGCGGCGGCTGCATGCAGAGCCATGGCCAGGGGATTGTAGTAGTGGCTGTACTGCGCATCTGTACTATTCGTGGGCGACTTCGCGTGGATCGTATCGTGTGCATTGGCGGCAAGCAATTCTTGAACTTTCATAGCGTTGCCTGCGACGCTGGCCACAAATATGGGATGCTTTTCTGGATGCAATTTGTAGTCGATCACCGGTTCTGATTCGTCGTTGCGATTTTCAGCCTCATTCTCAGCCTCGTGTATCAAGCGGCTGTCTTCTTCGTTGGCTGCTTGCTGTTGGATATCGCGCAACGCCCACTGTTTAGCGATCAACTCGTGATCCTTGCGAATTTGCTCGTGGCGAACTCGCCGTTTCTCGGCCTCCGCTGCTTTTTTGGCTGCCTTTTCCTCCTCAATTTTCTTGGCTTCCGCGGCTTTGATGGCCGCCAACTTGGCGGCTTCTTCTCTGGCCACTTTTTCCGCGTGCGCGAGTGCTAATGCTGCTGAATGCGCTTCCCGCTCTTCTTCGGCGTGCTGATATTGCAGAAGCATCGCTTCTTTCCACTGTTTGTCACCCCCATAGTTCTTCACAAACTCAGCCTTGGTGTACCAATTACCGTCTCGTGCGTCCCGCCGGCGAGCTGTTGTCTCCATGAAATTACGGTGGTGCCTTTGCAAGAGGAATCTTCTTGTGTTTTTCTGAAGTTGAACTGCAAGATTAGTCGCGGCCTTCAATCTGTCCTCGTCGGCATATATGTACGCAAAGCTGACGTTCTTGGTTAAGAGTCGCTGAACCTCGGCAGCGTCGTCGCCCTCACGCTCTACATGCTGGAACTTTTTGTCCATTTTGTCTTGAAATGCGACACCGAGTTCGCCGAATAAATCGGCAACATCATCTTCGTCCAATTGACGTTTCTGACTCACTAACTTTCGTGCCATTCTCCCTCTCCACAGTGACTGGATTTGTGTCGCTCTTCTATGCAACGTCTGCAAGTTGTGGCGACCCACGCTACCTCGGTATACTTTTTGGATGGCGAGAGCAGCGTCTTCTTTCCGGGTAGCTTCGTCAAATGTGTGGAGCAATGCTGCTGCTCGGCTTACGGCAACAGAATCAGCATCGACTCCTGCCCTATTCGCCGTTTTGATGGCAACGCGCAGCGCTTCCGCATCCCCGGTGTGCTTCGAGTGTTCAACCGCGCTCAGCAGCTCAGCAGTCGCTTTGGCTATTCGTTGATTTGTCGCTTTTGCCTCCCGCTCCGCGGCCTTACGCATTTGGATTAGTTTGTTGTGCCGCGCTCTCGCTTCCGCTGCCTCCTTCTCTCTTCGAGCCTCATCTTCTTTCGCTTTCCGCAGTGCTTCTGCCCGCTCTTCCTCTATGTGCTGCAGGTGATTCACAAGTCGTCGCGCGGCTAGGATAGTTGCTGTCTGCTCTGACGCGCCGAGATCAAGTACATGCTGAAGTTCCTGTGTGATACGGTCGAGCTCATCCTTGACATTTGTCTTGTCGACCGAACTTGCCCGCATCTCTGCAGTGATCGTATCCAAATGTTTGAGTGCCTTTGCCTGCTCACTCATGGGCCTCCACCCGGTTCGAATCATATGCCCACGCAGATTTCGCTGCAAGACGAGGGCAGCTGCAGTTTGGCGCTCCAAAATAAACGCCGCGATGGCTCGGTTTTCTTGGGCGGCTTCTTTTCTAATTTTTTCAACTCCACTCTTAATATGAGAGGAAACTAAACCAACATTAGTCGCTGACCTCACCGTTGAGAATCTCTTCAAAGGTTTGTTTCTGCGGAGCTTTGCCGCAGCAGCCTCGGCTGCTGCCGCTTCCTCCTCCGCGCGGCGTTTTGCGGCTGCCTCGACTGCTTGCCGACGACGTTGAAGTGGTGATAACCTCATTTTCCGCCGCGAGGTTTCTGGACGATCCTCCTCCGTTTGCGCGGGATCGTGGTAAATCTTCAATAAAGAAGGCACAGATTTCAGACTGTCGCGCATGTGTGCTCGGCGTCTCTGCCGCCGCTCCAGACGTTCCTCTACCCGCTCGGCGTCGCGGATCTTTTGTTGTGTAATGGTTGCTTTCGATCGCTTCTTGCGCCTTGTGCGTCGCTGAACGACTGTTGTTGAAGGCTGGTACACGTAAGTCTTAACGCGGCGTGTGACTTTTGTACCCGTGCCAATGCCTGGGAACAGCGCTTCGATGTCAGCGAAAACGGCGTCGGCATCGCGAGGAGGGACAACGCGCTTCGGCCTCGACTGCGCCTGCACGGTGTGTGGCCTCTCAGGAAGGTCTGGCACCCAACTGCGGCGACGACCTCGAGCCGTCGAAGGGGGCGTCCCAACATAAACTCGGTGGAAAATAGATTCTGGAACGGCATCACGACCACCCGGTTTTGCTGCGGGCGCTCGTCTCGACTTGGCCGCTGCCGAACGCCCTGTCTTGTGTCTTGAGCTGGACCGGCGCCGTTCGTTTGCATCACTGTCCTGTGACGGTGGCCGAGAAACGAAGGCTTGCTTACGGCGCCTCATGATGTCTCAAGGCAACCGATGTGCCAAAATACAGCAACCGCCGTCGTCACACCGCCATGCCTGAACGCTCGGCCATTACCGCGAGCGCCAATTGCAGTGATGCGATCGGCCTGACGAGTACACCCGCTGTGTTGTTTTGCGATTTCAATTGAAAATCAAAACAACAAGTAAGCCTCGCAAAATATGCCACCAAACAGGCATTTAGGCCCCGCCTACAGAGCAATTCAAAGAGAGACCCTGACCACAGTACGGGCAAGTCTTACTCCAACGACCGGCTTCGGAGAAAG
>Ga0213839_1002561_pt1 | contig 10058 bp, 7 predicted proteins | sample SWPATP21_FD_160075 | JGI IMG/M metagenome (GOLD analysis project Ga0213839, IMG submission 160075) | Coastal seawater microbial communities from Marineland, Florida, United States - SWPA TP2 #1 | ecosystem: Environmental > Aquatic > Marine > Coastal | place: USA: Florida | collected 2016-08-14 | reverse complement strand
ACTGCATCAGCCCGGCCAGCTTGCGAAACAGCGTGTCAGTGGCCGCATGGAGCGAGATGCGGCGGTTGTCGGCCGTGGTGAAATCGCTGGCGGGCACCATGAAGGGGCTGGAGTTGCCGGTGCGGCCCCGGATCGCGCCGGTCAGGGAATAGTCGATGACCGATTCCTCAGTTGCTCTCAGCCCGCCTTCGTAGAGTGCGAGGTCAATCACCTGCCCGCTGCCGCCGCGCATGTCACGGTGGTAGAGCGCAGTCACCACCGAAAATGCGGCGAGATAGGCTGACATGAAATCCACCACAGCATAGCCGCACCGGATCGGGTCTCCGTCCGCCTCGCCACTGGTATAGGTCAGGCCCGAAAAGGAACTGGCAATGCGGTCGAAAGATCCCCGTCCCGCATATGGTCCGGTCAGTCCGTAACCTGTGATGAAGACGAAGATCCCCTGCGGGTTGAGCGCCTCCAGTGCCTCCGGCCCCATACCCCAGCGCTCCAATGTCGGCGGGCGGTAATTGGTTACCATCACGTCGAAATGCGGGATCATCTGCTTCAGCAGGTCCTGGCCCTCACGCGATCGAAGATTGAGGGTCACCGATTTCTTGTTGCGCGCTTCTTGCAGCCATTGCGGTGAACGGCCGCCCGGCGTCGTCGCCCGGCCACGGGTAAAATCACCAACACCAGGCTCTTCGATCTTGACGACTTCGGCACCGAAATCTCCGAGGAAGGTCGAAGTGACGGGTGCGGCGAGTACCGCCGATACATCCAGCACCCGCACGCCTTTCAATGGAAGTTCTGACATCATTTCCCTCCGAGATTACATAGTGTAGTTACATTTTGTTAGTATGATGCGCGGAGCGAGGCAATGCCTTTTTCAACTATGTGACTTAAACCCGGGAGCAGCTTCATTTACATTTTGTAATTTGGCCGACATAGTCATGGGCGCGGGCTTGATTTCCCACACCCGAACCAAAAAACGGAACTGACGCCCAAGAACATGCCACCGAAGAAGCCCGACAACCGAAAAACGCCGCGCAAATCGCGCACGGAAACGCAGGCCGATCTGCAAAAAGCGGCGCTCGACCTTCTGGAAACCCGTGGACCGCTCGCGGGGCTGACGCTTCGAGAGGTGGCGGACCATGCCAATGTGAACCGGGTCCAGATCTATCAATACTTCGGCACGCGCGAAGCACTTCTGCGCACGGCGATTGCAGAGATGCTGGCCAATACCGAGTTGGACCGGCAAGCCCTGCGCAAGCTCGGGTTCATGGAGCGACGCGCTGCAATGTTCGAACACTTCCTGCACCAGCCGAAGCAAGCCAAGCTCGAGGCGCTCATGGCTCAGGACCATGATGAAGAATTCCGCGTCTTTCCCGAGATCGAACATGCACGGCGCAGTCTGGCCAACGACTTGGCGACGGGTGCGCTGCCACCAGATGCCGATGCAATCGTCGCGCATGTGATGACGACCGTGGCCTACAAGGGCTACTGCATCTTCCGCGAGAACGCGGCGCGAGAGATCGGCATTCCTCTGGATGAACTCGACCGTCGCGCACGCGCGGTTTTTGACCAGATGTTGGCAGGGATCGCCCGCCCCTGCGCCGAAACGACTGCGGAGATGGACGCGCCCCAGTCCGCCGAAGGGCCAGCGGCCGAGGGCGCGCCTCCGCCACCCGGCAATTAAGCGGCGGTCATACCACCGTCCACCACCATTTCCGAGCCGGTCATGAAGCTGGATTCGGCGCTGGCGAGGAACAACACCGCATCGGCGATCTCGCGCGGGGTAGCTACCCGCCCGATCGGATGCATCTTGGCAAGAATATCCATATTCATGGCGTTGTTGCCGCCGGCGTCACTGCGGATCTTGATCGCATTTGTGACCAGTGGGGTTTCCACAAAACCCGGATGGACCGAATTGACCCTGATATTCCAACCATTCTCACCTGCCTCCAGTGCCAGCGCCTTGGTCAACAGCCGAACGCCGCCCTTGCTCGCGCTATAGGCCGGGGACCCGGCCCGACCGACCAACCCGTAGCCCGAAGAGACGTTGATGATGGAGGCGCCGCCCTTGGTGCGTGCGCTGTCGGTACCGTTCAGCATCGCCTCGACCGCAAAGCGGCAGCCCAGAAACACACCGTCTAGGTTGATCGACATCACCTTGCGCCAGAATTCGAGCGAGCAGTCACGGATCGGGGCGAAGCCGCCGATGCCCGCGTTGTTCACGATGATGTCCAGTCCGGCATCGAGCTGGCTCATGACCTCGGTCCACGAAGCTTCACTTGCCACGTCGAGGCCAAGCCCAGTCACCGAGCCGGGAAATCTGGCATTCAGCGTTTCGGCCAGCGCCTCGACCTCATCGAGGTTGATATCCGTGGCAAAAACCCGTGCCCCCTCTTCTGCAAAACGTTCGACCACCGCCCGGCCGATCCCTGCCGCGCCGCCGGTTACAAGTGCGGTTTTTCCGGTCAATCTGTCCATCTGTTTTCCTTGTTGGTTTCCTGTGTGCAGCCCGCGCCGCGCCACTGCGCACCGTCACTCGGTGACGACTTCGGGCTCCGGCAACTGGCTGTATTTGGTGGCATGAAATTCCGGGCGCGGGTGGTAGCAGCGCAACAACAGCGAATAGGGCCCTTCCGGCGCCGGCAGCCAGTTCGCTTCGCGCTCCGGTCCGGGAGAATTGTGGCCGATCCAGATGTCGAGAGAACCGTCCGGATTGATTTCCATCCCAGGCGTGCGATCGCCGATAGCGAAACGGTTCAGCGGGTTCTTGGTGAACCAGCGTTCGCCATCTTCTGTCGTCTCATACATGGTGAGCGACCAGAAGGCGTCCACGGCGATCGTATCCAGCGATGGCAGGTGCCATTTCATAGGCACCCTGCCGTCAAGCCGTTGGCCCCCGAACATCGTGGCGGAGAAGCAGGTGCTTTCCTGCCACGGGAGCGCGAGCAAACCGAAGATCGAAACACCGGCGCGGCGCAGGTAATCCTGTTTGAAATCGCCGTGGCTGTCGGGCGGGGCCTGCCAGCCTTGCCGGGTGCCAGCTTTCGAGATCATCGCGCCGTCGAGTTCCGCTCTCCCCGCCGCCATGCCGGCCTCGATCGCCGAAACCTCATCGGGCGTGAAAGTTTCAGCGTCGAAGGCGTTGAGGCGGAGCGGCGCCATCCGCCGCACCGCCGCCCAATCGGTCGCCCGGGGTCGGTGGAACTGATAAAGCACCGAGGCCTGCGCAAAGAAACGGCTCCAGTCGGCGTGGCGGTCGATGTCGCCCTCGGGACTGGGCACAGGGGTTTCGACGACCGGGCCAGCGACCTGAAACCGGTCTTGCACGGCACAGGCGGCCTGCAGGTCATCGGCATCGTTCACCAGCACCCGGACAAACGCGAAGCAAAGCGGAGTGGGCGAACGGACCACGGGCTCTGGCAGGCCGGCACTCGACTGTTCCGGCCCGACCACGGTGAATTCACCGCCATCCGGACCGGAGGTGCGATCCCCCAGCACGACGTAGTTGTTCGTGTACATATCGAGCAGCGCCAAAGTCATGTAACGCCCTTCGGAGGGCGGCATGGTCAGGGATACGGGACCGTCCCGGAGATCGAGCCAGCACATGGAATAGAGCGTGTCATTGTTCGGCGTGGTGACCACCCGATTTGTGTGATCGAAAAGCTGCCGCCCGTGAGAGAAGCTGTTGCTCGGGGTCTGCGCCATACAGCGGCGACGGAACGCCTCCATGTTCAGGAGCGGCATCATGAAGATCACCGCCTCTTTCGCGGCTACGAACAACGGGTGGTTTTCTTGGGTGGCTCGCATTTGGGTATCGGTCTTTTTCTTGATGGTGTGAGTGTCGGTTTTTTGAGCAATCCAATGGCTCTCGCAAAAAACCTCCCGGCACTCGGGGCCCTCTCGGGCCCGGCTGCGACCGGAAAGCGGAGCCCGGGCCTGTTGCCCGCCCGGGCTCCCTTTTTCATCCGCGAGCAGCCATCAGGCCACTTCGGACAAGCGTTCCGTCGTCAGCGCGACCCTTCCGGGATCGCCACGCCACGCTCTTCGTAATAACGCAGCGCGCCCGGGTGCAGTTTGATCCCGCCTTCGGCCACCGCGTATTCCAGCGTGATATCCTTGAGCCAGGGCGAGGTTTCCGCCACGGCGTCGACATTGTCCCAATAGGTCTTGGTGATCCGATAGGCCAGATCCTCATCCATATCCGTGGGGAGCACCATGCCAAGGCGGTTCGACAGCGCGTAGATGTCGTGGGCGATTTCCACGTTGTCGTTGTAGATCCCCATGCGGATCACCCCGAGGTCACGCCCCATATTAGCTTCGATGAATTCGTGGGCGGCGGTGTTCGCGTCCCATTCCTCTTTCGACAGGCCGAGAAGGCGGATTTTCTTGGTCACTGCGAGTTGTTCGATCGACGGGGCCGGAGCCACCGCGCCCGCGATATAGACGTCGACCTGCCCGTCCTGGAAGGCTTGCATACCGGACGCCCAGCTGCCTTTGAAATCCTCGTAGTCGCCATTGTGGAGGTCGAGCCCCGATGCTGCCTTCAGCCAGTCGTACGAGGCAGTCCATGCACCGCCACCCGGAGGTCCAAGAAAGACCTTCTTGCCGCGGATGTCTTCGAGCGTCTTGATGTCGCTATCCGCGCTCACAACGATATGGTTCTGTCCGTAGGGGAACCACATCAGCAGCCGCAGGTTGTTGGACAGTTCAGGCGCGGATGAGATCTTCTCGAACATCCCCTTCTGGTTCTTCATGAAATCGAACATCACCGGCGAGCTCACCGCGATGTCGAGCTTGCCCTGAGCCAGTTCCATCATGTGTTTCGGCGCCGCGCCGGTGGCGTCGAGAATGATGGAGAAGTCGTCCTGGTTCTGGTTGATGATGGTCGCGAAGGTCGCCGTCGTCCGATAGGTCGTGGTACCTGGCGCGATTGTCGCCATTTTCAGTTCGTCCGCCATGGCGGGCGCCGTGAGAAGCATCGCACCTGCGAAGATGTATTTGGCCAGTTTCACGTTAAATCCTCCTTGTGAGCCAGCTTTCGTTTAGTCTTTGGTTGCAATCGAACGTCCGAGAAAACTCGGGCGGATACGATGCAGGGTGAACAGGATCAGTGTCGCGGCCAGGGCCGGGACGGCGATCAACATGGACGGGACCAGTACCGCGAAGGCCAGTGCGAACCGCAGCGCGCGCTCGACGACGGACAGCGGGCGCTGATCATACCCCGAGGCACCGCTCGCAACGCTCCAGATCGCGACCGCGAAGACAATCAGCGCCCATATCAGGCCGGTCAGGCTGAAATCATCGAGGATGATCAGAAGATCGGTGTGGAAGCAGAAGACGAAGGGGATGATGAACCCGGCCACGGACATGCGCAGCGCCTCGAACCCGGTTTCCATCGGCCGCGCTCCGGCAATGGGTGCCGCCGCGAAGGCCGCCAACGCGACGGGCGGCGTCACCGCGGACATCACGCCGAAATAGACGATGAAGAGATGCGCCGCCACCATCGGCAGGCCGAGCTTTTGCAAGGACGGGCCAAGGATCACCGCGATGATCAGATAGGCTGCGCCGGTCGGCACGCCCATGCCCAGCACGATGCAACCCAGCATCACGAGGATCAGACTGAACAGCAGGTTGTCCCCGGAGGCCGACAAGATAGCTTCGGCGAACCGCAGCCCGATCCCGGTCATGTTCACCGTTCCGATGACGAAACCGATCGCCGCCACGATCACCATGATCTGCGCCGAGGTGTAGCCTGCACTCAGCAACGCCTCGAGCCATTTCTTCGGCGACCGGAAGGTCGGGAAGACGATCAGCGACATCACGACTGCGGCGATCGTTGCCATGAAACCTGCGTTCTGGGCGGACCGGCCCGCGATCAGGCTGAACACAAGGAACCCGAGCGGCAACCAGAAGGCGAGACTTCCGATCCAGTCCTGCCGGGTCAGCTTCTGGGCTGCCGCCGGCGTGTCGCTGTCGCTAACTGCAGCCTCCGTCAAAGGGGTCGCAGAGATCCCAAGCCGACGCGCCTCAAGGTAAACCGAAACGAACAGAGACCCGTAGTAAAGCAGCGCAGGTATCAGCGCGGCGAGGATGATCTGCACGTAAGGAATGCCGGTCATATCTGCCATCAGGAACGCGACGACCCCCATCACAGGCGGCATGATCTGCCCGCCAGTCGACGCCGCTGCCTCGACCGCCGCCGCAAAACGCGGCTTGAATCCGGCGCGCTTCATCATCGGGATCGTCACGACGCCGGTGGTCACCACATTGGCCACCGCCGCCCCGCTCAAGGTGCCGCACAGGCCAGAGCCGACAATCGCCGCGTGCGCCGGACCACCCACCAGTTTCCGGGTCAGGGCAAAAGACATTTTGAGGAGAACGTCGCCGGTCCCGCTCACCTGAAGGACTGCGCCGAACAAGATGAAGACCAGCACCGTGCGACTCACGACTTCTACAGGCTGACCGAAGACGCCATCGGTGGAAAACCAGATGTTCTCAGCGACGCGCGCCCAGTCGTCCCCTGCCCCGCCCATCCAGCGCGGAAGCAGAATGTAGGCGGCACAGAATGCGATCACCAGAAAGATCGGCACACCGAAGAAGGCCCAGGTCATCACCGCGAGCGCGGCGATCCCGGCCCAGCCCACGACATGCTGCCAGAAAGTGATCTCGATCAGGAATTGCTCCTGGGACCACATTATGTCGACCCAGATCAAGGCCGCCCAGGTAAACACACCCAGAAGGATCAAAGCGAGCGGCCAGGAGATGCGTCCGCCAATGAACTTTTGGAACATGAACGAGGGATTTCGCAACAGCGAAGCCGCCACCCCCAGCCAGACCGCAAGGGCCGAGACCAGCACGCTGTCGAAAGTGCCGAAGCCTGCCACGTAGAAGGCAAGACCCGCCAGCGCAATCGCAAGCGCCCCCGGAACGAATTTCGCAATCACCTGTTTTCCTCCCACTCGTTTCCCTTCCGCGCCTGTGGTCTTGCTGGAGCTTTCGTCGCGCCCAGAGCCACTTCTCGCGGACAGGGCGAACCGGATCAAACCCCCTCCCAGAGCATCAATCAAGTCACGTGACTTACAAAGTGTAAAAAGGGAGGTTTACTGTCAAGGCAAATTTTTCTGGCGCCTTTTCAATTTGTTACAAGAAACTTCCCGGCACACTTGGGCGGCAAGCCTGTGCGGGAAGGATGTAAATCGCTTGACTTATGATAGAATCGCAGCTTGATTGTCGACCGAGAGAACGACCCGAAAAATGTCGTTCGAAATCGCCCGGGGGATCGGTTTTCGGATCGGAAATCCACCCGCCCCCGGCAGCTGGCGGTAATGGAGGAGAACACATGCCAAATCAGGAACTCATCAGGCAGAACAAACAGTTCGAGAAGGATGTCGTGGAAATCGCGCCGGGCATCTGGATGGCGATCGGCTTTGCGCTGTCTAACGTCTTCATGATCGAAGGCCAACTCTCGGTGACGTTGATCGACACGACGGAATCGACCGCCGCCGCCGAAGAAATCCTCGCGGCTTTTCGCAAGATCACCCGCAAGCCGATCGAGCGGATCATTTACACGCACGGGCACCGCGACCACATCTGCGGGACGACGGTCTTTGCCCCTGACGAGACCGTCCCGATCTACGCCAGTGCCTCTTTCGCCTCGGACATGCTTGGGATCGACGCGAACGAGATTCGGCCGCTTGAAGCACTCTTCTGGCGCTCGCAGGCGCAGTTCGCAATGGGGCTCGATCCGGAAGTGAGCCAATCGCATGGCGCCGGCCCCGCTACCCGGCCACTCGAAGGCTTAGGCGCAGGGTTTATGCCGCCGAACCGTTTCGTGACCGACCGGATGGAACTCGACCTCGACGGTGTGCGCGCCGAACTGGTGCCCGCCCCCGGCGAAACCGAAGACCACATGGTGGTCTGGCTGCCCGACCACAAGCTCCTGTTCGGTGCGGACAACTGGTATCACGCGTTCCCCAACCTCTACTCGCCGCGCGGCACGGCGTTCCGTGACTATGGCAAATGGGTGTCCAGCCTTGCCCTGATGGAGGAATTCGAAGCCGAGATCCTCGCGCCGGGGCACACCCTTCCGGTGATCGGCGCGGAAAACGTGCGCGAGGTTCTCAGCAGCACGCGGGCCGCTATTCTGCATGTGATGCGGGCGACCACGGACTTGATGAACAAAGGCGCCTCGATGGACGAGATCGCCACCTCCGTCACCCTTCCCCCCGAACTGGCGGAGAAGCCATGGCTGAAGGAGTTCTACGGAAAGGTATCCTGGTGCGCCCGGGGATTTGCCCAGGGCACCCTCGGTTGGTATGACGGCAACCCGACCAGCCTTGGTTTCATTGCGCCGCACACCCGCGCCGAACGCATGGCAGACATGGCGGGTGGCGTCGCCAAGCTGCTCGCGCAGGCCAAGGCGACCGACGATCTGCAATGGAAACTGGAACTCGTAGATCATCTGATCCTCCTCGGCCAGCCGGTCGAGGATATGAAGATCGACGCAATGGAAGCCCTGGCAGAACTCGAAATCAATGCCATCGCCCGCAACAATTACCTGTGGGAGGCCGAGCGTCTGCGTCAGGGCCGCGCAAGGGATGGCAAATCGCATTCGGGCATCGCTGCCTGACCCTTCCCGGGATACGCGGGACGAAAGCCACCCCCGGGGCCATGCGTGACAGGAATGTGCGCCCGACCCGGATCGCCTTCATCTCAGGCAAAGGCACCCGTCCCCGTTACTTCGCCTGCATGGGTCGGCGCAGCGGCGGGGACATTTGATTTCAAGAAAGGACACGGAATGCGCGCTGCGGTTCTGGAAGCCCCCAATCGCCCACTGATCATCAAGGATGTGCGTCTCGCAGATCCGCAACCGGACGAGGTGCTGGTGCGGACCGCCGCTGTCGGATTGTGCCACAGCGATCTGCATTTCATCGAGGGCGAACGCGACATGCCCTTCCCCGGCATTCTCGGCCACGAGGTGTCTGGGATCGTCGAGAAAGTCGGTGCGAATGTGCCAAATCTAAAGCCCGGCGACCACGTGGTCGCCGCGCTGACCGCCTTTTGCGGCCATTGTGCGAGCTGCGTAACCGGGTTTCAGGTGCATTGCGAAGATACCAGCATCAAACAACCCTTCGGCCAGGCGGACCGCATTTTTGGCCCCGAAGGCAAGATCAATCAGGTCATGAATCTCTCGGGATTTGCCGAGCAGGTGCTGGTCCATCACAGCAGCCTGATCGCGGTCCCGAAAGAGATGCCTCTGGACCGGGCGGCGCTGCTGGCATGTGCCGTGACCACTGGGACCGGCGCGGTCTGGCGCAGTGCAAGGATGGAGCCAGGCAGCACGGTCGCCGTGATCGGCTGCGGCGGGATCGGACTGGCGACGATCAACGGCGCCCAGATCGCGGGCGCGGGACGGATCATCGCCATTGACGTGTCCAGCCGCAAGCTCGCCATGGCGAAGGAGTTCGGAGCGACCGATCTGATCGATGCCTCGATCTGCGATCCGGTCGAAGCCGTGCGAGATCTGACGCATGGGGGGGTGGACCATGCTTTCGAATGCATCGGCCTGCCGCTGACCGCCCGCCAATCGGTCGAGATGACTGCGCCGCATTGCACCGCGACAATCATAGGGGTCTTCGCGAAGGGGGCCGAAATCAGCTTTCCCGGCGAGCTTCTCCTGACCCAGCGCAAGGTTCAGGGGTCGTTTTTCGGAAATGCCCATCTGCCGGTCGACATCCCCCGGCTCGTGGATCACTACCTCGCCGGGCGGCTGAAGATCGACGAGTTAATCTCCCAGCGGATCACACTCGACCAAATCAACGAGGGGTTTGAAGAGCTCAAGTCGGGCAATGTCGCGCGCAGCGTGGTGGTGTTTCCGGACGTGTTGCCCTGACGTGTCCGGGCAAGGCGCGGGCTGGCCCCCGCCCCCTGCCCGACCGCAATCAAGCTATCGTCAACCGTAGAACGCGCGGGGCACCTCTTCCGACAGGCGGCCTGACATGCCCTCGAAAATCGTGTTGGTGAGCAGAAGTGAAATACGCCCTGCGCCGGGGTCCATGAACCAG
>Ga0213839_1002560_pt1 | contig 10059 bp, 8 predicted proteins | sample SWPATP21_FD_160075 | JGI IMG/M metagenome (GOLD analysis project Ga0213839, IMG submission 160075) | Coastal seawater microbial communities from Marineland, Florida, United States - SWPA TP2 #1 | ecosystem: Environmental > Aquatic > Marine > Coastal | place: USA: Florida | collected 2016-08-14 | reverse complement strand
AACGACGAACGACGAACGACGAACGACGAACGACAACGACAAAACGGACGTTGACGCGAATTTCGAATCTGGCGCCTTTAACGGCCTTTAAAGTCCCACAAAACGTTCCGTACTGACAGTACTACTTCACAATTACACTATAATTAACTGTACATTTTGAGACTGTACTAAAAGTACTACTGTTCAACTTGAATTAAACGGACAACCAGCACCCGCACCGACCGAAACAGTGGTTGCCACTGTCAGTCACTGTACAATGTACGCTCATACGTACACAAACTGTACACCTTCAAATAATCGATTGACTGCAACTATTAAGAGCACACATATGAAAGTGTACAGTGAGGTGTACATAAAGTGTACGATGTGAGTTGGCAGTGAGGCCACAGCGAAGTCGTAAGTGTGTGTGGGTGAGTGAGTGAGTGAGTGAGTGGGTGGGTGGAAGCGGAGCTCACGCAGTCAGCCCACTGACAGCCGCAGTGATGATGAGTTGGGCGTCGTCGTCGTTCGATCGATTGTTCGTTCGTTCGTTCGTTTGTTCGTTCGTTCGTTCGTTCGTTCGTTCGTTCGTTCGTTCGTTCGTTCGTTTGTTCGTTCGTTCGTCGTTCGTTCGTTCGTTTGTTCGTTCGTTCGTTCGTTCGTGGGTTGGTTGGTTGGTTGATTGGTGAGTCAGCCAATTGACCAGTTGGTGAGGATGCTGGTCGGTTCGTTTGTTTCGGGGTTCGTTTGCTTGTTGGATGGTTAGCTCGCTGGTTCGATAGTGCATTCCTATTCGATCGAACTTTGGGCGCTGCCCTGGCTTCGGTTGCGACGCGCCCGGCTGTATACGAAAGGTGAGGTTGAACGCGTGTGATTCATCTTGATTTTACTGGAAGCGACATTTTTCTGGTGATAATTTGATTCAGCGGCGGACGTGTGGTGACTTGTGGTACCGTCTACAAAGACTTAGCTGCCGCGCATCCGCCACTTTTCTTTGCGTTTCGACTTGCGTGCCTGTTTTTCGTGAAGCAACAATGTCGGCCAACACGCAGGAACGAGGTGTCATGGGCATCCGCGGCGATGCCACGAAACAGTCATGGGAAGACAGCAACTTCCCCATTGTGTGCGAAACATGTCTCGGCGACAACCCTTACGTCCGCATGCAACGTCAACGCCACGGCCAGGCGTGTAAAGTTTGCGACAGGCCTTTCACTGTCTTTCGTTGGCGACCTGGAGGCGCTGCCCGCTACAAAAAGACGCAGCTGTGCCAAACCTGCTCCAAGACCAAGAATGTGTGCCAAGTCTGCATCCTTGATTTGACCTATGGCTTGCCTGTGGAGGTTCGCGACAAACTGCTGGCCAAGCAGCAGCAACAAACCGTAGCAGTCCCCCAATCAGCTGCGAACCAGGCATACTTTTTCAGTCAACAGGCAATCATGGCTGAGAACGGTGACCCCAACGGCGACATCTACAACCGCACTGGCGGTGGCAGCGTTCACGCCGCTCTCATGAAATTGGCACGGAAGAAGCCATATTACAAACGCAACCTGCCTCACATTTGCTCTTTTTATGTGAAAGGCGAGTGCAACCGCGGAGCTAGCTGTCCCTACCGCCACGAGATGCCGACGACCAAGAGAGACGACCCCATGGCGAAGCAAAACATGAAGGATCGTTACAACGGTGTTGACGATCCCGTTGCACGAAAAATGCTGTCGCGTATGTCGGATCGATCCCAAATCCGCGAACCCGCTGACAACACGGTCTCGACGGTGTGGGTTGGCGGTGTTGATACCGCAAAGATTTCTGATGGAGATTTGAGAGATGTCTTCTACCACTTTGGTGAGATCCGCGGTATCAATTTGGTGCCGGACAAGGCCTGCGCTTTTGTCGAGTTTGTGACGCACGAATCAGCGCGCAACGCGGTGCAGAAAAAGCACGGCAACTGCAAAGTAAAAGGAATTAGTCTCGCTGTCAACTGGGCCAATAAAAGTAAGCGCGGGCATGCCGAAGGCCCGCCACCCGCTGCGACAGGCGGCACTGTGCAGTCAGAATCCTACGTCACTCGAGAGGGTGCTGCTTCGGCTCCCGCGCCCAAACTCTCGGATTTGACGAGTGCCACCGATGCTTCGGTGGCCCCGATACCCGACGCGTTCAAGCCAGCCCCTCTCGCAACACCACAGCCTGCATCGGGCCCCGCATCTGGCCAGTGAGCCCAATAGAATGTCTAGCAATCAAGATCTTTCGATCACGCAACCATCAGCTTGCATAATGACAGCCGTCACCATCATCATCGTTCCCTAAATTACTTAAATCACACAACTTCTTAGTACCTCTTGTAGCACCACTCGTGATGATGGCATGGCAGCCAGGCGGTTGTGATCACGCTGACATCGTCACGCAGATCAACTCGCGAAGCGCGACCGGCCGTCGTGATTGTGGTACGTTCGTGTTGCTTTCGTCAAATCGGCGTCCCAAACAAACGCAACACTCCATCCTTCCATTTGGAGTCTCAAATAAGAAACGCCAATACTGCGATGCTGCGATGCTGTGGAGATATTGTAATGCTCCTGTATTGCTGCGACGCTGCAATGTTACTGCGATGTTGCGATGTTACTGCGATGTTGTGATGTTGTGATGCCGTCGTTGCAACAATGTTACTGCAATGTTGCGATGTTACTGCGATGTTGCGATGTTGCGATATTACCATGCTGCGATGCTGCGATGCCGCGACGATACTGCAATTGAAGGAAGGCACCTAAAAAAAACATTGCTGCAATGTTACTGCACTGGGATGCTGAATGCTGAATGCCGAATGCTGCAACCTACAACGAAATGAAATGAAATGAAATGAAATGAAATGCTGCGATGTTTGTTGGCGATAGAACTGCAAAATGTATTGTCTACAGGCTATCGTTACAGCAACAGTGAGTGAGTGAGTGAGTGAGTGAGTGAGAGCTGACTGTGAGCTGACTGTGAGCTGACTGACTGTGCAGTGCAACGCTCACTCACTCACTCACTGCTTCATTCAAACGACTGTCTGTTGGTTGGTCGTTCCTCCGCCCTCCGTCCTCTTCTTCTTGAAGGCGCAACGGCGCAACACGAACTTTGGACGTTGGGTTTGTTATAAGTAGACGTCTGGACACGCCACTCGAGCGTGTCGCGCTGGTCGCTGGTCGTCTCGTCTTGGCGCGTCACGCGTCACACAGTCACGGTGTGGCAGTGTGGCAGTGTGGTAGTGTGGCAGTGCCGCTTTGGCTGTTGGTTTGAAGGCTGTTTATTGGTGCTAGTGTACTTCAGTAGTACCACTTTTCGGAATTTGTTGGCTTCGATTGGCTTGCGTTTGGTTGTGCTGTGGTGTGCGTTGCTGTGGATCTTGAATTGGGAACGAACGTTGGCGTTGTGGTTGACGTCTGCTCCGGTGCTGTCCGTGGTGCGGAATACCAGACGGTCCCACCGACTCTTGTGGACGGATGGGATCGGGATATCGCGAGCGCGGAAGCCAAGGCGTGTAGTTATGGTTGGTGAAGTCGATGGGCTTGACAAAAACCGTTTCTGTTGCTGGGCGTTTTGTGCAACTTCGATTCGATTTTGGTTGGATCGGGTCGGTCATGCTGCTGGGGTCAACAGTCAAAGTCGCCGGCTGAAACACGCAGCATTTTGATCTGTTTGGTGATTCAATTTCGGTGACTATCCAGAATCGACTTTCTTTTGTGGCACGGCGGACCTGTTGACGAGGTCCAGTCGTGCCATCGGGCGCTTTCATTGCTGTCATCAACTTTTTCATTTCATCAGCATCGCTTAGAGACATAGAAAACGAACAATGCCTGCCTCAAAAAAACACGGTGCTTTTGAAGCACCGCGGTTCGAGTTAGACTTACGTCAGAAAGCCCAACGCGAAGCGCTTGTTCGTGAGCGCTCACGAATTTACGGGGCGGGAAGACGCAAAGGATCCAGCCAGAGTCCGTCCGGGCACCAGCCCCTGCAAAGGCAAGGCAACAGGGCAGGCCCCGCCAACCACGAAACATTTGCGACCCGACCTCATGACCACAGACCCGATACGCTTTCAGGAACAGACAGCCACGACGCCGACGACAATGCGGACAGTGAAACCCTCGAGCTTGACACGTCCGGCCACGTGCGAAACCAAGACGACGGAGGTAGCCCAGGACGCCAGCTGCGCCTTGTGTCCACGCGCCGTTTGCCAACCAAAAGTCACAAACACAGTAGCCGCCGCACTCCCGGTTCCACCAGCACGAATAGTTCCGACGTCCAAGCCCAACCCGGTTCTACACACGCAGCTGCTCTAGAAAGGCATCGCTCGTATCAAATCCTCTTGACTCACGAGTCGAACTTTGCAGCTCACCGAAGCAAAATGCTTTCTCAATTTATCACGCTTCGAAAGCGCCTGGATGGGCAACACCAGAGACTTCTCGAAGCAGTGAAAAAGAGCGCAACACATTATGAGGACGTTGACGAACTGTTGCAGCAAAGACACGACAAGTTAAGTCAAAGTTTGGCATTGCTTCTTGGGGGAGTCGATCTTGCTCAAAACAATCGCAATTTCAAAATCCTATCAAGCGTTTCAGCTCTCTCGGACGAGCTCAAGGCACTACGAACAGAATTGCAGGACACCATTCGTGGCGTGTCGACACTCGCGCTCGGAGCAAGTGCGGGCCCCAGTGTTGTCGGGACCGGGGCTGTGAACCCTCAACACGGCACCAGCGACAAAGGGGGCGGGCACAACAGCCACGATGGCACATCTGATGGCCGCCCGACTTCACCGCTCGATTTGGATGCGGCACGTGAGCTGGGGTTGTTGTCGCCGAAGAAATCCACACCGAACATTCCAAATCAAAATGTAGTTACAGCGGCCAACAGCAGTAGTATCGGCAACGCTGTCTCCGCCTTGTCGGCGGTAGAAGCAAGCTTGAAAAGTTCAGTCAAGCAGTTGTCGAAGCAACTCAAGCGACAGAAGGAAGAATCCAAATCTGGGTCGAAGGTACGTGCTGATGCACTGCGCTGAGTCATGCGCACTTGATGCTAACTTTCTTTCGTTGTGTTGTTGGAAAGGCGTACGCAGCACAACTGTCGACAATTACTGCCGAGGTTCGGCTCTTGTCATCACAAATATCTTCTGTGATTGATTCACAACGGCACAATAGCTCTACCCGGCAGCCCAGTGAAGCGGCAGCGTCTACTGGCACCATTGTCCAAAACGAGGGGATCTTTTCGCCAGAAGTGCTTCGAAAGTCTCTGGACGAACAGTTTGTCAAAATTGCCCAACGCATCAGTGAACTGGAGAAGCCATCTAATAGCAGCGCCTTGCAATCAACAAACCCACTGTCTATCGCGGATTCCTTGTTGGATTGTCGATTGCTGACTAAGAGTGCCGTCGAACTCACCAAAGACACGGCGGATGCAACAGCCAAGGCTCTACAAGAGCACCAAGATGCCATGGGACTCAAACTGCAGTCCGTTGTTGATGCCGTTCAGCGACTTGGAATTGATACACCAAGATTTCACGCCGGAATGCTCGACCAACTTCATAGCCACGGCGCGCAGCTGCAGCAAATACAGAAAGCGCTTGCAGGAACTGGACCTTCTGGCGGAGGGGGCGCGATGGGAGCCACGACTCCCACAGGTTTCAACAGCGACCAGCAAACAAAACTCCTCGGTAGTTTTCAAGACCTTTCTCGCGCTGTGTTGGCGAAGAGAGACGGCGAATTTCGATCCTTTGTGGAAGATTTGATTGCAAAGGAACCGCAGCGTCGCGACCGTGATCAAAATTTGGAAAGGGTTTGTCGTCCTCGTTGTCGCCTTGTTGTAATGATGCGACAACTTTCTGAACTCTTCGTTTGTTGCTTGTTCTTGCACACGGTATGTCCAGCTGCTTGCGAGCTCGACCGCATTGTTGCGAGATGTGCATTCCAGCAGGAAACGTGAAACGAGCATTTCAACTGCAGAGCTGAAAAAGTTTTTTGCGACACGCAAAGAGCAAGCCAACATGTTGCTTCAGCAAGTTAAAGCCGTGGATATGAAGCTTGATTCTGTTGCGCGTGACAACATCCAAGAATTTGCACGTCAATTGGTAAACCATCGAAGTTTTGCTTGTCTGTTGGTTTGTGGATTTCAGGAACATGAACATGTCTTGAACTTTTGTCCCTTGCTCGCAGGAGTCATTGAAGACTGATTTGCAAGGTCATTCCAGCATCCAGAGCGAGTTCACCGCTCAATGGCTGCAGCAGCAGTCCACGCAACTGAACAGTATCAGTGCGTCGATGGAGAGACTCTCGAAATCCGGCATTTCTTCTTCGCAAAGTCGAAGCACAGGTGGATTACAAAAACCCTTCTCAGACACCGGGGTGGTTGACGAGCTTCGCTCAACGTTAGAAACCTTCCAAAGCGAGGTAAGCGATTGAAACATGTACTGAACTCGACATCTGTTCCTTGCTCATTCACCATTTCCCTCTCGCACAGGTTACGAGACGTCTCGATTCAGTTGCAGAGTTTGCGGCAACTGAGCTGAAGGCTCGACAGCAGCGCCACGAAGCGAAATTACGCTGGCGCGATGAGGATCAGGCCAAACAACGGAAGCTCAGGAATGAAAGCGAAGCGGCGCGACTCAATGCGATGAAAAAGACATCTGAAGCGTACCAGGAGCTGCGACAGGTACGCGCTTCGCCGGCCGGGATCTCATTGTTCTGCAAAGTGATGAGACCACTGATGTCACTCTGCATCCATTGTAGTCGTTTGCAAACGAAGTACAAGGCGCAACGGACACATTGCAGAGATCACACAAAGAAACAGTTGATACTCTACGCCGACAACTAGAGAAACTACAGCAACGCGGTGCACTGAAAACTTCTGAGATTGTTGGAAAGCGAGTGGATCAAGCGCTGAAAGGCCTCGAGAAAGTTTCGGGTGATCGCACGGCGTCGTTAATCGCCGCTTCTGAGGAGCGAGTGCTTGAAACAGTAAGAAATCTCAAGCGCGTGCTGACAGAGGAACGGGATGAGGATCGGCAGAAGACTGCGCAGTGGCGTTCTGCAATTGTCAGTCTATTGCAGGACCTACGAAAGAACTCACAGGACGCTGCGACAGCTCGGCAGGAAGAGATCGGTCGGCAAGATCAAATAAGAGATTGGATGCAAGCACATGATGTTGCCGCCGCGGAGCGTGATATTTTGCTCACAAAGATGCTGCAGCTGCAACTAGTGCAGCATGCCAGCAACCGCAGCCGTGACAGCTCTAGGTCTGGGATTCCGTCAACTGGATTTGAGCTGTTCAATAAACTGGGACTGGCCTGGTGCCAAAAAGTTGACCGTAACGATACGTTGGCGCTCAAGTTCTTGGCCAAAAGGTTGCAACAATACGACGACGAAGGCGATCGGCCTTTGGTCGCAGAGGCAGAGAACTTCATCGCGACAACAGAGCGGGAAAGTGACGGAGCAGCCGGCAATGGTGATGCGTCGTTTTGGAAAACAGACTCTCACCCTATTTTGGATGCTCTCCGAGCTGTTGGGTCTCGTATGCGCGCAGAACGGGATCACCTACGAGAGCTGGGGACTGAGGTAGGTTTTTCGCCGCTGCTACGTTCGTGTGATAAGACAAAAAAAGAGGTCACTTCTCCACATTTGGTCTTTGTGTGCGTACAGTTGTCCAAGACGTCTCAGCAACAGGCCGAACACTCGTTGAAGACGTTGCTTGGCGAGCACCGGTCCTTGGTGATAGAGCTAATTGAAGCTGCTCGATCTGGGCAGATGGTTGCCCCCGCGCAGAATGTAGGCCCCGGCGATTCTGGAGCAGCAGATTCCAACTCGCTGTCATCCACCAAAATACTGTCTGCCCTGGATTCCCAGCTCGACCAAATGAAGGCAGTGGTTGACGCATCGCTGCAACCTAGACTGGCAGCATTGCAAGAAAGCTTGGTTTCGCATGTCGATGAGACAGTCAAGGGCGCTTTGTTGGAACATCTGTTGAATGGCGACGAAGACAAGGCAGAAAATGATGTGAACATTCGAGTGGAAGCACTCATGGAGGACATGGCGTCGATGCGGGCTGAACTCGGCCACATGACTGGACAAGTGTCGACGTTGACAGACACAATGTCTGAGGTGAAGGTTCGTCTGATTTTGCGCGCTGTGAACTGCAATGCCTTGCGAGAGCTCCCCTCGGGTGTGAACGCTGACGGCTGTGCTTGCTGCGCCAGGACATGGTTGAGGCTTTATCAAATGTATAGTGTGGAACGTACGTCCAGCCAAGCAGGGCTTCCACAACTGATCTTGTCAGAAAAATATCGTTTTACAAAATTTAGAAGTGCACTGTTTCCTTGATTGCTTCTGTCAGCTTTGTCACATCGGGCAGGTAGTGCTTTTCAAAAGCCAGTGGGAACGGCGTGTCAAAGCCGCACACACGGCGAATGGGCGACTCCAGGCTCAAAAAGCACTCCTGTTGGATGGTGCTGGTGATTTCACCTCCAAGACCTACCAAAAGCACAGGGAATCCACGCACACATGTTAACAATCAGTCAGTCACAAACAACAGTCACAAGCAACATGCCAAACGGTGCGAAACGTTCAGTGTGTGCTAATCCACGCAAGTAGCCATACCTCCTGTGATGGGTGCCTCGTGTGAAACGATCATCTTGCCGGTCTTCACAACGGACTTCGCCACTGTGTCCACGTCCCAAGGGAGCAAGGTGCGCAGATCAATAACTTCGACGGAGATGCCACTTTCGGCAGCAACGTTTGCAGCCTACAATTAATGCAGAGCACGACGCCGTAAGTACTTGCGCAATTTCATACGGCGCGGGTGGCAAGCTGCTTGGGTGGAGCCCACGTTGCTGCCAAACACAAAACACGAGATTCTCACCTGCTCAACGACACCCACTTGAGCACCCCAGGCGACGATTGTCACATCGGATCCTTCTCGAACTACCTCCGCCGTGCCAAGCGGGATTTCGAAGTCGGCGACCGGAACCTCTTCGGTCGAGGCACGGTACAGTCGTTTGGGTTCAAAGAAGACGACTGGGTTGTTGTCGCGGAAAGACGACAAAAGCAGACCTGTAGGCAATGTCAAATGGGTAATGCACACTAAGAGGAGGAGTAAGACGGCAAAAGTGTTCCGAGCGCGACGCACCTTTAGCTTGCGAGGGGTTGCGTGGCATGACAACCTTGAGGCCGGGCGTGTGGCAGAAGTACGCCTCCGGAGACTGGGAGTGATACAATCCGCCGTGTCCAACAGCTCCGCATGGAGTGCGGAACACAACTCCTCCACAGTCGAACAAGTTGCCAGACCGGTAGCGGTACTTGGCAGCTTCGTTCACGATCTGATCGAAGGCTGGGAAGATGTAGTCGGCAAACTGGATCTCAGCGATGCACCTGTACCCCATAGTGGCGTACCCAATCGCAAATCCGGCAATGCCTTGCTCACACAGCGGGGTGTTGAAGACACGGTCGTTGCCGAACTGTTCTCGCAGGCCGTTACTGCATCGGAAGACTCCACCGAACGCAACATCCTCGCCGAATAAAACAGAGTTGTCGTCCGAGGCCAGCGCGAGGCGCATAGCGTCGTTGAGAGCTCCGAAGTAGTTCATTTTCGTCTTTTCGCCATCGTAATCGGCCACAGTGTGAATGACTGGCACGTTCGAGGACATGGCTCGAGTCGCCGCCCGCCTCGAACAGCGGCCAGTGTGCGCCGCCGCACGCGCAAACACAGCAAGACTCATGGTGCTCCCGAAAAGTTGTGACGGGCGCAAGCTCACGGACCGAACAGTACAGTGCCGTACTTTACCTACGAGGCACGAGGCAAGAGCAGAGCAAGGGAAAACACGACGCACGACGGAACCCAAAACACACAGAAGCAAACGAAAAAAACGGAGGAGAAAACACGGCCGGTGTGACTCACGCGGCGAACAAGTCATTCACATCTGCAAGGGTAGCAGCAGCAGACACAACTGTGTTTCGACACGCACACACACCACCACCATTCACAGTCATCTATGCCCTGAAGTGCCTCCACACCGTAGTCGCACAAGCAACGCATGCGACACGTCTCTTTCTTCCTCCTTCCACCCCCCCC
>Ga0213839_1002558_pt1 | contig 10071 bp, 10 predicted proteins | sample SWPATP21_FD_160075 | JGI IMG/M metagenome (GOLD analysis project Ga0213839, IMG submission 160075) | Coastal seawater microbial communities from Marineland, Florida, United States - SWPA TP2 #1 | ecosystem: Environmental > Aquatic > Marine > Coastal | place: USA: Florida | collected 2016-08-14 | reverse complement strand
ACGCAGGGCCGCGCCTGGCCTGTGGCACCTTCCACGACGAGATGGCTGGCTCCCAGTAGCCGCCGCCCGCACCCCACGGCGCCGTCAGGTCGGCAGCGGCTCGGACTCCGAGATCCGGTAGCCCACCCCGGCGTCGGTGTGGATGATCTCCTCGCCATCCGGCTGGATCTTGCTGCGGAGCTGATGCATGTGCACCCGCACGTAGTGGGGCTTGTCCACAGCGTTCGGACCCCAGATCTGCTTGAGGATCTGGGCGTGGGTCAGCACCCGGCCCGCGTGCTGCACCAGCATCTGGAGCAGCTTGTACTCCGTCGGCGTGAGGTGGATCTCTTCCCCGTTCCGCGTCACCCGTCGCTGGGCGAGGTCCACGACCATGCCGCTGTGGGCGTACATCGACGACCCGTCGTCGCGCTGGGCCGCACTGCGTCGGAGCGCCACCCGCACCCGGGCCATGAGCTCTTCCGCCGAGAAGGGCTTGGTCAGGTAGTCGTCGGCCCCCCCGTCGAGTGCCTCGACCTTGTCGCGGTCGCGGCCGCGGGCCGAGATCACGATGATCGGCACCTGCGACCAGGCTCGGATGGTCTGCACCACCTCCATGCCGCTGCCATCGGGCAGGCCGAGGTCCAGCAGGATCAGGTCGGGACTGTGGGAGGCCGCCTGCAGCGTGCCTTCCTTCGCCGTGCCGCACACGATGGTGTTCAGGTCGTGCCCCTCCAGCAGGCTGCGGAGGAAGAACTGCATGGGCGGCTCGTCCTCGACGATCAGTACGCGGGGTTCGTTGTTCATGGACGTGTCTCGCTGGAGTTGTGGACCGATAACCGGACCGAGTATCGCCGAGCGTCGTCCTGCTGGGGGAGCGGACGGGAAACCCAGCCCCGCGCTCCAGACGAGGCGCTGGACCCCTCAGATCTCCTGAGCGTCCGGCGCAGGCAAGCTGTGATCGAGCCCGCGGGACACCGCGGAGCCCACCACGCGCAGGGCGGCGCTCACCCCTCGAGCGCCGGAGAGGTCCCACACCCGTCCCGACCGGACCCGCACGTGGAGCAGCGCCACATCGGGGTCGTCTACGCCACCAGGCAGGAAGGCCGCCCAGGTGTCGGACCACAGATCGGCGACCAGGGCGCGCTCCCGCACGACCTCGGCGTCGCCAGCGAGGGTGACGAAGGTGAGCGAGCCCTGAAACGTGATCGAGCAGCGGGGAACCGCGCGGACCTGCGCGACGATGTCGTCGTCCAGGTGGACGGGCAGCCAGAGGCTCGCCCCGCTCCGTGCCCCCATCATCATGGGCCGGGCGTGCAGGCCGTCGGGCCCCCGGGTGGTGAGGAGGGCGACGCGAAAGGCGTCGACGACCTCCAGCAGTTCGAGGTCGAGGTCACGGGACGGGACGAGGGAGTGCATGGGAGGCTCCGGAGTCATGGGTTGGGCCAGAGGATCGAGGTGAGGAGTGCGAGGGCGCCGAGGAAGCCGAGGCCGAGGAGGGCGATGCTGTGCAGGGACAGTCCGAGGAGCACGCGGGGCCCCACCTCCGAGAGCAGCGCTCCGGTGACGAGGAGAGCGACGACCACCAGGGCCCCCGCCACCCGGTTGGCGATGTGGTGCAGGCTCGTCATCACGCCCTGCTCGTCGATGGCGTCCACCTGCACGGTCAGGGTGCCGTTGGCCAGCTTCTCCAGGACGTTGACCACGTGGTGGGGTGCTCCCTGGGCGAGCTGAGCCAGCGACAGCGCGCGCGCGAAGCCGCCGGGGCCCTCGAGGTCGGCGCGCACCTGGCTCTGGGCGAACGCCGCTGCATTCTCCTGGACCACCGAGGCGGCGTCGAAGCCCGGAGACAGACGCTCCAGCCCCGCATCCAGGACGGCCAGGGTGCGCCCGAGGGCCGACAGGTGCGCGGGGGCACGCACACCGTGCTGGGCACACGCCATCAGCAGGCCCTGGGTGGTCGCGCCGAGGGTGGGCTCGATGCCACGAAGGGCCTGGGCACGGCGCACACACCGCTGCACGGCCTGGGAGAGGCCCCGGGCGTCGTAGGCGTCGGTCGGCGTCGACAGCTGGAGGAGCGCGTCGAGGACCACTTGGCTGGACCCGTCGCACACGCCGACGACGAGACGGGTGATCACCCGCTGCTCGGACCGCGGCAGCACCTCGACCATGCCGAGGTCCAAGACGCCCAGACGACCGTCGGGCATGAGCACGAGGTTCCCGAGGTGGGGGTCCGCGTGGAAGAAGCCCGCCTGCAGCACCTGGCGCAGGTAGGCGCGGCACACGGCCCTCGCCAGTCCGTCCCCACCTGGGACGGCGCCTTCGACGTCGGCGAGGGGCGTGCCCTCCACGAAGTCCATCACCAGGACGTCCGCGACGGTGAGCTCGTCGACAGGACGGGGAACGAAGAGCGTGGGGTACGGGCCGACGACCTGGCGGAGCCGGTGGAGGTTGGAGGCTTCCACGCGGTAGTCGAGTTCCAGCTCCAGGGTCGTCCGGAACGACGCCACCACCTCGGTCATACGGACGAGGTCTCCGCCGACCCCGGTGTAGTCGAGACCGCGGGCGAGGCGCCCCATCAGCTCCAGGTCGCGGCGCACGAGGGCTCGGGCGCCCCGTCGGAGCACCTTCACGGCCACAGCGCGGCCGTCGGGGAGCGTGGCTCGGTGCACCTGGCCCAGGGAGGCGGCCCCGAGGGGCTCCTCGTCGAAGGAGGCGAAGACGGCGTCCAGAGGGCGTCCGTAGGCGTCGCTCAGCTGGGCGTGCAGGTCCTCTCGGGACATCGGTGCCACGTCCCCCTGCAGGCGCTGCAGCGCGACGACGTAGTCCTCGGGCACCAGGTCGCTCCGACAGGCGAGGGTCTGGCCGAGCTTCACGAAGGTCGGGCCGAGGGACTCGAGGGCGGAGACGAGGGACTCGACGGCGTCCAGGTCGGAGCGGAGCCCCGCGGTGGCGCTGAGCGGCGCCGCGAGGGTCGTGAGCACCTGCCGGATCCGGGCCACGCGCCCGACCGACACGGTCACGTCTGGCGCCTCGTCTCCGGCGTCCATGGCGAGCTCGGGGGGCATGTTCAGCGACGCGCCGACGGGGTGAACACCTGGGGACCGGTCGGGTCGGGTGCCGGCGTCATGGACACCCAGGCCGCAACGGCCGCGACGGCCAGCAGGACCACCGCGACCGTCGCGTAGAAGTAGGTGGGTCGTGAGCGAACCGGCGGAGGGGGCGCGGGCTCCCGCCGGGGCGGGCGACGCGGTGCGCCATCTCCACCGGTGGGCAAGGCTTCGGGACTCACGACGCCCCCTCGTCGAGGCTCGCCTCCGCGCGCTCGGCGATGGAGGCCTCGAGGGGAGAGGTGTCGGACCGGGTCTCGGACGACGCGTCGTCGGCGTCACCCTCGATCACGACGGGATCCACCTGCACGCCGGAGGGGTGCTTGCGGACGGAGGGCGATGGCGCCGCGGGGCCATCTTCGGCCATGGGCGGCGCGGTGGTTCGGTTCTTGTCGGAGGCCATGGGAAGTCCTCGTGTCGGCGAACGACGGGTGTCGTTCCGGGTGGTAGGAAGGGAGTCTGCGGGCCCGGTCCCGTCAGGCAGGGCTTCGGATGGCCCCAGCGACCGCGCTCGCGATCATCAGGAGCAGGAAGCCCACGAACAGGACCTGTGCCGCCCAGGAGAGGGACCCGGCGATACCGCCGAAGCCGAGCAGAGCGGCGAGGATGGCCAGAGCGAAAAAGATGGCAGCCCACTTCAACATGGGAGTCTCCTTGTGTAGTGACGAGCGAGCGACGATTCCGCCCTACGTATGGGCGCTACGAACACTCGAGCTCATCGGATGACGGTGGAATCACTTGCCCCTCTTCTGTGGGTTCGCATCCAATGCATACAAGTGCAGTGGTGGCATTTTTTTCGATCACAGGTGCTCCAGAAACAAGAGCGGGCCCCTGAGAACAGGGGCCCGCATGGGCGTCGTGGAGCGCGTGGGTCAGAGGGCCGTCTCCCCCTCGACGCCGGGCACCGGGCGGACGGACTCCCCTGTCGCGATGGCCTCGACGATGTGGGCCGCGAAGCGAAGGCCACGGGTCCCGGTGAGGTCCCAGTACTGGCCGCTTGTAGGCGTGAAGCGGATGAGGACAGCGTCCTTCGACGCGGGGCCCTCGGGGAACCACGCGTCGACCACGGGGTTCCACCACGACGCGAGTCGCTCGGGGTCGTGCTCGAGGGTGGCCTGCCCTCGCACCACCGCGTAGGCCCTCGGACTCTGCAGGGTGATGAGGGCGGTGCCGTCGTCCGCGATCTCCAGGACCTTCGGGCTCTGGTTGCCGGACACGAACCACACGGCACCGTCTTCGCGGGCGAGCACCCGCATCGGGCGGCCGCTGGGGACGTCCTGGAGGTTGGTGATCAACATGGCCGTGTCGAACGAGGCCAGCACCTTCTGCAGCTGGGCCCGCTCGTCGACCTCGTCGAGGCGGAGGGCGTCGGAGAGGGCTTGCTTGGAGCGACTCACCAGCTCGGTGGCGGTGTCGGCAGCCTGCTCGACGGTATCGGAAATATCCACGGTGTCTCCTGGGAAGGTAGGTGGGAAGAAGGGGGGCGACACGACGGTCGAGACGGTTCGTCCCCATCCCCCGCTCCGTGGGTCCCGAGAGCCGCCGTGCAAGCGCCCACGACCCATCCGTCTTCCCCGGACAGGTTAGGAGCGTGCCGTGCCACCCCACCTGCCGCCCACCACGCTGCGGACCCAGCTGCGCCGTGCCACAGGCGACCTCCACGGCGCCCTGGACGCGCTGCTCGGCCGACTCGACCTGTCCACGCTCCGCGACCTCGGCCGCCTGCTCGACGTTCACGCCCGAGTGCTTCCAGGGGTGGAGCGCGCCCTCGAGGGCCAGGGTGTGTGGGACGACGACCTGGACTGGGCTTCCCGTGCACGTGCGGGCTCCCTCGCCCGAGACCGGGAGGTGCTGGGCTTGCCGCCGCCCCCCTCCCCGTCCGCCGAGCCCACGTTTCCCACGCCAGCGGCGCGCATGGGAGCCATCTACGTCCTGGAAGGAAGCCGCGCCGGCGGCGCGATGCTGGCACGGTCGCTGGCCCCGAGTGCCCCCCGGGCCTTCTTGACCCACGGCATCGATGCCCACCTGTGGCCCACGTTCGCCCGCCGGCTGGAGGCCCATCCTCCCAACCCCGCGTCCGAGGGTGCAGCGGTCGCCGTCTTCGAGCGATACCTCGAGGCCGCCCAGGAGGTGTGTCGATGAGCGACGAGGACCTGCACGACGCGTGCGCCCGCGAGCCCATCCACCTCCTGGGTCGGGTGCAGTCCCATGGCGCGCTGCTGGCGCTGTCGTCGGACTGGCGGATCGGCCACGTCTCGACCAACGTCGACACCCTGCTCGGGCGGCCGCCCCACGAGATCCTCGGCCTCGATGCAGCCGATGTGCTGGGCGATGCCTTCATGCATCAGGTCCGCAACCGGGCCCACTACGTCCTCCTCCACAAGGGGGTCGAGCGCTTGTCGAGGCAAGCCATTCGCCCGAACGACGGGGAGTGGGACGTCACGGTGCACGGCCGCGAGGGAGGGAAGGGCTACATCATCGAGTTCGAGCGTTCGACCAGCGATGCCGAGGAGGATCCGGCGCACCTGGTGAAGGTCGCGCTCCCGAGACTGCGGGCTGCCAAGGACCTGCGTCGATTCTGCCGCGACGCCGCTCGCCTCCTGCAGCTCACCACGGGCTTCCAGCGGGTGATGGTGTACCGCTTCCTTCCCGACGCCACGGGGGAGGTGTTCGCGGAGGCGCTGAAGGGCCCCGGCGAGCCCTACCTCGGGCTTCGCTACCCCGCGGGCGACATCCCCCCTCAGGCTCGGCAGCTCTACCTCCGGAAGACCATCCGCTGCATCGCCGACTCCAGCGACCTCGGCGTGGCCATCGTGCCCCCCGCCGACGCCGACGCGAGCCCCCTCGACCTGTCCATGGCGTGTCTGCGGAGCGTGTCCCCCGTGCACCTCCAGTACCTGCGCAACATGGGCGTCGCCGCCTCCATGAGCGTGTCCATCGTGGTCGATGGAGCGCTGTGGGGCATGTTCGCGTGCCACCACGATGCCCCCATGGTCCTGGGCTCCAGCCAGCGCGACGCCGCGCAGCTGTTCGGCGAGGTGTTCTCGCTGATGCTGGGAAGCCGCATCGAGGCAGAGAACCGGGCGATGGAGGGGCGCGTCGCCCAGCTCGCCGAGACCTTCCTGGCCCGGGCGCCCGACGGTGCCGACCTGCCCACGACCCTGAAGCCCCTGCTGGAGGAGCTCTGCGACGCCTTCGGGGCGCAGGGAGCGGCCGGCATGGTGGGCGACGCCGCGTGGCATCTGGGCCATGTCCCCCCGGCCGACGAGCTCGCCCGGCTCCGACAGGCCCTCAATCGACAGAGCGCCGGCCAGGTCGTGGCCACCCACCGGATCGCGTCGCTCCTCCCGGAGAGCTCCGGCGCGGTGGCGGGTGTGCTGGCGATTCCGGTGAGCCGACAGCCGCGGGACTACGTGCTGTTCTTCCGCGACGGCGTCGCCAAGAAGGTCCGATGGGCGGGCAACCCTGCCTCCACCGTCACCCGAGGCCCCGGAGACGCGCTGTCGCCGCGGGAGAGCTTCGCCGAGTGGGCAGAGGTGCAGGAAGGGGCCTCCGAGCACTGGGAGGGCTCGGTCGTCGCGTCGGCACGTCAGCTTCAGGTGTCGCTCCTCGAGGTGGCCCTGCGCCTGACCGACGCGTCCGACCGGGTTCGGAAGGTCGTCCAGGAGCGGCAGGAGCTCCTCATCGCCGAGCTCAACCACCGGGTCCGGAACCTCCTCACCCTGATCCGAGGCATCGTGCACCGCAGCCGAGACGCGGCCAACACCGACCTCGACAGCTACGTGGCCATGCTCGACACCCGCGTCCGTGCCCTGGCCCGGGCCCACGACCTGATCAGTCGCCGTGGATGGGGGGGCAACAGCCTGCAGAGCCTGGTGACAGCGGAGGCCGCCACCGTGGACCCGAGCGACTCGGGGGGCATCGAGCTGCGTGGGCAGGACGTGTGGCTGCGGCCCGAAGCCTTCGCGACGTTGGCACTGGTTCTCCACGAGCTACGCACCAACAGCGCGAAGCACGGCGCCCTCTCCCGACCAGAGGGTGGCGTGGTGCTGGAGGCGTCCTTCGACCCCGCGGGCGACCTGCACCTCCACTGGCGAGAGCACGGAGGCCCCCCGGTGTCGGCCCCCGCGAGCCGCCGCGGCTTCGGATCCGTCATCATCGAGCGGTCGATCCCCCACGAGCTCTCGGGCCGGGTCGAGATCGACTTTCACCGCGACGGGCTGCACGTCGCCTACGTCATCCCCGCCCAGTGGGTCGCCGAGGAGGGGGTCGCCGAGCCTGTCGAACACCACGGGGAGGCCCACGTGCCCGAGCCTTTCGACCCACCCGAGCGCGTCCTCGTGGTGGAGGACAACCTCGTGATCGCCATGGAGACGGAGGACATGCTCCAGGACCTCGGTGTCCCGGGCGTCGACGTCGCCGCCAGCGCGGCCCGTGCAGAGGCCCTCCTCGACTCGGGGTCGTACGACTTCGCCCTCCTCGACGTCAACCTGGGCTCCCACACCAGCTACGACCTGGCCCGACGGCTCGTGGCCGAGGGGGTTCCCGTGTGCTTCGCCACCGGCTACGGCGAGGCCATCGAGGTAGGCGCCGACCTGGCATCGGTCCCGGTGCTCTGCAAGCCCTACGATGCCGATACCTTCGCAGCGAGCATGCAGACCGCGCTCCGCCGGGTAGCGAACGACTCGGACGACGCGGGCACGTCATGACCGTGCCGGTCTACTCGATAGGTGGCGACCATGGGTCTTGACACCGACACCGACACCGACGGCACGAGCCCAGAGGCGCCCGACTCCCAGCTGGGCATCGTCCTCGAGCAGCTCCAGGAGCGCGTGGCGGCCCACCGCAGGGCGCAGGCGCTCACGAGCAGCGGCTCCTTCCAGCTGGCCGTGGGGTCCGGAGCGTTGGTCGTGGACGACGGGCTTCGAGACCTCCTGCACCTGAACGGTGTCGACGGCGAGCGCACCATCGAGCACCTCCTCTCCCGGTTCGACCGGGAGACCCGCGCCGTCCTGCGGGAGGCCATCCGCGAGGCCCGGGAGGCGAGGGGGACCGTCCATCGCACCGTCGCCGTGCCCGACAACAACGCGGTCCACACCGTCGACGTGCGTCTGCAGGCCCTGCGGGACCCGGAAGGACGGGTGACCCACGTGTTCGGCGTGGTGGCCGCCATGGCCGTGCCCGTCCACCGGGCCCACGGCTCCACCCTCTCGGGCGCCCAGGGCACCCGCCCGGTGGGCCTCGCGGGCCCCTGGGCCGCCGTCGCCGTCCTCATCATGGGCCTGCTGACCATCGGCTGGTCCTACTCGGTGCACGGGAGCCTCCCGTGGGCGCTGTTGCCGACGGCATCGGCGGTCGCCCTGGGGTTCGTCGCCTACGGAGTGGCCCGCTCGGGTCGCGCGGTGGCCGCGGCGAACGACGCCCACCACGCCTTCGTGAACGAGCTGCTGTCGCTTCGGGACCGTGCCAGCGTCCTGGAGCTGGCCAGCGACCACGGCGTCGTGCTGCACCCCGACTCGACCGATCGGCGGTCGGAGCTGGCCCTACAGGTCCTGGCCCGCCTCGACGAAGACCTCCAGAACGAGCGAACGCGACAGAGCACGGCCGACAGCCAGGCCCGCTCCAGGGTGCTGCTGTCGCTGTCCCATCAGCTGCGCACTCCCCTTGCCGGCATCACGGGCGCCGCCTCCACCCTCGTCACCCTCGGGGAGCGGGTCGAGCCCGAGCAGCGCAAGGAGCTGTGCGAGCGCATCGTGCAGGAGACCCGGCGGATGGACCGCATCGTCGACAAGGTCCTCCGCCTGGGGAACCTGTCCGCCGACGACCCGGACCTCGACCTCCAGTGGGAGGTGCCGGCCGAGGCGGTGATGGCGTCGGTGTCTGCAGCCCGCCGCAAGCACGACGTCCGCTACACCGACGATGGCAAGGTGTGGCTCGCCCTCGTCGATGCGGCGCTGCTGCGGGTGTTGGTGGACACCCTCATCGAGAACGCCGTGGTGCACGGAGCGTCGGAGGAGCCCACCGAGGTGGCGCTGGCACGTCATGGCGACGTGTTCGAGGTCTGGGTGCGCGACCGGGGCGTCGGGGTCGCCGGGGACGTGGTCGACGCCACGGACTCCATCCGGACGCGGATGGCGGGCGGCATGGAGCTGGGGCTGGCCACGTGCCACGCCATCGTGGCCGCCCACGGGGGCAGCCTCGAGGGCCGGCAGCGGGAAGACGGCGGCTCGGAGTGGGTCGCCCGGCTGCCGAACGGAGGCCCGGAGGGGCTCCCCTCGCCGTCGATCCCGGACATGCTCCCGGAACCCCCTGGCGAGTGAGGCCCTGCGTCGGGCTGGCTCAGTTCAGCGAGGCGATGCCGTCGGTGCTGCCCATGCCGAAGCCGGCGGAGTCGTCCCGGTCATCGACCTCGAGGGACTCGATGTGCACGTCCGGCAGGAACATCACCTCCACCCGTCGGTTCAGGTCCCGGGCCACGGGGGCCCCCGCCGCGGTCGGGTCGTCGTCGGCGGCCGAGGCGATCGACAGCCGCCCCTCGTCGACGCCCAGAGCGACCAGTCGGTCACGGGCTGTGAGGGCGCGGGCTCGTGCGAGCTCCGCGTTGTCGTCGTACGGCCCGCCGACCACCGGACGCTCGTCGGCGTGGCCCACGAGGCGAACGGACAGGTCCGGGTGGTCCAGCAGCGTGGCCGCCATGTCCTTCAGCTGTCTTCGCTGGCCGCGGACCAGCTTGGCCTTGGCGTCACGGAACTCCAGGGAGGAGGTGAACTGCAGGAAGGCGCCATCTGGATGGAGCACGACCGCCAGGTCCCCGTCGTCCAGCTCCTCTTGCATGGAGCTCAGCATGCGAACGGTCTCGACGCGGTCGCCCGCGGCAACGGCCACGGCGTCGTCGGTCAGGGGGGTCGCGAGGGCGAGGGTCAGGAAGAGCGTCGAAGTCATGGTGTCTCCTGGGTAGGGGGGGGGGTAGGAAAGGGGCGAG
>Ga0213839_1002557_pt1 | contig 10071 bp, 10 predicted proteins | sample SWPATP21_FD_160075 | JGI IMG/M metagenome (GOLD analysis project Ga0213839, IMG submission 160075) | Coastal seawater microbial communities from Marineland, Florida, United States - SWPA TP2 #1 | ecosystem: Environmental > Aquatic > Marine > Coastal | place: USA: Florida | collected 2016-08-14 | reverse complement strand
CTGCACCGAATACGACTTCTGCGGCACGCCGCCAAGCGACAAGCTCAAGGACACCTCGAACCCGTTCCACGGGCTGGGACTGTTCAAAACCAGCTTCAGCAAGACGGTCACGGACTTCGTCGGCTGCTATGACCAGGTCCTGAACCCGCTGAAGTACAAGGCCTGGATGGCGGCGGGAGAGCGCGTGGCACGCCAGCTCTACACCCGGCGCACGGGCCAGCAGTTCTACTAAATCGGTGGCCAGGACAGTGAGGAGGCCGTAATGAATAACGGATACGACGGCCACCGCAGGCCGCCCACAGACGGCCTGCCCCGGACCGAACCGATGTCGCCCATGCAGGTGCGCCAGAACGCCGCCGCCAAGCGCATGCTGCGCCGACTGGTCCAGGGAGAGAACCCGCCGACGGCGCCGCTGAGCATCGTGGACCGGCTCGCCGGCAGCCCCTACGCGAACCCGATGATCCAGGTCGGCGGGGTGGACGCCTCAGCCCGCAAGACCATCGACTTCGCCTTGAAACTGGCGGAATCCATGTTCCGGTACGGGGCAGGCGCCCTTGAGGTTGAGACCAGCATCATCGCGATCACCGCCGCGCTGGGGCTGAAAAACATCGAGGTGGACATCACCAACCAGTCGGTGGCCATCAACTATGCCCCGAAGGACCAGACGCCCATTTCCTTGCTGCGCGTCGTGCGTTCCTGGACCAACAACTACGCGGGCCTCTCGCAAGTGCACCAGCTGGTGACGGACATCGTGGCCGGCGGCGTCGGCCGTGAGGAAGCCGTGCGTCGGCTCGAGGACATCACCCGCAGCGCCAAGCCGTTCCCGCGGTGGATGGTCACCGTGGCCTTCGGCGTGTTCTCCGCCGTCTTCGTCGGCGTCCTGGGCGGCGGACTGGGCGCCTCGATGGTCGCGTTCGTCTCCAACCTGCTCGTCAGCCTGCTGGCCCGCCAGTTGGGCCGCTGGCGTACGCCGGACTTCTTCATCACCGCAGCGTGTTCGTTCCTGGTGACCATCATCGCCCTGCTGCTGTGGCGCTTCGGCAGCCCGTTGGGGGTGCAGATAGCGCCCGCGATCGTGGTGGTCGGCGGGATCCTGCTGCTCCTGCCGACCGGACGCCTCGTGTCTTCGGTGCAGGATGCGATCAACGGCTTCCCCGTCACGGCGGCCGGCCGGTTCCTGTCAACCATGCTGACCTTCGGGGCGCTGGTCGCCGGTATCGCTGTCGGCTTCGTCGTGGGCGACATGACCGGCATGGAACCGATCGACGTCACGGAAACATTCCCGCCCAGGTATGACTTGTGGGTCCTCGTCGTCCTGATCGCCATTGCGGTGCTGATGATCGGCATCACCGAACAGACCAGCGTGAAGCTGCTGCTGCCGACGGCGGCCGTGGGGGTGGTGGGCTATCTGGTCCTGATCGGGGGCGACGCAGTGGGCATCGGGTCTCGGTTCGCGCCGGCCCTCGCGGCCGTGGTCATCGGGTTGCTGGCCCGGGTGGTGGCCCTCCGGATGGGTGCTCCCCAGCTGGTCGTGGCCGTCCCCGCGGCCCTGATCCTGCTTCCCGGACTCACCATATTCCGGTCGATGTATGTATTGACCATCGAGGAATCGGAGATTCTCATGGGCGCCGGCGGGATGCTCAACGCCGGGGCCATTGTGCTTGGCGTCGCCGCCGGCATCGTGCTCGGTGACACCCTGGCGCGGCCCCTGACGCGGAGCCTTGCCAGCAACGAGCGGCGCCGGGCCCGCCGCCGCTAGATCTTGCGGCGTTAGATCTTGCCTATTGGCAGCTTCTTCTCCGCCTGGAAGTCGTCCTCCACGCGGCCCTTGGCCCAATAGCCGGAGAGGGAAACCTGGGCCCGCTCCAGCCCGCGCTGCACGTAGAAGACCTCACGGAGGCTCTTCATGTAGCCCCGCTCGCCGTGGGCAAAGACCTGCACCCGGCCCTCGGGCCACTCGGCGTCGCGCACGGCAGTGACGAGCAGGTCGCTGTCCCCGGCGGGGACGCCGCGGCGCATCTCCCAGCGCAGTTCGATGCCGGCAGGGCCTGCGATCGGCTGGATGTCGGCGTCGCTGTCCACCTCGAGGATGGCCAGGCCGCGGGCGTCCTGCGGCAGGGACTCGATGGCGGCGCCGATGGCCGGCAGGGCTGACTCATCCCCGGCAAACAGGTACCAGTCCGCCGTCGGATCCGGGTTGTAACCGCCGCCCGGGCCCGTGAAGGTCAGCCGGTCGCCGGGCTGGGCCGAGGCCGCCCAGGGGCCGGCGAGGCCCTCGTCGCCGTGGATGACGAAGTCGATGGCGAGTTCCTGTGCCGCCGCGTCCACCCAGCGGACGGTGTAGGTCCGGGTGTAGGGCCACTGGCTGCGCGGCATGGATTCCCGGATGGCCCACAGGTCCAGCGGTTCCGGATATTCGACGCCGGGCTGCGGAAACACGATCTTGACGTACCGGTCCACGTAGTCGTTGTTGTCGTACCCGGCGAAGCCCGGGCCGCCGGCAATGATCCGGACCATGTGCGGGGAGAGCTGTTCCCGGCGCAGGACGGTCAAGTCAGTCTGGGGACGAGAGTTCCGGTTGGCGGTGGTGGCGGCGGGAGCAGAGGTCATGAGGCTAAGCCTAACCAAGAACCCTGTCAGGGAACTGTGCCCGGGAGGCCTGTTACGGCAGGGGCGGCAGTTCCCAGTCGACCGTCCCGTTGCCCTGTTCCTGCAGCAGCGTGTTGGTGCGGCTGAAGGGCCGCGACCCGAAGAAGCCGCGCGAGGCCGAGAGCGGGCTCGGGTGGGCGCTGGAGATGACGGCAGCGGATCCCAGCAACGGCCGCACGGACTCGGCGTCCTTACCCCATAGGATCACCACCAGGGGAGCCGGTCCCGCGCCGTCCGCGGACGCACGGTCCGCAGACTCACGATCCGCGACCGCCCGGATGGCCGCGGCCGTGACGGCTTCCCAGCCCTTGTTCCGGTGCGACCCCGCCGCTCCGGCCCGGACGCTGAGGACCCTGTTGAGCAGCAGCACGCCCTGTTCCGCCCAGCGGCTGAGATCCCCGTGGACGCGCGGCGGGAAGCCGAGATCGGCCTGGAGTTCCTTGTAGATGTTTGCGAGGCTGCGGGGGATCGGCCGGGTGGCGGCATCCACGGCGAAGGACAGCCCCAAGGCGTGTCCCGGCGTCGGATAGGGATCCTGGCCCACGATCAGGACCCGGACGCCGGCCAGCGGCTGCCGGAAGGCGCGCAGCACGTTGGATGGCGACGGCAGCACCTCGTGGCCGGCGGCCACCTCGCTGGCGAGGAACGTGAGGACTTCCCGCAACTGCGGTTCCACGGGCGCCAGCGCCTCCGCCCAGTCCGGGGCCATCAACTCGCTCAGGGGCCGCCGCGCCAGGTCCGCGAAGCTGACGCTGTCGGCAGCCGGGGGCTCAAGCTCAAACAGGGCATCGGAATCAAACACAGGTCCCATTCTTCCGCAGGTTTTCCCGCCGGCGGCCCCCGCTCAGGCACCCGGCCGAATGACAACCCTGTTGTTCGGCCGTAGCATGGGATTGACTTTTTACCGGATCCAGCCAAGGAGTGTGACGTGGCCGAAACAGCGCAAGAGCACATGCTCGCGGGGGATTCCGCCGGAGTTTCCGCAGACGGCGCCAGCCTGGGCGGGGTATCCGCAGATTCTCCGCTGAGTGCCCGTGACCAGCAGATTCTGGCCTTGGAACGGCAGTGGTGGAAGTACGCCGGGGCCAAGGAACAGGCCATCCGCGAGCTGTTCGATCTGTCCGCCACGCACTATTACCAGATCCTCAACGCCCTCATAGATACCGAGGATGCTCTGGCCCACGATCCCATGCTGGTCAAGAGATTGCGTAGACTACGTACATCACGCCAACGTGCCCGCACTGCCCGTCGTCTGGGAACAGATTCGTAAAGTCGCGTCGCGAGCGGCCGGATACGCAAGTCCTGTTGCGTCCGCTTCCGGCCTCGGGCACCCGTATGAACTCAGCAAGGACGTCGTTTTACCATGACCAAATACGCTCGGGATGAATTTGATCGGGTCCCGGAGACCTCTACCCGGCAGGGTGTCCACCGGGCCGTCGCCGAATCGCGCCGCCGGAGCCTGGCGCCCATCCTCGCGGCGGGCTGCGTAGCCCTGGCCATTGGCCTGGTGGCCTTCCTGATCCTGCCGAAACTCGGTTTTTCCGGCGGACAGGCAGCAGCCGTGGCCGCCGACGCCAGCGCGTCGGCTTCGAGCCCCGCGAGCCCCAGCGCCTCGGCCTCGAGCTCCGAGCCGGCGAGTCCCGAGGCGGCCGGCACGGAATCCGCCGCCACCGCGCCTGGGGTATCGCCCTCAGCGACGCCGAGCGCTACCGCTGCCGGTGTGGACAAGACGCAGCCGGTGACGATCTACAACGGGACCGCCACCGCCGGCCTCGCCAGCCGCGTCGGCGGCACTGTCAGCTCCGACGGCTGGGTCCTGGGCGAGACGGGCAACTGGGGCGGCGTGCCGCAGCAGACGTCGGTGATTTTCTATAGCAGCGCGGACCAGAAGGGCAATGCGGAGGCTCTCGGAACGCTCCTTGGCATTGACACCCTCGTGGAGTCCGCCGAGTTCAACTTGCCCCTGGTCGTGGTGATCGGACCCGGCTTCCAGTAAGCCATTCCGGTTACGCCTCAATAACTATTGGCCGGCGGCTCTGCCCGCCGGCGGCATTCCTGAGGGACGCTGTGGGTACAGTATGTGCGGATTTCTCTTCGCAGTCCGCGGCACACATCGACGTGGGCCGCACGCAAGCTAGCTGAAAGTGTGGACGCCATGGCATTGGGAACCGTCAAATGGTTCAACGCCGAAAAAGGATACGGCTTCATCACCGTGGACGGCTCCGAGAACGACGTCTTCGTGCATTGGTCCGCGATCATCGGCGAAGGCTACCGCGCCCTGGACGAGGGCCAGCGGGTGGAGCTTGAAATCGGTGAGGGCGAAAAGGGCCCGCAGGCTGAAAGCGTCCGGCCCGCCTAGTGGCACTGACTGCCGTCACGAACGCCCCGCGGGACACAGCGCGGCGCTCTTCAGGATCGGTGCGGCTGGGCCGCGCCCTGGCCGCGGGAACAGCAGTGGCCCTTGCCTTGACGGGCTGCCTTGGGCCCGCGGGCAGCGCCCGTGTGGCCAGCGCCGACGCAAGCGGTGACGGAACCCTGCGCATCGGCCTGATCCTGGACAACACGGGGCAGCAGAACTTCCTCAACGCCCCCCAGCTCGCGGCGGCCAAGCTTGCCGTCAAGGACATCAACGCCGCCGGCGGCCACAAAGGCAAACCCGTGGAGCTCCTGCCGGAAACCATCAGCACGGACACCGCAGCCCAGGCCAAAGCACTCGTGGCCGCCAAGGCCGACGTCGTGATCGGTCCGACCGATTCCAGCCGTGCCCCTGCCGCCATCGACGTGCTTGCCAACGCCAAAGTCGCCATCATCTCGCCAGCCAACACTGCGCCCGCGCTCAGCAACTACAAGAGCGGCGGCTACTATTTCCGCACTTCCGCGGCCGATACCGCCCAGGCGTCCGTCCTCGCCAAACTGGTCAAGGACGGCGGCGCCAGGACCCTGGCGGTGCTGCACGAGAAGGGCGACTACGGCAAGGACATCGCCGCTGCCGTCGCTGACGCGGCCAAACAGTCCGGACTGGACGCCGTGGCGGACGAGGAGTTCACGCCAGGTGCGGCGCAACAGGCCGCCGACGCCGTGAAGACCGCCAATCCCGACGCCGTGGTCCTGGTCGCGCGCGAAGGCGCCCAGGGTGCCATCGCCGAACTGAACAACGCCGGGCTCGCCGGCAAGAAACTTGTCCTCAGCGACGGAGCAGTCAACAAGTACGGCTCCGGACTGGGCGCGAGGGCGCTCGAGGGCACGCGCGGGATCCAGCCCGGAGTGTTCCCCTCCGCCGCCTTCCAGACAGACCTCGTTGCTGTCGATCCCGGCCTGAAAGACATGATGTTCGCCGCCGAAACGTACGACGCCGTCATCCTCGCCGCCGTCGCTGCCGCAGCGGCAGAGGACGACGCCGGAACGTCCATCGCGGCGTCCCTCGTCGCGGTCTCCGGGGGAGCCCCTGCGACCGCGGCCGGCCAGCCCGGCAGCCAGGCCGCCAGCCAGGCGTGCACCACGTACAAAGAGTGTGTCGAGGCCCTCCGGGCGGGCCGCCGCCCGGACTATGACGGGCAATCCGGACGGATCAACTTCGATTCCCGCGGGGACATCACGCAGGCAAACTACATGGTCTACACCTACGGCGAGGACAACCTGGCCACGATGAGCGGCACGGAAACTGCCACCAGCAGCGGCTGATCGCTCATAGCGTATTAGGCCCGCGTGGCGGGCGGTCCGGGCCGGGCACTGCTTGCACTCTCCCCGGGGGAGTGCTAATTATTGAGTTAGCACTCCAGCGCACTGACTGCTAACACGACGCCCGGTCCGTCCGGCCGCGACGTGGGGCAGCCGGTCCAGGAGCTAAAGAAACACCTTGCTGGGGTGAGATCCCGGGCCCAGCGGCATACAGAGGCCGCCGGGTAGGGATCGTCCGTCGCGGGCACCACAGCGAAGGTTCATTCTTAACGACTGTCCCGAAAGGACTACTGCCGTTATGGCCAAGATCATTGCATTTGATGAAGAGGCACGCCGCGGTCTTGAGCGGGGCCTGAACATCCTCGCCGACGCCGTCAAGGTCACCCTCGGCCCGCGTGGACGCAACGTCGTCCTCGAAAAGAAGTGGGGCGCCCCCACGATCACCAACGATGGTGTTTCCATCGCCAAGGAGATCGAGCTGGACGATCCTTACGAGAAGATCGGCGCCGAGCTGGTCAAGGAAGTTGCCAAGAAGACGGATGACGTCGCTGGCGACGGCACCACCACGGCTACGGTGCTGGCACAGGCCCTGGTCAAGGAAGGCCTGCGCAACGTCGCGGCCGGCGCTGACCCGCTGTCCCTCAAGCGCGGCATCGAGAAGGCTGTCGAGGCCGTCACCGTCGAGCTCCTGGCCTCCGCCAAGGAAATCGAGACCAAGGAAGAGATCGCCGCCACCGCGTCCATCTCCGCCGGCGACAACGAGATTGGCGCCCTGATCGCCGAAGCTCTCGACAAGGTCGGCAAGGAAGGCGTCATCACGGTCGAGGAGTCGAACACGTTCGGCCTCGAGCTGGAGCTCACCGAAGGCATGCGCTTCGACAAGGGCTACATCTCCGCTTACTTCGTTACCGACGCCGAGCGCCAGGAAACGGTCCTTGAGGATCCGTACATCCTGATCGTCAACTCCAAGATCTCCAACGTCAAGGAACTGGTTGCTGTCCTGGAAAAGGTCATGCAGTCCAACAAGCCGCTGCTGATCATTGCCGAGGACATCGAGGGCGAGGCCCTGGCCACCCTGATCGTCAACAAGATCCGCGGCACCTTCAAGTCTGTTGCCGTCAAGGCTCCGGGCTTCGGCGACCGCCGCAAGGCGCAGCTGGCCGACATCGCCATCCTCACCGGTGGCCAGGTCATCTCCGAGGAAGTCGGCCTCAAGCTTGAGACCGCCGGACTCGAACTCCTCGGCAAGGCCCGCAAGGTTGTTGTCACCAAGGACGAGACCACGATCGTCGAGGGTGCAGGCGACGCCGACCAGATCGCCGGCCGCGTGTCCCAGATCCGCGCCGAGATCGAAAACTCGGATTCCGACTACGACCGCGAGAAGCTGCAGGAGCGCCTGGCCAAGCTGGCCGGCGGCGTTGCAGTCATCAAGGCCGGAGCCGCAACCGAGGTCGAACTCAAGGAACGCAAGCACCGCATTGAGGACGCCGTCCGCAACGCAAAGGCTGCTGTTGAAGAAGGCATCGTCGCCGGCGGTGGCGTTGCCCTGATCCAGGCCGGTGCCAAGGCATTCGCGAACCTGCAGCTCTCCGGTGACGAAGCAACGGGCGCGAACATCGTCCGCGTTGCCATCGACGCCCCGCTGAAGCAGATCGCCTTCAACGCCGGCCTCGAGCCCGGCGTCGTGGTGGACAAGGTCCGCGGCCTGCCCGCAGGCCACGGCCTCAACGCCGCCACCGGCGAGTACGTCGACCTGCTGGCCGCCGGCATCAACGACCCGGTCAAGGTAACCCGCTCTGCCCTGCAGAACGCGGCTTCCATCGCCGGCCTGTTCCTCACCACCGAGGCCGTTGTGGCCGACAAGCCGGAGAAGAACTCCCCGGCTATGGGCGGCGGCGACGACATGGGCGGCATGGGCGGCATGGGCGGTTTCTAACCACCCGGGCTTCCAGCCACCTGAACTAGTCGGTAGTTCAACGAAGTAGTTCAACAACGACGGCGGTCCCACCTTCGGGTGGGGCCGCCGTCGTGGGTTAAGCGGGCGTCGGCGGGTGTCGGCGGGGTCTGGCAGGATAGATCAGTGACGATTACAGCAGCGGCCGACGGTTCGGCCTTAGGAAATCCCGGCCCGGCCGGCTGGGCCTGGTACGTGAATGACGACTGCTGGCGGGCCGGCGGGTGGCCCCATGGCACGAACAACCAAGGCGAATTGATGGCGGTGCTGGACCTGTTCCGGGCCACGGCACACGTGCCGGGGGAAGACCTGCTGATCCTCTGCGACAGCCAGTACGTCATCAACGCGGTGACCAAGTGGATGCCCGGCTGGAAACGCAAGGGCTGGCGCAAGGCCGACGGCAAGCCGGTGCTGAACGTTGACCTCCTCAAGGAAATCGACCGGGAGCTCGTGGGCCGCAAGTACACGTTCGAATGGGTGCGGGGCCACGCAGGTCACGATCTCAACGAGGCGGCGGACGACCGCGCCCGGGCAGCGGCCACGGCATACCAGCAGGGCGTTGCTGTCCGGCAGGGTCCCGGGTTCGGCACCCCGGAGGGAGCGCCCGCGCCGGCAGCCCGGGCAGACTCCGCGACGCCCCGAACGGCCCCGGCAAGCCCGCAGGCTGCCCCGCAGGCTGCCGGGCAGGCAGCATCGGCACCCTCCGGCCAGCAGGAGCTCTTTGGCGCCCCTGGCCGCCTCGACACACCCAGCCTCTTTGACGAACCGGACCTCTTCAGCGAACTCGAAGACGAACAGGCCGCGGCCGCAGCCGGGGCGCACACCAGCCCCGAAAGCATCGTCGAATCCCTCGAACGCGAACTGCTCCGCCCGGAAACCCGGGCGGACCTGGGGCGCACCGGCGTCCTGCTCCACCCGGACTTCACCGAGATCGGCAGCTCCGGCAGGATGTGGACCCGCGACGCCATGATGATGGCCCTGGCGGACAACCCGGGCGGACCCGCCGAGCTGGAGCTCCTGGGTGCAGACCGGCTGGGCGAGAAGACCATGCTCCTGACCTACCGCAGCCGCACACGCGAGGGATCAGCCCTGCGCAGCTCCCTGTGGGTCCTTGACGGCGCGCAGTGGCGCCTGCGCTTCCACCAGGGCACCCCCGAGGCCTGACGCCCTGTGAGGCTCACATGAAGCGCTGCGCGTTGCCCAGTTCTGCCTGGGCGTAGGTGGCCGCCGCGGAATTCAGCGCGAGGTTGATGGACGCCAGCGAAGCCTCGACCCTGCCCTGGGTCAGCGTCCACTCGGCGACCAGGCTCTGGAAGTTTGTCGCTGCAGAGCCACGCCAGCTGCCCTGGAGCTCGTCCAGCCCGCGCTTCATGGCCTGGACGTCTGCGCTGATCCGCTCCACCGTGGCTTGCACATTGGCGGATTTCAGCTGGAGGAGTTCCGTGTCGACGGAGATGATGCTCATGGGAATGCCCTCTCGAATGTTCGGGAGGCAGCAGGGGCCCGGCAGCGGAGGTTCTGTGCTGAAAGTCGGCGCGGGAGAGTCACCCGTGTGAGATTTTGGTGAGAATTTGCCGGGAGCGTCTGCCTCATCCGGATTTTCCGGATACCTCGAGCGTAGGCGGGCAGACCACCGGGCGGACACTGCCGTCGGCTCCTATGTGGACATCTTTGCCGGGGACAATTCCGTGGCGTCTTCGTCCAGGTACGGGATGCTGACCACCAGCGTGGCCCCGCCGCCGTCGGTCTTCCCGACCCGCACGGACCCGGAATGCGCTCCGACAATTGCG
>Ga0213839_1002555_pt1 | contig 10073 bp, 9 predicted proteins | sample SWPATP21_FD_160075 | JGI IMG/M metagenome (GOLD analysis project Ga0213839, IMG submission 160075) | Coastal seawater microbial communities from Marineland, Florida, United States - SWPA TP2 #1 | ecosystem: Environmental > Aquatic > Marine > Coastal | place: USA: Florida | collected 2016-08-14 | reverse complement strand
CTGTCGCTGTCGCTGTCGCTGTCGCTGTCGCTGTCGCTGTCGCTGTCGCTGTCGCTGTCGCTGTCGCTGTCGCTGTCGCTGTCGCTGTCGCTGTCGTTGCCGTTGTCGTTCGTTGTCGTCATCGTTGTTGTCTGCGCTCCGTCCGCGTTCACGTGTTCTACGTGTGTTCTGGCAACGTTCTGGATGCGTTCTGGATGCGTTCTGGATGCGTTTGTTGTCTCCGTCGTGTTCGATGCCTTTGTAGTTTGTGTTCTACGATCGCTGTCTGCGTTGTGTTCATTGTGTTCGTTGCTACTTTTGTTGCGAATTCCGGTTCTTGAGCCGGAAACGTCCAGCCCTTGTGCTTGATATGTGCTCAGCCCTTGATGCTTGTGAAGGCAGTTTGACTGTTTGTTTCTAATGGCGATGATGTCGTGAGAGCAGGAGTTCACGCTGTTATGGGTTGGAGTAGAATTTGTGGGAGATATGAGGTGGCAGGAATGGGTTTATGTCATCCAAAGTTGAAATCGCAAGTTCTGATTCTTCAATTCTTTCCGAAGTCATCGCAATTTTGTAGCCAGTGCAATACACACGACAATGTAACGCTCCCGCACTGCCACTGCCGTGTTTTGTATTCGACATGGAGCAAAGTGTGAGCACTCCCACTCACTCCAAGGGGGATGATCTTGTCAAACGAAGCCACCGCGTCAAGAAACAGATGTACCAAAGGCAACTCGAACAGACGGAGCAGCAACTTAAGGAAAAACTTCGCCAACTTGCCTTCGTGACAAACTTGGAAAAGGAAATTGCCCCAGAGCCGATTGTGTACGATGGAAAGTTTAAAATGTAGTGCACCGCGTTCAATGAGAAAACGTCGTTGGTGTTCGTCTTGGAAAAAGTAATACTTAAACGCTTGGGTGAAACCATAAATTTCTATGTAAATTCTAACGAAACTATCCACGCGGATAAGGTCTCCAACACCCCACACAACTACCTCGTCGGTTTGTAGCCGTAGTGGTCGTAAGATCGAGCTGGCGCGGGCTCAGTTCGTTGCTTGACAACCAGCGGCGTTCCAGGGTGAATATCGTTCTCACCTGTGCAAGCACAGATTTCGATACGATAGTCACATTGCGGTCGCAGATTGGGGAACGTATAGTTGAAGCGGCGGTTGTTGGCGGAGGCTACTGGGGCTGTCGCAGACGCGGGGAGTTGCGCATGCGTTATTCCAGGGCCATGAACGCCTGGTCCTTGGATACGCAACCGAATGTGCGTGGCTGGTGGTGATCCCCTGTACATTGGGAGATCGAAATGGACCTTCAGCGCATCTGGCATTTTTTCGGTCCCGACAAACTCGGGTTTACCCGGAAGCCGGCCGGTCGGTGGCCGCGTCTTTGATGGCATTGATTGACTTCGATGAAAAGATTCCGGGGGCACCGTCTGTTTGGGCTTTTTGTGATCGGTCGCTGGCTGTTGAGCAGCACTGGAATGGCCGCGAGATGGACGACCGGGAGTGGATGAATACGTCGGCTTCGATGAGCGCGAATGAGCGTGGTTGGCTTTCGCAGCAGATGCAGGTTCGCTAGGTTCTTCCTTCGACTCCTGCGTCCGTGCAGGTTTCAGTTCGTGCGCGCCTGGAGCTCTAATATATGCTGACAAAATGTCGACTTCCTCGCCGCCGTGTGTGCCACCGTGCTCAAAAACAATTCTATACCGCGTCTACGACACCATAACACCAACATTTTGTCACATTGGACGCGTCACGGACACACAAGGCGCAAGAGCACTGCAAGCTCACCTGCGAACTGGTGAAGCGATCACGAAGGTGTTTCTTCTCAACACAATCCGAGAACGGTATTGAGAGAGCTTTCAAATGTTCCTTCAGCTCCTTGACCGAGTTTACTTCCTGTTCACAACAGAGATTATGCAAATTGACAGACCGACCGAAACTCGACGCGAGAAACGACGTACCTGCAGCGCTTGAGCCGCTTTGGCATCTGGTTTAAGGTGTTTCAGGACACGCGCCGTTCTTCCCTCGAACGCACGCAACTTGTGGTTATCTGGCATCGGAACAACAAGCTGCACCGTGTCGCCGCGCTTGAAGCTGTTCCACGTATCACTGACATCAAGAGGCGTGGAAGGCTGTGCATGCGTTGAGTGTGGACGCCGGGTGTGAGACTTCGTGTGGCCAGTATCAAAAGTTCTGTCCATTGCCGGCGTTCTTGGTTCCAGATCTGGAATCACTTTGTCCACACGCTCGATTTCAAGAGAAACTTGAGTTTGAACCTTGGCCCGAAGTGCCTTGATTTGCTTCCTTCCCGCTTCGCTTACATTCCCAGTCAATGGGAACATAGAGTCTTTCTGCCCCTGTAGCTTGTTGAGCATGACCTTGATGCCACGCAATTCCTTGAGGGCGCTGGTGACGGCGGAATTTATCCCACCTGTTGAACTGAATGCGTCTCGACTGTGGTCTTTAGCGTATGAGATCGCAAAGTTGTCCATCAAAACCCGCTGGCGATCTGCATGCTTAACTATTTGTTGGTGAATGTCTTCTAACTTGTCGACGTACGATTTGTCGACCTCATTCAATGCACCAGCTTCGTCTGTTGAATTTGCGGCGCTCTTGGTCACCACAAATTTCTTAGACACCAGAAAGTCAGAGCAAAACTTTTCTAGATGTTCATCGAGCACCGCTTTTGTTTCGTTAAGTTTGGCTTGGCTACTCGCAACTGCTTCCATGATCGAACCATCACCAGATTGTTCGAGGACGGCGTGATGATCTGCGAGTTCTCGCTGCAGCTGCACTTCGTCGAGCAACAGCTCGAACAACCACGTCTTCGTGCGCTCCAAAGCATTTTCGTCACCACTCGTGGGACTAGTCGATGCGCCCAACTGGGGCTCCAATTTAGAGTGCACTTTGGTCACAAACGCCTGAATCAGAGCGACAAAACGATCCTTGATCAGTAGAGCGTGGTCATGTGCCTGTTTGCTTCGAAGATTGAGCTCCTTCACTCGCAACTGTTTTTGCTTGGCTTTGATTTCAACCAGGTAGCGCCCATCGCTGAAGTTAATAATGGTGGCGTGCTGGGAGTTCCATTGTGCACCTGCAACTAGGCCAACAATTACGACTTCGTCGCCTGCATTAAACTTCATCGCTCCTCCTTTCGAGGACATGAGCGTTGGCGGCGGCAAGCCTCAAATGGCCGCCAAATACTGGCTTGAACCAATGGGTCAATCGCTATTACCGCGACTCTAGCGGGATCGCCACATGGGCACACCTGTGCACTGAAGCTAAACTGATTCTCTGAAAGTGTGCGACGCAGAATTCGACTTTTTGGGAACCACCCGGCAACAGGAGTGGCAGCTGAAGGTTTTAACTCGCACTTGTTCCACGCACAAGCCACGCAACACAGCAGCATGCGCACAGCAATCCACAGCAGGCCTCACGTGGAATGGCACTGGACTTCTTCAATTGTGCTTCTCGCGTCTCTGGCACGCCGTCACGCCACTGCGGTGGAGTGCCGTTCGCACTTCGTGATCTGCAGATTTTCCCGGCAGTCTTTCGTCATTCAACCGACGTTGACACACTCAGCCTCTCGCTGCTCTTGAAACTGCAATAAATTGACGGCAGGAGGTAGGGTTTCGTTCTCTTCCTCGTCCATCCGTTCCAAGGATCCATCATCTTTCATTTTCGTGTGTCACTTCCACGTTTGTCATGTGCAAATTATGCGTCTTCCACTGTCCTCCGTCGTCGTCGTCGTCGTCGTCGTTTGCGTCGTCGTCGTCGTCGTCGTCGTCGTCGTGGCTCACTGCAAACTTCAAACAGTGACCCTGACTGAGGTTTGAAGTCATTGAATAGCGACGTCGTGCGGCAGTGAGGAGGACGCACGGACGGACCAACTGTGAGACTCTGTGAGGTGAGTGAGTGACGGTGAGTGAGTGAGTGCAGCACTCAAAAATCGAACAAACGAACGAACAAACGGTGACTCACTCACTCACTCACTCACTGAGTGATTGTGAGTGACAGTGAGTGAGTGAGCGCCAACGAATTCGGCGGCTGTTCGTTGTTGTTGGCTGGCTGGCTTCCTGGCTGCAGCATCAATCAGTCAATCCATTTGTGGACACTTTTGTTGTTTGTTGTAGTTCATTCATTCCCTGATTGCCTAATTTTTATTTTTGAAAGTACTGGTTTACATACACCACTTTACGTTATTTTAACTGTACATCAAAATAGGAAATAGGAAGCAGGTGAGAGTGAGAAGTGAGATTGGGAAGGTACGAGGCGATGTGGGTTGGAAATCCACGTATTGTGTTGTAGTAACGCCTACGTGTATTGACGGCATAGTTCAACACAACGCGCTATTCGTGTATAATGACCAAAATAGTCGATACAATGGCGACCGACAACCGACAAAGCAACAACACAAAAGTTGCAGGGTGGACACGGCCACGAAGACGAAGTCGACGAAGTCGAAGCAGCCGAGGCAGCAACACAACACTTGCATCGACGTCACCGCCGACGCATCTCGCGTTTCGTGCCTCGTGCCTCGTGATTCGTGATGGTGCCTTGTTGCTTCTGAATTGGTCACAACAGCAAAGGCAAAGTTGCTAGATCGCTCACACTTGAGGCATGTTTTGTGACAGCACAGAACAATGGTGATGAACAGCGACGATGTCGCAAAGGCGACTGTCCGGCAATAATAGATCACTGTCGAGCGCCTGGAGTTCAAATCGGATTGATGCATCAGTAATGTCACAAAGAATCATTCTTAAGGCTGCGCCATGATGTTGTTGATGATTGCGTACTTTATCATTTGGACGCGGAAATTGAAATCACTGCCTTTTGCTATTCGTATCAAATATGCAGATGGAACAACGCAAATGAGCGGGACTTCCGGATTAGAACTCGCTCCAGAGGTCCTCGATGCTAGGCATTGGACCTTGGTGGGCGAGGGTGCAGTTCACATTGTCGTAAAGTATATTGGTGTAGGGTTGTGTCAAGGTAGTGACAACGGCGCGCCCAATAAACCACAAGTTGACAGTCAAAATGACAATGATGGTCGGGATGATAACATCGTCTCTGCTGCGCAACTCCGAGCGCATGTGGTACGCATCCCAAAAAATGTGGTTGCGGCCAAGAGCATATCAGAGACTGAAGCTTTGCACAGCGACCGTTTGTTCTGTCGTGCCATGAAATGTGCTGAACATTATTCACTGCTTCCGTTCAAATTGGACCTGCCAACCACTTTTCTGCAGAGCTTGGATGCTCATCTGCTGCCGATTCGCGATCCGTCAAGAACAACTGGCGCAGGGATTGACTCAGCTAGACAATTGGGATGGCTACTCCCAAACACCACCTTTCTCTTCAAGTCACTGACACACATTCCACAACCTAAGCTCGATGTCGAGACTGTACGCCGGCAAACGATGTCCGTGGAGCTAAAGCCCAAGTGCGGCAAACTACCGCCCGCTGAATTCGTAACAAATCGCATCAAACTGCGACATTCGAAATTCTTCATGAAACAATTACTCAAGGTGCAGACGCAGAAGCAGGGTGCGAAAGCGGGAAATGAAGGCGTAGCACATGTGCGGAGGAGCTACTACGACCCTTTGCTCCTTTTTTCAGGGAATGCTGAACTTATTAGCGCGGCACTTTGGAATCTCGTGGTGACCCCGCAAAACAACTTCAGGGTATTTGGTGGAGGGCGCCAGATTTTTTCGCAGTCTCAGGCGGCCTCGGGAGTCTCTTTGGCTGACACATTGGTCTTATTTTCACAGACCTGCACAGAAAAGTTCACTAATTCGATTGTGTGGACAGAGGACAAGCTCGTCAACGTCGTTCGAGCAATTTTGTTCAAAGACGAATTTTTGGCTCGGCTGCTCTCCGTTCAGAAACTGGACGACAGGGGGATCGAATTTGTGGGATTAGCCTATAGCTTTCTCACAACAATTGCGGACCAGTTTGTTGAGAGTGAGGTAGGACCTTTGTCAAGTGCATGATGTTCGCGTGCCAGCTGAATTGGCTCACATCACACTGCACGCTGCTTGCACTGTCTTAGAATTCCAGACTGAAATCGGTAGATCTTCTAGATGAGGTATTGGCTGGCGCATTAGCTCTCGACGACACTGACGCGGATTCGGTGCGCACGGTACGACAAACGAATGCTGGCCAGGAGAAAACGACTGTTGTCCCATTGTCTCAGTCCGCAAAAGACTTTCTTCACCATCTGAGATTGGAACACATCCCGAAGTTTGAGTTCAAACATCAAAGCTTCGCACCAATGCAGATTGTCGCTGCCGTTCGGCGGTTTTTACTCGCCCACTCTGCTGACGACGTGTCAGTATTCGTCACCTTGGCTCCCGCACTCGATGCTAAACAGTGCACACAGCGCCATGATCACAAAGGTCTCAACGTCGACACTCAAGATCACGTCATTCATATCACATCCCCGTCCAATCCAAGCACCTGCAAACGCTTACAGTATGAAGTATCGTGTATCGATTTTGACTGCAAACCAGCGCGGTTCATTCCAAAATACGCAAAGCAAGACGACAAATTATGCAAGTTGTGCGCAAGCGACGCAACAGCACCCTTGTGACAACAGTCGAGAAATTTTCTAGGCTATCCAAGACCTGGTGACGAAACCGTGAACAACACTATCAACAACTTCGATAACGATAAATCCCTTTTGATTACGGGGTGGTTTTTACAAAAACCATTGGATGAAAGTATTTCTTGTTTCCACACGAAGAAGAGAGCACAGAATTTACTTGGACTTCTTGGACTTCTTGGGCAAGAGCACTTGGTGCACGTTGGGGAGGACACCACCAGCAGCAATGGTGACGTTGCCGAGGAGCTGGTTCAGCTCTTCGTCGTTGCGGACAGCGAGCTGAAGGTGGCGGGGGATGATGCGGCTGCGCTTGTTGTCGCGGGCGGCATTTCCAGCGAGCTCCAAGATTTCAGCGCACAAGTACTCGAGCACAGCAGCGAGGTAGACTGGTGCTCCAGCAGCGAGGCGAGGTGCCAAGTTCTGCTTGCGCATGTAACGGGCAACGCGTCCGACCGGGAACTGCAGACCGGCGCGGGCTGAGCGGGAGACGCTCTTGCCGGCGGCACCGCGGCCACCCTTGCCTTTACCCTTACCCTTACCGCCACCAAGGCGGTGCTGCGGGCGGAGACCATCGCTGGTATCCTTGTTACGCGTCTTGAGCGTAGATTGACGGCGAATAGAGGCAGACATTTTGAGACGAAGAAGTGGAGTTGAAAGAAAAGACTGAAAAAAACTTGAAATGTTACGCTAGTTTTGAAGCGCTCCGCGGCGTAGCCATAGTTGATGTATGAATGCGTTCAACGTCCACGCGACTAGGCATGGTGCTGGGCAGAGGTGGAAGCAACATAGCACCGTCACACTCTTTTGCTGTTGTGGGGATCCTTTGGATACAGCCGATACAACCGAGAAGGGGAAGTCCGATCAACCATACACCTCGACAACATCGCCTCCGTCACCTCGATACACTTACAACTTGACAACTTACAATTCGCCGACCACCTCGACCGAATGAATGCTCTTGGAATTCCCAGCACACGTGCCAACAGATCATCGCCTGCGCTGGCTGGTGCTCGACAGAATAGCGCAACGCAACGCAACGCAGTGCAGAGCAACCCAAAGCAGCGCAAAGCAGCGCAAAGCAGCACACAGCAGCACCGTCGCAAGTCGCAAGTCGCAGCGCCACGCGTTTGCGCGGGAACGAACTGGTTCGCCGCCTTCTCTCCGTTGTGCAGCTGTGTTTGTTGTCGTCGTCGTCGTCTTCGTTGTGCGGGGCGAATGGGACGGACGGACAAATTGTGCCCCCTTCCAGCACTCACTCACACACTCAGATGTCGCCCACTCGAACACGCGCGAAGGCGAGGATCACCTCGTCGTCATGCAGAACACCGAAACGTCCCATTTCGATGCAGGTGTGCGTCACGCACTGCCACCCGCAGACTCGCCGACTGTGACGTCATAATGTACGGATGGTTGAAAACCGTGGATTTTATGAAACTAGGTATTTTTGTAGAAGTACTCGGTACTCTGATATTCGGAGTAAAAAGAAGTTGTGGAAGTGGGGATGCCGTCGTCAGCTGACGCTGTTGTCGTTGTTCGTTGTTCTTCTTTGTTGTCGTTCGTTGTGGCCAACCAACTTTGTTCTGCCGACATTCAACTACGACTTGACCAACACCGACCAACAATTCTGGTGACGACCCGACAATTTGATGACCTGACCTGACTGACGACACGCCAACGACACAGCATACACTGTATAACGTCGACTCGACGACTTGGCTGTCTGTCTTCGACCATGTGCCTTCGATCATCGACGCTGCTGACTACGTTGTGTTGTGATCCACGCACTGTGGTGGAGAGACTTTAAGCAACAGCAGCGGTACGAAGATGTCGGGTGCCCAGCAACTGGCCAAAGTCATAACAAATCAATGTCAAAGGGAGTCACGGGGCGAACGTGGAATGGAGCGCAACAAAGATACATTTGATGGCAAGCGGCTAGGTGCAGCCATGTCTCCATGTGAGTGGATGAATGCGTCCTGAACTGCAACTTGAAGAGGGGATGGTGTCATAAATTTCCCAAAGAAGGTGGACGAATTGTGCAAACGAGCAACAATTTTTCTGCGCACAGATTACCTTGCCCAGTCCGTCGACTGCCAGCCACCATGGAGAAAACTGATGCGGAGCGCAAAAAGCAGGAGGAGATTGAGCGTAAGCGAGAGGAGATCAGGGCGAGGGTCGCAATCGCACGCAAAAAGCAAGATCTAGAATACGCTAAGAAAGAAGCTCTCAAAGCTCAAGCGGAGCAGAAGAAGGCCGCCGCGACTCAGGCCCAAGCCGCGCCCAAGGGTGGTGCACCCAAACCAAAAGATGATGGGGTGTTGCGCATTGACGAGGGATACGCGGACTTCAAAGTACTTCCAAAAGACGATGAAAAGGGCAATCCCAATTTTCCATACAATTTGCACAACGCATGTGAATTGTTTTGTCGGACGGGCAACGTTGAGAGCGCGATTAGGGTTCGTCGAGTTCGCTGTTTTGTGTCGATCGCCAATTACGTGCATCCACTGCCGTATGCCCATTTGTTGAGTTCCTAAGCTTCCTTGCGTTGGTGACCTAGGTGAAGCATTGTGTCGATGCTTACCGTGTTCTCCTGGCCAAAGGCCCAGATGGGCGTTCCAAAGTTTCCGTCGGGTCCGTACTCGTCGCACGGTCATCGTGATATCCTTGATTCGCATTGGCTCCTCACCATTGTGTCGTGTTCTAGGCGAGCAACTATATGTTGGCAGTGTGGCCATGCAGGACTTCCCGTTGCTGTGAAAAGCGGGAAACACGTAACCCAGGTATGTGCATCAGGGATGCTGTGTGATTTGAATCGGCGACGACTCATTGTGTGACCTTGTGGTCTTGTGCTGTTGCTTAGGGCACGAAGAAGAAGCCATCGCAGGCAGATTTATTAAAAGCATCCACTGCAGGCCTCAAATGCGGACACTGTGGGAGTGGAGACCAAATAAACTTCTTCCTTGCTAGAGTCCCTCAAAACGGGGGCAACAAAGGTGGTGGTGGCAGTGCAGGTTCGCCACCACAGGTGTTGCCGTGGATTGAACATGTCTTGAGTTAAAAGTGCTTCGCACAAACCGTGCGGAAATTATCGACCGTGCCAAGAGGCTATGCTGATATTTCATCGCAATGTTTGAAACTCGAGTTGCACTTGCTCGTCTCACAATAATTTATATTTCTCTCTCCGTTCATGCTGCTTATGCGTCGCAACGTCGACCAAATCCACCGATGAACCACAGGATATACAAGTCGGGCAGCAAGTATCCCTTGGATGAACTCAATGCAAACTGCTCAATCTTTTACTTTATGACAACACCCAAGCGCCGAGTGGAAGAAGAGAAACGAGAGTCCCCGCCGGGAGTCGAACCCGGGACATGAAGTTCGTTGCCTCATGCATGTTTCCGCTACCACGGGGAATGAGGGCGGAGCAAGAAAATCCAACCTTGGCCACCATGTTCCTGCCTAAAACATTGTATGTATACTCGAGTACTT
>Ga0213839_1002550_pt1 | contig 10081 bp, 3 predicted proteins | sample SWPATP21_FD_160075 | JGI IMG/M metagenome (GOLD analysis project Ga0213839, IMG submission 160075) | Coastal seawater microbial communities from Marineland, Florida, United States - SWPA TP2 #1 | ecosystem: Environmental > Aquatic > Marine > Coastal | place: USA: Florida | collected 2016-08-14 | reverse complement strand
GAAGCTCCACCCCTGTTCGGTGCGCGCGGCAAAGACCCGCATCGTCATGGGGCAGGGGGTCAGCCGGGGGCCGTCCTCCGTCTCGGTCCAGGCGGGGGTGGTGGAGAGGGCCACGGCCTCCTGCCCGACGAGGTCGGGGGCGGCATAATCCAGCAGGCTGACGATCTCGGGTTCGGCGCCGCGCACGGTTTCGGAATTGCTGTCGAAGGGCAGATCGACCGACAGGGCGGGTGCGATCATCATGCGCTGGACATTGTCGCGGACAAAGGCGCGCGCGCTGTCATCGCCGCACCACCATGTCGCGATGTTGGGCAGGGCGAGGGTCTGGCCGGTCAGCACTTCGCTGATGCGGGGCAGGAAGGCCATGAGCGCGCGGGTTTCCAGCACGCCGGAGCCGAGCGCATTGACCATGGCCAGATTGCCGGTGCGCACCGCGTCCATCAGGCCGGGCACGCCGATGCGGCTTTCGGGATTGAACTCCAGCGGGTCGGCGAAGGAGGTGTCGATGCGCCGCCACAGCAGGCCGAGCGGCACCGGCCCCTCGATCGTGCGGACCATGGCCTGCCCGTTCTGGACAAGGATGTCCTCGCCCTCCAGCAGCAGCAGGCCGAGGTAGCGGGCTATGTAGAGATGTTCGAAAAAGGCGTCGTTGGCGCGGCCCGGTGTCAACAGGCCGAACTGGTGCGGGACGGAACGGCCCTCGGTCGCCAGTTTCTGAAGCGCGGCGCGGAAGCCTTCGAAGAAACCCGCGACCCGGTGCGTATAGGCGCGGGGGTAATCCTCGGGGAAGATGCGGCGCATCGCTATGCGGTTTTCCAGCGCAAAGCCCGCGCCCGAAGGGGCCTGGGTGCGGTCGCCCAGGACCAGCCAGCTTCCGTCCGGGGAGCGGCCCAGTTCAAAGGCAAGGAAATGCAGGTAGTGGCCGCCGCGCGGCGGCACCCCGACCATCGGGCGCTGCCAGTGGGTGTTTTCGGTGACGAGGCGGGGGGGCAGGTGGCCGCCGGACAGCAGGTTCGCCGGACCGTAGAGATCGGCCATCACCTGTTCGAGAAGCTCTGCCCGCTGGCTCAGCCCGGCGCAGATGTCCTCCCATTCCGTTTCATGCAGCAGCACCGGGATATTGGCGAGCGGCCATTCCCGTTCGTTCAGCGGATCGCCGGAATACTGGCGGAAATAGACCCCCGCGTCGCGCAGGTACTGCCGCCCGCTTTCGAACTTGGCCCGCAGCTCATCCTCGGACAGGTTCGCCAGCGTGTCGATGAAGGGGCGCCAGACCGGCCGCATCCGACCATCGTGGTCGAACAATTCGTCCGCCACGCCTTCGGTCGGCGCGTAGCCCTCCAGCAGGGGACTGGCCGCGCCGGTTTTGGTCGGTTTGTCCATGGCCGCCTCCGGGAGAGATGTTACATCAATCCGGGTGGACGTCGAAGGTCAAGGGTCATCGGGAATTCCGGGTGCGGAGTTTCCGGTTGTGGCCGGTAGGGCGCAGGGGCGTGGCCATGCGGTTCGAACCGGGCGAGGCGGCGGGCTTCGGCCTCGTATCCGTTCACCGGGAACGTGTCGTAATTGCGCCCGCCGGGATGGGCGACATGGTAGGTGCAGCCCGCCAGCGCGCGGCCCGTCCAGTCGTCGTAGATGTCGATGGTGAGCGGCGCGTTGACCGGCAGGGTCGGGTGCAGCGCCTCCGCCGGTTGCCAGGCCTTGAAGCGAATGCCGCCGACGGAACTGCCGGAGGTCAGGGTCTTCGCCAGCGGCACGGGCCGGCGATTGCACATGACGCGGTAGCGGTCCTGGTGCAGCGTGGTCAGCTTGACCTGAAGCCGTTCGACGGAGCTGTCGGTGTAGCGTACGGTGCCGCCGATCGCCCCCATCTCGCCCAGCACGTGCCAGGGTTCCAGCGCCTGGCGGAGTTCGAGGTGCACGCCCTCGGCCTCGATCTGGCCGCAGAAGGGGAAGCGGAATTCCGACTGCGCCTCGAACCACACGGGGTCGAGGTCATAGCCGTGGTCGCGCAGGTCGCCGAGCAGGTCGAGGAAATCCTCCCACAGGTAGTGCGGCAGCATGAAGCGGTCATGCAGCACGGTGCCCCATCTGACGGGCCTGCCCTTCACCGGCGCTTCCCAGCACCGCGCGATGATCGCCCGCAGGAGGACCTGCTGCGCGAGGGACATGCGGGGGTCCGGCGGCATCTCGAAGCCGCGGAATTCGACGAGGCCCAGGCGTCCGGTCGGGCCGTCGGGGGAATAGAGCTTGTCGATGCAGATCTCCGCCCGGTGCGTGTTGCCGGTGACATCCGTCAGCATGTTGCGCAGCAGGCGGTCGACCAGCCAGGGCGGCGGCGGGGGACCGTCGCCGGGGGCGTGGATCTGCGACAGCGCGATTTCCAGTTCGTAGAGCGTGTCATGGCGCGCCTCGTCGATCCTTGGCGCCTGCGAGGTGGGTCCGATGAAGAGGCCGGAGAAGAGGTAGCTGAGGCAGGGGTGGCGCTGCCAGATCAGGATGAGCGACTTGAGCAGATCGGGGCGGCGCAGGAACGGGCTGTCGTTGGTGGTCGCGCCGCCAAAGACGATGTGGTTGCCGCCGCCCGTACCGGTGTGCCGCCCGTCGATCATGAACTTGTCCGCACCGAGGCGGGACTGGCGGGCCTCTTCATAGATGGCTTCTGTCGTGGCGACGCAGTCGTCCCAGGTGTGGGCGGGGTGGATGTTCACCTCGATCACGCCGGGATCGGGGGCGACGCGGATGACGTTGAGGCGCGGATCGGAGGGGGGGGAATAGCCCTCGATATGCACGGGCAGGCCAAGATCGGCGGCGGTTTCCTCGGCCGCCGCGATCAGTTCGAGGTAATCTTCCAGCCGGTCGCAGGGCGGCATGAAGAGGCACAGACGCCCGTCGCGCGGTTCGATGGCGATGGCGGTGCGCACCGCGCCGAAGGCCGGGTCGCTGCCCTCGCCCTGGGGGATGATCTTCTGTCGGCTGGTTTCCGGCGCCGGGGTGGTTTCCGACCGCTGGCTGCGCTCGCGGCTTTCCTCGGGCAGGAGGCGCGCGCGTTCCTCGGCCTCCTCGGCCTCGATCCGGGCGATCTCCTCCTCCACCGCCTTGCGCCGGGCGGCGATGTCGGCATGGAAATCGGGCAGGGGGCCGCGCTCCTCGGTCGTGTCGGCAGGATAGGAATAGGGGTAATGCGCCGGAGCGATATAGGGCAGGGAGCCGAGCGGCAGGCGGAAGCCGACGGGGCTGTCCCCCGGCACGAGGAACAGCTTGCCGCGTCGGGGCTTCCACAATTCGGACTGCCATTTCGACGCCTTGCCCTGCCAGCGCTGGATCGGCAGGACATAGCCCGCCGCCTCGGTCAGGGTGCGGTTGAAGACACGGGCATATCGCGCGCGGTCCTCGGGGTTCTTCAGCTTGGAGTTCTCGGGCGTGACATTGGCGGGCAGGTTGGCTTCCTTGAGGATCCATTCCGCCGGGTCCTCATAGGCGGGCTGGGCGTAGCCGGCATCCAGGCCAAGCGCCTCGGCAAAGCGGCCCATGAAACGGCCGGCATCTTCCGGGGTGGGATTGGTGTTGTCCTTCTCCCTTGCGATCAGGTCGGTGTTCTTCCAGACCGGCTGACCGTCCGTCCGCCAGTAGAGCGAGAAGGTCCAGCGCGGCAGGCTTTCGCCGGGATACCACTTGCCCTGGCCGTAATGCAGGAAACCGCCGGGGGCGAAACGGTCCTTCAGGCGGCGGATCAGCGTGTCTGCGAGGCCGCGTTTCTGCGGACCCACGGCATCGGTGTTCCATTCGCCGCTTTCGAAATCGTCGATGGAGACGAAGGTCGGCTCGCCGCCCATGGTCAGGCGCACGTCGCCCTTCTCCAGCCGTTCGTCGACGTGGCGACCAAGCGCGTTTAGCCTGTCCCACGCCTCCTCCGAGAAGGGTTTGGTGATCCGGGGATGTTCCGCCACCCGCTTGATCTGCATGTCGAAATTGAAATCGACCTCGGGCGCCCCGGCGGAGGAAAAGCCGCCCGCGATCGGCGCGGCGTTCTGGTAATGCGGCGTGGCGGCGAGCGGGATGTGGCTTTCGCCCGTCATCAGGCCGGAGGTCGGATCGAAGCCGATCCAGCCGGCACCGGGGAGATAGACCTCGCACCAGGCGTGCAGGTCGGTGAAGTCGTGATCGGTGCCCGAGGGCCCGTCGAGCGCCTCGAGATCCGGTTTCAGCTGGATCAGGTAGCCCGACACGAACCGCGCCGCGAACCCGAGGTTGCGCAGCACCTGCACCAGCAGCCAGGACGAATCCCGGCAGGAACCGGAGCCGATGGTCAGCGTCTCTTCGGGCGTGTAGACGCCCGGTTCCATCCGGATGGTATATTCGACCGCCTGCGAGACGCGGCGGTTGAGATCGACGAGGAAGTCGACGGTGCGCGCTTCCTCCCGGTCGATGGTGTCGAGAAAGGCCTGTAGCGCGGGGGTGACATGGTCCGGCTTGCGGTAGATGGAAAGGTCTTCGGACAGTTCGACAGGATAGTCGAAGGGCCAGGTCTCTGCCGTATCCTCGACGAAGAAGTCGAAGGGGTTGTAGACGGTCATATCGGCGGTCAGGTCGACCTCGATCTTGAATTCGCGCACCGGCTCGGGGAACACGAAACGCGCCATCCAGTTGCCGTAGGGGTCCTGCTGGTGGTTCACGAAATGCCCGCCGGGGCTGACCTTGAGCGAATGGGAGATCACGCGGGTGCGCGAATGGGGCGCCGGGCGCAGGCGGATGATCTGCGGAGAAAGCGTCACCGGGCGGTCGTATTTGTAATGGGTCAGGTGGTAGATGCTTGCGTGGATCGCCATGGCTCGCTTCGGTCTTTCGCTTGGGGTCGCGGGATGCGGCTGCCAGATTAGGTCAGGCGGCCCGCGACGCCACGGGGGCTATGCCCTGAACGATAGAGGTCAGGCGCTTCTTTGCAACTGTGCCGTAATTTTCGGCAGTTGCGGGGCGGGCTGTGCGGGGTGCAGCGGGTGCGTGTGGGGTCGGCCGGGCAGGGCGGCGCAGGGCGCGGGCGGGGCGGGCCGGACGCTCGAGGCGCGGGACGGGCGCGCAGGTCATCCTCGGACTTGATCCGAGGATCTCCGGTCATCTGTCTGCCAATTGGGCGGAGATCCTCGGGTCAGGCCCGAGGATGTCGGTAGGGAACGGGGAGAGATCCCCGGGTCAAGTCCGAGGATGACAACAAGGGCACCGGGAGACCCCCGGATCAACTCCGAGCGGAGGGGGCCCGCTGGTGGCCCGTCACGCCCGGCGCAGGTGCGCGTGGGCAAAGGCGAATTTGCGGCGGACGCCGTCGGGCAGGATGAAGGGATAGACATCCGGCAGATCGAGCGCCCGGTTCACGTGGTTCACCGCGAGCGAGATGTCGACCGCGCGGGAGACCACGGTGTCGGTGTCGGTCTCCGCATAGGCGTCGTAGCCCGACACCGGCCCGTCGGGCAGGGAGAGTTGCGCGGCGGCCGCGCTGTCGATCAGGTCGACGAGGTGGAGGAGATGGGCCACGGTTTCGGCCCAGTCCTCATGCGGGTGGGCGGTGGCGTAGCTGGTGATGTGATCGGCCCCGGCGGGTTTGGGATTGGCGTAGTGCGCTTCTAGGGCGCGGCCGTAATCCGCCCGTTCGTCCCCGAAGAGGGCCCGGAATTCGTCCAGAAAGCCGGGCTTTTCGGCGAGGCGGAGGAACAGGAAATGCGCGATCTCGTGCCGGATATGGCCGGTCATCGTGCGGTAGAGCTCTCCGAGGTCCTCCTGTCTCTTGGCCAGAACCGCTTCGGAGGCTTCGGTGACGTTGATGGTGATGACGCCGTCCGCATGGCCCATGACGATATCCTCGGCCCCCTCCAGCGACTTTTCCGACAGCATGCGGAAAACGGGACGCGGGCCGGGGTCGGCGGCGGTAAACCAGCCCCATCTTCCGAGGTTGGCGAGGACCCACCTTTTCGACAATTCGCTCATTTCCCAGAGCGGCAGGTTATCCGGCTCCCGCAGGTCCGGGACGGTTTCCGTCATCGCGCAGGACCGGCAGAGCCCGTCTGTTTCGGCCACCCAGTTGCAGGCGATGTCGGACCGGTTGGCGCAGGGCACCGCTTCGGGGAGCATGGACTGCGTTTCGGGATCGAAGAACACCGGCTGGCCGCCGCCGCTGGTCAGGTTGTGGAAGTAGAGCGGCCCTGTGCGGTCCGGGCTGTAGAATATCTGCATGGGTCACTTCCTTGTGCGGTCCCTGAGGCTTTCTGTCGGGCGGTCTTGCGCAGGTGCCAACTCCGCGCCCGGGCGGATGTTCCCGATCAGGCCCCCGATCCCTCCGCGACGTCACCCATTTCCTCGCGCCAGTGGCGGCGGCAGAGCGAGACATAGGTTTCGTTGCCCCCGACCTGAACCTGTGCGCCTTCGCGCAGGGCCTTGCCGTCGGGGCCACGGCGGACGACCATGGTGGCCTTCTTGCCGCAATGGCAGATCGTGCGGACCTCGCGCATTTCATCGGCGAGGGCGAGAAGAGCGGCGGAGCCGTCGAAGAGATGGCCGAGGAAGTCGACACGCAGCCCGTAACACATGATCGGGACGTTCAGATCGTCCACGGCGCGGGCGAGTTGCCAGACCTGGTCGCGGGTCAGGAATTGCGCCTCGTCGAGAAAGACACAGGCGCAGGGACCTTCGGCCAGCCGCGCCTCGATCCGGGCGAAGAGGTCGGTGTCCGGGTCGAACGTGTCGGCAGCGGCGCCGATGCCGATGCGGCTGGCGATGCGCCCTTCGCCCGCGCGGGTGTCGAGACGCGCGGTCAGCAGGTAGGTCTTCATCCCGCGTTCGATGTAATTGTGCGATGCCTGAAGCAGGACGGTCGATTTGCCCGCATTCATGGTGGAGTAGTGGAAGTAGAGCTTGGCCATGGGGGAATTAGGCCGCGATACGCGCGGGTGTCCAGAGCGGAGCGACGGGCGTGAGCTGCGGGGCCGAGGGGGCGCCGCCCCTCGGACACCCCCGAAGTATGTCCGATCAGAAGAAGGGCGGGTGGATCAGAAGGGGCCGGGGATCAGCGACGAGCCCGCGCAGGCCGCGAGGCTCGTCAGCAGGAGCAGGGCGAGAGGCAGGCGGATCATGCGCCCGCCAGTTCCTGGAGCGAGGTGACCTTGAGGCTGTCCATATCGCGCGACGCGATCGCCTGGGCCGCCGCCTGGGCCCCGGCGGCGGTGGTGAAGTAGGGGATCTTGTCGTAAAGCGCGACGGATCGGATCTCGCGGCTGTCGGTGATCGACTGCTGTCCCTCGGTCGTGTTCAGCACCAGCGCGATCTGGTCGTCCTTGAGCTGGTCGACAATGTTCGGACGGCCCTCGTAGACCTTGTTAACCACTTCGCAGTCCAGCCCGGCGGCCTTGAGCCAGCTGGCCGTGCCGCGGGTCGCCACCAGGGTGAAGCCCTGTGCGGCGAGGGTGCGGGCGGCCTCCATCATCGCGTCGGTCTTGTCCTCGTCGCGGATCGAGATGAAGACGCGGCCGCCGGTCGGAAGGTCGGTGCCGGCGCCGAGCTGCGCCTTGAGGAAGGCGCGGGCGAAGGTGGTGTCGGAGCCCATGACCTCTCCGGTGGAGCGCATTTCCGGGCCGAGGATCGTGTCGACGCCGGGGAAGCGGGCGAAGGGCAGCACGGCCTCTTTCACCGCGAACCGGTCGATCTGCGGATCGATCAGGTCGAAGGCGGAGAGCTTTTCGCCCGCCATGACGCGCGCGGCGATGGAGGCGATCGGGGAGTTCACCGCCTTGGCCACGAAGGGCACGGTGCGGGAGGCGCGGGGGTTCACCTCGATCAGATAGACCTCACCCGCCTTGACGGCGTATTGCACGTTCATCAGGCCGATGACGTTGAGTTCCTTGGCGAGAGCTTCGGTCTGGCGCTTGACCTCGTCGATGATCTCCTGCGGCAGGGAATGCGGCGGCAGGGAACAGGCGCTGTCCCCGGAATGCACGCCGGCTTCCTCGATATGCTGCATGATGCCCGCGACATGCACTCTCTCTCCGTCGCAGAGCGCGTCGACATCCAGTTCCACCGCATTGGCGAGATAGCTGTCGAGCAGGACGGGGCTGTCGCCGGAGACCACGACGGCGTCGCGGATGTAGCGTTTCAACCCGTCCATGTCGCGCACGATTTCCATCGCACGGCCGCCCAGGACGTAGGAGGGGCGGATCACCAGCGGGAAGCCGATACCTTCGGCAATTTCAAGGGCCTCGGCGTCGGAATGGGCGATGCCGTTCTTCGGCTGCTTGAGGTTCAGGCGGTTCACAAGGTCCTGGAACCGTTCGCGGTCCTCGGCCAGGTCGATGGCATCGGGGGTGGTGCCGAGGATCGGGATGCCCTCTGCCTCGAGCGCATTGGCGAGCTTGAGCGGGGTCTGACCGCCGAACTGGACGATCACGCCGTGCAGGGTGCCCTTTTCCTGCTCCACACGCAGGATTTCCATGACGTGTTCGAAGGTCAGCGGTTCGAAATAGAGCCGGTCGGAGGTGTCGTAATCCGTCGACACGGTCTCCGGGTTGCAGTTGACCATGATGGTTTCATAGCCCGCATCGGTCAGGGCGAAACAGGCGTGGCAGCAGCAATAGTCGAACTCGATCCCCTGGCCGATCCGGTTGGGGCCGCCGCCGAGGATGACGATCTTCTTGCGGTCGGAGGGGCGGGCTTCGTCCTCGACATCGCCCATCATGGGCTCTTCGTAGGTCGAATACATGTAGGGGGTCTGGGCCTCGAACTCCGCCGCGCAGGTGTCGATCCGCTTGAAGACCGCGGTGATGCCGAGGTTGTGGCGGGCGCGGCGGACGTTGTCCTCGTCCCGGCCGGCCAGCTTGGCCAGGCGCGCGTCGGTGAAGCCCAGCATCTTGTATTTGCGCAGGCCCTCTTCGGTCACGGGCAGGCCGTTCACGGAGATCTCGGCCTCGGCGCGGATGATTTCGCGGATCCGGGCGAGAAACCAGGGATCGAAGGAGGTGACGGCCTGGATCTCGTCATCCGACAGCCCGTGGCGCATGGCCTGTGCGATCACGCGGATGCGGTCCGGGGTCTGGTCGGACAGGGCCTTGACGATGGCCGCCTTGTCGGGGGCGCCGTCGATCTCGATCTCGTCCAGCCCGGTCAGGCCGGTTTCCATCGAGGCCAGCGCCTTTTGCAGCGATTCATGGAAGGAGCGGCCGATCGCCATCGCCTCTCCCACGGATTTCATCGCGGTGGTCAGGTTGGGCTTGGAGCCGGGGAATTTCTCGAAGGCGAAGCGCGGGATCTTGGTCACCACATAGTCGATGGTCGGCTCGAAGGAGGCCGGGGTGACCTTGGTGATGTCGTTGTCGAGTTCGTCCAGCGTGTAACCGACAGCCAGTTTCGCCGCGATCTTGGCGATCGGGAAGCCGGTGGCCTTGGAGGCCAGCGCGGAAGAGCGGGAAACGCGGGGGTTCATCTCGATCACGACCATGCGGCCGTCTTCGGGGTTCACGGCCCATTGCACGTTGGAGCCGCCGGTTTCCACGCCGATTTCGCGCAGCACGGCAATCGAGGCCGCGCGCATCTGCTGGTATTCCTTGTCGGTCAGGGTCAGGGCCGGGGCCACGGTGATGGAATCGCCGGTGTGCACGCCCATGGGGTCCACGTTTTCGATGGAGCAGACGATGATGGCGTTGTCGGCCTTGTCGCGGACGACCTCCATCTCGAATTCCTTCCAGCCGAGGAGGGATTCATCGATGAGGATCTGACCGACCGGAGAGGCCTCCATCCCCGAGCGGCAGTAATATTCGTAATCGTCACGGTTGTAGGCCACGCCGCCGCCGGTGCCGCCGAGGGTGAAGGCGGGGCGGATGATGGCGGGCAGGCCGATCTCCTCGATGGCCTCCATGGCTTCGGCCAGGCCGGCCTTGATGTCGAACTGACCGTTCTTTTTCGGCGCGGTGACGATGGTGGCCTTCGGGTTTTCCAGGCCGATCCGTTCCATCGCTTCGCGGAAGAGCTTGCGATCTTCTGCCATTTCAATGGCTTCGCGCTTGGCGCCGATCATCTCGACCCCGAATTTTTCCAGAACGCCCAT
>Ga0213839_1002548_pt1 | contig 10085 bp, 7 predicted proteins | sample SWPATP21_FD_160075 | JGI IMG/M metagenome (GOLD analysis project Ga0213839, IMG submission 160075) | Coastal seawater microbial communities from Marineland, Florida, United States - SWPA TP2 #1 | ecosystem: Environmental > Aquatic > Marine > Coastal | place: USA: Florida | collected 2016-08-14 | reverse complement strand
TGGACCGAGGGCATCGCGAGTTGCTCGGCAACAAGCTCCGGCGGCCCGTCGAAAACGGACTTCCCCTCCTCCACGAGATCCCCGGTGCCGCTGCCGGCGAGGAGCCCGAAGAGGGCAGGCTGGTCCAGGAAGGGTAGCTTCCCGCCGTCGCCGTCGGTCAGCACGCCCCAGCGCGAGGTGAACAGCGAAAACTCCCCCGGGCGGTCCCCGTGGTCCGCCACGAGCGGGCAGGCTTCGCCGTCGAGCTGGATCCGCCGGTAGTTGGGCTCCGTTTCGTCGACCGCCATCAGTTGGACATCGTCCAGCCACGAAAGCCAGACCGCTGTGCACTCTCCCATCAGCGGATACGGGGCGGCGGCGATGTAGCCGGCCTTGCTCACGTGGGCGGAGTGGCCAACGGCGATGTTGTGGAGACTCCCCCGGACCAGCGGCAGGACCGCGCTGACAGGCTGGTGGTAGTTGGCGAATTTCCGCCGCATCACGTCGGCGCTTGAATTAGAGCCGATGGAGACGACCAGGGAACGGGCTTCCAGCGGTTCCGCGCCGGCCTGCGCGAGGGCTTCATCCAGTCCGGTTGAATGCTCAAGGGGCCGGAATTCATCACCGTCCATGACACCCGAGGCCACGGGCGGGTCCCACGGATACAGCAGCGGATCGAGATGGCCGGCGCCGCCGGCCCCGCTCAGTCCCATGGACTCAGCAGGCGAAGCCTGATGGAGCCGTCGGCAGCGTGCTGGAGACTAATCAAGGTGGCCCGCTTTCGTGGTTCGGGACTTCCAGTGTCCCGCACTTTTGGGGGAAGTGGGCTCTTCGGCGCTCACGTCGGCCAGCCCGCTGCTTTGGAGCGAGGCCCTACCGTCCCCCGCGGCAGCCTCCCGAGATCAGGCTCCGGAGAGAGTCAACACCCTGCTGGTTGGGGCCGGGCGGGCGGGGCTGGCCACCGGTTATTGCCTCATCCGGCACGGTGTGGACCACCACGGGCTGGGGCGGCGGGACGCTATGGGCGGGGTAGCCGGACCGGGGGGATTCTTCGGGGCGGTCGACCGGACGTGTGGCCCTTTACAATGTGGCTTCTAAGAATCGACTCCAACTTATGGTGAATCTGGGCTCGAATGGTTCTGGAACAGGGACGATGGCCCAACTTGAACTGAGCTCCAGGACGTCGGCATGTTCATTCCCTTACAGATGCGCGTGACAATCCTAGTAACTCTGGTTTTGAGGGATCACGCCCCGCACACCCCCGCGCGGATCCGCCACATCTCCTGCACGCCGCGGGATCAGATGTGCATGAGCGTGCATCACTGTCTGACCCGCATCGGCCCCGCAATTCCACCCTATGTTGAAGCCCGACACCTCTGAATCCTCGAACATGACACGTGTTCTTAATGCGACGAGCGCGGCATCGGTGTCTAATTTCTCCTGGGCGGACAACTCGAAGTAGTCCGAGCAATGCCGAAACGGAATGACTAGCCAGTGCATGGCCGATACGGGGTAGCTATCCATAACCGCATATACAGTGCCGAAGTGGTCGGACTCCCCGACTTCGTTGGACAAGGTGCAAAAGCGGCAGTTCGTCATGACCCACCCAGGCTGTCCCGAACTGCCTTTACCAGGTTTGACTGTTCCATTTTGATGTCCGTCTCAAACTCGTGCGGAAAATACTTGAGGCCCACGTTCTTCGGCACCTTCCCCGTCTTCACCGCTCCGCTCAAGAGATCAGCGTGAGAAATGAAGGAACGGAAGCTAGGGGGTAGGTCGTTGAGGACCAGGCCAGCGTTTTTCATCAGGATGTCCTTGATCGCTAGATTGACCTCGACTATGCGCTCCGCCACAGGCAGTAGTTGCGAATTTTTTCGAACTCGGTCGAGGTTGTCCAGCAGATGCCAATCCTTGCCGGGCTCGGCAGCTGCTTCGCGGAGCTTGTCGATCAACGCTGCGTCTTCAGCAAGGAGAAGCAGAATTGGCGCATACAGTTCGTTTGTCTGCCGAAGACGAAACTCAAGAAGCTGCCGCCTCCTATCCCTCTTGCCTGTAACAAGCATCTGGATGACCGTGAACAAACCAGCTACCACCGCAGCAGTGGCCGCTGGACCGAGGACTACCGTCCAAATATCGAAACCGCCACTGGCAGCAGCGCTAAGAAAGGCATCAGACGGCGAGGGCGACGGCAAAGGCGAAGGCATGCCCCAACTCTAAGGTTGACCTCTGACATCTTTCTCATCCGCCGCCACGGGCTTCGATCAGATGCACATATTAAGACCACTGGGGATATTCTGTCCCAGGGTTGCGAGTCGAGTTCGCGAAAGAATGGGGACTAGAAATGATCGACGAAGTGATGGAGGAACGTTCTCTAGCCACGAGCTGGCTCGATGCCTTCCCCTGGCTGCGGAACTTCGCCGGCCAGGACGACGACCGAGAGATGTGGTGGCAGACTCCGTTAGTTGGTCTGGGGGCTGGCGATCGCCACCAGAGAATTGCCCAAGTCTCCGATATCGCCCTGGACCGGCTAGGGCGGTGGACCTTGGGCCAGATCTTCACGACGTTGCCCCCGGACATAGCTCTCGACGCGCTCCCGTTGCCAACGCGTGCGCGCAATATGTCGAAAAGGCTCGGCCTTTCGAAAACAGGCGACTTGATGAATCAAGAGCTGGGCGACATACTTCTTTGGCCCGGTATCGGCATCGGGACAGTGGATTCGCTCCTTCAGGTTTTGGCAGCAACGTCCCTCGATTCTGGCAATATCCATTTTCGTGATGATCTGTTCCGCGTCGTCGTACCATCAGATGACGAGCCTCAGCTAAGCCAGGGGCAGCTCTCAAATCCCGCGCTCAACAAGGACCTCGTGCAAGTTGCGAGCTGGTGTATCGCAATTGGCATGCCGGACTATCCGTTCCTTGCCGTGGACCCAGCGCCCTGGACACCGCTGCAAGTGACCGAGGCCATCCGCCGCCTTCAGGGATTGTCCGCTGTCGAAGTGCTCGCCGGAGAGCATCTCGAAATTACGGCGGCGCGGTTGCTCGATCAGTGCCTAGAGCACTTCGATGACCGCACCCTAGAAATACTCCGAAATAGATTCCTCGCCGACAGTCCAGCGACACTGGACGAACTTGGACGCGACCTTGGCGTCACTCGGGAACGAGTCCGCCAGATTGAAAGCAAGGCGCGCGCCGAAATGGTCAGCTATATCGGCCCCGGAGGTGCGCTGGAGCAGGTCGCCCTATCGACGCGTGGCCTCATTGGCCAGCTGCTGCCCCTGGAAGAGCTCATCACGCAGATGCCAGCACTAAAACAAATGGTCCCGGCGGTTCAATATCCCGTTTGGCGCGTTCTCGATCGTTTAGACGACTCCTACGAAATCGCAGATGGGTGGTGCGGCTCCCCAACGATCCAGGGGGCAAAAGCCGCCACCCAAACTAAATTGCAGGAGCTTGCGAATACTCACGGCGTCGTGAGGATCGATGACGTCGACGGGCTCAACTCGATACAAGAGTCCGCGGTCGGACGCCGCTCCCTTCTCCGCTGGCTGGAATACTGTGGATACGAAATGGACGCCCGACATGTCTTACTTCGAACCCAGTCTGTTGGAGATCGGGCAGCCGCCGCTCTCTCAATAGCGGGTGCGCCCATGACGTCCGCGGAGATCCTCAGTACATTCGCTATCGAACGAAGCCTTGGGGCACTGAAGAACGCCATGGGAGTCGACGACAGGTTTAAGCGCGTGGACAGGGATACGTGGGCGCTCTCTGAGTGGGGACTAGAGTCCTACACAGGGGTCCGAGGTCTTATTCGGGACGAGTTGGCCAGAAACGACGGACTTGTCGATTTGGACGGGCTGGTCGAGCGCTTGACCAGCAAGTACAGTGTCACGGCGAGTAGCGTCATCGCTTACGCGAGTGCCCCTCCATTCGCCGCGACTGGCGGCGTCGTCCGGATCGCTTCGGAACGAGAGCCAGGCAAGAGTCCGGAAAGAACGAGACGACTCTATCGGCGAGGAGACGAGTGGCTCTATCGGATAAGAGTCACCAAGGAACACCTGCGAGGCAGCGGAACACCTGCGCCGGCAGCCATCACCCGCGTTCTAGGACTTGGCTACGGAGAAGTTCGGAAACTCGAATCTGTGCTTGGTCCACAATCAGTCAGCTGGATCGCCTTGCAGCCAACTTTCAGCACTATTCGACGCTTCCTTATTGAGGAAGACATCGAGATAGACAGCGAGATATTTCTGGTCGTTCGCGATGACGGATACTTCCACATCGAAAAGGTAGAACAGCCCGCCCCAAACGATCTGCATCATGCGCTGGCGCTCGTTGGGTTGCTACACCGGGACCGCGCGGACGCCAGGCAGGACTTGGCGATGGCGATAGGTTTGCCGGAAGACTCCCCCACTAGCAGCGTCATCGGGGGCTTCCGTGAACGGGGTGACATCGACGTCGCCGATTTATTGACGTCCTCAAGTGCCGAAATCGGCGGTCCGATCAGTTCCGGATACCTCCCGGCCACGGAAGTGACTGAAATTCTGGACCTGCTTTGACTGGGCAGTTCGACGGAATGCGTTCGCTCAGCCTGAACGCACGGTACAGAAGCGACCGAGACGACGTGGTGAAGGAGTTCTATGTCCCGACACTTTCCGTCGCCACTAGTTACAGTCGGGCGGTAGGCTACTTCACTTCGACCAGCATGGCGCTGTTCGCCCGGGGACTGAAGGACTTTGCAGTTCGTGGAGGAAGCATGCGCCTCATCGCTTCGCCCCATCTTGATGCTGATGACATTGTCGACATCGATCGCGGTTACGACCTGCGTGAAGTCCTGGAGAGGGCCACCCTTCGTGAAATCCACCGCGAGGACGACGACCAACTCCTCCGGGGACTTGGCCTCGTCGGAAGGCTTATCGCCGACGGACGGCTGGACATCAAGCTCGCCTTTGTAGAGCGCCAGGGTCGCATAGGGATCTACCACGAGAAAGTCGGCGTCTTCCGGGACGATTTCGGAGATCTCGTAGCATTCACTGGCAGCGCCAACGAAACGCTAGGAGGACTTCTCGCGAATTTCGAGTCTGTAGAGGTCTACCGTGGTTGGGTGCCTGGCGATGGCGAACGGGCCCTAAGGCTTGAATCGGATTTTGAGGACCTCTGGAACAATCGCACGGAGAACCTAAGTGTCGAACCCTTCCCCAGCGTCTCTCGAAATAGGCTGATCGAGCTGGGAAGCAACTATGACTTTGAACCCGAAGCTCCCGATACTCCGGTAGAGGCTCTGCCCGTCACCGACAGCGGATTGCCTGTTCTTTCACTCCCATCCACCCTGACCGTCAGAGGCTACCAGCGGGATGCAGTGGAGTCTTGGCTGCGCAACCGCGGCCGCGGAATGTTCAAAATGGCGACCGGCACTGGCAAGACGAAGACCGCTTTAATAGCGGCGACGCAACTTGGCCAGGTCCTGCGAGACCGCGAGCAGCCCCTCATTGTGGCAATTGTCGCGCCGCTACAGCATCTGGTTGATCAATGGATCGAAGAGGTGGAGTTATTCGGTGTCCGCCCTATAGCGGTGTACGAGTCTTCTCAGCGGTGGATCGCGACTGTTGAGGAACAACTCGCCGAGGCTAGATTGGGACACCGCCCTGTCGTGGTAATGGTTGCCACAAACTCTTCATTCGCTGGACAGCGCTTCCAATCGATCTTGTCCAGAATCGTCCACCCGATTCTCATAATCGGCGACGAGGCGCACAACTTGGGATCCCCCACCTATCTCAGAGCCTTGCCTAGCCACGCTACTTACCGTCTCGCGCTCTCCGCGACTCCAGAACGTTGGTTCGACGAGGACGGCACTCAAGCCCTGAACGAATATTTCGGCAAGGTCGTTTACGAGCTTGGACTCGAGGATGCCATCCGTATGGGTGCCCTCTCGCCTTACAAATATGTGCCTCGTATCGTTGAACTCACCGAATATGAAAGCGTTTTATACGCAAACCTGACTAGTCAAATCGCCAGATGCCTCGCACAAGGTCAGTCCTTAGGTGACAACGATGCATCATCCCCGATGGGCAATTTGCTGCGCAAGCGTGCCGGAGTTCTGGGGCATGCAGAAAGGAAGCTGGTGTTCCTGAGAAGTGACATTCGTATGCGCTCTGACCAATGGCATCAGCTGGTCTATTGCGCGGAGGGAGACAGACCTACTGACGCCGGAGACGTGCCTGGACCAAATCAGTTAGCAGAGGTCATGAACATGGTCGGCAACGACCTCGAGCTTTCCGCGCACTCATATGTCTACGAGACATCCCGAACGGACCGTCGGAACCTCCTCAGCCGATTCAGCACAGGCGATGATCTCCGTGTACTCGTTGCGATGCGGTGCCTCGACGAAGGCGTGGATATTCCGGACGCACGTGTGGGTTACCTGCTTGCCAGCAGCAGCAATCCAAGACAGTTCATCCAACGCCGGGGGCGGCTTCTGCGTCCCGCAGATGGCAAAGAGAGGGCGGAAATAGTTGATTATGTCGCTGTTCCTGCCCAGAACAGCCCAATCAACTTTGAGGTTGAGCGAAGCCTGCTATCCCGCGAGCTGGAGCGTGTCCACGAATTTGGCAGACTCGCCCAAAACTACGGATCAACTCTGGAAACCCTTCGCCCTTTGAAGGAAAAATATCATCTGATGCACTTGTAATGACCACATAAGACGGCCACTAAGGAGCGTAATTGACTTCGTCAAGACGTGAAGAAGATGTTGTGCAGGAACTCAGTCCTGCGGAACGAGCACTTTTGAAACGCATACTGGAAATCGAAAGGGCGAGACTCCACGTTACCGCCGCCGACCCTACAGACGAAATACTTAAAGCCGTGAAAGAAGTCGTTCCATGAAAATTCATCGTCTCAGTCTTCAGAATTTTCGTCAGTTCCGAGGGGAACAGACCTTCGATTTCCACTCAGACGAGCTCAGCCCGGTCTCTGTCGTGTTTGGTGCCAACGGTGCGGGAAAGACAACCCTTCTCAACGCCTTCACTTGGGCGCTCTATGGCTCCATGTCTGACGATGTGGAGGAACAAGAAAGAATGGTGACCGACGGCGTCTGGAGAGCGCTTCCTTATGGCGAATCCGCAGAAGTATCAGTCGAGGTATCTTTTGACCACGAGGGACATTACTTCCGCCTCCGTCGGCGCGCTGAGATGCGAAAAGAGTCTGACGCACAACCGCGCATCGCGCCAAACCTGCAACTCTGGGAGACCAAGAAAGACGGATCCTCCGAAGAAGTCGGGGCACCCCAAGAGAAGATCTACAGCATTCTCCCCAAAGGCGTGAGCCGTTTCTTCTTCTTCAACGGTGAACGCATAGAAAAACTGGTGCAGAAGGGCGCCTACAGCGAAGTGCAACAGGACATCAAGGCACTCTTGAATCTCGAGCAAGTGGAGCGCGCCATCGACCATTTGCCTAAAGTCGACCGCCGCCTCACGGCTGATCTCCGGAAGCACGGCGGTGAACAAGCGGGTGCGATTCAGAGCGCCATCGACGATCTTCGCGAGCGCGAAGTTTCTCATCAAGATGAGCTGAAGGTTCTGGAGGGCGAAATAGCAGCCCTCACGGAAGAACGTGACAGTGTAACTGAGCTCCTGCGACAGCATGCCGGAGCCGCACCAGTTCAGAAGCAACGAGACGAGACGGTTCAGGAACTGTCAGAGGCGAAGAAGGCCCTCGATTCGGCAAAGGCGGACCGTTCTTCGTTGATCGCGGGCAAAGGATTCATCGCGTTCACGATCTCTCTGGGCGATAGAACGCAGGAAATTGCCAACACGCTCTATGAGAAGGGGTCCCTGCCGGCGCCACTCAAACGGGAGTTCGTCGATCAGCTCCTGGAGAAAGGTGAGTGCATCTGCGGCGCTGTGCTGACGGAACACTCAACTCCTTGGACTCACGTGACCGAGTGGCGCCAGCGTGCGGGTCTTCAAGCTGTCGAAACAGCATGGCAGCGGCTCAGCGGCCAAATTGCGCCAATCGCCGCAGGACGTCTCGAGCTTCGCGAGAGCCTCCTCGCCGTTATCCAGCGGATCAATTCCGAGCGTGACCGGGTTAACCGGTTGGAAGAACGACAGTCTGAACTCGACGGACTGCTAAAAGACAGCCGGTTGGAGGATGTTCAGAAGCTAGAGACGAAACGCCTGGACCTAGAACGGCGGATCGGCGACCGGCAGCGGCAAGTCGGATCATCAAGGGATGCGCTTCATAGGATCCAAACAGAGATCACGCAGAGAATCGCCGATCGCAATCGAGCCGATGTAACGGACGAGTTGGCCGCCAAGGCGCGTACCCGCTCGGACATGGTGCAAACCGTACGTGACGCGCTCAAAGAGATTCTCGCAATCCGGTCCGAGGATATGCGTAATCGCCTGGACGCTGAACTCAAGGCCGTCTTTGCCAAGATCTCAATCAAGCCTTACGTCCCTCAACTAAGTCCAACTTTTGAGCTGACGCTGACCCAAAACGTGGATGGAGTGGAACTCCCTGTTCCGAAGTCGACAGGAGAGAATCAGATTCTGAGTCTCTCCTTCGTGGCCGCCGTCTCAAAGCTTGCGCGGGAGATCCGTGTGGAGCGACAGTCCGCAGAAACCCAGGGCGACGATTCGGGTACTTTTCCGATAGTCATGGACGCCGCCTTCGGCTCGCTCGATAGCAACTATCAGCGAGAGGTTGCGAAAGCGCTTGCGGAAATGGCTCCGCAGCTGATCGTCCTGGTTAGCAAGAGTCAGGGGCTAGGCAACGTCGTGGGTCAGCTGATGCCCTATGTGGGGCACCTGGGTGTCATAGTGACTCACTCGAGCGCGCGAACCTCCGTAGCCGAAAACATAGAGATTGAAGGAATATCCCACTCATACATCGTTTCAGATGAAGAGTCCGACTACGCCGAGTTGAGAGCAATCAAATGACAACTACAGGAATAGACGTTCGCGTCCGTCGTCCACAGCAGTATGAAGTGCTTCTAACAGAGCTTCGGACGGATGCTGTATTTCCCACATATAGGGATGCTCTCCTGTTTGCAGCGGCTCTTGGAAGCCAATTCCAACGCCGTGTTCCGTTTGAAGCCGCTGCGGGCGACCCCATCCGATATGAGACTCTTGTCGGCCCGTCGTTTTCTGAGGCACTCGTCGGCATGATTGCAGTCAATGAAGTCCCGGATGACGCAGAGATCATGGACTCTGCTCGCCTAGACGAGCGTGTTCGGATTTTCGAGGAATACGCCAATGGCGGCCTGGAATACCTACAGGAGCAAGTCAACGTTCGGCATCAACCTGCCGAAGTAGTTGTTGTGTCTCTGGTCCTCGAAGCGCTGGAGAGCAGCGGGCGGCCTGAGCCGGCATCGGTTGAGGAACTTCTGAACGGCATCAGCTGGTAAGAGCAGCCTCTGGTGCGGGGCGATTTGCCGTGGCGGCTACTCGCCCTGCACCAGCAGCGATCCGTCGGCGCAAAGGTCAAAACCGCACGGATTGGACGGTTTCGACGACTACCGCCGGCGGACCAATCGATGACCCCTCACCGCCACTCCCGCGTCTTCCAGCGAGGCCTGCCAACCCTGGAGATTCCCGATTTTCTCGGGATGCTTGTACAGCCCGGCACGCATCTCTGACCGGGTTAACCGCGAGTAGAGGTCCCTGCGTCCGTCTTCTGCGCCAAGAAACTCCTCTTTACGATGCAGGAGCGGCGGGTTGCCCGACCTTCTGTAGTCACGGAATCCAACAGTAAGGCTGCGCAGGCTGACTGTCGTTGATGACTCAAGAGTCGGATGCGCATCTCGATCGAATCGAGGATATGACAGGTACGACACCTGCGGTTCCACCACCGACAACTTGATAAGGTTTGCGTCCGGGACACTTCCCGAAAGAATTCGTGCGCATGCTTCGTACACCTGCAGTAGCGGCGGCAGCTCCCCTAGCGCCTAAACATGAACGTACAAGGCCGTCGGCGTTTGTTTTCCCACGTCGGACCCCCGGGCGGCCAAATATACCGAGACGGGGTTCCCGGCTGCCAGCAGCAGCTTGTCTGCACGCCGGCATGCCTCCCGATAGGTTCCGAATAGGGTCCGGATGTCCGCAGCGAGGCCTG
>Ga0213839_1002547_pt1 | contig 10089 bp, 12 predicted proteins | sample SWPATP21_FD_160075 | JGI IMG/M metagenome (GOLD analysis project Ga0213839, IMG submission 160075) | Coastal seawater microbial communities from Marineland, Florida, United States - SWPA TP2 #1 | ecosystem: Environmental > Aquatic > Marine > Coastal | place: USA: Florida | collected 2016-08-14 | reverse complement strand
CGTTCGTTCGTTCGTTTGTTCGGATGCTCGGCTCTTTCTTTGGTCTCCTTCCTTCCTTCCTTCCTTCCTTCCTTCCTTTCCTGCCTGCGTTCTTTCTTTCTTCCTTCCTTCATGTGCCCTCGTCCTTTCAATCACTCGCTTCTTTCTGCACTGCTTTGCCAACTTTGGATTGCCTTCGTAAGATATTGTAACTCCGGACGTCAACGGCGTTGTGCGGTTGTGTTGGCACGCGTCGGCTGTTGGTTGGTTGGTGGGTTGGTGGGTTGGTTGGCTGATCGCGCAGTTCGTGTACCTTGTTCAGGAGGGGTGAACGGGTGAACGGTAAGAATTGGAAGTGAAGCAGAGACCGATGATACATTCAACGCGCAGGGTGAACACGCGTGGTCGCGGGACAGGTGATTGTCGTTATCCATCGATTCAATGCTAGACATCGGAGGTAGTCTGGACACAAGATTTCTGGGAGCTGTGTGGGCCTGTGTCTTCTTTCTTCGTTTCTTTCTGTTTTGTGTGTGTGTGTGTGCCGTGCGTGCGTGCGTGCGTGTTCGTTCGCTCGTCTGTCGCCGGTCGCCCTGTCTGCGGTGCTACGACGTGCTCCAAGACCAACAAGTCACTCCCTTCGCCAGGCGGCCGATCTGCTGCTTGGCGCCAGTTTATTCTCTCGCACCCGCCTCGCGAGTGCACATTAGTGTGTGGCGTTGAAGCAAACCGCCGCCACCATGTCAGTGCTGCGCAAACCTGCACTCACCGTCGACGTGGCATCGTCCCCACGCGGGATGTCCAGACTCAAAAGTCCATCGCCACGCCAGTACCAGTGCGTCCGCGAGCGCGTGGACCAACTCTTTTTGCTATGGATGAGCAAAACCCAGACACAGCAGCGTGTCTTGAAGAAGATGGACGAGATTAAGCGTGGCAGCCACATACAACAAGCGCCGTTGTCGCTGGCCCATATGATCAGCGACTTCTATCACGGAGCGAGCGCTATGAACAAGAACTCGCCGCCGCGATCGCCAATCCGTTCATACCGAGGTACGTCCAAGACCCCAGAGTTCAACACACCGGAAGCAAGTAGTGGCGATGAGTTCAGCACTACTCCAGATCACACCGACTCCGACAGCAACAACAATAGCAACAAGAAGCAGCGCAGCGCACACCAATCCAAGTCTCGAGTTTTGAAGAAGAGACACAGTGGCGACGAGGCGACAGTAGACAGCAAGCGGTCGCCGCGAGCCAACGAAACCAAGCTCGGGTTCCGGTCGGAAGAAAAACACGCAGAGGTTGATTCGAAGGATTCCGCGGAGCCACGCACGAGCGGCCAGTCTAGCAGTGGCAGTGTTGATGAAAAGCACTCCGACACTGCGTCTGCGACAAAGCGCTCGCCACTCATCCGTCGCCGCGATTCTGAACAAGCCTTGGTAAATTCGTCCATCCCGCGATTCTTTTTTTCGACCAAGCCGACCTTGGTGGGAAAGGGACGAAAAAAGGCTGCCTCTGTGCCTTCAGACGACGCCGAGCAGGAAGAGCTCATCCGTAGCACTGTGGATTCTGCGATTCGAATTCGTGACAATGGCGATGAGGAGGACAACCCCACTGTGGACACATCTAGCTCTGCGAATGACGCCCGCATCTGCATCCCATTGCAGGATTTCGCAGATGTGGCAGGAGGCCTGTGGAATATCCCGAAGCCTGTTCGCGGCATCCTGTTCAACAGAATTGTCGAGTTCGAAAAGCACCAGCGGCGGCGACGCAAAAAGAAGAAACGCAAAAAGAAGAAGAAAGACGCCGCGGCAGCTGCCGCAGCTGCGCAGGCCGCCGCTGCGGTCACAGTCGACCCCAATTCTCCACGGCAGCACCATTCTTCTTCGTCGGACAGTGAGTACGATGATGCTCTCGAATATGATGGAGGCGACGCTGCGAAATGGGCGGTAAGCAACAAGTCGCCGTCCACCAACGCTGACGCCAACGAGGCCAAGCATGGAGACATTGAAATTAGTCTCGCAGCCATCTTGGGCTATTGGCATGAACACCTCAAGGGAAAAACGTTGGCTGAAAAGATCTTCCACATTCTGATGCCTCTTGATCGCCAAAACGCGGTACGTGGGTGTGTGGACTACATGATGGCCAATGTTCCACATAATACTGATCCTACTTGTAACTGTTTGCGTGTTTCTTGAAGACCAATGCTGCCTTGGCGGGCATCGGTGATGAGGCAGCCGACAGTGCTTGGATGAGTTTCCAACGCAGTTCAGCCGTCGCGTTCTTAGAACCTCAAGATTTCATGAACATCATGGACGAGCTGCTCTACTCGCACCCCGGCCTCGATTTTCTGAAAGATGCGGCCGAATTTCAAGACAAGTACTCATTGACGGTGGTGGTGCGCATTTTCTACACCGTCAACACAGCTCAGAATGGTGAGTGGTATTCATGGTTTGGTTCGCGCGTTAACCGACGACTAACCGGCGGGTGATGCGTGCACTGTTTGGCAGGTCGGATCTCCCTGTACGAATTCGAAAATTCTACTCTTGTACCGACTCTCAACCAGTTGTCTCAGGAGGACGACATCAACCAAATAGGAGAGTTTTTCTCGTACGAACACTTCTACGTCATTTACTGCAAATTTTGGGAATTGGACCGCGAACGTGCATTTTTGTTGTGCCGCGATGATCTCCTACGCTACGGCAACCACTGCCTGACCGAGGCAAGTCATCACAATGTTGCATGCGCTCAGTTGAGAGTTACACGTGTGCTGATGCGACCGCGCTGTCACTGATGTCGGTACAGGAAGCAGTTGATCGCGTCCTGGAAGCGGCACCTCGGGTTTTGAATCCTGGTCCAGCTGATCACATGACGTATGTGTTGTGCTGACTCGACGAGTGTTCCATGTTGCCAAGATGCGAAATGGGCCCATCTCAACAGCTTGATTTGCTCTCGACTGCACAATACTGTAGGTATGAAAATTGGGTTTACTTCTTTTTGTCCGAAATCGACAAGACCAGCAGAGAGGCATTGTGCTACTGGTTTGCAGTTGCCGACATCAACATGAGTACGTTTGTGGAACAAAATCATGTGCTTCGATGAAACGATGCTGACACTTTTTGTGGATGTTCGTCCTGCAGCTGGCGTCATCACGGAGTCAGAAATGCGATATTTTTACGCATCACAGTTGCGACGGATGCAAAACTTCGGTCACGAGCAGATTCCTTTCGAAGATGTCATGTGCCAGTTGAATGATCTCATGGAGCCACGTGTTGCAGGTGAGCTCAAGTTCTGTCCATGCTAATTTTGTTGAAGCACAATATGACGTCAAGCAATGCATGTCAACGACTGCCTCTGTTAGGTCGATTTCACCTGGCTGACTTCCTGCGACCAAAGAACCGAGAGCGCAGTGGGGTGTTTTTCGATGTCTTGTTCAATCTGGGCGAATTTCTGGCTTTTGAAGGTACCGCATTTGTGGAGCTGTGCTTGTGCCTGATTTGATCGCCGCCTCATATCTGCGTATTGCGTCTGCAGGTCGCGACCCATTCTTACAGAAGCAGATTCGCGAAGACTTTCCTGGCACCACTCTGTGGCAGCGATATGCACATGATGAGTACGCTCAGTTGGCGTACGAGGAGGAGCTCCGCGATCAGCAGGGTGGCGATTTTGAGGATGACTTCAGTACTGGAAGTGGCGGTGGCATGGATGATGGAGATCGAGAAGTCTACGACGAAATGGGGCGTCCGGAAGATGACGATGATGATGACGGGAAATTCCTCTTCGATGCAGATATTAGAGATGGCCACGGTCAGCAGGACGATATTGACGAATGGTTGCAGTAGACCAGTATGCGAATTGTAAAGTACTCTATTGCTTACTACTTTTCTACTGACAACATTGCGTTGCACAGTGTGTTGAGGATGCTTCCGTGCTCCCCTAGAGATCACGGTTCTTGTGAACCATAAGCACACCTGGTAATTGTGCACTCACTAGATAGGTAATTCGACACATCGCAACAACAATAATCAATGAGAAAGTAAGAGTAAGAGAGGATCGAAGAAGTGGAGAATCAGAATCATTACATTTCAGCTTGGGAGTGGCACACGGTGATGCTGCTGATGTTGCTGCTGCTGATGCTGCTGATGCCGCTGCTGCTGATACTGCTGCTGCTGATACTGCTGATGAAGAAGATGCTGCTGCTGCTGCTGATGACACTGCTGCTGACGATGATGAGTGGCACGTGATGCTGCTGATGCTGCCGATGCTGCTGATGCTGCTGATGAAGATGACGATGCTGATGATGACGCTGATGATGCTGCTGCTGATACTGCTGATGATGCTGCTGATGAAGATGATGAAAATGATGAAGATGATGATGACGCTGCTGCTGCTGCTGCTGCTGCTGCTGACGATGATGATTATGACGACGATCGATGCCTGAGCTTCGCATGTCCCTTGTGCTGAGTTAGTGCAGCCATGCACTGACTTGCCAGTGCACACTCACCCTGCCCGCGGTCACTCACACTCACCCACACTCACACCCACACCCACACTCACACTCACTCACAGCCCATTCATTCATTGATGGCCGCTTACACCCATAGTATCCTTATTCAGGACATTCCACGTATTCTTCCCTTAAACCACACTGTGTTTCATCGAAATTCCTAATAATGGATACATAGCGGTCGTCGTTCGTCGTTCGTCGGGCGTTCAAATGTATCTATAATCAGGAATACGCTTTTAAACTGCGGTGGTAGTGGCGTGAAAACGTGGAATAGTGATTATAGATAAGATAAGAATTTGGATTGTTCGACGTTCGTTCGTTCGTCGGCGTTCGTTCGTCGACGTCGTCGTCGTCGTTCGTTCGTTCGTTCGTCGTTGTTGCTTTGTTGACAGACAACCGGAGACAAGCTGCGTCGTCTGCCTGAGCTGCCTTCTGTCGCAGCACGTACGTATGAAAGGGCGGCATTGTCATTCGTCCATCCACCCATCCATCCATCGGTGAATGGTTCTTCCAAACGAGTAGCAAAGGTGTGTGAGTCAACAAAAGTGCGGGACGAGAAATGGTAAGGCATTGACACGGAAAGCAAAAAGCAAGGCCATCATCAAACGGAGAGGAGAAGCGGCCAACATCGCAGTATGGTACTCGTGCTGGGACTGAAGCAGAAACTGTGGCGCGTGACCGGTGCTTGATTTTCTGCCAGCGGCCCACTACTGCTTCTGCCGGTGGGAGTGGAAGGCGCCTGTGGTCAAAGCGCTGCGCTGTGCATTCACCTGGCCGGCTGTATTTGTTGCGTCTTGCTACGCGTGGCGTGACTCGGGGCAAGGACTTCAAGCACAGCAGCACAAGTCGGTCAACGCAAATTGCACCTCCTTGTTGTTTTGTTGCGGAACATTTTGCAATCAAATAAAATCTATATTTGAAGGAAGATCTTTTCAAGATGGCAGACGGGGAGTTGCTCAAGGATTTCCAGAGGGCTCTCGCGGACAAAGTGACGGCGGTCCCCATTGCCGCCTGTTGCGCCCTTCATGGGGTCGTCATGCGAACCAAAGCCGCCACGGTGCTCGAGTTGCAAAAAGAGCTAACCGCTGCCGCTTCGCGGCTCAAAGAGGCTGTGTCTGACATCACCGTTGTCACTGGTAGTGATGTGTACCTGCGGTTGGTATCGAAAATTGTCATGCGCACTGACACGGGAAACTTTCAAGAATGTCTGAAAGCCCTTCGGAAACATGGTAGCCACTTCAAAACGGCGAGCGAGCAAAGCCGTTTGAAAATAGCAAAGTTAGGAAATCGGTTCATTCAAGAAGACACAACGGTGCTGGTGCACGGATACTCCCGCTCCGTGATGACATTGCTCCTCCACGCTAGCAAGAAAAAGCATTTCGAGGTGTTCGTACTAGAAGGGCGCCCAGGTGGCGACGGTTTCCGATTTTGCAAGGAGCTTTCTGCAGCCGGTGTCCCTGTGACATTGACGCCTGATGCGGCGGTGGGTTATATCATGGAAAAAGTGGATTTAGTTCTTGTTGGGGCGCACGGAGTTGTAGAGAGCGGTGGTATCATCAACAAGCTTGGCACGTCTACGGTCGCCATCGTAGCTGGTGCCATGAATAAGCCGCTCTATGTTGCGGTGGAGTCGCACAAGTTTGTGCGTATATTCCCAATCAGCCAGGTTTGTTCACACTTGTGTTTGTGCGTGGGTGATGAAGACAACTGTTATATTCCTGTGGTTATGAACTACGGTGGTGATTTCAAATATAACCAACTGATTGTCTGAGCCTGCCTGTCATCCGTCCGAGTGTCCATGCAGCCGGACCCATGCGACTCAAATTCAACCTCTTAACACCGAATCTGTGATGCTCACAATAGGTGGATATGCAGGCCATGACCGCTGCTGCGCCAGCGACACAAGGAACAGAAGGAACGAAGATAACTGTATCCAATGAGTACAGCGAAGCACTCCCTGAGGTAATACTTCAAGCATGAATGAATAAATGCAAGTTTGCACGTGCACTGTGATGAAGACAACCGTTATATTCCTGTGGTTATGAACATTGTGATGATTTCAAATGTAACCATACTTTTTGTCTGAGCTACCGCGATCGCCTGAATCTCACTGTCATGCAATCTTGCGACTTTATGCTTGTCTAACATTTGTTTTCATTTCCGCTCACTTTTGACAGAATGCGAAGCTTGAAATGCCTCAGTGGGACTATACAAGCCCGGATTATATCACATTGCTAGTGACCGACATTGGCGTTTTCACACCATCGGCAGTGTCAGATGAATTGATCAAGTTGTACCAATGATCGCAGTCGCACACCTTTCTGCGAACTTTTATTCCGTGAAGAGATTATCTCCCATCGCCATCAGTGGGTAGTCCACTGCCATTATGATGTGCTCAGCTCACAGACCAACGTGTCGAACTAAATTCTAAAACTCAAAAAAGAATTGGACTCTCCCCTGGCTGTACTTTGCGACCACGTGCCCGCAGCAATGGGTCTACGCAGCTCAGTCTTTGTCACGTAGAACTCGAACATTCGCTGAACTTATAACAAGTGGGAAATTCACGATGACCACCATATTTATTTAATCAAAGGATGAAATGCTCTTGTTCATTACCACGTTGGGCATCTTGCGAAGCTAGCACATCATCTGTGGAAGTTTCAACGGATTTCTGGATTTCCGGATTTCCGGATTTCGTTATTCGCAAGATATTCCGGTCCAAAACGACCACGATTGCCTACAGTAACTGCTGAACAGATTGCCGCTGTTCAGCGCGTTTGAGACCACGCCCACTTCGCCCCTGCTCGATGGCGGACCAGTGGTGACTCTCGATTCAAGCAAAGGGCAGGGAAACCGCACGTGCCGACGTTCGTGTGCTCATGGGACCCTCATCCAGCGTACTGCCAAGTTCCCTGTCCAACAGCTCAGCGTGAGCAAAGTCGATTGTGTGGCTTCGACGGTAAACTAAATAACAAACCTGTCGACGTGTGCTTTTAATCTGGCCCAATATAGGCCTATGAAGCACACCCATAGTGTATTTCAGCCTCAATACTCAACCATTCTTACGGTATGTGCTGACACGAACCAATTCTACTGGCAATGTTTCCAAAGGCAACTGTGCTCGCGGCCCCACCAAAGGCAGCACTCATACTATTCGTGGACGCAGTCGGGTGCGCATGCAGAGCAGCTGGCGGAACTGATGCCAGTTGTGGAATTCTCAGACCCGTATGTCGGGCCGAGGGCACGGCAACTGCCGTGACTGGAACTGGTGAATTTGTCCGTCTGCTGTTATTTGTTGAAATTCTATTGTGTTCAAGAGGCTTCTTTGTTCGTGGTTTAGATGGGATGCTGCTGTGTTCCTGTGCCAGGTGTGTATCATATCAGGGCTGCACGAGCCGCACACGGCAATACGAGCCACATTCCAACAGTTTTGGTACCTCAGTTGTCGGACACAGATTTTCAACTTGATCCCAGGGCATAGTTAACGCATTCGAATTGAGTTGCGAAACCAGCGACAAAAATATGTGCGCCTTGGCCTGCAATGGCAGCCTTCACGGTGTTACTTCGGCCAACACTCAACAGGTCCAGAAAGATTCTGCCTATCAAACCTGAAACGACTGTTGTTGCTGCTGGGTCTGGGACTGAGAGCTCTTTAACTCTTCAAACAGCCCGACTGCCTATCATGGAGAGCGGCGTCATGTTTTGAGAACTGATGGCATGATTGAACAAGCACCATCTCTAGCCTCGAGTGCAAGGCAACACCTACTTTGGAGCACATCTTCGACCGCAACTCTTTGGACTTGGCAAATGTGGGTGTGACTGGCTTGGAGGTTTCTGCATGCATTCACGTCACAAAAAACAAACACTTATGCACCGCTCGGACGAGGACGCATGCACAGTTTGAGTGCTTCGTACCAAATTGCCAGTGCCGCATGACTTTGAAATTGTACGCTGCCAACATCTGGCGTGACGTATGGTATTCATATACCAAGTTGTTTTCACAAAGCAGTCAACAAACAAACAAACACGCAGATACTTCAGAGTTCGTGATTTCGGTAGGGCTTTCGCATGTTTTTGGATTCGTTGCACCTGGCGACACTTCTTCAACTGCAGTTCCGTCTGGCGCAGGGCTGCCAACTGAGATGCATGTTCAAGATGTGCCCACTTAGATGGTGCTTCGGCCTGCACACCAAGACGTTATTTCAAATGTTCTTGAACACTGCGGCTGCGTAAGAAAATGCAGTTACTCACGGCCACTGCCTTCCGGAGTTCCTCAGCGTTCTGGACCGACAGAACTTGCTGAATAGATGCGACTTCGGCAAGACGTTCAGCCGTCAGGAATTGCTGGCTGTCCATAACTGGCTCACTTTGAAGCATCGAGTCTAGTTGCTGTAGCAACTTACTCTGTCCGATGAGAAAGTGGTGTGCCACCGGTAAGTCGTAGAGTGCGCCAACTCCTTGCGGATGTGCGGACAGCAAGGTATGTATCTTTTGTGCGGCGCTTTCGCCTGATCGTGGGTTCGTGTGCAAGTGCACCACGCACATGGGACAAATGGAATTGTTGGCCAGGTCGTGCTGATGGTTCGAAACGTCGAACCCGAAACATGAAAGGTGAAAGTGTCCTCCGCACATGACACCGCTGGAACAAGTGACACGATCGGTTGTGCCGTCTGACGACGTCGGCCGCCGGCATAAGCATTCGACGGTGAGTCTACCTGATGCTGTGCCTGCACCGGAGTCTGGTGTCGCAGCGCTGGCGCTGGCGGTGCGGATAGGCACGGCCAAGTCCTTTTCAGGTTCCGAGTGTTCTTCTTCCGAATCAGTGGAAGCATCACTGTCGTTTGCGGCAGTACGTTTTCGACCACCTCGCCGTGGCGACACCGTTAATCCCGAGCCCGCATTCGCCTTTGGCTGAGTACCGCGTGCCGAATGTGGTGTTTGTTGCTGCTCACGCGGCATCTTGTGTCAGGACGAAGCGTTCTGCTCCAGTTCGCTCACGCCTAGGTGTGACACGAGCTGCGCCGTGTCGCAAACCGACAGCACGTCAGGTGTCAATTTTTTTCCATCGCAAATTCAAAGTTGTCCGTCGCAAATTCAAAGAGCAAAAAATTGACAGCGCTTGCAGAGCTTGCAGTGCGGCCAGTGCATGGTTAAGTAATCGCGGTGATATGTTCCTTGGCGTGTGCATCTTCTCCGAGTCCTCGGCGCGCAACTACGAGCGTGCCACAACAGTGCGCCCGACACGCGCGCTTTCCAAAATAAAAACGTTCAGCACCACACCCGACACACCAACACACCGTCTCAATCCGCATGCTCAACACGTCTACACATGCGATCCCCCGTTCCCACCTCAGTCAGCACATCATGCCTCCATCGTCACGCTGGACAAACGTCTCGTTGTTGGTGTGGACGGACGTCGGTGTGTGTTCGTGTGTATTGAAAGGCAGCGAGCGAACATTGCACGACGAAGGACGAAGGACGAAGGACGAAGGACGAAGGACGGAACGACGAACGACGAACGACGAACGACGAACGACGAACGACGAACGACGAACGACGAACGACGAACGACGAACGACGAACGACGAACGACGAACGACGAACGACGG
>Ga0213839_1002545_pt1 | contig 10090 bp, 6 predicted proteins | sample SWPATP21_FD_160075 | JGI IMG/M metagenome (GOLD analysis project Ga0213839, IMG submission 160075) | Coastal seawater microbial communities from Marineland, Florida, United States - SWPA TP2 #1 | ecosystem: Environmental > Aquatic > Marine > Coastal | place: USA: Florida | collected 2016-08-14 | reverse complement strand
TAAGTTTATTATTATCTATTAATATTTTTTGTTATGCACCAATTTGTTGTTTAAAACCCAATAAGTTTATTATCATTTACTGATTTATTTTATTTCTATTATGCTTTATTAATAAAAAAATGGGTGTTACTAAATTTGTTTCAGTTTTCCTTTCTCAACAAGAAAATAGAAAAGAAGAAGTAAAACTTAATTGTGCTTCTTATTTTATTGATTTAAACAGTTATGTTTACAAAGCCATAGATTATTTTATCCAAATAAATTGTGTTAGACGTGGAGCTCAAAAAGGAGAAGAAAATCCTTTTTTAAGAACTGAAAGTGATTTCTTTGATTATAAAATAAAATCAGGAATTAAAGATCCAAGAGTGGCTTTTTATAACAGCTGTATTGATGTTTGTGAAGATATTTGTGTTGGTTTAAATGAATATAAAAATATTAAAGAAATCTATTTAGCATTAGATGGAACGCCCTGTCATGGTAAAATTCAGCAACAACTTAAAAGGAGAAAAAAACCTACAAGAATCTATAATGAAAAGGGAGAAATTTTTCTTTCTAAATCAATGATCATTCCATCTACTTTTGTTATGGAGTATTTTACACGTGCTGCAAAAGAAAGTTTTACAAAATATATTGATGCAAAAGCAAAAAAAGGTAGAAAAATTACTTTAGAAGAATCTTATTCCGAGATATCTGGAGAGGGTGAACATAAAATTTTAGATATGGTTAGAAATTCTGTTTATTCAAATTTTTTTGAAAATTCTACTAAAGAAACAATTATTATTGATTCGAATGATGCTGATACAGTAATTTCTCTTTTACATCAACAAATCTCTTATACTTATGTAAAAACCCAAATATATCAATCAGGTAGCTCATTTGAAAAAATTGTTAGTGTTTCTGATGTTAGAGATACAATGTCTAAAAATCAGATAGAAGTTAAAAATATTCCTTTATTTTTAGCTTTTGCAGGGAATGATTTTCTTCCAGAGATGTTAGACTCTTTAGAAATAGGGGAAATGTTTAATAGAATGAAAACTTTATATCAAAAAAGTTTAGTTAAACAAGAAAAAAACCAAAATGAACAAGAAGTCACAGTTATTAATTACAAAAATCTTGAAGAATTTCTAAGAACAATGTCAGAAAAAGAATTAGAAATTTATCATAAAAAGATAAAAACTGATTATTCATCTTCAACAAATCCCTCTTTTAGAAATCCTCAATTTGATGGAAAGATGCCATATAGTGATTCTGAAAAATTTAATTTTAAAAAAGAGTATTACAAATATTTCTATGAAAAATATTCAAAAGAAGTTTTATTAAAAGATGTCGATTACGGATCAAATATACCAGAAGGCCATAATTACACAAACTTAGATCTTGGAAGTCCTAAAAAAAGAGAAAATTCTGAAGAATTTATCAAAATTTTGGGAGAGTTTGAAATGGAAGTAGCTTTAAGTTATTTAAAAACATATGTCTATTATTACTATTATCAAAGTGGTTTTAAAGTAGGAGCTCCTTTGGATAATTCATATTATCCTTATGATTTTCCACCTCTTTATAATTCTCTTCTAAAAATTTTTGTTAGTAAAAAAAAAGAAGAATATTTGTTACAATTTTCTCATGAAAGTAATCCAAATTTATTCCCTGTAGAAAGAGAAATAAATCATTATGAAAATCTTCCCAGATTTCCGAAACTTCATCACTTTATAGTTTTACAAACTCCTGATTTAATGTCTATTTATAATGGAAAAATCCCTTATGAAAATGAAAAAAAGATAGAAAGACAAAAGGAAAAGGAAATAGTAAAAGATAAAAAATTCCAAACAAGATTTGTCGAATATAAAAAAGTGAACGGAAGAGATGAAAAAGAAAGTTATATTGCATTATATCCAAAAATAGATATCCAGGATTTAATTGAAAGACATAAAGAGGATATAAATGTAGAACCGGTTACAGATGGTCCTAAGAAATACACTGGTATAAAAGTAACTAAAAATAGAAATTTTTCACAAAAATATAGTTTAGAAGCGGGTGAAATTAAATTTGAATAAATTAATCTGATTGAATTTGAATAAATATAAATTTATATTTTTATCATTTAACTTTGATTTTTGAAATGTTCTCTAAGACACATTAATATTTTTCCTAAATAATTTTTTCCGGTTTTATTTTTTCCAATTCCCATATGATGATCGGATGAAATTTCTTCAATTTTCAAATCACCCGTATCCAGCAAACGTTGTTTCAATTCAGGATTTTGTTCAAATTTTTGAACATAGATTTCAAACATAAAAAGATAAGAGATCGGGAAATAAGAATCATATGAAAGATCCCAATCAATTCTTTTTAAATCTCTTGCTTTTCCAGATCTTTGATTTAATGATAGCTTCGGGATAGATTTTTCTAATTTTTCAGGTGTATTTGCTTGAATTACTTTTGTTAAAATTTCTTTGAGAAAACTTTCATTTATTGAACTAACACTTGGTTTTGATGCATAAGAAATAAAAGTAAGAGCCTGTTCAACAAAGTTAAATTCAATATTATTTGTTTTACCACCAGGTTTATTATCAAGTCTTTGACTATAAATGAATTTTGTATTGTGATAAGTAGAAAGAAAATCATTTTTACCAGGTGAGCTATTTAAAAAGCGTAAAACGTTGTTGTCTTCTGTTGTTGTAATATCTTCCGATGACATTTTTTTAAATAAATATCATTATTTTAGATTTATGTTAACAAATAGATAATTTATTATCAAAGATGTTAATTCTTTTACTATTTTTAATATCATATTTTTTAAAAAGAAATTTGGCGATTTTTACAGAAGCTAAAATGTCATTATCATGAGAATCATTATAATAGATTCATGCATTGCTTCGTTTAATTTTTTTATTATAATTTCTTATAATAACACCAAAAATATAATAATCTTTAAGTATAACAATAATTAACAATCAATTTAAAATTCTCTTGTATTTTTCTATCTAAATACTATTTCTTTAAAAATTCCAAGTTGTGGAATTTTAATACTGCCATGGTTAAAAATTTTCTATATTTTGAATATGAATCACTACCTCCCTTTAAAATACCTAACTGTTTACAAAATTTTATTAATTTCTGAATTATAAATCCCGAGGTAATTTTTGTATTAATGCAAATAACAAAATCAAAATCATAAACTTTATTGATAGCCTCTGTTAGTTCATTTGATTTTATGTATTCTATTAGAAATTTATTTTTATTTTCTCAGTTTTTTTAAACTTTGCATAATTTTTTGTTTGGATATTCTTTTTAGTTTTTCCTTCGGGTTTATATATTGATTTATTTCACTAACAATTTTCTTAAATAAAAAACAAGGACTAAATAATACAAATAAGCATAATATTTTTAACCAATCTTTTATGATAAAACCCTTCGCAATGAAAAACAAATTCTCCTGATAGAACTTTTTAATCCATTATTCATAAATTTAAAGCTATTCATATACTTATTTGAGATGATATGATTTTTTTCAATTCTTTTTTCTCTTTCATAAGATTAAAAATAAATCTTTGTATGTTTAATAATTTCGAAAAGTCCTTTATTAGTTTTGAATGAAAATTAAAACCAGTTTTCACAAAATTATTAAAATTTAGAAGTAAATTTGGTGTTAACATAATTCTTATAAAATTATTATTCTCTTCTTTTTGAATATAATCAAGAAATTCCATTGTCATTAGGGAATCATTTGTTTTAATCCCAAATGATTTAATAATTTATTATCCTAAATTAAGAAATTCTTATTATTTTTAATATTGCTAATTTTAAAGTAGATCTATTTTTAGTATAAATGTCATCTTTTTATTGATATGTGCTTGATTCTGTATGGTCTCTTAAATTTTTTCAGTCCTAAAAAGACTTATTTTAAAATTTTTTACCAATAAATAGATAAGTGTTAAAAATATTGCGTTACTATTAATTTATTTCGCCTTTCATTTTAAAAAAATTTTAGAAAAATGTCTATTATATTACGGAAATCTTTTGAATATAATGAAAATTCATTTTATCAAATAACTTGTAAAAAGGATGTTTTTCAAGCGGTAAGTCCGTGGGTTTATGGATATTCAGAATTAACAAAGCAAAATATACCAATTTTGCTACAATCAGATACTTTTCCCTTTGCGATAGATATAAAATTCAAATCTCATAATTCTCGAAATTGCTTGAAATTTGGGTCCAATAATGCACCTGATATTGATCTTCAAATCAAGATTTTAAAAAAAATAGATTATGCAAGAATTTTAATTGGTTTAATAGAAGATGACAAAGTATATGAAGAAACCAAGAAATTTTGGAGCTTAGAATATTCAAATATTTGCAAATTTGATCATTCGTCAATTGAAATTAAAAAAGTATCTTATGCTACAGAATTATCACCGGAAGAAATTTTCGAATTTGGTCTAAAAATCAAAGAGCCCAATTTCATTTTTTATAATTTTCTTAAATTAATTAATGAAAAAAAATATTCCATTGATTATCTTAATAATATGATTCAAAAAACTGTCGATTATTTTGCATATTTAATTCCAAAGAACACACAAAATTTTTTACAGTTTTGTGTTGATTTTCAAGAAAAATATATTTATATTGCCGGCACTGGATTAAAATCCCCTTGTAATTGGGAATCCTTTGGGTTATATATTTCTTTTTTATACGTCTACAATGAAACTAAAAATTTTAGGCAGTTTTTGAAAATCCATTACAAAACATCAATAAAAACTATATTTTCAGTATTTTTAAAACGGTCTTTTGATAATCATGAAATCAAAATAATCAAGGAATTTATAATCAAATATCCCGAAATTATGATTGATCTTATTGATCTTTATAAATGTTTTGATAATATTTCAGAGCAACAAGAGTTTAAAAAATTTGAAAAATTTTTAGATATGGTCCCCGATCCCATATTCAACATCAAATTTTTCAAATTTTTTAAATATCAACGGAATGAAGAACAATATAAATATTTGATGGAAAGATTAAAAAAACAAAAAGACAATAAAAAACTGATTAAAGAATGTATACTGAATAGCCTCCAATTTGATAATTCATGCCAATTTTTATTTGATATTCTCGAAAATTCAATTATAGAAAAACCAGATTTTTTTTTAAAGAATGATTATGTAGACAAAGATCTGAGAGGACATTTAATTGAAGCTTGCCAGAAGTTGAATATTAATATGGGAGAAAATTTAATTTGTAGATATTTTTATCAGCACTTTCATCGCATACACACACATGAATTCAGCAGTGTAAAGAATGTTACAGACTTTGTAGAATTTATAGAAAATCATTGCAAAAAATGGAGTATTGGAAAAATCTTAGATAACCTTTTTGAACTCATTGAAAGTGAAAAAAAATCTTTTTTTAAGAATTCGAGTAAAAATTTTCCATGGTATATTTATAGGGATTTGTTTGAAAAACTTTCCTTTCTTCGAAAGGAGACTATTCCTTTGGATGATTATAACCGTTTAAATAAAAATTATCCTGATTATTGGAAAATTTTAGCAAAAGGTCAATTTCACAAAGGTTGGTCTTAAAATATCCATTATTTATAAACTGTGTAATCATAATTATTTTCCAAGTCTCCTATGAAAAATCACTAAATTAGCATTTTCAAATTATATAAGACTCCAGATTTGCAAAATATAAATTATATTACAAGACAAATGTTTTTTATTTAAATAATGAAATTTAATTATTTTATAAATTCTCCAAAATTTTAAATAAAAATCCAAAAAATAACATTTATCACCTTTATCACCTTTATTAAAACAGTTTCTTTTAATATCTTCTTCTGAAGAAAAAAATTTTTAAAATAAGCACTAAATATAAAAATACTATATATTTTATCAATAGAAAGATTTTTGAACAAGGGCTTTTTTGTTAAAAAATTTCTTTTTCCGCAACAAAATCTCCAAATTTATATAACAAAAGTTCATGTTTATCCCGTTGTAAAAACAAATATATAGATTGTATAAGAAGAAGTTTGGAAATTTTTGAAACTTTATATTAGCCTTTATGAAAAATTAAAAACTAATAATATTTGGATTTTAATATAAAAATGAAATGTCTTGCCTGCTGCTGTTATATATATTGTTCCCCTGAAGAGATGTATAGCAAAGAAGAATATGAAAAATTTAGAGCCGAGCAATTTAATTTAATATTGAACAATGCCATAATTTCAAAACAAGAAAATTATGACACACCAAATGCAGAACAAATCTCTAAGAGAGCTACCCCAATGAACGAAAAACCAAAAAGAGTATCAATTAATCAAGCAAAAAGCACACAAATTTGGAGAAATATTTATCCAAATTCTTTTGAAGGAATTTGTAAATTATGTTCTGAAGGTAAAGTAAGTATGGAAGACGGAGGAAGTTGGGAAAGATCTCATGTCAAAGCTCATGCAAAAGGTGGAGATTCATCTATTGAAAATTTTAGACCTTTATGTAGAGGTTGTAATCGAGCTATGGGAAAAAAATCTATTCAACAATATGCAAAAGAAAAATATCCAAAAAGATATAAAGAAATTTTAAAAGATTTAAAATTAGATGATGATTTACAATAAAAAGTTTATAAATTTATAAATTCCTTCAATAATCTAAATAAGAAATAATAATAAATTTTCTCATTTGTTTCCAAACATGTAAAAAATCCTCCATTGTAGATCATTTTGTCATTAACTAAATATGATATTTTGAAAATTTGTTGATACAGATTTAATTTCACTATCATCTCTCAAATATTTGTAAATTTTCTGCTTCGGTTCTTATTTTGGGATTTTTTAATCATCGCTTAAATCTAATGATTCAACATAGCTATCATCATCACTATTATTTTTTGACTCAGTATCAGATTCATCATAGAAATTTTTTTCTGATCTATCAGAAAAATATTTTTTGTGAAGAAATTCTTTTCGCTGCCTTTCAGCTGTAGTCAGTTTTTTTGTTTTTTCTCTCTCTGTTAAAATTTTAAGTCTTTCCATTTCTTTTTCTTCTTTTTTTGTTCTTTGTGGACTTTCTTCTTGGATCCCTGTTATATATCCAAATTCTTTTTTAATCAATTCTTCTTTTTCTATTCTTGATGAGATTCTCTCGTTTATTTCTTGTAATCTTTGATGCATTTTTTCCTTTTTAGTTTGTATTTCTTTCATATGTGAATCCATAATATCCGGATCAAATCTTTTTTCAGCAAAGGATTTATGTGAATTTTCTTTTTTGTATTTTTTCAATGACATTAAAAAATCTGATTCAAGTTTATTTAAATCCGCATATCCAAAAATCCAATCCGATATCTTTTTAAAATCTGAATCTTCAATTTTATCTTCTTCTCCCCTTTTTAATAAAACAGTATTTATTTTGGAAACTTTTTCATAATCTCCTGTATCACTTCTTCTTATCATCATATTTTTATCTAAACCCGAAGCAATACGAAATATAAAATCCACTAAAATATCAGTATAGGTTTTATCAGGATGAACAACAAAAAGTTTAGAATATTTTTGATAATAATAAGTCTCAAAAAAGCATGTATCAATTTCTTCTCCTTTTCTTTTAATCATGTAATCTGAATTTTCAGAAAATCTTATTGCACCAACAAAACTATTTGTAAAAACAATATAAATTTTATCATAATTGGTATCATGATCATTTGTTTCGTTTCTATCATAATCACAATATACATAATTACACAAATAAACATGATATCTAATATCCCGCATTTCTAATATTCTTAATTTATTTATTGTTAGTCTGTTTTGAAATGCACTTGATTTCATCTCTGATAAAATTTTGATTTCTGATGGTTTCATTTCATCGAATAGTTTCATTGGAGTTTTTCCAATTGTAAAAGATTTAAGTAAAAGAGAATAAACTTCATCACTAAATTTTTCGAAAATTTTCTCTTTTTCCTCATCTATAATTTCTTCTTTATCCGATTCTTCTTTATCTGATATTCCAATATTTCTCAATGTTACTTTATATCCTCTCGATTTTAATTCATTTACAATTATTTCTAAATCAGTTTTTAAAAAGGTTATTCCTGTTTTTTTAGTATTTGTTCTTTTATCTAATAATGTGCCATTAAAAGATTTCGTCCCTTTAATTTTATTTGTAATAAACTCATCAGTAATTATAGAATATGTAAAAAGACTTTGATCTAAAACTTCGAGTTTTTTAGACATTTTTTAGGAAAGAAAATATTAAATAATGTGCTATTAGTTTTTCCCGAATTAAAAATTGAATAAAATGATAAATGTTTATCTCTATTTTACTTTATTGCCTCTTATTATTTATATTTATCTTTTTGCTTTAATTGGTATAAGTAATGAAAATAAAGATTTTAGAGATTTCTGTTTTCATATAATACCAGTTTTATTTGGCTTAATTATAATATATCTAATTTCTATTTTATATAGATCATAAAAAAATTAATATATAAAATTATATACATTAAATAAAATATTTTAGAAAATATATTTATTTGATTTCTGTTTTGTGTAGATCATAAAAATTAATATATAAAACAATAATTGATTTTGATATTTATTAAACATTTTCAATCGGAATAAATAAAGAAATATTCTTATTCATTTTCGAAGTATATACAATAACAGGGAATAATTTATTTGGTCCCGATGCCGAAGATATCCACCAATTCATTTGTTCATTATATTCACTTCGATAATTTGAATAATTTTTCTTTTTGAGAATCATTTTCGAAAAGTATGTATTCAAAATTTCTGTCAATTTAGAAGTAAATTCGTTCAAATTAAATAAACCGGTTTCTTCGGGTGTAATTTCCATATGATCCATAAAACTTTTTAATTTATCCGAAGTTAAACCTCCTTCGGGAAAAATTGCTTTCCCTTTTTCTTTCATCAAAGTCAAATAATTTTGCATTTCATAACCGTATCTTGAATTTTCACTTATATCACTTCCTCTTTCTCTTTCACCATGTTCTTTAATTTCAATAATTTTCTTATTAAAAGTAGTTGTCACAGCTAAAAAGACTAAAATTGGAAATCTTGGATAAGGTTCACCATTACTTTTCTTTGAAACTAACCATCTATTCACAATTGCATTCATAACAGGATGAATTCCAAATTTATCCGTAAAAGAGAAGTTTATAAGCCTTTCTTCTATTTGAATTTGATTTTTTAATTCTTTCTCTAAAAAAATATTATTTTTTGTTCTTGTTAATGCCTCTCTTTTGTTTCTTATAAGAATTCTTGATGAATCTGAATCATAATTAATACTTTTTAAAATTTCTATTTCAGATCTCAAAACTTGAAAAAAGTTTGTCGATTTTTGACTTGGGAAATAATTTGCATAAAGAGTTAAAAGATTAACACCATTCTTGAGAAATTTAATATAATCAAATATAGGATTTTTTTCATAAACTTCTCTGATTATTTCAATCTCTACCTCTTTAGCAAAATAAACAGAAATTTTTAAATTTCTATTTTTACAATTATTCTTTATTTTTGTTATTCTATCTCTTAAATAATCATTATTTATTCTTTTTGGAAAAAGAGCATTTCCCCCATAATGTATATCTGATAAAATTTTAACTCTTGAATCGACTATCAACCAATCAAAATTTAAATCATTTATTTCAAGAACATCTTTTAGGCTTCTAAATTTAATAATAAATATTTCATTTATTTTGATAGTATTTTCATTAGTAATAAACTCCTTATAATCTTTATACTTTTCAAAAACTCTATGGGGAATAAGTTCTAAGTTTGATTTTAATATCTTTGAATATAAATCGATTTCCGAAACTACAAATTGAATTTTGAAAACTGTATTTGAAGTGTAAATACTTTGCTGGAAACTTTCCAAATCTACATATTCTTTGTTTTTGATGTTATCTGTAATTGGAATTTCTTTGATATCCCTGGAAAAAATATCAGTTTCAAGGAAATCAAAATTATTTGTTTTATAATCGATAACAATGTAAAATTCGGGCATACGAAAACCTAAATGTAAAAAATTCATATAAAGCATAATTATTTTTTCCATTTCTGATGATAGATGAGTTTCAATTTCTA
>Ga0213839_1002544_pt1 | contig 10090 bp, 6 predicted proteins | sample SWPATP21_FD_160075 | JGI IMG/M metagenome (GOLD analysis project Ga0213839, IMG submission 160075) | Coastal seawater microbial communities from Marineland, Florida, United States - SWPA TP2 #1 | ecosystem: Environmental > Aquatic > Marine > Coastal | place: USA: Florida | collected 2016-08-14 | reverse complement strand
GCGACGTGGGCGCGGCCGAGATCGCCGTGCACGCGGCCTCCAAGGACGACGAGACCCTCCGGGCGGCCATCGACGGCTCGCTGCGCCTGGTGCAGCGCGAGCCCGGGACGTTCTGTCATCTCTACCTCACGGTGCCCCATCGCCAGCAGGAGGCGCTGCAGCGACTCCATGCCCGCATGGACGCTTACGACGTGCCTTCGTTGGTGCACGGGTGGGTGATCGGCGCGCCTGTCGCCGAGGGAGGGCAAGGTCGCTTGTTCGATGCCCGGGGGCCCGACGAGGAGCGGGGTGTGCTCAAGCTGCTCCGGCCCGAGCTCGCCACCGATGTCGAGGCTTGTCAGCGGCTGGCACTCGAGGCGGAGCTGGCGGCCTCCATCACCCACGATGCCGTCGTGAAGGTGCACGATCACGGACAGCTGCAGGACGGTCGCCTCTACCTGATCATGGAGCGCCTCGAGGGCGCCGACCTCCGCGCGCGCATCGACACAGAGGCGCTCACCCCCGACGAGGCACGTGCGCTGTGCGTGCGGCTCTGCGACGGCCTGCAGGCCATCCACGACGCGGGGGTGCTCCACCGGGATCTGAAGCCGGCGAACGTGTTCCTGGTCGATGGCGACATGGCCCGCGCGAAGGTGGTCGACTTCGGAATCGCCCAGCGACTGGAGAGCACCCCGGCCAGCGACCCCTTCGACGTGGTGCTCGGGACGGTGGAGTACATGAGCCCCGAGCAGCTCCAGCTCGATCCGATCGACCATCGCTCCGATCTCTACGCGCTCGGCCTGGTGATCTACGAGTCGGTCGCCGGGCAGCTGCCATGGACGGGGGAGCTCGAGGTGCAGGTGGCGATGCAGCGGCTGGTGAAGCCCGCGCCACGGCCCGAGGGCGTCACCGATGCACTGTGGGACGCCATCGACGCGGTCCTGGCGATCGATCCCGCGGAACGGCCGGCCGACGCGCGAGCCCTCGGCGAGCGGCTGGCCGACACAACGTGACACTCCGCGACGCCGAGGGTGCCGTCGGCGACCTAGGTTGATGAGGTCGTCGAAGGGGTCGTCGTGCGAGCGAGCTTCTGGGGCGCCATCGCGACCGCGCTCGCGATCGCCTGCCATCCGGGGGAAGAAGAGGTCGCCAGCGGCGACACCGGCGGGGTGGGTGAGGTGGTGGCCGAGCACGCCCTCGGCGGCGAAGGGCCTGGGTTCGCCACCACCCGGAACGACCCCCTGTCCACCTTCCCGCTCGACGGCAGCCAGCCCTATGGCGGGCCGCTTCCCGACGACGGGGGTGCCCACCGATTCACCGTGCAGACCTGGCTCACCGAGGTGAGCCCCGACCACTACCGCCTCGACGTGGGGCTGCGCGCCGGCGCCCAGTCGGCCAAGGCGCGCGACGTAGGGGTGCGACTGGCGCTCAACCCGCAGGCAGTCCGCAAGTTCCGGCTCCGGGACGCCAAGGGCTCGGGGCGTGGCACCGAGGTCGAGCGGGTGCCGCTCATGGCGCCCGGCACGGCCGCCGGTGCGACCTACGATCTCGTCACCCGACCGTCGCACCCTCTCGGCACGGGCGTTCCCCAGCGCACCAACTTCTTCGGCACCGTCACGGTCTCGTGGACCGAAGCGGGCGCCGAGGAGCAGCGCATCCTGATCCTCGAGCGGCCCTAGATGCCCCCGGTCAGCGCACGAGCTTGACCCAGGCCGCGAGCAGGGTCCGCCGACGGTCCAGGGGAGCCCAGGCCACGGCGCAGGCGCCGAGCACGAGCTCGTCGAGGGAGCCGCCCAGCTGCAGCCGCCAGCAAGTCGCGACCGCCCGTGCCCCCTCGGCCCAGGGGCGGACGTGGAGGGGCTGGAGCTCCCGCAGCTCGGGCAGGGCGCCTCGTAGGTGGGGCCCCAGGGCGGCGACCTCGCTCCACGGCACCCAGGGGACCGCGGCCCAGCGTCGGCCGAGGCCGTCGTCGTCGAGGCCGACGTGGGCTGCCAGCGCTGGGAGGGAGGCGTCGACGGCGAGCGACCGCTCGGACGGTGCCCCCAGCAGGGGTCGAAGGGCGTGCGCGGGGGGCGGTCCGGAGGCGGTGGCGTGGGGACAGGCGGGGTCGATGGCGACGCGGTCACCGGCGCGCACGAACGGGAACTGACGGCACACCCGAGGCTTGGCCTCCGCGCCGTAGCGGCCGTGCAGGCGGCAGCCCTCCGTCGGGCTCCACAGGCAGCAGCGCCCCATGTTCTGCCGCAGCGCCTGCCCATCGAACGGCGAAGGCACGCCGAGGCCCTCGGCATGGGCCCGGACCCGCTCCCGCTCGGCGGGGTCGACGGGCACCACGTGGCTGCCGGTGCAGCTCGCGCCGCATCGCTGGCAGGTGTGGCCGGGGACGGACATGCCGATGGCTATCCCCTGCGTCGACAAGGAGTGACGGTCGACCCTGGGGCGATGGAATAGTCGACCTCTGCCCCCGTAGTCTCCGCCCTCGCCGAGCAAGCCGTTGAACCTGCGCGAACGACTCCCCGCCATCGCCTTCGACCGCCCGGTCAGCATCCTGATGCTGTTCGTGGCGCTGCTCGTGGTGGGCTGCATCGCGTGGGTGCGCATCCCCGTGCAGATGATGCCGGGCGGCTTCGAGCCTGGCTTCCTCTACGTCTGGATCCCCTACGACAACGCCTCCCCCCTCGAGGTCGACGAGCAGATCGTCGGCACCGTGCAGACCCAGCTGTCCACCGTTCCGGGGATCAGCTCGATGCGCACCCGGGCATCGAGTGGGTCGGCGGGGGTGGGGCTCGAGTTCTACTCGTCCACCAACATGGACGACGCCTACAACAACGTGGCCGACCGGATGGAGCGGGCGATGCCCGACCTGCCCGACGACATCGAGCGCTACTGGATCTGGCGGTACAACCCCAACGACCAGCCCGTGATCTGGGCCGGCGTGCAGCTTCCCGACGACATGGAAGACCCCTACCACGTGCTCACCCAGGTGGTGCAGCCGCGGCTCGAGCGGATCCCCGGGGTTGCGAGCATCGACGTGTGGGGGGTGCCGCGTCGCGGCGTGTACATCGACTACGACAAGGAGCGGGTCTACGCCCACGGCATCGACCTCGGCGGCGTCCAGCAGCGTCTCGCCACCGACAACTTCCAGATGTCGGGCGGCACCATCCTCGATGGCGGCCTCGAGCGACAGGTGCGGAATCTCTCGCCCATCGGCGGCGTCGACGACCTCCGTGCCTTCCCCATCAAGGACGGCGTGCGGCTCGGCGACGTGGCCGACGTGCAGCTCCGCGCGGCCCACTCGGCGAGCCTGTCGCGGGTGAACGGCGAGGAGGCCGCAGCGCTCGCGATCCGCAAGGAGTCGTCGGCCAACGCGGTCGCCGTCACCAAGGCCGTGCGCGCGGTGTTCGCCGAGCTGTCGGGGGATCGGCGGGTGGAGGGGGCCGAGTTCTTCGTGTTCTTCAGCCAGGGCGACCTCATCGAGGACAGCATCGACACGCTGACGAACACCGCGATCACCGGCGGCGTGTTCGCGCTGCTTATCCTCTTCGTCTTCCTTCGGGAGACGCGGATGACGCTGCTCATTGCTGCCTCGATCCCGTTCTCGCTGATGATCACGGTGGGGGCGCTGTACTTCCAGGGCCAGTCCCTGAACCTCCTGTCGCTGATGGGGCTGATGCTCGCCGTGGGCATGGTGGTCGACAACGCCATCGTCGTGGTGGAGACCATCTACCGCCACCGCGCCGAGGGCGACGACGCGCGAGGGGCGGCGGTGCGTGGCACGGCCGAGGTCAACCTGGCCATCCTGCTGTCGACCATGACCACGATGGTCGTGTTCCTGCCCGTCATCCTCATGTCGGAGAACGCCCAGTTCAGCTTCTTCATGTCGGTGCTGGGCCTGCCCGTCGTCTACGCGCTCGCCGCGAGCCTGGTGGTGGCGCTGCTGTTCGCGCCGCTGGCCACCCGGTACATGGGCCATGCCCAGATCAAGGCCGATCCGCGCTGGCTCACCTGGCTGTCGAACCGCTACGCCACCACCCTGGGCTGGATCACCCGCCATCGGGTCGACGCGGGGGTGGCGCTGCTCGCGATGGGGCTCCTCACGGCTCAGGTCGCCCTGCCGGGGGTCCAGTGCACCAGCGGAGAAGACGAGAACCTCAACGACTTCGTCGTGCGCTTCTCGGTGCCTCCTCAGGCCGACATCTACGAGCGCGACGACATCCTGCGCAAGATGGAGGAGGCCATCGACGCCCATCGCGACGCCTGGGGCGTGCGGGTCTACCGCTCCCAGCTCCGCGCCGACGACATGGAGGGCCGCATCAACGTCTACCTCGTCGACGACGGCCCCATGGAGCGTGCCGACGTGATGGACGCCGCCCGCGAGGCCCTCCCGGACGACCTCGCCGGCGTGGTCACAACCGTAGGCTGGGAGGGCAGCACCGACGCGGGCACGGGCGGCAACCAGATCAGCCTGCAGGTCTACGGCGAAGACATGGAGACCCTGGTGTCCCTCGCCGAGGAGGTGGGGCGGCGTGTGGAGTCGGTCGACGGCGTGCTCAACGTGCACGTCGACGTCGAGAACGAGGGCGCGAGCGAGGTGCGCCTCCGCATCGATCGCGAGGCCGTGGCCCGCTACGGCGTGTCGGCGGCCCAGGTGGGCCGGCTCGTGTCCTATGCCATGCGTGGTGGCGCGCTGCCCGACATCCGCGACGGCGACAAGGAGATCCCCATCGCCTTCCGCTTCTCCCTCGAAGACCGGACGGGTCTCGACAAGCTCCTCGACTTCGACGTGTGGAGTCCGGTGACGATGTCGCTCGTGCCGGTCAGTGCGCTCACCCACGTCGAGTACGGGCGGGGTCCTTCCACCATCCGACGCATGGAGCGCCGCACCTCCACCAGCATCACGCTCGACCTGGCGGAAGAGGCCAACGAGCGAGAGCTGTTCGGGGCCATCGACGCGTCGCTGCGCGACATGGCGTTCCCGCGCGGCTACGGCTGGAGCCAAGGCCAGAAGTTCCGCGGGCAGCAAGAAGAGGACGCGGCGATGGGGCTGGCGCTCCTGCTGTCGGTGGTGTTCGTCTACCTGCTGATCGGCGTGCTCTTCGAGAGCTGGGTGCTCCCCTTGTCGATCGTCACCACCATCCCGATGGCGATGATGGGGGCCCTGTGGGGTCTCTACCTGTCGGGCACACCCATGGACACGATGGCCGGGGTGGGTCTGGTGATCCTCGTGGGCGTCGTGGTGAACAACGGCATCGTCCTCGTCGACCTGATCACCCAGCTGCGCGCCGCAGGGATGCCTCGAGAGGAGGCGATGGTGGAGGCCGGGCGACGCAGGCTCCGGCCCATCCTCATGACCGCTCTCACCACCGTCTGTGGGCTGCTGCCCATGGCGCTGGGATCATCGAGCTTCATCGGGATCCCCTACGCGCCCTTGGGGCGCACGGTCATCGGGGGGCTTCTTGCGGCGACGGTGCTCACGCTACTGTTCGTCCCCTACCTCTACAGCCTGCTCGACGACCTCCGGGAGGGGGCGGGGTCTTGGCTTGCCTACGTCCGAGGAGCGACATGACCGCTTGGAAGCGAGCGACCCTTCTGACATGTGTGCTCGGAGGCTTCCTGGCGGCACCTGCCTGGGCCCAGTCCCGTCCGCTGCCCTACGACGAGGTGCTCCGCAAGGCGGTGGAGAACAACCCCTCGCTGGCCACCTCCCGCATGGCGCTTCTCCAGGCGGAGGGCGGGGTGCTGAGCGCGCAGGGCCAGTTCGACCCCACCTACACCCTCGACGGAAGCTTCGATCAGCGGCGAACCCAGGGCTTCTTCCAGGGCTTTCCCTTCACCAGCCGCAGCGAGAGCTGGCGCGTGGGCAACCGTCTGTCGGGCAGCGCTGCCACGGGCACTTCGTATGCCTTGAACGCCGATCTCGACGGCACGCTCTCCGAGTTCGAGACCGACTTCGGGCTGGGGGGCAACCAGGTACAGACCCAGCGAGCCACCAACGCCAACCTCGGGGTGAGCATCACGCAGCAGCTGCTCGAGGGCATCCTCTACCGCTACAACCTTCAGAACGTGACGCGGGCCCGGCAGAACGCCTCGAACGCCGAGCTCCAGCTCGAGAAGGCCGAGCAGGACGCGCAATACACCGCGGCCGAGGCGTACTGGAACTGGGTGTACACCCACGAGCTTCAGCGCATCGCCGACGACAGCGTCGAGGTGGCCAAGGAGGCCTTTCGGGTCGGGCAGCTGCAGGTGGAGAGCGGCCAGCTCGCGCCGGTCGAGGCCACCCGGCTCGAGGCGGCGATGGTGCAGGCCGAGCAGGCGGCCATCGAGGCCCGCAACACCAGCGAGCAGGCGGCCAACGCTCTGCTGCTCGCGATCGGAGAGGGGCCCGATCAGCCCATCGTCCCGGCCACCCCGGCAGGTGACGTGCCGCCGATGGAGCTGGACGAAGCCGCGGTGGTGGAGGTAGCGCTGGCGCAGAACCTCGATCTGGCGGTGTCACGCGCCCAGCTCGAGCTCGCCCGCCTCGACCAGTCCGCGGCGAAGCATGCCCTGCTCCCCACCCTGTCGGCCACGGGGTCGGCGGGGGTGGCCTCGCAGGACATCACCGGCTCGACCGGCGGCGCCGTCTCGGGGCTGTTCGACAGCGACAACCAGCCCTTCGTCGCCGTGTCGGGGCAGCTGGCGGTTCCGCTCGGCAACCGGGCGGCCCGCGGGGAGCGCGACCGCACCGAAGGCCTGGTGAGCCAGCGAGAGCGGGAGCTGGCCGACCTCGAGCGCTCGGTGCGTGCGCAGGTGGAGGAGCAGGTGCGGTCGCTGCAGAGCGCCCGTCGCTCGATGGAGCTCGCCGACGTGAACCTGCGGCTGGCCGAGGAGACGCTCGCCGCCGAAGAGGCCCTGGCTTCCGCGGGTCGGAACATCCAGAAGGATGTGCTCGAGGCGCGCACCGAGGTCGATCGCAGCAAGGCCGAGGCGGCCAAGGCCCGCACCGACTACCGCCTCGCGCAGGCCCAGCTGCTGCGGCTGCAGGGGCTGCTCGACCAAGGGGCGCCCTAGTACGCACTGAGGTGGGACAGGGGCGCCCTGGTGCGGCAATACGATCGCATTGCTGGCGATGATCGAGGTTCGCCGGTCGCCGGAAGCTGGCACAACCCCTGCATTGCAGTTCTGCGTTGCCGGGGCGGGGTCTCACATCCCCCGCACGCCTGTCAAAATGACTTCGTGAGCTCCGCTCCGGCCACCTCTCCCCCCACGCGCGTCGGGAGAGACCCTGACCCGCTTCCCTATCCAGCGACCTCGTCGTCGGGCCCCGCCACGTAGCGCTGGAGCACGAACGGGCTCGCCAGGTGGTGCAGGAAGTTGTCGGGCAGGGCCAGGTCGGGCAGCCCCACGTGACGCACCTCGCGGTCGGCGGGCAGGTAGCGGGTGCCGAATACCCAGTCCCAGAGGATGAGGTTGCTGGCGAAGTTGTGGTCGCTGTCGTCGCGGTTCGCCGCGTGGTGCCAGCGGTGCAGGTCGGCGGTGGCGAAGACGTGGTTGAACAGCCCGTGACGCAGGTCGATGTTGGCGTGCTGCAGCATTCCGTGCACCGCGGTGAACACCGACACGAGCGCGAGGACCTCGACCGGGGCGCCGAGCAGCGTGAGCGGCAGCAGCTGGGAGCCGTAGGCGAGGATCGCGTTGCCCGGGTGGTTGCGGCCGCTGGAGAACATGTAGAGGCGCTCGGAGCTGTGGTGCATCGCGTGCACCCGCCACAGCACGTCGTAGCGATGGCACAGGCGGTGCACCCAGTAGGCACCGAAGTCTCCGATCACCATCGCGGCAGCGAACTGGGCCACGACGGGCCAGTCGCGGGGCCAGGGCGTGTCGCCGAGCTGCCCGGTCATCCACGTGGACAGCGCCAGCAGGGCACCGAGGGTGACCGTGCGCCAGCCCTCGGTGGCCACGCCGGTGCTCAGCATGTGGAGCAGGTCGAGGCTCACGTCGCGTGGGGAAGCCCGCCAGCGCTCCTCGTAGGGCATCACGAGCTGGCCGAGGATCATCGGCACCGTGGCGCAGGCGATGAGCACGAGCACGGTGAGGGTGGGGTCGAACCCACGGGCGATCAGCTGCCACGTGGCCACCAGGCTGGCCAACAGCAGGCCCGGGTAGAGGCTGTGGGCGGTGACGGTACGGATGAATCCTGGACGCGACATGGCCACCTCGGACTGCTCGCACGTTGCCGCACCGGGTCACCGCGCACCGTGCGCGGCCCGGGGCTCGGGATGTGCGACGTCCCGAGCGCCATCGTGACGGCGTGACGCCGCCCGGCGATGGAGGATGTCGGGCGTCGAAGGCCCCCCACAGGCTTTCGACTACACAGTCAGTTTACCCGCGTCGCGCGCGACCCACAACAGAATCTGCCGAGACGTTCGTCAAGCCGCTGGCAGCTGGACGGTGAAGGTCGAGCCGCTGCCCACCGTGGACTCCACGGCGATGGACCCACCCATACGCTCCACCAGCTCGCGGCAGATGGCGAGGCCGAGCCCGGTGCCCTCGTGGCGGCGGGTGTAGGAGCCGTCGGCTTGGTGGAAGCGCTCGAACACATGGGGAAGCACGTCGGGCGCGATGCCGATGCCGGTGTCTTCGACCCACAGCCGCACCCGATCGCCCCGTCGCTCGGCGCCCAGGGTGACCTCCCCCGAGGGCGTGAACTTGGTCGCGTTGGACAGCAGGTTGACCAGCACCTGCCGAAGGCGGTCCCGGTCGGCCCGCACGGCCATGCTCGGAACCGCGATGGTGAGGGCCCGGTCGCTCGTGGAGGCCTCGGGGACGAGGGGCACGGCGTCGTCGACCACCTCCCGCAGATCGACGGTGTCCATGGTGAGGTGGAGCTGGTCGGCTTCGATACGGGACAAGTCGAGCACGTCGTCGATGAGGGCGAGCAAGTGCTTCGCGGCGTCGTCGACCCGGCCGAGGTCGGGGTCGAGGTCGGCGGCTTCGGGGGGCAGCTCCTCGCGGACGAGCTGGGTGTAGCCGGTGATGGCGTTCAGCGGGGTGCGGAGCTCGTGGCTCATGTTGGCCAGGAACTGGGACTTCGCCTGGCTCGCGGCCAGGGCGCGGCGCTCGGCCTCGGCGCGCTGGCGGGCGACGGCCTCCACCTGCTCGAGGGACTCGCGGAGATCGGCGGTGCGCTGCGCCACCCGCTGCTCCAGCTCCTGGGCCAGGTGGGCGAGACGGCGCTCGCTGCTGGCCCGCGCCACACTGGCGATGCTCAGTCCCAGAGTGAGCAGCGTCACCAACGCCGTGATGGCGCCGGGAGGGGCCTCGGGCTCGGGCGTGATGGCGCCGCACAGAGCCATGGCCACCAGCGCATACAGGGTGACGCCCACCAGCTCGGGCCAGGTGACCACCGACATCGCCGCGATGGCGGCGCACGGCAGCAGCCCGACGGCGTCGTCGTGGGTGAGCCCGTGGAAGTGGGCGAGGACGACGAACCAGGTGAACACGAGCTGGCCGACGACGATGAGGATCGCCCGGCTGTAGGCACGGACGCCGTCGTGCACGTAGGTTCCCGCCACGGCCGACAGGGCGAGGCATGCGATGGCGAGGCGCACCCCCATGGGATCGTAGGCGATCGGGCTGGACCAGGAGACCAGGCCCATGGCCGGCACGGCGAGCGCGGTGAGCAGCAGCACCCCGCGATGCAGCGCGAGGTGCGCTCCGGCGGCCGCCGGCGCGTCGACCGTCAGGGACGGAAGAGGGAGCGGAGGGTCTGGGTCTGCACGCGGCTGTTCCAGCCCGTGGGCTCGACGTGGGCCACCTGGATGGCGTCGCGGCCGATGGCGAGAACCACCAGCCGATGCTCCGGCACGAAGTCGCCGGGCTGCACCACCCGCTCGGTGCCGTCGGGGAGCGCCACCACGGCACGGGGCGGCTGCACGTCGAGCAGGGTGGCCATCAACGACACACCCCAGGTGCCGGCATCCTGTGGTGCCGTCGTGCCGTCCCACAGAGGCGCGGCCGGCGGAGGCGGCGGCGGGAGGGTGGCGGGCTCGGGCGTCGGAGCTGGGGCCGGGGCGGGGGTTCGGGGCCCGTCGAGCTGTTCACGGAAGAGGGCGTCGGCGCCCTCGGGCGC
>Ga0213839_1002539_pt1 | contig 10095 bp, 7 predicted proteins | sample SWPATP21_FD_160075 | JGI IMG/M metagenome (GOLD analysis project Ga0213839, IMG submission 160075) | Coastal seawater microbial communities from Marineland, Florida, United States - SWPA TP2 #1 | ecosystem: Environmental > Aquatic > Marine > Coastal | place: USA: Florida | collected 2016-08-14 | reverse complement strand
TATCTGGTTTAGGAATATTTAATTGTGTAAAAAAATCGTCACTCATCTTCTTATCATAATGTTGTCCAGTATGAATCAAGCGATATTCAATCTTCTCATCGATATTTTCTCTATTATATCTTTTAATAGCATGAATGATAGGACCAATTTTCATGAAATTTGGTCTAGCTCCTGCGATTATGTCTATTTTTTTCATTTAACTATTGATTTTTTAAAGCTTGAAGTATGATTAATACCAATCTTCATTTTTTAAACTATCATAAACTTTACTTATCCCTTCTTCCAATTCTATCGAATATGACCAACCAGCATTTTTCAATTTATCAACATTCATAAGTTTTCGCGGTGTACCATCAGGTTTTGATGTGTCCTTAATGATGTCACCTTTATACCCAACAATTTTTTTAATTAAGATGGATAAATCATAAATAGAAATATCTTGTCCTGTACCAATATTTACTAAACCTTCCTCGTCATAATTCTGCATAAGAAAATAACATGCATCTGCTAAATCATCTACATGTAAAAATTCTCTTTTAGGAGATCCTGTACCCCACATTATCACTTCTGCCTTATTTTCTCTTTTTGCCGTATGAAATTTTCTAATTAAAGCCGGTAATACATGACTATTTTCTAGGTCGTAATTATCGTTAGGTCCATATAAATTTGTTGGCATTACGGAAATGAAATTACAATTATATTGATGGCGATAAGCGTCACACATTTTAATCCCAGCTATCTTTGCGATAGCATAGGGTTCGTTAGTGGGCTCCAGTGGTCCAGTCAATAAATAATCCTCTCTGAGTGGTTGTGGAGCTAATTTAGGGTAAATACAAGACGAGCCCAAAAACATCAACTTTTTAACCCCTGATAAATATGACGAGTGGATAACATTATTTTGAATCATTAAATTGTCATACAGAAATTCTCCTCTGTAGGTATTATTTGCTTGAATACCACCTACTTTAGCAGCTGCTAGAAAAACATAATCTGGTTTTTCAGAAGAAAAAAATTCCTCAACTTCTGCTTGTCTTTTTAAGTCTAATTCCTTGCTAGATTTTACTACAAAGTTTGTAAATCCTTCAGATAGTAATTTTCTTTTGATTGCTGAACCCACCATTCCATTATGGCCTGCAATGTATAATTTGTCTTCTCTGTTCATTCGTTAGAAGATGTTTTTATTCAAATTGATTTTGGATATTATATCCAGCCTCTTTTAATAAGGAGTCTTTCTTGAATTGTTCAAGATCATGCTGGACCATTTCACTACACATCATTTGTAAATCATATTTTGGCTCCCAATCTAATAATGTTCGTGCTTTAGTAGAGTCACCAATGAGCAAATCTACCTCTGTAGGCCTATAATATAATGGATCTACAGCAACTACTTCCGTACCAATAGCAATATTAAATTCTGGATTGGATGATGATGCTACTATTCCTACTTCATCAGCATCCTTTCCTTTAAATTCCAGTTCGATTCCTAATTCGCGAAAAGACATGATTGTAAAATCCCTAACACTTGTAGTTTTCCCGGTGGCGATCACCCAATCCTCTGCATTTTCATACTGCAGTATTTTCCACATGAGTTCTACATAATCTTTAGCATGCCCCCAATCTCTTTTCGCATTTAAATTTCCAAGGTAAAGTTTGTCTTGTAAGCCTAAGGCAATTTTCGCTACAGCTCTTGTTATTTTTCTCGTTACAAATGTTTCTCCTCTTAATGGGCTTTCATGGTTAAATAATATTCCATTACAAGCAAACATATTATAAGCTTCTCGATAATTTACTGTAATCCAATATGCATACATTTTCGCAGCAGCATACGGCGACCTTGGATAGAAAGGTGTTTTTTCAGTCTGCGGAACTTCTTGAACAAGTCCATATAATTCTGAAGTTGATGCTTGATATATTTTAGTTTTGTTTTCAAGTCCTAAAATTCGAACAGCTTCAAGTACTCTTAGTGTCCCTAATCCATCGACATCTGCTGTGTACTCTGGAGCTTCGAAACTTACTTTTACGTGCGACATCGCTCCGAGATTATAAATTTCATCTGGTTTCACATCTTGCACGATTCTAATAATATTTGTAGAATCCGAAAGATCACCATAGTGCAAAATAAAATTTCTACTATCGTTGTGTGGATCTTGATATAAGTGGTCAATTCTATCCGTATTGAATAAAGAAGCACGGCGTTTTATACCATGTACTTCATATCCTTTTTTAAGTAAAAACTCAGATAGATAGGCTCCATCTTGTCCTGTTACTCCTGTAATTAATGCTTTTTTCATAATTTTTTATAGCTCTAGAGCTTAATTTATAGCTTGTTTTAGATATTCAAGATATTCCAATGCTAGTTTTTTTCTATCAAAATGGAGCTTTGCGTAATCATAGCCATTTTGCCCCATCTTATTTCTTTCATTTATTGGTATTTCAATTGCTTTCGTAACGATTCTTACCCACTCAGCAGTATCTTCAGGCTCGATATATAAACCGCATTTTGCCGTTTCTACTAACTCTCTAGATACACCATCTATAGCCAAAAGGATTGGTTTTTTACAAGACATGTAATCGAATGTCTTATTACTGTAAATGGTTTTAAATGTATCAACTTTTTTAAGTACTGATGTTCCAAAATCAGATGCCATTACAAACTTAAACACCTCTTGTTTAGGCATAAAGTCATGAAATTCTACATTTGAAAGATTTCTTTTTTGTACTTCATTCATTAATGATTTTTTCTTCATACCATCTCCGATGAGGACAAATTTTACCTTCTTATTCTGGGATTGTAAAACTTCTGCTGCATCAATTATTTGTATGAGGTGATTTGCAACACCGTGAGCTCCAACATACGTTATTACAATATTATTTCCCCAATTATTTTTTACTCTAAATTCTTCTGGATTGAAGCCATTTTCATTAAGTTTCTCAGCCATTGAAAAGTCAGCAGCATTAGGTATAAAGAAAATTTTGCTTGCAAGAACATTTTTATCCTCTAGTAAAGCCTTTCTAAAAGCTGGGGTTAATACATTTATTTTTACCGCTTTATTGTAGGTGAATTTTTCAAACCAGTAAGCAAATTTTATTATCCATTTATTAGTAACCACCCCAGTATCGATTGCTGACTCTGGCCATAAGTCTCTGACTTCAAAAACATAAGGTGTTCTCTTAAAAACAGATAAGATATATGCTGTGATTCCTAAAAACAAAGGAGGTGAAGTAACCAAGATTATATCATATTTTCCTTTCGTTTTAAATAACCCTGCCCAAATTGAGGAGAATACAAAAGAAAAATATCCCCATAATCTACCTAAGAAATTAACGTTATAGGATTCAGAAACATGACATCTGATAACTTCGACCCCATCATGGTCAACTCTTGCAAAAAGCTTCCCTTTATATTGGGGTGATTTTTTCATTCCTGTTCCTGGAAACATACCTCCTAGAACAGTTATATCATGACCTTCTTCATGCCATACTTTCGTCATTTCATTAAATCTAGTGCCACCAGCACCATTCTTTTCAAGGAAATATTGGTGTATTAAAAGTATTCTCAAAAGTTGACGTTAATTGTTGTGTTAATTATAGATGATTCTGTTTCAAAAATCCAGATAGGCACTTTCTCCAATTGGCCATAATATTCAGACCAATATCCAATTTCTTCTGTTTTATCAATCACTTTACCATCCATATCCCGAGCGATTATGCTTATTTGATCTAAAAACTGGGGATTAGGATGCCAGATTTGTCTGGTTTTTTGATTAGGTAATTTATTCTCAATGGTATCTTTAATTATCCATTGCAAAGAGGTTTTCGATTTTAACAATTTGCGGGTATGAGAAATATTTTTTCCTGCAGTAGGAAACATTTCTGCAAAAGCTTTAAAGCCATAAAAATCGTTTTCTTGAATCTCATTTACTTTAGCATTCTTTGTCCAATTATACCAAATGAATCGAGGACCTTTTTCCATTTGGTTGTGGTCATCAATCATCACTGTATTATGCCCCTTTGTTCCTGCAAAATAATTGATTAATTCTTTGTCTGTATTATATTTATAAGTACCACTATCCCTAAATAAATTTTCACCATTCACCCAAATATCAATATGCATATTATCTGCATGAGCAGGGCGGTCTTTATAGGAAGCACATTTGAAAAAGGTAAATGAAGATGATTGAACATTTCTATCCTTCAAGGTAAATATTCCACCATGATCGAAAGCAACTAATGGTTCTTCTTGTGACAATGGTTCTGTATTTTTTGGGACATCAATGTTTTGTGTTAACCAATATTCATCCTCTCGAATATTATCTCCTTTCTTAAGTAAACCACCATGATAAACTGTATTATATAAAGCATTTATTTGCGGTCTAAAATCACTGTAATCACAATCATTTAATTTAAAAAATAAGGCACCATCATTAGATCCATAATTGGGCATTTGTCCCTCATTTCCAATGCAACAATGCCTCATATAATTCAGTGTTTTCTTGATCTTAATGATTGTGGACTGTTGTAATTCTACTTCATGAAGTTTTGACAAGGACACTGTAAGTGTAAGTAATTGAAGTAGTACACGATGATAATTGTGGGAAAATTGCAAGAATGTCCCATCACTATATATTTGATAATTTATTTCTTCTTCCAGCCATTTTTTTCCTAGCTTTTTCCATTTTGCAGACTCTTCAAAAAAAGGAAAAAGTAATCCTGCAAAGTAAATCATCATACATTCCGTAACTGCATGATTATTTCTCACACATATCCTTGAGAAATTGATATTACTGTACACATGCTTTACTTGCCAAAAGATGGAATGTATTATCTTTTGCCACCGATCTTCACTTATACTTGTACTATTTTGATAAAAGTATAGTGCAAATATCCAATTAATACACCTTAAAGAAGTTTCTTGACTGCATTTATAATGCGGCCCTAAATTTATTGGATTGGAATCGATCCAGTTCTCAATAGTGGAGAAGACAAATTCTGAGTTATCTTTTTCAAAATGGTAATCATATCTTATGATTTGATACAACCAAGAAAATCTTGATTTTTCCCATACAAACTTTATATCTCCAGCTTCTTCAGAAAGATCTTCTATCTCTGTCCAATGACAATTCGCATCATAAATATATCCCGAGTCAGGGTTTGTGTGCCAATCGTCAACTTTTTTCCATTCTTTGTTAAAGTATTTAATGCTGCCAGAAAGTATTTTTTCCGCATCTCCTTTTAAAATATGATTGGGAGTTTTAGGAATATTTACATTTTCTCTTGCCTTTACTACAAAAGTTATATTTAGAGCCTTCCATTCATTTTTTGAAAGATAATCTCCCTTATTAGGTACTGTTGGAAATTTCTTTTTTAGCAAACCTAGTTTACGCTTCACCTCATAAGTTGTACGAAATAAAACATATTTCCACCCTTGATTTTTTAATATTTCTGAGATTGTTTTAATCATAAAAATGATTCACCAACTTGAATCAGAATTATTGTCATACGGTTATCCAACAATTCTTTTTTAAACTTTCTATTGCAGCAAAGCTAGCTTTAGTAACATTTTCTATTTCATCAAAACTTATTAATTCCTTACCACCATTCTGAGAATTTTCCATTACCTTCTTAAATTGCTCATTATGACCTTTATCAAGCTTAGTTTTTAAACTTGAAAACCCTTTGATACCATACGCTTTCGTCTTTCTAAAATTATCCATGACAATAGTCTTTTCATCGAAATACACTTCTAGTCTTTCTTTAGAATAGGATTTGTTACCATTAGCAAAATAGTTAATTACTCCATTGTCCCCATTTTCAAACTTCACCAGAATACTAGCATTGTCAGTGTTTTCTGCTGGGTTAGAGCCTAATGCATTCATGCAAATAGCTGATATGTCACTTCCTGATATAAATCTTAAAAGATCTAAATAATGGCAAGCTTCACCTATAATTCTTCCTCCACCTACTTCCATATCATGCACCCATACATTCTCTGGTATATATCCAGCATTCATAGTAGCTACCATGTTTTTTGGTGCAGACTCCGTAACCAATGATTTAATTTTAGAAATATGCGGTGAGAACCTTCTATTGAAGCCTACAACAACTTGTGAGGGGCTATTACTTTTAGCTAAGATTATTTTCTCTAATTCATTTTGGTTTAAGGCAAGAGGCTTTTCTACAAAAACGTGCTTAGCTGCCTTTATAGCTTCAATTACCATCTCAGCGTGCAAGTTATGTCTAGTAGTAATGATTACTAAAGAAACTTCGGGATCATTTAAAACATCATCGTACTTCGTAGAACTATATTGAATATTATATTTTGATGCAAGAGTTTTCGCAGATAATCCACCTTTACTAACTATGTATTTAATATCCGCACCTTTGAGCTTTGGCAACATTGTCATTTTAGTAAAATTACCCGCTCCAATAATTGCTATTTTTCCTTTTTTGGATTGAGAAGGTTGAGAAACTTGTATTGAAGAAATAGGTTTTGCCTTATCATCGTATTTTAATATACTAGCAATACTCTTTGAATTACCAATATCACCATAGATATTGCTATAATTCTTTAACTCATGCCAATCTGTAATGAGCGATTTTACATCTATTTTTTCGGTTTGAATTGCGGATAATATTGCTTCAAAATTCCTTTTTTCTGTCCAACGCACAAATGCTATTGGATAATCACTTCCTTTCTGTTCATACTCATCATCGTATCTTCCTGGACCATAACTACAAGAAACTTGAAATGTCAGTTCTTTCTCATAAAACTCAGCTCTATTTAACTCTAATCCAATTACCCCAACAAGAACTATCTTACCCCTTTTTCTGCTCATATTCGCAGCTTGCGAAATAATTTCATTAGACTTAGAAGATGCTGTGATTAGTACTCCATCCGCACCAATATTATTAGTAATGTTTTTTACATATTTTACAGGATCTCCATCTAATGGATTGAAGGTTTTTACACCAAACTTTTCTGCTAGCTCAAGTTTTTTACTATCTACATCAAGTCCAATTACATTACAACCATTAGCAATCAGTATTTGAGCACTTATCAATCCAATTAAGCCTAAGCCTGTCACAACAATAGTCTCTCCAAATGTAGGATTAAGTAGTCTAATCCCTTGAAGTCCTATAGAACCGATAACCGTAAATGTTGCCTCCTCATCTGAAACTTCATCTGGAATATGCGCCGCTAAATTTTCAGGAACACAGACAAATTCTGCATGGGGTCCATTACTTGCCACCCTATCTCCAATTTTAAAATTCGCAACACCTCTACCTACTTCAATGACTCTTCCCACGTTGCAATAACCAAGAGGAAGTGGCTGACCTAATTTATTGAATACGGTTTCAATTGTAGGTAAAAGACCATCCGATTTTATTTTATCTAAAACCATTTTCACTTTATCGGGCTGTTGCCTTGCTTTTTGAATTAGACTTGCTTTGCCAAACTCAACTAACATACGCTCCGTACCGAGAGATACTAGGCTTCGAGTAGTTTGAATTAGAATTTGTCCATCTCCAACTTTTGGTGCTGGGACATCTTCTAGGATAGTTTTACCCGTTTTGAAAGATTGAATGATTTGTTTCAATTGTAATATTTATTCCGTTAATTTTTTAATTTTTAGTGCAAGATGAGATAAAATCAAATGTTTCATCAGCACATTTCTGCCAACTAAATTCTTTGCTCAGGTTATATGAGATTAAGCTATTTTTCACCCTCAAATTTTTATCATTGATAAAAAGTATTATTTTTTCAACAATCTCGTGCACATCTCTAGGGTCAAAATATAATCCACCATTCTTCAAAAATTCTGGCATTGGTTGTTCATTTGAACACATTATAGGCAGTCCAGTTGCCATTGATTCAATTAATATATTTGGCATATTCTCACAAGATGATGCATAGATAACAGCATCATGTGAGTTATAAACTTCAGGAAGGTTTTCATAAGGTATTGAGCCTATGTAGTTAACATTTTGCCCTACGTCTGAAAGAATTTCATTTTTGATTTCTTCTGAAGGATAACCTCCTACAAGGGATAAAGTCACAGGTATATTTCTTTCTTCCAGTATATTAAATGCCTTTATCAAATAGGTTTGATTCTTATAGTAATTTAATGTTGAGACATATATAAACTTAAATGGATTCTTGGAATTATAATTAGAAACCTCTGCTTGATCTTTTGGTAGATTATTAAATATTGGGCTCACTCCATGATTTATCTTAACCACTTTTCTTTGAGGATAATTTATTAATCTCTCCACTGTTTCTTTAGCGTAATCAGATAAATAAATCATTCCTTTAGCATTACGAAACGACATTTTTTGTTTGACATTTAGCAAGATATAACGAAATCTTGCCAAAGACCACCCATATTTTTTTTGTTCATCTGTGTCAAATACGAGCATATTTCTGCACATCGTAACATATGGTCTAAAACTGCCAGTATAACCTCCTCCTGGATTAAACAAGATTGATTCTTTTTCTTTTAGAATCTTCTTCATTTTAAAGGAGTACCAAAGTTGCCTTTTGATAATATTTGAGTTTAACCATGGATGGCTAATCTTTACAAAATTTGTATTATCCGGTAATTTGCTTAATGTGTTTCTGGAAGCTATAACTGCAAGCTCAGAAAAGTCATCATTGCTAGAATCATAGTGAGAAATAATTTGTCTCAAATGAGTTAGACCACCACCAGCTGATATATTTGTAGCATCAATTACTAACCTCATGATTTAAATTCTTCTATCCATTTATTGTCTGCTTCATAACCAAGTTCAACTAACATTTCCCCATTATACTTATTAAATAATTTTGCACTTTCTTCATTAAAATGATTTTTCCAATCATTCTTTTTTCCACTTCTTAGGATAGTTCTATGTTGTGCCACAGGGCGTTTTGATTGATTTTTGAAACTATGTTTATTGCAAATCTCTGTCAGGAGTTCGGTATTTACATCTTCACTATGATTTGAAATAGCTTTTTTTAGTGTTTCAATCGGATCAGTCAATAAAGATTCGTAGGTCAAATATGAAACCCTATTGCCAAGATCACTGTCTTTCCAGAGTTTAATATGATTAGCCCAAATATGATTTTCTTCCACTAAATTAATTCTAAGAAATTTTGCAAAATTCTCTTTAATTAATGTATCGTCCATCAATCCTGGAATGCGTTTTTGAAAATCAACTACTTTAACATTATCAGGTTCTTTCTCTACTAATTTTCTTAATTTGAAAAATGCTGAAACATAACTATCCCTACCATCACGAATTATATAAAAAGTATTTTTAAATTTTTTATTGGGTTTAAAGTGAGTATGCACAACACAAGCAAACGCCAACGGTAGATAATAATGTCGTGGTCTTGGAAGATTGTAATAATCAGCAATCATTTCACTTAACCACGAAGTTCCTGACCTTGGAAAGCCTACAACAAAATACATTGGAAACTTTTCAGCATATCTATATCCAATTTGCATTGTTAAATGATGAGCAGATGCTTTAAGAAACCATTTAATTCTTCCTTTCATGTACTAATTCTTTAAACAAATTGATATAACTATTGTACATCTGATTAATCGATAATTGTGGTAATAATTTTTGCGCTTCATTTATCAGCTTTTTAGCATTTTCTTCTTTCATCACAAAAGATATTCCCTCGGCTAAATCATCCACATTGTTAGTTTTAAATAAGTATGCTGATACTTTATGCTTAAACCATCTTTTATGTGCTTTGATGTCGCTTAATATTAAGGCTAAACCTTTTGTGGTAGCTTCAAAAGCTGTATTAGGCATTCCTTCCCTATTTGATGGCAAAATAAAAATCTGACACCTTTCCATTACAGTTCCTAAATCATTTCTATAACCTAGAAACTTAATGTTTTCCGAAACTTCAAATTTACTTACAAGTAATTCTAAGTTATTTTTTTCCGTTCCTTCCCCGCATATTAAAAGTTGAATATCAGGCACTTTACTTTTAATAGAATGAATTGCCTCGATCAAAATATCAACATTTTTATCTTTTATTAACCTGCCTGCAAATAGGATATTTAATCCATTACTTCGTTGAGGTGAAGTACTTTTTGG
>Ga0213839_1002538_pt1 | contig 10095 bp, 10 predicted proteins | sample SWPATP21_FD_160075 | JGI IMG/M metagenome (GOLD analysis project Ga0213839, IMG submission 160075) | Coastal seawater microbial communities from Marineland, Florida, United States - SWPA TP2 #1 | ecosystem: Environmental > Aquatic > Marine > Coastal | place: USA: Florida | collected 2016-08-14 | reverse complement strand
ATCCGGGACGGAGTGCTCTGGGCGGACGAGGTGATTGCGGCCTGGGGTGCGCATGGGGCCCATCTTGGCCGGGGGGCGGCGGTGGCGGCGCTGTTGCAGGGAGATGCCGGGCGGGTGTTCCACCTGGGGCTGTCGAAGGCCGGTCATCCGCGCCATCCGCTCTATATCGCCTATGCCCGCCGACCGGAGCCCTGGGCCGCCGAGGCAATGGCGCAGCTGGCCGCTTTGCGGTGACGGACGGTTAACCAACGGGGCGAGTTTGCTTTGAAGCGACTCGCCTCGGGGCGTATTTCCCGGGCATCTGGGGATGATGCCATGTTGATGCTCGCAGGATTGATGGGATTGATGCTGGTCGGGGCAAGCGCCTTTGTCGGCATCATCGAACCTCTGGAAGACGACCCGATCGACGATCTCGGAGAGGAAGAGGTTGATGTCAGTCTCATGGACGGTGACATCCTGCTGGGATCGCAGGAGGCGGAGGATCTGACCGGCACCACCGGCGGCGATCAGATCGGGGCCTATTCCGGCGACGACCTTGTCGAAGGTGGCGACGGGACCGACGTCATCGAAGGCGGTGCCGGGGCCGATACGCTCGACGGTGGCGGCGGTGACGACACGCTGCGTGGCGGCGATGGCGAGGATATCCTTTACGGCAGTTCCGGCGATGACGAATTGTTCGGCCAGATGGGGCACGATCTTCTGTCCGGTGGTGACGGGGGCGACAGCCTTCTGGGCGGGGCGGGCCACGATCAGCTTTTCGGCGGATCGGGTGCCGATGCGCTGCATGGCGGGCTGGAGGATGACCAGCTGTCCGGCGGTGCCGGGGCGGATACGCTTTTTGGCGGATCGGGCGACGACTGGATCACCGGGATGACCGCCCAGCTTGGCGAGGGTGGGCCGGGCGACGGCGAACGGGATTACCTGAACGGCGGGGCGGGTGACGATACCCTCGTCGGTGGCGCAAATGACGTGCTGACCCTGGGGGCGGGGGCGGATCAGGCTGTGCTGGGCCATTGGATCGGGGAGACCGGGGGCGCGTCGCTGGTCGATTTCCTGTCCGGCGAAGATCAGCTTGTCCTGCTGTACCCGGACGGGGCGGAGAGCGACCCGGACGTCGAAATCGATGTCGGTGCGCAGGAAACCCGTGTTCTGATGGACGGGGCGGTGGTGGCCGTTCTGCCTGCGGGCACCGTGATCGGCATGGGGGACATTGCGCTGATGCCGGAAAGCGCGGCGGGGCAGTTGCTCTATCCCTCGTGACCGGGCCCCCGTGACGTTGTCGGGTCTTCGAGACGCTGCGGTGTGGGGCCATGCGGCACAATTTTCGCTTTATTTCCCGCCTGACATGCCGTATGCGACCCCGGTTGCCGTCGGATTTCCGGCGGCTTCACAGTTTCGGACCTTGCTGGACGACATCCCGGCTTGCGCCCGCCACCCTTTGAATAGGAGAGACCGATGTCGATCACTGTCGAAGAAAAACAGCGCCTGATGAAGGAATACGCAACCAAGGACGGCGACACCGGGTCGCCCGAAGTTCAGGTTGCCATCCTGTCCTCGCGCATCGCCACGCTGACCGAGCACTTCAAAGAGCACAACAAGGACAACCACGGCCGCCGTGGTCTCCTGAAAATGGTTGCTCAGCGCCGGAAGCTGCTGGACTACCTGAAGGGCAAGGACGAAGCCCGTTACCAGGACCTGATCAAGCGTCTGGGTCTGCGCCGCTAAGGCCGGGTCCAGTCCCGACAAGATCGAACGCCCGTTCCGGAAGGAGCGGGCGTTTCGCTTTGCCGACACGTCATGATTGACCGGTGCGGGGGGCGAAGCGCATCCTCTGACGGAGGAGGAGCGCCATGATCCCTGCGCTACGCATCGTCATTCACATGGGCGGGCTGCATCGGCTGTTTCCGTTCTGGCTGGCCGGTGTCATTGCGCTGGCGGTGTGGTTCAGCCCGGTTCTGATCCTGGCGCTGATCTACGGGGTGGTGGCCCAGTGGATCCTCGAATACCTGATCCACAGGTTCATCTATCACCGCGAGCCGCCGACGGATCAGGGCCTCTTCAACCGGCTCTACCGCAGCCACATCGGCCATCATGAATTCCCGCAGGATGAAGAGTTCTTCACCGGCGACGACCATTGGTTTCCGCTGCGCGTGGCGGCGGGGTCCTTCGTCGTGCATGTCCTCGGGCTGTGGCCGCTGATCGGGATCGAACAGGCGGTGCTGCTATCCTGGGTGGCGCTTTTTGTCGGCTCCGCCTCGGCCTTTGCGTTCTACGAATACTGCCACACGCTGGCGCATCTGAACGTGCCCAAGGGCTGGTTCGGCAAGCGGCTGACCCGCAGTCACATGGCGCATCATTACCAGGATCACGCGGCGACCTATCATGTCACCTTCGGCATGGGCTGGATCGACCGGCTGTTCGGGACGGCGCATGATCCGGCGGTGGCGCGGGGCAGGTTCGACCGGCGCACGATGATGAGCATCGGGATGGACCCGGAGGACCTGCGGCTGGTCACCGCGCGCAAGGCCTACGGGATCTCGCGCCTGCCCCGGCACATGTCCTGACCGGGGGTTTTCTGACGGGGCGTTTCGCGCCGTCTGCAAAACCAATGCTTTCCAAATCCTCCGCTTTCCTGTATGCGCCGCGCATCTGAGACGTAACGCTCCGGCCCCTGGCGTTGTGCGAAGGATTAGGGGCGGCGGCAATGGGGCCGCCAAGCAAACGGGAGACCCGGCAGGGGCCGGGAGTGCTCTCTAAAGGATACGATATGTTCAACGTGACAACGAAGACGATGGAGTGGGGCGATGAAACCCTCACTCTGGAAACGGGCAAGGTTGCCCGTCAGGCAGATGGTACCGTGATCGCGACCCTGGGTGAAACCAGCGTGATGGCGAACGTGACCTTTGCCAAGGAACCGAAGCCGGGCCAGGATTTCTTCCCGCTGACGGTTCACTACCAGGAGAAATACTACGCCGCCGGTAAGGTTCCGGGCGGCTTCTTCAAGCGCGAGGCGCGGCCGACCGAAAAGGAAACGCTGACCGCGCGCCTGATCGACCGTCCGATCCGCCCGCTGTTCGTGCCGGGCTTCAAAAACGAAGTTCTGGTGATGTGCACCGTGCTGAGCCACGATCTGGTCAACGATCCGGACGTGGTGGCGATGATCGCGGCCTCTGCGGCGCTGACCATCTCCGGCGCGCCGTTCATGGGCCCGATCGCCGGCGCCCGCGTCGGTTTCGTCGATGGCGAATACGTGCTCAACCCCTCTGTCGACGACATGCAGGGCCTGCGCAACAACCCCGAGCAGCGGCTCGACCTGGTTGTGGCGGGCACCAAGGACGCCGTCATGATGGTGGAGTCCGAAGCCTACGAGCTGACCGAGGACGAGATGCTGGGCGCGGTGACCTTCGCGCATGAGCAGATCCAGCCGGTGATCGACCTGATCATCTCGCTGGCCGAAGACGCCGCGAAAGAGCCGTTCGATTTCACGCCGCCGGATTACTCGGCGCTGTATGAAGTCGTGAAAGCCGCCGGTGAAGAGCAGATGCGCGCCGCTTATGCGATCACCGACAAGCAGGAGCGCGTTGCCGCTGTTGCCGCTGCCAAAGAGGCGATCAAGGCCGGCCTGACCGAAGAACAGCTTGAGGATGCGAACCTCGGGTCCGCGCTGAAGAAGCTGGAATCCTCCGTGCTGCGCGGCACCGTCGTGAAAGACGGCAAGCGGATCGACGGCCGTGCACTGGACGAGGTCCGCGCGATCGAGGTCGAAACCGGCCTGCTGCCGCGGACCCATGGTTCCGCGCTCTTCACCCGTGGTGAAACGCAGGGTCTGGTCGTGACCACGCTTGGCACCGGCGATGACGAACAGTTCATCGACGCGCTGCACGGCAACTTCAAATCCAACTTCATGCTGCATTACAACTTCCCGCCGTATTCGGTCGGCGAAGTGGGCCGCGTGGGGTCTCCGGGGCGTCGTGAAATCGGCCACGGCAAACTGGCATGGCGCGCCCTTCAGGCCGTTCTGCCCGCCGCGACCGACTTCCCCTACACGATCCGCATCGTGTCGGAGATCACCGAATCCAACGGCTCTTCCTCCATGGCATCCGTCTGCGGCGGGTCGCTGTCCATGATGGACGCGGGCGTTCCGCTCAAGGCGGCCGTGGCCGGTGTGGCCATGGGCCTGGTGCTGGAAGACGACGGCTCCTACGCCATCCTGACGGACATCCTGGGTGACGAAGATCACCTCGGCGACATGGATTTCAAGGTGGCCGGGACCGAAGAGGGGATCACCTCTCTCCAGATGGACATCAAGGTCGCCGGCATCACGCCCGAGATCATGAAGAAGGCCCTCGCACAGGCCAAGGCAGGTCGTCTGCACATCCTGGGCGAGATGAACAAGGCGCTGGCCGGGACGGGTGAATTCTCCGTCCATGCCCCGCGCATTGAGACCATGCAGATCCCGACCGACAAGATCCGCGAAGTGATCGGGTCCGGCGGCAAGGTCATCCGTGAAATCGTCGAAGTGTCGGGCGCCAAGGTCGACATCAACGACGAGGGCATCATCAAGATCGCCAGCCCGAACGGGGACGCCATCCAGAAGGCCTACGACATGATCCATTCGATCGTGGCAGAGCCGGAAGAGGGCGCGATCTACAAGGGTACGGTCGTCAAGATCGTGGACTTCGGGGCCTTCGTGAACTTCTTCGGCAAGCGCGACGGTCTGGTGCACGTGTCCCAGATCGAGAACCGCCGCCTGAACCATCCGTCGGATGTGCTCAAGGAAGGTCAGGAAGTCTACGTGAAGCTTCTGGGCTTTGACGATCGTGGCAAGGTCCGCCTCGCCATGAAGATGGTCGACCAGGAGACCGGCGAAGAGCTCAAGAAAGAAGACGCGGCGGAGTGATCCGGCCCAAGATCTGAAACCGAAACGCCCCGGAGTTGTCTCCGGGGCGTTTTTCGTTCAGCCGTTCTGCGTTTCCTCGCATCCGACGAGGAAACAGCCCTGCGGACCGAGCGCCTCGCTGGCGACGCAGGCCTTGCGGGCTTCCTTGGCCGCGTCGCGGATCGTGGTGGCGGTGGCCTTGTATTCCTTGCCGTTTACCTCGAAAGGCGGGGTTTCGTCGCCCTTGGGGATGCCGGGGGCGCCGCCGTTGAGTGTGCAGGTGAAGCCAGCGGCAACAGCGGGGGCCGCCACCACCGAAAGGACAGCCGCAACAGCGGCCGCGATCATGTGTGATCTGTTCATGTTGGTATCCAGAGAAAAGCCGCGGTCCCGCCCGACATTGGCGTCCGCGACGGGAATCGTTAGGCGCGGGCGGGGTCTTCGTCAATATACTTACCGTGCGGTCGGTTGTCTGGCGTCCGCGCAGGTGGCTTGCCCTTTGACGCCGGCGCTGCAATACCGCCCGCATGACCCGCAGCTACATCATCCATCTGGACGGCAGCGCGGCGCGGCGACCACTGGTCGAGGCGCTGATGGCGCGGCTGCCGGATGCCGAGGTGCTGGCGGCGGTGGACGGCCGCGTGTTGAGCGACGCGGAGAGGGCGGTGATCTGCGTGCCGATGCTGCACCGGCCGCGCTATCCCTTTCCGCCCAGGCCGGGGGAAGTCGGCTGTTTCCTGTCGCACCGCAAGGCGTGGGAGCGGATCGTCGCCTCGGGCGATGAGGCGGCGCTGATCGTCGAGGATGACATCGTCCCGGCAGAGGGGTTCGACGCCGCGCTGGCGCTGGCGCTGGAAAACGCCGCGCCGAACCGGCTGATCCGCTTTCCCCTGCGCGACCGGGAGGAGGCGGAGGAGGTCGTGGCCCTGTCCGGCGACGTGCGGCTGCACCGGCCCCGGGTCATCGGCCTGACCACCGGGATGCAGCTTGTCGGGCGCGAGGCGGCGGCGCGCCTGCTGGCGCTGACGGAACAGTTTGACCGGCCCGTGGACACCTTCCTCCAGATGCGCTGGCTGACCGGGGTGGAAACGCTGACCCTGTCGCCCGCGCCGGTGCGCAGTGCCGTGGCAGAAACCGGGGGCAGCACAATCCAGAGCCATACCTCCGTTCTCGCGGAAATCCGGCGCAGCTGGCACCGGATGCGGTACAGGGCCAAGGTGGCCAGGCTTTCGGGGGCGGGATCATGATCTTCACGCGGTTTCACGGGCGCACCGGCAACCAGATGTTCCAATATGCGGCGGCGCGGGCGCTGTCTCTCGACCTAGGGACGCAGGTCGTGCTGGACGACCGGCTGGCCCTGGCGCGCGGGGAACGGTCGATCACGCGGATCTGGGATCTGCCGGTGACGGAAGCCCCCCTGCCGCCGTCCAGGCATGACCGGAAACTGGCGCATTACCTGTGGCGCTATTTCGGGTCCTCGCCCAAGTACCACCGGGAAAAGGGGCTGGGGTTCGATCCGGCCTTCTTCTCGCTGCCCGACGATACCTATCTGCACGGCTACTGGCAGTCGGAGATGTATTTCGGCGCCCATGCCGATCGGATCCGCGCCGATTTCGCCTTTCCCGCGCCGACCGGCCGGAATGCGGAACTGGCGGCGCAGATCGGCGAGGGGCTGTCAGTGTCGCTGCATGTGCGGCGCGGGGATTACGTCGCGCTGTCGACGCATGGGGTCTGCGATCAGGCCTATTACGATGCGGCGCTTGCTGCGCTTCTGCCGCGGCTTGAGGGCGAGCCGGTGATCTATGTCTTTTCCGATGAGCCGGACTGGGCGCGCGATCACCTGGCGCTGCCGGGGCGGCGGGTGGTGATCGACCACAATGGCGAAGGCTCGGATTTCGAGGACATGCGGCTCATGTCGCTCTGCGATCACCACGTCATCGCCAATTCGTCCTTCTCGTGGTGGGGGGCGTGGCTGAATGCGTCGCCGGACAAGATCGTGGTCGGCCCGAAGGCCTGGTTCGCCAACCCGAAGTTGCGCAACCCCGACATCCTGCCCGACAGCTGGCTGACGGTCTAAGTCCCCCGGTAACGGAAGACGCCGGTGGCGCGGGCCGCGATATTGCCCAGTTCGTCCTTGATGATCGCCTCGCCGAAATAGCTTTTGCGGCCGCCGCCGGTCTTCTGCCCCTCGGCGATGATCATCTTGCCCTTGAGCGGCCCGACGTAGTTCACGCTGAGGTTCAGCGTCATGGCGAGGCGCTTTTCCTCGGGCGAGCCGGTGTAGCAGCCGGCATAGCCCATGACCGTATCGGCCATGACCGCGTGGACCCCGCCATGCGGGATGCCGTAGCGGTTCATCAGGAATTCCTCCATCGGCAGGTCGAAACGGGCAAAGCCGTCGCGCCATTCGGTGATGAAGAAACCGAGGTGTTTCTGGAACGGGTAGGGCTCTTCGACCAGCAGCGGGTCAATCGTCATGTCGTTCATCGTCAGACCGTCTTTGCCGCGTTCAGGCCCGCCTCGGCGAAGCGGGGCACGGAGGCGCCCATCTGTTTCGCGCGTTCGGGGTTGGAGGCGTTGCCGTCCAGCGCGCGTTTGTAGACGCCCTGGATGATGCCGGCCATGCGGAAGAAGGTGAAGGCGAGGTAGAAGCCGAACTTGTCGATGCCGGGGATGCCCGCGCGCTTGCAGTAGCTTTCGACGAATTCCTCGTCCGTCATCAGCCCCTCCGCCTTGCGGTCGATCCCGGCCAGCCCCCGGCTGTTCGGGCCGCTCGGCATGGACCATTGCATGATCACGGCGGCGACGTCGGCATAGGGGTGGCCGGTGGTCGAGAGTTCCCAGTCGAGGACGGCGGCGACGCGGGGGCGGTCCTTTTCGAAGAGCATGTTGTCGATGCGGTAATCGCCATGCGCCAGAGTCCGCAGGCCGTCATCTTCGGGGATGTTGTTGTTGAGCCATTCGATCAGCTCGTCCATCGCGGGGATCGTGTCGGTTTCGCTGGCGCGGTACTGCTTGGTCCAGCGGCCGATCTGGCGTTCGTAGTAATTGCCCGTGGGGCCGTAATCCGACAGGCCCGTCGCCTCGAGGTCGACACCATGGATGGCGGCGAGGACGCGGCACATCTCGTCATGGATGGCAAAGCGGTCCTCCTTCGCCAGTTCCGGCAGGGAGGGCAGGTTGAAATGGCGGCCGTCCACCTCGTCCATCACGTAGAACATGGAGCCGATGACGTCGTCGTCCTCGCACAGCACGTGCACCTTGGTGACCGGCACGTCGGTATCGTAAAGCGCCTTCTGAACGCGGAATTCGCGATCCACCGCATGCGCGGATTTGAGAAGGACCCCCGGCGGTTTGCGCCGCAGGACGTATTTGTGCTTGGGGGTGATCAGGCGGAAGGTCGGGTTGGACTGGCCGACATCGAATTTCTCGGCCTCGATCGGGCCTTCGAAACCCGGCAGGTTCTCGGTCAGCCATGTCTCGACGGCGGCGACGTCCAGTTTCGTGGGGTCCTGTTTGGTCATCGTTGCCCTCCCTCAAGCGTAAGTCAGCAGACGGTCGGCATTGGCCGCCGTGATGTGCGGGGTTTCGTTGAACCCGTGGAAATAGATGTTGCGCGGGGTGAAGACGAAGCGCGTGATCGCGGTGTTCTTCATCTGCAGCTGCATCTTGGTCTGGTGGATGCCGGGCGTTTCCAGCAGGGCGGACACCGCCTGCGAAATCGCGCCGCCGGAGGAGACGGCAAAGACCGTCTCGACCCCGTCGCGCATCAGTGCCTTGCAGGCCGTATCGACGCGGGCGGCAAACTCGCCCCAGGTTTCGGGCGGGTTGGGAATTTCGTCGCGCTGCCATTCGGCCACGGTGCTCCGCAGGGTGCGGAAGTGGCTCTTGTGGTCGTTGTGCAGCCCCGTCGGGGCGCCGCCTGCGGCGTATTTCGCCTCCAGCAGGTCGTGGAAATTGTATTCGTCGAGGCCGGGGTGTTCCTCGGGCTCTTTGTCCAGGCCCATGCCCTTCAGGATGCCGGCCAGGGTTTCCTTCTGGCGGCGCAGGGTGCCGTGGCCGGTCAGGTCGGGGATGATCCCCTCCTGCGCGAACCAGCGGCCGAGAGCTTCGGATTGTTCATGGCCGATCGGGGAGAGGACGTCGTAATCGTCCGCGCCGAAAGAGGCTTGGCCATGTCGGATGAGGTAGAGCGTCGGCATGTGGGGGTCTTGGCGCTTTTCGGGTTCGGGTCCCGGCCTTGCGCCGGGACCACGTGGGGCATTCGGGCGGGAGGCCCCGGATCAGGTCCGGGGCGCGTCCCGCGGGGTTCAGAGGACCTCGAAGAGGCCGGCCGCGCCCATGCCGCCGCCGACACACATGGTGCAGACAACGTATTTGGCACCGCGGCGTTTGCCTTCGATCAGCGCGTGGCCGACCATGCGGGCGCCGGACATGCCGTAGGGATGACCGATGGAGATCGCGCCGCCGTTGACGTTCAGGATCTCGTCCGGGATGCCCAGGACACGCTGCGACTGAAGAACCTGGGAGGCGAAGGCCTCGTTCAGTTCCCACAGACCGATGTCATCCATCTTGAGCCCGTGCGCTTCCAGCAGCTTCGGCACGGCGTAGATCGGACCGATGCCCATTTCTTCCGGGCCGAGGCCGGCGGCCATGACGCCGACATACCGGCCAAGCGGGCTCAGGCCGCGCTTCTCGGCTTCTTTCGCTTCCATGATGACCGAGGCGGAGGCGCCGTCGGACAGCTGCGAGGCGTTGCCGGCGGTGATGTTCTTGCCTTCCTTGATCTGCTGGCCGTCCTTGAAGACCGGCGCCAGCGACTGGAGGTTTTCCAGCGTGGTGGACGGGCGGTTGCCTTCGTCCTTCTCAAGGGTGACTTCCTTGTAGGAAACCTCTTTGGTCTCCTTGTCCATCACGGCCATGGTCGAGGTCAGCGGCACAATCTCATCGTCGAACTTGCCGGCCTGCTGCGCGGCGGCGGTGCGCTGCTGGGATTTCAGGGCGTATGCGTCCTGATCCTCGCGGGAGACGCCGTACCGCTCTGCCACGATCTCTGCCGTTTCCAGCATGGTCATGTAGAGTTCGGGCTTGTTCTCGACGATCCAGGGGTCGCGGGCGCGGTCGGTGCGCATGTTCTGGTTCTGCACGAGGGAGATCGACTCGACCCCGCCGCCGATGCAGATGTCCATGCCGTCATGGATGACCTGCTTGGCCGC
>Ga0213839_1002537_pt1 | contig 10095 bp, 8 predicted proteins | sample SWPATP21_FD_160075 | JGI IMG/M metagenome (GOLD analysis project Ga0213839, IMG submission 160075) | Coastal seawater microbial communities from Marineland, Florida, United States - SWPA TP2 #1 | ecosystem: Environmental > Aquatic > Marine > Coastal | place: USA: Florida | collected 2016-08-14 | reverse complement strand
CTGTGGTGGTGACACGACTGGATGATAGCCCGGTCGCCACCGCGGTGGCATTCAATACTCTCAGAAGCGGCGCGACACATGAATTTTCCGACCAGGGGTACAAACGACCCAAGTTTCTTACGTCGCCGCAGTTCCCGTTAGAGCCAGGCCAAAGCATTCGCCTCACGTCAGCGTACGGTGGGCCGCTTCAGGTGCATTTTGATGACAATGACCATTCTGTCCGTTTACGCTTTGAAAACATCGGACTGCATCCAATCTGGCGTGGCAGCGAAGACAATCAAACGTTTATCGACGCGCTGAATGCAGACCAATACGACTGGGCTGAGTTGATCACCGCAGGTTTTGAAGTCCATTCGACGGCAAATAAAATGAAAGAATCGCTCAATGCGGTTACCTGGCCGACGCCAGCGGACATGGCGATGGCGACCGAACGCTATGTCAGTAACTTGCCTCATGCTCTGGCAGGCTTCCAAGGTCCGGGAATTGATAACATCAGTGACATTTACGATTTCGGTCAGGCCCAAGGCTGGCAAATAGACACCATAGATATGGTGAAACACATGAACGCCGATCAGGCTAACTGTGGTTATGGCTGTTCAGGAAATCCTTACGATGCGTATTGGGCATTTAACCCGGTGGGGCATGGTGATTTGCACGAACTGGGCCACGGTCTGGAAAAAAGCCGCTTCCGCTTTGAAGGCTGGGAAGGGCACGCCAGTACCAACTTCTACTCTTACTACAGCAAATCGCGTTTCTATCAGGAAACAGGTCAGGATCCGGATTGTCAGTCTCTCGACTTCAAGGCGTTGTTTGAGTTGTTGCAGAGCAGTCGCAACCAACCGGAGCCACAAACGTTTATGCAGCAACAAAATTTGACTGGTTGGAGCTGGGGGGCGCGTATTTATATTCAGATGATGATGTCAGCGCAATCGCAGCATGTCGTCAGCAATGGCTGGCACTTGCTGGGGCGTCTGCACTTGCTAGAACGCGAGTTTAATCGTCTTGATAACTCGGTTGAGATGTGGGACAGCGGCCGGGCAAGTATCGGCTTTGCTCAGTACACGCTGGACGAAGCCAAAGCGATGAGTCGCAACGATTGGCTGCTGGTGGCATTGTCTAAGGTGGCCACACGCGACATGACCGCTTACCTCGAAATGTGGGGTTTTGCTTTTAGTGATAAAGCGAAACTGCAGGTCAGCAGTAATGGGTATGCTGCTATGCCGTTGCAGTTTTTTGCCACATCCAAGACGGGATATTGCACTACGGAGTTCGCAACACGCCCGGTCAATGTTGACGGTATCACCCAGTGGCCTTTGTAAGGTTCATAAAGGGAGGCTTATGCCTCCCTTTGGTTTTAGCGAAAGACTGACCAGATCGGAGCGTGATCTGAGGGTTTTTCGATACCACGCAACTCATAATCGATACCCGCTTCCTGACATTTTGCCGCCAGTGATGGCGTTGCGAGGATCACATCGATACGCAGACCGCGGTTATCGTCAAAGCCTCTGGAACGATAATCGAACCACGAGAACTGATCGTCGACGCCTGGGTGCAGTTTACGGAAGGTGTCTTCAAATCCCCAGTCAAGCAAGGTTTTCAGCCATTCACGCTCTTCCGGTTGGAACGAACATTTGCCGGTTTTGAGCCAGCGCAAACGGTTTGGTTCACCAATGCCGATATCGAGGTCGATCGGGCTGATGTTGATGTCACCCATGACGATCACCTGCTCATCCTGAGTATGGAAATCATTGAGGTAGGTCATCAGATCTTTGTAGAACTGGCGTTTATAAGGGAATTTGGTTTCATGGCTGATGTTGTCGCCCTGCGGGAAGTAGCCGTTCAATACGGTGACTTTTTCGCCTTGTTCATTGAGAAACGTCGCCATGATCATGCGTTTTTGATGTTCTTCGTTATCGGTCGGGAACCCTTTACGTACTTCGATTGGCTCCTGCTTACATAACATGGCAACACCGTAATGTGCTTTCTGACCATGAAAGTAGACTTTGTAGCCCATCGCTTCAACCGCTTCAAGCGGGAACGCTTCGTCGTGAACCTTGATTTCCTGCAATCCGATCACATCCGGCTGGTGTTTATCTATCAGAGCCTGTAACTGATGCAGGCGTGCACGCAGGCCATTGATGTTGAAACTGATAACTTTCATTTTCTATCCTTTTGTACGCTTTGTTTCGATGGTAACACAGAAGCTCGACTTGAAAATATTCCCCTGAGCTTCGTCGCGGACGTTTTAAACACTTAATTGATGTTTAACATTTTTATAAACTTTCGATTGATATAAAAAAACAATGTGGTCTAATTTATAAACAATGCAAATTGCCGGTGTAGAACCTAAACACTGGTAAAGCGCTTTCAGATCATTTAGTTTGCGATAAGGATGTTGTATGCGAACGCTTTCAGTACAGTGGAAAATCACGCTATTGGCAGGATGCTGCCTGTTACTGACTTCTCTCTCTTTGGTCGGATTTTCCGTTTATAACGCCGTCACGAATCAACAAATCATTAAAAAACAGAGCTCGGCTTCGGTGGCAGAGAAATCCAGTCAGTTACTTGAAACTCGGGCTCTGCTCAATGCAACCGAGGTAACGGAATATTTAAATGAAGCGATTTACCGCTCAGAAATGTTGGCGGCCAATGCTCTGTTTACCAAAACCAATAGTGAAGAAAACTTTGGTGCCAGTGAAGATTTGCGCACGGCCTTAGACGAAATGGTTCGTAAATCTGTGATCAACTTTGAGTCGATTCGTGGCGCCTATCTGGTGTTTAAACCTCAGATGCTGGATGGGGAAGACAACAACTATGAAAATGCAGATTACGTCGGTTCAAACGAAGCGGGTCGATTTGCTGCATACTGGCAGCAGTCGGTTGATGGTGAGAATGTCTTACCTCATGTCCTGTCTGAACAAGCGATCAACGACGCCGCCAACAGCGAGCGCTTTTTCTGTTCTGTATCGACTGGCGATACCTGCGTGTCTACTCCCCGTTTGGTGGAAAGTGAGCAGGGCACGGTGCTGACGGCATCGATCTCTGTACCGATTTCCATTGATGACACGCCGATAGGTTTTTTTGGTATTGATCTGAATCTTAACGGACTGTCATCGGTGGCCAGCGCCTCTGACGCCAGTCTGTTTGCTGGACAGGGACAAGTTTACATTGTCAGTTTGAGCGGTGCACTGATTGCCAGTGATAATTCAGCGTTGAAAGCGGGTGACCCTTTCAGCAGTAAATCGCTTCCCTCAGACAAGCTTACCGATTTGTTGTTTGGTGGGGAAGTGGCCAGTTTTTGGAGTGAGGATCGGCGCTGGCTGACCGTTTTTGCACCGATCAACGTGGCAAACCAAACCTGGGGAGTTATTTTCCAGATGCCGGACAGCAGCGTCCTGGCGGATGCCAACTCTCTGGATGCGACCATCAGCCAGCAAGTTGCTGGTGGTGTGCAAACCGAGTTAATTGTGGGAGGTGTACTGGTATTGCTGGGGTTAACGGTCATCACTTTGTTGGCTATACGTATTGTCAGACCCATTCGTGAAGTGGTTCACCGCTTGGAAGACATCGCGTCCGGTGAAGGGGATCTGACCCAACGCCTGGAAACCCATTCAGGGGATGAAATCGGTCAATTGGCGCAGGGATTCAATCGATTTTTAGATAAGTTACAGGGCACGATACGCCAAGTGGTCGACAGCACGCACCAGGTGGCGGCGATCTCTGAGCAATCTAAAGTAGCTGCACAGCAAACGCGCAGCAGCAGTGAGGCTCAGTTTAAAGAAGTTGACATGGTGGCCACTGCCGCCGAAGAGATGACCCAAACCGCAGGTTTGGTTGTCAGCAATGCGGAAGTGGCCGTTGAAGCGGCGGAATCCGCTCAGCAGTCTGCGGACACCGGTCAACAAGTGATTGGCCGTTCGCAGCAGGAGATGGTGAATCTGGTCGAGCGCATGACCCGAGCAGTCCCCATCGTCGAAGAGCTGGCGGCAAACAACGCGAACATTACCGATATTCTGGCGGTGATTGAAGGCGTTTCAGAACAAACGAATTTATTGGCTCTGAACGCGGCAATTGAAGCTGCGCGAGCGGGCGACCAAGGTCGGGGATTCGCCGTCGTGGCGGATGAGGTACGCAGCCTGGCCAGCCGGACTCAGGATTCGGTGGGGGAAATTCGCGACGTGATCGATAAAGTACAACGCGGAACTCGCGATGTGGTGGAAGCGATCCAAGAAGGAAATCTGCTGGCGAATCAGTCCGCGAGTCAGGTGAATGACGCAGTGGCTGAGTTGGAACGCATTCTGCGATCTATCGCTTCCATTCATGATATGAACAGTCAGATTGTTAAAGCGGCAGAAGAGCAACAAGCCGTCAGCAGTGAAGTGAATCAAAGTGTGGCTAACATCCGTGAACTCAGCGCTACGATTTTGGATCAGGCGGGAGAGTCTGAGAGCGTCGGGGCAGAGATCAGTCAGATGTCGGAACGCCAGCAGAGTCTGGTGTCACAATTCAAAGTTTAGATCTGCGATGTAAAAAAGGAGCCTTAAGGCTCCTTTTGTAATCAATATTCTGGAAAGTACCAGAATCCTTTATTGACTAACTGAGTCAGTAACTGAAACGTTTCGACTGACTGATGGCTCTCCAGATCGTCCAGAGTCACACTGTCCTCATTGCACAAATGTTGTAGCAGCGGTGCCTGGTCGTCAGTAACATGAAAGACTTCGCCATTAATAAAGGCCGTCAGAGGTTCGTTCTCATGATAGAGCGCGCGAAGCCCGGAGACTTTGTACAGCGCGTCGCCTGCATAAAGGTTGCTCTGGATTTGTTCTTCAAGATACGGCTCTTCTGGCTCTACCACATCCAACTGATGACGAGACTGACTGAGCATACAGCCCATGAAATGACGAACTGTCTCCGGCGAGCGCAATGCAGCATTTAGCATGGTATCCAGTTGCGCCAGATCCGTCTGGCTGATAGCGCCGTGCGCCTGACGTGCCTGCAACTCGGGGTTGTGCAGATGGGCATCACCCATATCGTGCGCCAGTACATAGTCGGCGAAATTACTCAACAGTTCTTGTTCTTTGGGTGAACGGAACCCAACCGAATAGCTCATGGACGCTTCCAGCGTTTGGCCTTCATGTGGGTAACCGGGTGGAATGTAAATAATGTCGCCCGGTTCGAGCACATCATCAATCACGGCATCAAACCCTTCGATTTGACGCAGAGCATCTGTGCGGCATTGTTCCTGGTATTGCCCTTCGTCCAGCGCTCCTACTCTCCAGCGACGTTTGCCTTGGCCCTGGATAATAAATACATCGTATTGATCAATATGTGGGCCGACACCGCCACCGGGTGCTGAGTAACACACCATGACGTCATCAAACAACCATTGAGGCATGGCTTTGAATGGCTCAACGAGTTGAGCGGCGCCCGGATGCCAGTGGTTGGCGGCCTGTACAATGAGTTGCCAGTGGCTCTCGCCCAACTGAGTCAATTTTTCTTCGTCAAATGGGCCGTGTTCCGCACTCCACTGACCATCGAGATTAGAAACAAAGCGAGAATCGATTTCTTCTTCCATGGTCAGGCCAGCCAGTTCATCCGGACTGATGGGATCGACGAAGTCTGCAAATCCGCCTCGGATAACGACGGGTTTTTTTTGCCAGTACTGGCTCAGGAATTGGTCTAGAGAAAAACTAAGTTGGAGCATAATTTATGAGCTTCTTTCAGCGAGTTGGTTTTCCAAATCCGATTTAACGATGTCGAGTGCTTTCAGCGCAACTTCAGGATCGATTTGGTTAGATTCGAGCAAATAGATAAGATCAACCGCCAGTTTGACTTCTTCTGGCGCGTTTTCCAGTGAATTAGGGTCTGACATGACTACTGATGCTTCTCCCGGTAGGTGATCTGTTTTTCCAGTTTAACTTTCGCTTCCTGGCATCGTTTCAGACGTTGTTCTGTGGCAAGTAACGCCTTTTGCACTTCGTGCTGTTGGAACGAAGGTGCGGTGCTTAACGCACGTTCCTTTTCTCGGACCATATCAATCAGTCGCCGTTCCCATTCCTGATGCTGAGCCAAATCTTGGTATAGCTCATTTATCGGTTTGCGGAAATGATGGTGATGTCGAGGCGCGTTTTTGCGGATGTTTTGTGTTGAGAGCTCGCGCTGAATGGCGCTGATCTGAGCGAGTAAGTGCTCGGTCAGATATTCGGCACGTCCGGCGGTTAGCATACCGGCCTGCTCTTCTCGCAAAATCGTGTCGAAGGTTGACTTCGCTTCTTCTGCGCATGGCACCAACAGGCGGCCTTTGCAACGAAACAGGCGCTCGTCAAACAGTGGTTGATACTGTTCGCCGCGCTGGCGATCCAGTTGCGCGGCATCCAGTGCCAGTTGTGTCAGCGTGCTGCTTAACTGTTCAAATTTGCTCATATATTTACGAACCACGCATCATAAGCGAGTTTGACGGCAAGGATGCTGACGACGCTGACGAAGATTGGACGGATAAACTTGGCTCCGAAACGAATCGCAGAATGTGCACCGACAAACGCGCCAGCCATCAGGCAAACGCCCATGGTCAGGCCCAGCACCCAGTCTATATGACCAAGAATGGCAAAAGTAATCAGAGAGGTAAAGTTGCTGGTAAAGTTCATCGCTTTGGCAACGCCGGATGCCAACAGAATGTTCAGACGATAGAGGGCCATGGAACTGACCGTCCAGAAGGCGCCCGTCCCAGGTCCGGCCATCCCATCGTAGAAACCTAAAATCAGCCCCTGACCGTACTGTTTTTTGTGGAACTTACCGCAAGGCGGTGGGGTGGCATTATGGCTGACCGACGGCGTTTTGTGCCAAATGGTGTAAATCGCCGCTGCCAGAATAATCAATGGCAGAACTTTTTCTAACCAGTCCGTGCTGATCATGTCAACAAACAGGGTGCCGAGCGCCGCCCCGATCAAGGTAGCAATAAAAGCTCGAAACCAACATTTTGGCTTAAACAGCTTTTTGCGATAATAGGTGAATGCAGCCGTGGAGGAGGCAAACGTCGCGGCCAGCTTGTTAGTACCCAGTGCGATATGAGGTGGCAATCCCAAAGAGAGCAGGGCAGGTACAGTCAGCATGCCTCCGCCTCCGGCTACGGCATCAATAAAGCCGGCCAGAAATGCTACAAGCGCTAAAACGATGAGCAAGCTCGGCTCAATTAATTCCATAAATCTCTTTTAATCTGAGGCATCACGGCATCGATACGCGATGTGGTTAGTATTCGATAGTTCGCTTAAAAGGCGGCAAAGAGTCTAGCAGAGCTTTGCCGTAGCGTTTCGTAATGATTCGTCGGTCAAGGATGACGACTCTACCAGAATCGCGCTCCTTACGCAGCAGACGACCTACGGATTGTATCAGCTTTTTGCTCGCTTCCGGGACGGTGATCTGCATAAACGGGTTGCCGCCCCGAGCTTCGATGTACTCAGAGTGTGCTTGTTCAACGGGTGAAGTTGGAACGGCAAAGGGGATTTTAGTAATGATCAGGTTCTCCAGCAATTCTCCTGGAAGATCTAATCCTTCAGAAAAACTGCCTGTTCCAAATAAAATACTGGTTTTTTGACATTGAACCAGCGTTTTATGTTTATTTAGAATTTCTGTTCGGGACGAAGTGCCTTGTATTTGTAGAGACCAGCCCCTTTTAACGAATTCTGTTGATAGCGCATCGGCGACCTGATTCATCTGCCAATAGGAAGCAAACAACACAAGGTTGGCCCCACGGTCTTCGATCAGATCGGGCAGTATTTCCACCAGATAGGCGGTAAACTGTGGTGCCTGAGGTTCGTATTTGAGCTTCGGCAGATACAGTTCTCCCTGATTTTGGTAATCAAACGGTGAGGCCAGAGCCAGAAAACGGGTTCCATACTCTTCTTTTTGGCTGATTCCGGCTTGATGACAAAAGTAGCTGAATGAATTGAGCGCTCGCATCGTTGCCGAGAGCAATATCGCTCCCACGCAGCGACTCCAAAGCTGTTGATCGAGCTGCCATCCTATTTCCAAAGGGGACACGTTGACGATAAAATCGCCTTCGCGATCGGGGCTCAGTTCAAGCCAGCGCGCCAACGGGGCGCCTTTTTCCCGTTTAGGCTCTGCCATTAATTTCCAGACCTGAGCAAGGTTATCCATACGCTGAATGTAAAAGCCCAGTTCAGCCAATGCGGGCTCGGCCAGACGATTCGCTAACTCACCATCTTTTACCCGTTCCGCTATCAGATCGGCAATTTTTGCTACTGCTTGCGCGCCTTTTTGAGAATACCGTTTTAGTTCTTGTGCTTCTTTTTCCAGCCAGTCGGGAAGATCGCCGTTTTCAAAGCGATAAATCTTATCTTCAAAATGAGTGGGGTCGAACTGACGAGCCAACTGATTGAGCGATGGAATTAAAACTTGTGCTGAGTCCTGAACTTCACTCAAAAACCGGTTAACTCGTTTCGCGTCAGCCAGGCCGGCGAATTTTGACACCGTTTGATTCAGTCGTTCCAGCCAGGCCGAAGCGCCTTTCAGGCTGGCTGCTGCAGAGGCATGGTCACGAGCTACATGTGGCAGATGATGAGCTTCATCAAACACATAAATGGTATTTTCCGGTTCAGGTAGTATCACGCCACCACCTAAATCACAATCCGCCATCACCAAACTATGATTGGCAATAATAACGTCGTTTTTATCCAGTTCAGAGCGCGCTTTTTGGAACGGGCAGCCACGATGGGCTGGCATACTGTTATTACAACTGTGTTTATCACTGACGATCAGTTGCCAGAGTTCATCCGGAATGGACTTTGGCCAAGAGTCTCGGTCGCCGTCCCATTTTCCCTGAGCCAGGCTACGATACATCGTCTCAAGTAACTCAATGTCTTTCTTTTTGGGTTTGGTTTCAAACATGGCCATTTGACCGCCATCGACACCGCTGGCGGTCGCGAGTTTTTCGGCACAACAGTAACGTTGACGTCCTTTGGCAAGAATGAATGAAAACTCTTTATCGGTGAGGCGACGATAGAGGGGCAAATCCTTGTTGACCAGCTGTTCTTGTAAAGCAACGGTGGCCGTAGAAATGACCACTTTGCGATTGTTGAACAAGGCTACGGGGATTGCAGCCATTAAATAGGACAGGGATTTACCGATGCCGGTTCCGGCTTCAGCCACCAATATGCGATTTGATTTGTGATACTCACCACATAACGTCTTGGCGATTTCCGCCACCAGATAATTCTGAGCGCGACGAGGTACAAAGTTATCCAACTGCTCTTTGAGGTTCTGATAGCAGTGGTGAATGTTTTTTTGAATGTTACTGGTTAGCATATTGTGACCTACGTTACGGAGCCGCGATGTTAGCACAAATTGCTAAACAGTACTTAGTTCACGAAATGGAATTCTTTTCGACTAAAGGTCGATCTCGTTCACAAAAAAAAGCTGAACTATCATGTTCTTGGAATAATTTCGAAATATAAAAAATATAAAACTCCAAAAACATATAACGAGTGGGTTTTTATTCTTTTTGTTTATGATTGATTTGTTGTTTGTTGGGTTTTTATTCTGATTGTATGAGGTTTTGTTAACGTTTCATTGCGTTGCAAATTGGCTCGATATTGCTCGAAAAAACAACACGTACCAGTTCAAGTGTTTGATAATTAATGTTTTTATATTTTTTTATGATACGTTTTTAGTTTGTTTGACATGCAGAATAATCTTTTGCAATCTAGCTCTCGAATTAAATCAGGGTTCGAATTTCACCATCAAAGAGTGAAAACGAGCTCATCAAAACAAAGGGACTCGGATAAGGATGTCCCATCTAAGAAAAGGCAGTGGATCATTATGAAAAAGACGCTATTAGCTTTAGCAGTAGCTACGGCAGCTACGTCTGTAAACGCAGCAGAAATCCTAAAAACTGAAGACGGTTCTGTAGACTTTTACGGTCAACTACGTACTGAACTTAAATTCCTAGATGACAAAGATGCGACTCTGGGTTCTGGTTCTTCACGTGCAGGCGTTGATGCAACTTATACCGTAACTGACGGCTTCGACATTCTGGGTAAAGTAGAATTCGGCCTGAAAGACAACAGCGATATGTACGTT
>Ga0213839_1002535_pt1 | contig 10106 bp, 7 predicted proteins | sample SWPATP21_FD_160075 | JGI IMG/M metagenome (GOLD analysis project Ga0213839, IMG submission 160075) | Coastal seawater microbial communities from Marineland, Florida, United States - SWPA TP2 #1 | ecosystem: Environmental > Aquatic > Marine > Coastal | place: USA: Florida | collected 2016-08-14 | reverse complement strand
CGTTTGTCGGCGTTCGTCCGTTTGGGGTCAGATCACACGGATTACGCTTAAAATGCGTTTGTCGGCGTTCGTCCGTCGCGGGCCCGCCAGCTCCTGACGGCCGCAGCGGGTGCCGATTTGGTCGGTCCGCTTGGTTGGCCTTGAGATTACGGGCTTCGCTCCTTTCATTTCGGCGGCCAACCGGCGCGGGCCAGTTCGAGAATCCGCCGCTGCACGGCTCCGAGACCTCCCCTCGAACCTGCGGTTCTCGGAGAGGATCTCGCTCGCCTACGGCGGATTCGGGAGGCCCCCTCGACCATCGCACCGTCGACCTCGGCTATCGTGCGGCCGAGAGGTCGTGTTGCCCATTCCGCTCGTTCCGCCACCGCCGTCGACGGGCCACCACGGTGCGCTCTCTCCTCGCTACCGCGTCCTCGTGGCGCTGGTGCTGGCGTCCCTGCTCACCTTCGGGGCGCTCTACGCAGGCTTCGCCTTGCTCCTCGCCGACCACCTCAGGCTGGGCTTCCACCTCATCGGCACCGAACAGGCCGGCTTTCTCACCATCGTGAGCCTGGTTCCCACCGGGCTGGTGCTGGCCTTGCTCGCCTCCGGGCTGCTGGCGCTGCGCCCCACCGGTGCCCACCGACCCGACGGGGGCGTGCTGCTCGACCCCGCCGACCAGCCCACGCTGGTGGCCTTCGTGCACGCGATCGCCGACCGCGTGGGCGCCCCACGCCCGGCGCGGATCTGGCTCGTGCCCGAGGTGAACGCCGCCGTGCGCTACGACCCGCGCCTCACCAACCTCCTTCGCGGCGACAAAGAGCTGCTGATCGGCCTGGGGCTGGTCAACGCTCTGTCGCTCGACGAGCTGCAGGCGGTGCTCGCCCACGAGTTCGGGCACTTCGGTCAGCGCAGCATGCGCCTCGGAACCTGGGTGCAGACCGTCAACCGCGTCGTGGGGCGGCTCGTCACGGTCCACACCCCCATGGACACCCTGGTGCGCTTCGTGTCGGGCGTCGACATCCGCATCGCCTGGGTGGGTTGGCTCACCGCGGCCCTGTTCTGGGCGGTGCGACGGCTCCTCGAGGGGGCGTTCTGGGTGCTCAACGTGCCCGAGCGCGCCCTCACCCGCGAGATGGAGTTCCAAGCCGACGGCGTGGCCGTGGCCGCCACGGGAAGCGACTCCATCGTGCACGCCTTGAAGCGCCTCGTGGTCGCCGACCAGGCGCTGCACCGTGCGATGACGCGTCTGGTGAGCCGCACCAGCCTCGGAGGCCGCGCCGACGACGTGTTCGAGGAGCAGCGTCGCGTGCTCACCGCGCTCCGTGGAGCGGGCGACGAAGTCCCTCTCCGGCCCGACCCTCCCCATCCCGACCACCGTGTCTTCGAGGCCGAGGCCCCCCCGCCGCAGATGTGGAGCAGCCACCCGCCGAGCCAGGTGCGCGAGCAACGCGCCAAGCAGCCGTATGTCCCTTCCCAGCTCGACCCCCGCGACGGCTGGGTGGTCTTCGACGACCCCGCGGCAGCGCGCGCGCAGGTGATGGCCCAGCTCCGAGAGCAGCTGGGTATCGACGACAGCGCCGAGCATGCCTTCGACGATCCACTGCTGCACGATCCGCGCTTCCAGCGGCTCGAAGACGACTACGTCACCCGCCACCACGACGACTTCGCGGCGCTGACGGCCCAGGTGCCGAGCGACCTCGCCACCGCGCTGGCCGAGCGCTACGGCGACAGCTTCCAGGCGCTGCTCACGGTGCGCGACGCCGCCCGCGCCGATCTGCAGACCCTCGCCGAGCTGGCCACGGGCCAGCGGGAGATGCACGACCAGACCTTCCCCTTCCGTGGCGTCACCCATCCTGCCGCCGAGCTCCCGGCGCTGTTCTCACGGGCCCGCGAGGCTCAGGCCGAGGCCGAGCGCGCGACCCTCGCGGCGCTCGATGGACTACGGGCGGCTGCGCACGAAGCCGCACGAACGCTCGGCCCGGCGTGGTCGACCCTTCACGAGCACGCGCTCCGCTACCTGCACTACACCGAGCACGAGCTCGCCGAGGTGCAGCGCGTCGACGGAGAGCTCGACCGCCTCGTGGACTGGGCGCGGGCCCAGGGCTCGCTCGACGACGGGCAGATGCGCGGGCTCCTCGACCACTTCGACACCCTGCACGTGGCGATGCGCAAGGTGTGGAAGCGCGCCGCGGCCACCCAGTCGCCCCGCCGCGATCTGCCCCACCCGAGCCCCCCCGACGATCCGGGCCCGCCCGACCCGGTCACCTACGACCCACGCTGGCTGGTGCAGTTCGTGGAGGTGGTGAACCGCACGCGCCTGCAGCTGTACGGCGCGACGCAGCTCGCCACGGGGCACCTCCGACGTGTCGAAGACGCCCTCGCCCTCGCGCACGCGTCCGGCGTTGCGGCCGAGCTGCCAGCGCACCAGGAGGCCATGGTGCCGCGCGACTATCCGGTGCGGGTGCTCGATCTGCCGGCCCAGGTGGAGGCGGCGGAGCTCCCGGCGCGCCCGGCGGAGCGGGACGACCGCTGGAAGCTGGCCGGCGGCTACGCGCTCGCCGCGGTGTTGGTCGGCGGCCTGGTCGCCGCGCGGTTCGCCGCGGCCTCCGCCACCGTGTACGCCTACAACGGCTCGCCCCAGTCCCTCGACGTGGAGGTCGACGGGCAGCGCTACGAGCTGCACCCCGGCGAGGTGCACGGGTTCACGATCTGGGGTGCCGGCGACGTCGAGCTCGTCGCGAGGGTGGGCGATGCCGAGGTCGCCCGGCGCACCGAGCCCGTGGCCTCGGCCGGCACCTCGGTGTGGAACGTCGGAAGCCGAGGCGTGCTGCTGCGGCACACCATCGCCTACAGCACCCGCGGAGACGAGTCTCCGAGAGAACCCGAGCTCCTCGGTCCGACCCCGTGGATCGCGGAGGCGCCCGACTTCCTGTTCCGCGACCCGCCCGAGTCGGTCGAGCTGGCATCGAACGCCGACGTGGTCCTCAAGGACCTGCTCGTCGACGTGAGCGACCAAGGTTCGCCCTACGACATCGCCATGACCCTGCAGGCGCGCATGGGGCGGGAGGCCATGGCCCGATGGGTGGGCGCCGCGCTCATGTTGGACGCCCCCTCCGACCACACGAGCGAACTGGTCGCCGTCCTCGCCCGGCACGACCCCGTTGCTGTCGAAGAGGCCCTCGACGCGCTCGTGGCCCGACACCCCGATCACGTCGCGGTCCACCGTACGCTCCAAGACCTGCGACCCGGCGACGCGCTGGTCCAGCGCTACGCCGCGCGGGCCGCGAGCCGCGGGGATGCCGACAGCCACTACCTCTACGGTCGGGTCCTGAGCGCTGACGACGCGCTGGCGGCCTACGATCGTGCCCTGGCCGAGGAACCTCTCCACCGCTACGCCACCTGCGCCCGCGCCAGCGTCCTGGCCGATCTTCAGCGGTACGAAGAGGCGGCCGAGGCCTACGGGTCGTGCCGCCGAGGCGACCTCCTCCGTCCACGGGCTCGCACGATGCGCCTCGCGGGCGCGGACGCCTCGGCCATCGTCAGCGCCATCCCGGGGCTGACCGCCGAGCCATGGATCCTGAGCGCTGTGCAGGCCACCGAAGACCCAGGGATCATCGCGCCCGACGCGGCGTTCGATCCTGCCTTCGGCGCGGTCCTCAGCCTGCATCGAGGCCACCTCGAGCGGGTGCGGTCCTGGCTCGCCACTGCCCCCGACGTGCCGTCCACCCACCGCGTCCACGCCTTGCTCGGACTGATCGACGAGCGCGTGTCCCTCGACGATGTGACCGACGACGACGTGGGCGCCCTGGCCCGGGCCCTCCGCAGCGGCGACACCGAGGGTCTGCCGCCGGTCCTCGTCGCCGCCACCACCGGGCCGCTGCGCACCCCCGACGAGCTGGCCGTGGCGCTTCGCGGCATCGACATCGGCCTACAGGGCTATGCCCACCTCGCCCAGGCCCTCCGCGGTGCCCCGGGTCATGGCGAGCGCGCCCGGCAGCTGCTGTTCATCGACGAGCGACCCCCACTGCCCGCCGCGCCCACGTCACGGTCTGCCCCGTCTCCTTGACGCGCAGGGCCTCCGACATCACCTTGATCGACAGGAGGTGCGGTTGGGTTCGCTCGTCAAGGACCAGGCGACGGCGCTGGTGGCCGACATCAAGCTCCGTGGCTCGCTCCTCGGCACCGGTCTCGCCACCCTGTGGCTCGTGCACCTCGCCAACGTCCTGGTCGCCGGCAGCTTGAACGCCTGGGGCATCGTGCCGCGCACGGTCGACGGCCTGTGGGGCATCCTGTTCAGTCCCTTCCTCCACGGCAGCCTGTCGCACCTCGTCAACAACAGCGTCGCCTTCGTGTGGCTCGGGTTGCTCACCATGCTCCGCGCCCCCCGCGACTTGGTGCGCGTCGGGCTCATCGGCGGGCTCGTCGCCGGCGTGGGAACCTGGCTCACCGGCGGCCCAGGCACCGTCCACATCGGCTTCTCCGGGGTGATCTTCGCCTACCTCGGCTTCCTGCTCACCCGCGGCTGGTTCGAGCGCTCCGTCGGCAGCATCGCCGTGTCGGTGGTGTCGTTCCTGGGCTTCGGCTCGATGATCTGGGGCGTGCTGCCCACGGTGCCCGGCGTGTCGTGGCAGGGCCACCTGTTCGGTTTCCTGGGCGGCATCCTGGCCGCGCGCGTCCTCGCTCCCCCGTCGTCGTCGGGGGCGAAGTCCACGAAGAAGCGCCGCCGCCGCTAGTCGTCTTCGGGGCGGAGCAGCTTCTCGAACAGCGAGAGCGTCTCCATCTCGTGCTCGTCGACCACGCCGTCGGCGCCCACGAGCTGCAGGGCCGCGTTGAGGAAGATCTGCCGGTGCTCGGCGGGGATGTCGGTGGGGTCGACCTCCTCGGGGGGCGGCGGCCGCTTGAGCCACTCCTCTACCTGCGCCTTGTCGTCGTCGTCGAGCTGCAGCTGCTCCACCATCTTGTGCACGAAGGACTGCTCGGCTTCCTGCACCTCGAGGTCGGCCCAGGCAAAGGAGCAGACGAAGCGCATGAGGCGAAGACGGTCGGCCGAGTCGAGGTCGTACAGCTGCATGACAGCCCTCCGGGAAGGCGACACGGTACACCATGCGGTGCGGCAGTTCCATCCACGTCCCCGACCTCGGGGGATCGGGAGCAAGGGACGGCCAAACCTGCTACGTCAGTTGCACCGCTGGGGAGCCCGTGGCACGCCGTCGCAAACCTCGCCTCTTCTCCTTCGCCCGCGAGGTGGAGCTGTCGCACTACGACGACGTCGTGAGCGACCCGGGGGAACGTGCGGCCCTCGAGGCCGTCGTCGACGCCTTTGCCGCCATCTGCCAGGCCCACGCCGTGGCCCCCGAGACCCTCATGCCGATCGCGCGGGCCTGCCGGCACCCCTCGATGTTCGTGCGGGGCGCGGGCATCACGCGGCTCACCGTGCTCTGCCACTACTTCACCGAGGCCCACGACGTGATGGAGCAGCTGTGCCGCGACGGCGACGTCGAGGTGCGCATGTTCGCCACCGCCGCCCTCGCCAACACGCCGGAGAGCCTGGCGGTGCCACTGCTCGAGCGCTGCTCGAGCGACGACAGCTGGCGCGTGCGCAAGGCCGCCGCACAGACCGGGCAGGCCACGTCTTGGCCCACGCTCCTTCCCGTGCTCACCCGCGCCCACGGACGCGAGGCCGATGCGCGCGTGAAGGTGGTACTTCAGCTCGCCATCGATCATCAACGGCGGACAGGAGGCCAAGGATGAAGCTGCTGGTGCCGGTCGACTGTTCGCAGGAGGAGTCGTGGAGGGTGGTCGACCAGGCCACCGAGCTGGCGGGGCGCATCGAACGCAGCAGCATCACGCTGCTGATGGTGCGGGCCGATCCCGGCGACCGCCTGGCCCACGACAAGATGAGCGAGCTGGCTGAAGGGGTGCTGAAGGCCGGGTCCACCTGCACCTACCTGGTGGTCGACGGCGAGCCCGCGCCCCGCATCCTCGAGCACGCCGCCGAGCACGACCTGGTGGTGATGGGCACCCACGGTCGAACGGGGCTGAAGCGGGCGTTCCTGGGGTCGGTGGCGGAGGCGGTGATCCGCGCGAGCACGGTGCCGGTGATGGTGGTGAAGGTCACGGGCTGAACCTCTCCCGCCGGCAGAGACCCGGTTCAACCCCGTCGCCGCAGCGGGGAGGCGGATTCGACCCGCGTAGACCAGCGTCGGGACCGGTGAGGGGCTGAAGAGGGTGCCTCTGGAACCGGTGAGGCATCGAAGAGGGTGTTCGGCGGCCGCACCGGCGGAACCGCTACGAGAGAAGCTGCCCAATGGAGTGCTCGGGCGCCGGATCCGTGCGCGGACACCCCCTTGGACCCCTCACCGGTTCCGAGAGCACCCTCTTCGACCCCGTACCGGTTTCCGGTCCAGGCCTTGCCCGCCCAGACGAACCCGACCGCGAGCCCCTCGACGGACAAACGCCGACAAACGCGTTTTAAGCGTAATCCGTGTGATCTGACCCCAAACGGGCGAACGCCGACAAACGCGTTTTAAGCGTAATCCGTGTGATCTGACCCCACCCAGCGCCAGGGCTGGCTCCAGGGCATGGGGGTGAAGCCCAGGCGCTCGTAGAACGGGCCGGCATCGCGGGTGAGCAGGTCGACCCGCGTGTGGCGCAGCGCCGGGTGGTCGACGAGGCGCGTGATCAGGAACCGCCCCAGTCCCCGACCCTGCCAGGCGTCGTCGACGGCCACGTCCATCACATAGGCGCTCTTGTGGCCGTCGCTGCACGCCCGGGCGGTGGCGACGACGTTGCCGTCGTGGAGCAGCACCATCCACGCGGTGGACGCCGGCTGGGCGGCGGCGAGGGTGGCGTCGTCGACGGTGGTGTTCCAGTACTGGTCGCGCAGCAGCGCCACGGCCTCGTCGACGTGGCGGCGGTCGGCCGCCAGCACCAGGGTCGTGTCGTAGGGACCCCGCAGGAGCTCGGGGAGGGGCTGCAGCGGGGCGGCGTCGACGATGGCCTGGGCGGCTCGCACGTCGCCGCGTCGGCCCCGGGCCCACAGCTGCTCCACCAGCCGGGCCCGGTGGGCGGCCCGCTTGTGCTGCGCCAGCGACACCTTCGCCACCACCCGGTCGGGGCGCAGGGACCACACCGCCAGTCCCCGGACGGCGGAGGCGTAGAGCGGGTCGTCGTGGGTGATGGGGCGGTAGCCTCCCTCGGGTTGGTAGCGCGCCATCAGCGCCTGCAGCACCTCCGCCTTGCGGGCGGGATCGGTGACCGCGCGCAGGGTGCCGTGGGCCGAGGCCGAGCGGTAGAGCGTGGTGGCGGGGCAGGCCTTCTCCGGGTGGGAGAACGTGCTGGGCAGGTCGACCACCACCTCGTGGGCCATCACCACCGCGCGCCGCCCCACCCCCTGCAGCTTCTCGCCCGCGGGGGCGCCGTGAAACGCCAGTGCGCGCGCGTCCCCGCGTCCCACCACCACCGCGTGCAGCGGCCGCAGCAGGGGCTCCGGAGCGCCTTGCGGGTCGTCGCCCACCATGGCCACGTACACCGCCGGCGCCTCGGCCAGCAGTCGCCAGGCGAGCTCGTCGTCCCCTCGCTTCTCCTTGCGTCGCAGCACGATCATCACCACCTCCTCGTGGTCTCTGAGATAGGGTGGTACTGGACTGGTGAGATGGGCCAGTCCTTACAAAGTGAGGAGGCCAGTCTGGCGCGGTCGACCTACCACCCGGCGCTGCGTCCGGGGCCCAAGGGGCGGGCCCTGGTGGCGGCCCTGCTGCACGACCTGCGGCGCGGGCGGCTCGTAGGGGGCGAGCGACTCCCGGGGGCCCGCACCCTGGCGTCGCGCCTCGGCCTGGCCCGGGGAACCGTCGACGAGGCCTACGCCGAGCTCGAGGCCGAGGGCTGGCTGGAGCGTCGTCCCCAGCAGGGCACCTTCGTGCGGGAGCTTCCCGACGTTCCGTCGTTCACGGCGCCGGTCGCCGACGCGCAGGGCATGCCCCAGGTGGGCTTCGACCTGCCGCCGCTGCCCCCGTCGCGGCGACGGCTGACCCCGCCCGACACCGAGCTCGCCTTGCTCGGTGGCCGGCCCGACCTCCGGCTGCTCCCCGTTGCCGAGCTCGCGCGGGCCTACGGTCGGGTGCTCCGTGGCCGGGGGCGTCACCTCGTGGACTACGGCGCGCCCGACGGCACCACTCGCCTCCGTGAGGCCCTGGGCCGCTGGCTGGCGTCGACCCGCTCGATCCGTCCCGCCCCGGCCGGCCTCCTCGTCACCCGTGGCAGCCAGCAGGGGCTCTACCTGCTCGCGCGCGCGCTGCTGCGTCCCGGCGACCGGGTGGGCGTCGAGGCGATGGGCTATCCGCCGGCCTGGGAGGCGCTGCGGGCGGCCGGCGCCGAGCTCGTTCCGGTGCCCGTCGACGACGAGGGGGCGAGGGTCGACCTCTTCCCCGACGATCTGCGCGGCGTCTACCTGACGCCTCACCACCAGTACCCCACGGGCGCCACGCTCTCGGCCCCTCGTCGGCTGACGCTGCTCGCCTGGGCGGCGGCGCATCGCGTCGCGGTGATCGAAGACGACTACGACCACGAGTACCACTACGAAGGGACCCCGGTCACCCCGCTGGTCGCGGCGGATCGGGCCGGGGTGGTGGCCTCGCTGGGCACGCTGTCGAAGGCCTTCGCGCCGGGCCTGCGGCTCGGGTGGGTGGTGGCTCCGCCGCCCTTGGTGTCCCACCTGGTCCGCTGGCGCACCCTCGTCGACCGTCAGGGTGATCAGGTGATGGAGCACGCCATGGCCGAGCTCCTCGACGACGACGTGGTGGGCCGCCACCTCCGCCGCACCCGAAGGGTGTACGCCCGCCGTCGCCGGGTGATGCTCGAGGCCGTCGCACGGCAGCTGCCCTGGCTCGAACCTGTCGTGCGCCCCGGGGGCCTCGCCCTGTGGTGTGCCGTCGCAGGGACGGCCGACGAGACCGAGGGGTGGGCCCGGGCCTGTCGGCGGCGCGGGGTGCACTTCGAGACAGCCGCCCACTACACGGTCGACGGCTCCACGGCACCGTGGGTGCGCCTCGGCTTCGCCTGCCACGACGAGGGGGAGATCCTCGATGCGATCTCCCGAATGGCGCGGGCGTGGCGCAGCCGGTAGCCTGGGCGTCCGAGGTCGCCGATGTCCGACGCGCCGCCACAGGTCGAGCCCCCTGTTCTTCCCGATCGCTACGTGTGGCGCGAGGTCCTGGGCACGGGCGGGATGGGGGCGGTGCACCGCGTCGACGACACCGTGCTCGGCCGGGTGGTCGCGCTCAAGGTGATGCAGGCCGACATGGGCGACGGCGATGCGCTGCGGTTCCTCGAGGAAGCTCAGGTGGCCGCCCAGCTGGAGCACCCGAGCATCGTTCCGGTCTACGACTACGGGCTCACCCCCGACGGGCGACGGTTCTTCACGATGAAGGAGGTGCGCGGGCGCACGTTTCGTCGCGAGATGCGCGCCACCCTCCGCGCCGAGGCCAAGGAGGGGCGCCTCGGCGCGCGCTTTCATCGTCTGATCGGCGCCCTGCACCGCGTCTGCGAGGCGGTGGCCTACGCCCACGACCGGGGGGTGGTGCACCGCGACCTGAAGCCCACCAACGTGATGATCGGGGCCTTCGGTGAGGTGCTGGTGCTCGACTGGGGGCTCGCGAAGGTGGTGGGGTCGCTCGAGCGCGACGCCGACACCGAAGAGGTCGAGACGGTCCGCAGCCACGACGACTCGCTGCAGACGGTGGCGGGTCGTGCCGCGGGCACCCCGTCCTACATGCCGCCCGAGCAGGTGCACGGCGACCACCTGCTCATCGGTCCGCCCAGCGACGTGTGGGCGCTCGGTGTCATTCTCTACCAGTGCCTCACCGGGCACCGTCCGCTGTCGCTGAAGGGGCGCGCGCTCCTCGACGCCATCGTCGGCGACCACCCGATCGTGCCCCCGAACCTCCGCGGCAGCCCCTGGGAGGTGCCCGAGGCCCTGGCCGGCATCGCCATGGACTGTCTGCAGCGTGACGTCCACCGGCGCCCGGCCAATGCCTCGGTGCTCGTCGAGCGCCTGGCGGCCTGGATGGACGGCGACTCCCGCGCACGGCGGGCCGCCGACGACGTGCGGCGGGCGGTGGCGCGTG